>Ga0315912_10000598_pt1 | contig 60839 bp, 49 predicted proteins | sample VfabasoilMG_FD_204469 | JGI IMG/M metagenome (GOLD analysis project Ga0315912, IMG submission 204469) | Garden soil microbial communities collected in Santa Monica, California, United States - V. faba soil | ecosystem: Environmental > Terrestrial > Soil > Garden | place: USA: California...
GACGGCTTCGACCGGTTCACCACCTCCGCCACCAAGAACCTGAGTGACGACGGCCCGGTGAACCTGACCCAAAATCGCGGCTCGGTCACGCTCGACGCCCAGAGCGTCACCACGTTCGTGAGCCGCTGAGAATCGCAAATTTCAGCCCGGATCTTCTGCACCTGTTTCACGCTGATTCACTCGCGTCTCCATTTTCATCATCAAGAAGCTGTAGCGCGTGTCGGCGCATCCCCTACACTGCTCGCTGCTGGATCCCTGCTGAGCCCCCGCGGGCGCAGCCGGATCGAGCAGCAACACCAACACGACGCGCGTCGTGCACCCGTAGAGGTGCGCGAAAAGGAAGATACCGTGATTCGCAAGAGCATCTCGATTCGCCATTGTTTCGCCGGTTTGAGTTTGGCCACACCGCTGTTGCTGAGCGCCTGCAGCGGCGAAGACACCACCTACTTCGAGGGTGACATCGCGGAAGAAGACGTCTCCGCCGAGTTCGCCCTGGCCACCTTCAAGCCCGCTCCCGTCACGACGCAGGCCAAACTCAGAGCCGCGCTGACCAGCGCCCGGGCGGAGGCCAACGGCGGCTTCAACCTCGACATGTGGGCGACCGTCGTGGATCGCGAAGGGGTCGTCGTGGCCGTCGCCTTCACCGGCGCTGCCGAAGATTCGCAGTGGCCCGGCAGCCGCAACATCTCGGCGCAGAAGGCCAACACCGCCAACGCATTCAGCCTCGCCGGCCTGTCCTTGTCGACGGCGAACCTCTACTCCGCCGTCCAACCCGGCCAATCCCTCTTCGGTCTGCAAGAGAGCAATCCCGTGGACACCGACGTGGCGTACGGCGGAGCCACGGCGGACTACGGCACGGGCAAGGATTTCATGATCGGCAAGAAGATCGGCGGCGTGAACGTGTTCGGCGGCGGCGTCGCGCTGTATGACAAAGCCGGAAAGATCGTGGGCGGTCTCGGCGTCAGCGGCGACAGCGCCTGCGCCGACCACAACGTCGCGTGGAAGACGCGCAACCTCCTGAAGCTGGACTTCGTACCGGGCGGCGTCGCGCCGGGCGGCACCGACAACATCATCTACGACATCACGGGCGACACCAGCGCGGGCGGGTTTGGGCACCCCGAGTGCTCGGCGGACGCCACCAGCATCGGTGAAGCCCTGCCGACGAGCCATCCGCTGCGCTGAACGCAGCCAGCGGCCGAGCGAGGCGGCGGCGCGCCCACCGAGCCGTCGCCGCCCGTCTCCCTCCGCTCGCCCAGGGCCTGGCCTGGCGGGCACGCCATCGCTACGGCGCGGCGTTGCGGTCGAACTGGGCGAGCCAGTCGCGCAGCTCATCGCGCAAGGCGCGGGCCTGCGGCGTGTCGGGCGCGAGCCCCTCCAGCTGCTCGGCGATGCGGGTCGGTTTGCGGCGAGACTTTTCCGCCGCGATCTCTGCCTGCATGGCCTCGAACTTGGCTTGCGCCTCGAGCTGTTCGGGCGTCAGGAGATAGTCGGGCAGGCGGGTCGCCAGGAGCAGCCGAACCACGGCGGACAGACTACCGAGCTGCTTGCCCGTGCTGTACAGCTCATTGAGGATGCGGCTCTCGAGCGCCGGATCACCCGAGCTCTGCACGTTGACCGTGACGTTCTGTTCCTGACGCTGCTTTTGCTGACCGGGCATGGCTACCTCCCTCATGTCCTGGTCCGCAGCGTGTCCCACAAGGGCGCGTGGCGCACAATAGTGAGCGGGGCAGCGCTGGAGCGGAGAGTCGCCGCCGGGTGCGTGCCCGAACCGGGCTGCCCGAACCGGGCTGCCCGAACCTGGCCGCCCGACGCGGGCTCAGCGAGCGGGCGCGGGAGCGCTCGGCTGGTCCAGGTAGCTGCCGCTGACCACGGTCATGATGCTGCGCGGGGGCAACGTGATGGCGTCGCGCGCGACGCGGCTGCGTTGCAGGCCGATCGGCGTAGTGGCAGAGGTGACGTACGCGTCGAGCTCTGCGGGCACGCCCTCGACCAGCAGCCGCACTCTTTTCTCGGCCTTCTCCGCGTTGATGAGGACGCTGACAAAGTTGCGCAGCCGCTCGTGTGCAAACGCCACGCTGAGCAGCTTCGGGTCATCGCTGGTGCTGCGCAGCATGCGCGCTCCGGGCCGAATGAAGCGGTAGAAATGCTTGGAGGCGTAGTATCGCTGCCCGACCACGCTGCCTTGCATCAGGCTCGACTCCGTCATGCCGCCGCTCTCGCTGCCTTGCCACCACAGCCAGGCCGACACCTTTCCGTAGTAAAGCGCGCCAAAGATGGCCTGGGCCAGGTCGAAGGCTCCGGGCCGCTCGTCGCCCTTGGCATTTTTCCCGCCCTCCCAGGCGTCGACGTAGCCCGACGTTTCCGTCATCCAGAGCGGCAGCCCCTTCGGGGCAATGGCGGCCTGGTAGTTCGTCCAGAACCGAGCGGCCTGGGAGGCGGCCGTGGGCAGCATGCTCGGCGTGTAGGCGTGTACGGCAAACGCGCCGAGCTGGCGCAGCGCGCGAGCGTGTTTGAGCAGGTGCCCCGTATACCAGTAGGGATCGAAGTCCGTGCCGTTCTTGCCGGCCTCCGTATCGAGCAGAGCTTCCGGCCCGAACAACTTCAGGTTGGGAAAGCGCGCGTGGATCACGGGTCCAATCGCGGCCAAGGTATCCGCGTACGCGCCCTGGGGGTAGCGGCCCGAGTTGTAGGACTGGCGAAACAGCGGCTCGTTCTGAAAGCTCAGCGCATACACCTGCACGCCGCTGAGCGCATACAGCTGCAGGCCGTCGATCAACCACTCGGCGAAACGCTGGCGCCGGCTCGGGCAGACGGCGCCGCCATCCTTGGTGCCGCGCGGGTTGGGCCTGCCTTCGTGGATCGTCTCGCGGTCGGACGCACACTTCATGCTCGAGGGGGGCGACCAGACGCTGAGCACCGTCTTGAGCGGAACACCGCTCGCCGCGGCTCGGTCGCGCAGCGCTTCCACGACGGGGCGCTGCTTGATCCAATCGGCATCCGCCGGCTCGCCCCCCAGATCGCCCGGCGGATAATACTCGTTGCGCCACATCGAAACGCCCAGGTCGTCGATCACCAGGCGCGCCCACGCCGGGTCCACCAGATCCTGCGCCGCTCCCCACCACGAATCGCGCGCGCCGAAAAACCCAAAGCCCTCGATCGTCTGGTACTTCACGCTGCGATCGACGCGCACGGTCGCTCGTCCTTCGGCCACGCCGAGCGGGGCAGCCCAGGCCTCAGCGCGGCCGCCGACGCCGGCGCCGAGCGCGAGCAGCCCGATCGACCTCGAGAACGCGCGCCGGTCCATGCCCGCCGACGTCTAGCATGGGCGCAGGCCCAGCGTCAGGCGCGCTCCGCCGAACCCATCACGGCCGATGGCGCTCGCGCCGCGTCGTGACGGCTCCAGCGGCAAAGCGGGGCCGCCCCCCTGCCTGGCAGGCGCTATTTGGCCTTGCGCCGGCGCTTCGTCGCGGCCGCCGGAGCAAACAACGCCTGGTACGCCTCGGCGTCCATGACCTCTCCCTGCAACCAGCGCCGCATCTCCGGCAGCAGCGCATCTGGCCACTGGGGGGATAGGCGCACGCTCAGAAAGCGCCGATACAGGCCCTGTACCAGGTCGTGCAACTGCTCGAGCAGGCGCATGCGCTCGTGGAAATGCTCTTCCTCACCCTCGCTCAGCAGCGCCGGCAATTTCACGCCGCTGAGCGCGAAGCTGGCCGCATCGAGCGTCGCGATCCACTCGTTCTGCTGGAAGCCGAGGCGCAGCGACACCTTGCGCGGCAACTTGCCGCGCAAGAGCGCATGCTCCGCCTCCTGGCTACCGAGTGGATCGAAGCCGCGGATGCCCACTCGCTCTTTCTCCGCCAGCGGATCGACCAGGGTGAGCGCCGACTCGAGCGCCACCTCGACCGTGCCCCGCCCCGGGATCTCGATCAGGCCGTCCAACACGTCTCGGCTGAACCACAGCCAGAGCACGAACTCGCCACCGAGAAAGCGCGTGGTTTCGATGCGGTCAACGAGATCCATGGATCTCCTCGTGGAAGGCGCTGAGCGTCACGTCCTGCAAAGCGGCCAGCAACAGCTTGGTCTGCGGTGGGCGCGCAGCCGCGGCGTACGGGCTGTCGAGCGTCAGCTCCAGCCCGAAGCTGAGCTCGAACAAGGCGCACAAGCGGTCCCGGAGCCCCGAGCTCTGGCTCCAGAAATGCAACTCCTGCCGATCCAGGTTCCAGACCATGTCCACGGCTTGCACGCGCGGCAGGTAGCGGCGCCGCAGCCCCTGCAACACCTTCTGCTTGAGCTCCGCCTTTTGCGTGCGCGACAGTTGCTCCTGTGCGCGCTTCTGGCGCAGAGCCTGGGACGCCTGCGCCAGCTCCGCGTTCACCACGGCGGGCGGGAAGCGGTAGCGATCCGTGCGGAAGCCGAGGGACAGGTAGGATCCGTTGAACACCTTGTCCGGGGACAGGTCGAGATCGAAGGGTTGGCCCACCGCAGTCCAGCCGCTGCTCTCCTCGTCCTCTGCCTCGGGGCGCAACGGGCGAAACAGACGCAGCTGGATGCGATCCATGTACGCCCGGCGCACGTCCTTGGGCAGCTCTCCCGCGACGTAGAACTTGCTCGTGCTCATCGAGCCGCTGAGTGCGCCCATGGTCAGTGCGCCGCGCTCGGGGCGGACAGACGTGGGTCGGATGGGAGCGGGGCGGAGCGAGGTAGGTCGGACATGGGGCGTCGCCCGTAGCGAGCCCCACCGAGGGCGTCAAGCCAGAGCAGCGAGCGAGCGCGAACGGTGACTACTCTTCGAGGCAGTAGAGGCGGCCCGGGTCCGAACAGGCCACGTTCCCCACCCCAAAAGCGTCGCCATCGTCTCTCCGCGCAACACCGACGGAGGCTTCCCCGAGGTTCGAGGTCCAATCTTGACAGTTGCCGAGCGGCGCGGAGTCGCCGAGCCAGACGCCTTGATTGAGCGTGAGGTACTCGCGAGCGAGCGTCACGCTCAGGGCCGTCAGGCGGCCGGCCCCATTGTTGCCCAGGTCGGCAGCGCGGTGCGGTTCAGCCCGGCGAACGCCGGCTACGTACGAAACGCAAACCCCGTCATTTGCCGCGGGAACGGCCGTGCCGGCCGCGGCACCCCCCGTTTCGGCTACGCTCGCTGCAACTCCGTCGGGTGGAACTCCGTCCGCAACTCCGTCGACCTCAGCTCCCAGCTCGCGCATCGCACGCGCGGCCCGGCGTGTGGTGTTCGAGCGGGACGGACTCGGTTGCTGCTGGGTCGATGCGACGGGTCGGTGCTGCGGCAGCACCGCCTGGTGTGCCGAGGTGGCGGGCGGTGCCGTGTGGGGGAGGTCCGGCCCACCTCTTGCTGTCGGGTGCGGTCGGGGGTTGTCCAGGGCGCCCTCTGCTCCCAGCGGAGAAAGCCCCACCGATGGCGGCGGGCTGTGGGGGTCCCGATGCATTTCCGCCCCGCTCGCGCATCCGAAGGGTAACGCCGCGAGGACCGGTGGTGTGAGGTGCTCGCCACTCCGAGGACGCTCGGTCATGGTCACATCATTTCGCCCGCTCCGAAAACTCCGGTCATGCTAACCGGCGAGACGGCGTTGGCGGCACGTCCACGCTGGAGAGCGTCGTGAAGAGGGAGGAAGCGGTGAAAGCGATATCGTGTGTGGCAATGGCGGGCTTGCTGCTGGTGCCCTCGATGGGGCAGGCGCAACAGGCCTGCCAGGGAGCGACCTACGAGGCCGAGAGCATGTTCCACTCGAGCGGAGGCGCGACCTCGAATGGCTGGAACCTCTCGAGCAATGGCTACGTCAGCACGACTCACGACTTCGACGGGGGCTCCAAGGTCATCACGGTCATCGCCCGCGGCCAGTCTGCGGGGGGAGCTACGCCCCCCTACGGAGCGGCCCCTCACATGGTGGTGACCGTCGACGGTGAGTATGTCTACAGTTACTCGGTCACCACTTTGGCCTGGACGGCCTTCAGCTTCAACCTGGAGGCACGCGCCGGAGCGCATGAAATCCAGATCCACTTCGACAACGACTTTTTTCAGAACGGGCAGGACCGGAACCTGCTCGTCGACAAGTTGATCATCGATTGCGGCGGCGGCTGGGCCGATCTGACGCTGAGGAACGGCTGGCAACCCGCCGAGGACAGCAACCGTCCCGCGGTGGGGCTGGTCGATGGCATCGTGACGTTCCGGGGAGCGTTGGACGGCACCCGTGCGACGAGCAGCACCGCATTCTGTCTGACGGACGGGCACACCGCGTTGGGCCCTGACTACACGCAGTTTCGTCCCTCGGACGTGGGGGTTCTCAGCGTCCGCGCAGCGCTCGGGAGTGGGGCCTCTGCTTCGCTGCAACTCGGCATCCCCTTTCGGGCAGGAAATGCAGACGACCGGGCCGTACCCGACCAGGAGCTCGACAGCAGCTCCTGCATGCAAGTCCAGCAACATGCCGAGGCCGCACCCGGGCCCGACGCCAGGGAGCTCACGTCACTGGAGGGCGTGACCTACAGCAAGAGCGCCTTTTCACCCGCGCGCAACGCGCAGAAGCTGGAGCTCGGCAACTGGCGCATCCTCTACCCCCTGCGGGGCAGTGACAATCTGCTTCCCGCCGGCCAGGGCATCTACGTCCAGGTCAACGACGGCTTCGTGCGCTTCCTGGGGGAGATCGAGAGCAGCATCGGTGGCGGCGAACCGATCGACCCCGTGCTGTTTCGGCTGCCCGCGGGGCAGGGCCTGATCCCCAATGACCCGGTGCGCGTGCCCGTCTCGCTGTCTCCGCTGGCCGTGCCGCAGGCGGGGCGCATCTCGATCCAGCCCAATGGTGACGTCATCCTGGAAGGGCCGAGCGAGGCCGCTCGGGCGGGGGTTTCACTGGATGGCGCTGCCTATTCCCTGTCCTCCCCACCGAGCGCCCGGGCCATCACTCTGTCCGATGGCTGGAGCGCTTCGTCGGCTCGCGCGGTGCGGGCTCGCCTCACCCACGGCATCGTTCGCCTGGAGGGCGCCGTGCGAAATGGCACGACGGCGGCGCTCGGCACGTTGCCCGCGGGCATGCACCCAGAAGCAGCCATCTTCGTGGTCGCGGATGCGCTGCTGCTGGCCCAACCGGCAACGCTGCGCATCGACACCGACGGCAGCATCGAGGTGGTCAGCCCGACCTTGGTCGTGGCCCAGCCCGGCATCTCGCTGGACGGCGTTTCCTTCGCTGTCGATGCGGGCTTTCAGTGCACGGGCGCGTGCCTGAACGCCACGCCGCTCGTCCGCAACCAGAACTCCGGTGCCTTCGGCACGACCGGGGAGCGCTGGTTCGTCGTCTCCCAGAATATCAACGGCTGGCAGGCCTCCGAGATGGCGGGGCGTACCCTGCGGGTCAACGGCGTCGTGGTCACCGCCGGCGAGATGCCCCTGCCGGCAGCGCTGAATGGTGCCTACTACTTCCAGTTTTCCGCCGGTAACTTTCCCTGGGCGAGCTGGAGTTTCTGGTAAGTCCGCCGATTCCACTGTCGGGCACGCCATCCCCGCGGGCGCGCCATCACCGCCCGCGAACGTGCTTTGACGGTCGGCCTGTTCGGCGCCGGTGCCACCTCCCGCGGGGCGGGACGCCAGCGGTCGTCGGTCGCTGCGAGCCATGCGGACGGACTTGAACCGCAACCATGACGGGTGTAGCGATGCCGGGCGCGGCCGCTGAGCGGTCCGCCCAGTAGTACAATCTCGGTTCTTACAATTTCAGAGGGGAGCACGGCACCATGCTGGCACTTCACGCACGACGTACTCGATCGCGGCTTTGGGCACTGGCCTGCGGGGGCACTGCTTGCGCTCTTGCCGCCTGCGGCGGCTCGGATTCGGGCAACGACACCACCGCCAGCGGCATGCTGCAAGGCAACGGCAGCGGCTCGCCCACGACAGGCTCGGGCACGAGCGGCAGCGCGGCCACGGACGAGGGGTTGGGTGACTGCGGCGTCGACGGCGCCACCCTACAACTCCTGTCGCCAACACCGGGGGAGAGCGTGGGTGCGGTCAAGCCCTACGGCACTAGCGTCATCTATGGAACCGCCTCGGGGCTGTATCGCCTGCCCGTCGGCAACGCCAGCGCCAAGCCGGAACGGATCGCAGAAGGCGACAGTCGGTACTCCTTCCTGGATGGCGATCGAGTGGGCGTCTTCCGGGACGTGGATGGCACGCCGCAGTTGACGTGGATTCCGCTCGCGGGAGGCGCCGCCACGAGCATCACGCTGCCTCCGGCATTGACGGGTCGCTGGCAGTACGACGCTGCCCGCAACAGCCTCTTTGGCCAGACCTCGCTGAGCCCCTTCAGCTATTTGCGATACGATCTGAGCAGCGGTCAGACGGAGCAGTTCACGACCGATCTGGAGGCCGCTAGCAACGCAGTCTCCGACTACTCGCCCAACGCGCTGGTGGTGGGGTTCACCAGTGACGACCACGGTGTCCTGTATCGCATCGACAAGGGCAGCTCCACCGCCGTGAAGCTGGAGCCCGGGTTTACTGAATCCTTCCGGCTCCGGGCGGTGAACGAGGACAGTGCGTTTGTATTGCTGCCGGAGGATGCCGGCATCCGGTTCGGCATCTATCGCGTGCCCCTGGATGGCTCGGTTCCGGCGGTGCACGTCGACGAGATCGGCGGGAGCGCCATCTTGATGAGCGTTGACGTCACCGACCAGGGAACGTTCGGGCAAGACTACGATGGCCGCACCTTCAAGGTGTTTCCCGTGGGTGGACCGATGGCGGGAGTTACGCTGTTGGAACACAACTGCGAGGCTGGCGACCTCGCCGTCGATCAGAACAATCTATACCTGACCGTCGCTCCCCGCGAACAATCGTGGCTGCTGACGGTGCCGCGCCCCTGAGTTCTGCGCGCTCTCGCGAGCTGGAGCGGCCCCGCCGAGCGAAGGCGGGGCTTCGGACGGGCGAGCGTATTCCTGCGGAATACACATTCGCTGATCCGCACGCGACCTGAGCTTGTCCCGTCCAGCGGTGCACCCCAAGCTCACGGCATGAAGACGTTAGTCGGAGTGGGGTGGAGCGTGGCGCTGGCAGCCTGTGCCGGCGCCGAGGCGCCGGAGGCGTCGGTGCCGGTCGCGGCAGCCACTGGCGCGGAAGCCACTGCCGCGGAAGCCACTGCCGCAGTGGGAGCGGAGGCAAGCGAGCCGGCGGCAGACAGCAGCACTGCGCCCGCCAGCACCAAAGGCGCGCTGCTCCCGGCCTGCACACTGCAACGAGGGCGGCTCGAGCGTGCCATGGCCGCGGCGCTGGATCGAAGCGCCACGGACACCAGCATCACCACGTCGCCGGACTTTACGCTGGCGCTCGAGGCCGCCGACGGCCAGCGCTTTGTCCACTCGCACGGGGAGTCCTCGCTCGACACGCCCTATGAGTCGGCATCGACCTCCAAGTGGGTCGCGGCGGCGGTGATCCTGGAGCTGGTGGACCAGGGAGTGTTGACCCTGGATGCCGAGCCCTCCCGCTGGCTGCCGTTCTGGAACGTGCCGGGGGTCACCCTGGCGCAGCTGCTGTCGTTCACGTCCGGTTTCAGCCAGGAAGCGCTGTGCATCCACCTGCCCAACGCGGACTTTGCCGACTGCGTGCAGAGCGCCTACGAGCTGAATGCTGCGGCTGCCCCTGCCCCGGGCAGCAGCTTCGACTACTCCAGCACTCACCTGCAAATCGCCGGGTTGATGGCCATTCGAGCCGCTGGCGCCGCCAGCTGGTCCGAGCTATTTGCGAGCTGGCAAGCGCGCACCGGGCTGTTTCCGACGGGGGCCTTCGATCTGCCCTCCTCCGAGAATCCCCGCCTGGCGGGCGGCATGCATTGGACGGGCCGCGAGTACCTCGACTTCCTGCGCGCCCTGCAGGACGGTGCGTTGCTCCAGCCTGCCACGCGCGCCGCCATGTTGGACAATCAGCGGGGCAGCGCGGCGGTCTCCGTCCTCGGTTCACCCGTGCTCGCGGCGACGGGTCAGGATTGGTCCTACGGCTTCGGCAACTGGCTCGAGTGTGCGAGCGCGCTGGGGGCCAATAGCTTCGATTGCGGCCCCGAGCACCGCAACTCGAGCCCGGGGGCGTACGGCGCGTACCCCTGCATCGATTTCGACCACCAGTACGTCGCCATCCTGGCACGCCAGGGCGGCCTGGCGACCTTCCGCGAAGGGCTCGCGCTGTTCGACCTGGTCGCCGAGGATGCGGCACGTTGGGCCGACGCCTGCGCCGGGGGCTAGCGCGCCCGAGTCAGACGTGGGCCGCCGACGCACCACGCGCACGCTCGACCAGCGCAGGCGCACGACGCGCCTCAGGCTTGCCGGCTCTGCGCGGCGAGACTGGCGGCAGCGATGGCTTCCAGCAGTAGCTCGCGTAGGGCGCGGACGTCCGCGCACGTCTTGCGAAAAATGGGTTCATCCCAATCCTGGTCGACCGCGATCGACACCACGAAGCCGCCGTCCTCCGAGAACTCCGGGTACCAGCCGACATCGAGCAGGACCGCGTTCGGATACTCTACCTGCGCGAGGTCTTCCTTGAGTTCATCGAGCTGCGCCGCGAGCGGCACGTCCTCGTCGAGCCCGCCCAGATCCCAGTAGGTCACGCGCCCCGACTTCCAGTCGAAGACATCCGGCGTCATTTGGCCCTCGTCAATCTCAGATACTCCGCCTCGGTGATCGGGTGGCCATGGATCGTTCCCGCGGATTCCTCGACGCGCACCCAGCGGCTCGTCTGGCCGCCGCTGGCGCCCACCTCCTCCGGGAATTCCATCACCTTCCATGGCTTGCCGTTCGTGACCGGTCTGCCGTTGGCCCACACCTCTCGCTCCAGAGCTTCCACCTTTGTGCCGGGCAGATATTTGGCGGGCCCCGTCTTGGTGTCGGAGACGACTTTGGACCAAGGCGCGCGCGGGGAAGCGACGTGCTTGTTGCCGTGAGCGGTCCACGCCGGTTCCTTCGGCGCGGGAGGGCTCCCCCCGCCGGAGCCGCCGCCCTCATTGCCGGACATCGAGACGGCGTTGGCGAGCGTCCGGACGCCAGCGCCGGCGTTGGCGAGCCCTTGACCCGCCACGTACACGCCCTGCGCTGCCACGGCGACCCCTGCGGCACTCAACACGAGCGTGGTACCGCCCGTGACCGTCGCCGCCAGGCCTCCTCCCCCGGCCGCCGCTCCCCCGCCGCCGATCATGCCCAGCCCGGTCGCCACCTGCACGCCGCCGGTCACCACCTGGGCGATGCCCCGACCCGCCTCGAAAGCTCGCGAGCGCGGCATGGGGCTGCCTGCCAGGAACAAGCCCGGCACGATCGATTGGATCGTGCCGGTAGCCACGCCCAGCGCCATCTGCGCCGGTACCGACTCCGTGACGAAGTTCCTCGCGCGCTCCAGCAGGCCCGGCTGCGGCGCATCCGAGCGTGCCGCCGCCGCGGGGGATGCCTCCGAGCTTGCAGCATTCGGCGCGTTTTCGACCAGGTGAGCGGCGGCCAGCGCGGGAGAGCCCGCGGAGCGTGCGCGCGGTGTCGTGGAGCCCTCCGCGCTGGTCGCGCCCGTGCTGTCCGAGGCAGACGACGCCGCCGACTCCGTTGCCGACTCGAGCGTGCCCGAGATGCCGTCGGCGCTCACCAGCGCCGACCGCACGCGCTGCCCGAAGGTGTGCCACGCGCCGATCGCGATGCAGACGACGACCACGAGCACGATGATGTACTCGACCGTGGACAGGCCCCGCTCATCGCGGCGCAGAGCCAGCGTGCGACGCCCCGCCGACCGGATCACGCGAGCCTCATCGCCCCGCGCTCCGCGAAGCTGCAGGTTTGGTGCGGGCCTGGAGCCAACTGCCCAGCAGCTGGTACGCGACACCACTCGCCACCAGGGACGTCGCGAGGCGCACCAAGGACTCGAGGGAGGTGCCGGCGCGCATCACCCCGACCAGGCCCAGGGCGACCACCAGCCCGCCACAGAGGGCGACCGCGTGCTGGCCGCGCATGCCCGATTTGGCCAACAGCCACGAGCCCGCCCAGGTGAGAGCGATGGCTCCGATGAAGGACCCGAACACGACCCCGACGAGACGGCCCACGCCCGCCGCGCTGCCGCTGCCGGAGGTTGCGACCGGCAAGCGCGCCTCGGACTCGAGTTGGCTATGGTGCAGAATGAACGCAGCCGCTGCCCGCACGTCCGCTTGCCGCTCGATCGGCGCCGAGCCGAGCACGACCACCGTGCTCGACGGCGTGAGAAAGGCCACCCCTGAAAAGGCCGATACGGCCATCGCGAACTGTGCCGCGCTCGTGGTCCGCGCGAACAGCTCCACGCGCTCCAGGGGCAGCGCGCAACGGGATGCCGCCACGGGGTAGTTCGCACGCAGCTGGGCCTCCGTCACCGAGAGCGCCCCGGACAAGAGCTGCGTGAACAGGCAGCGCGCCAGTGGCAGGTTGGCACCGGGGACGAGCGCTTCGCGCGCCCAGAACGGCGAGGAGTCCGGCTCCGCCAGCAGCCGGCTCGCGAGCGATGCCCCGGGCACCTTGAACTCCCAGCTGATGGCGCTCTGCTCCGGGGCGTACAGCCCGAGCGCCACGTCGTACGCTCCGGGCAACCCCGCTGCGAAGCCCCGCACCAGCTCTGCCGTCTGCGCGCCCGGCTCTGCGGGCAGGCTCTCGATCGGCGGGGGCGGAGCGGTCTGTACCGTGATGACCAGCGGCAGCGCGGCAGCGTCGGTGAACACGCGCTCCAACGTCCCGGGTGTGCCGGACGGGAGCACGGGCGCCGGGACTTCGCGGAAGCCTGCCGGAAGCGCCAGCTCCACCCCTTCGGGGAGCGCGAGCCGAGACGGGGGCGCCTGGGCCGCTGCGCTCGCGCAGACGGCCAGCACGCTGAGCAGACACGCGAGCCGCAAGTCACGTCGCGCGGGAGCGAGCCGCCCTCGCCGAGCGAACCAAGACCGGTGCGAGAACCTGACCAGCATCCGCTCGTTCCCCGTCGAGCTGAGTATCATCGTCCGAGGACGATCACCAGCCACGCTTGGCTGGTCTGGGAGCCGGCCGCGCCACGCGCCAGGGGCTACCACGCGCTACTCGCTACGAGCGCGCGCGGCGCGTGGGGCGAGCGCGCGCGGCAACCCTGACCTGCGTGTGCGGTTGCCAACCGGACTGTTTCAGAGAAATGAAACCCTGGGCGTCGAACACGACGCCTTCGGCCTCGAGCAATGCGCGCTGCAAGGCGGCGTGGTCCGGATCCTCGATGTTGATCTGGCCTCGGCGTGCGTCCTTCTTCCCGACGACGCGCTGCCACGGCAGGCGTTCGGGGCAGCTGCGCAGAGCACGCGCCGCGATGCGATGTCCGGACGGGATGCCGGCCAGCTCCGCGAGTTGACCGTAGCTGGCAACCTTGCCACGCGGGATCGAGCGCACCACCGCGTAGATCGCGCTCCACTGCGCGTCGCTGCGGCCTGGCGCATCGCTGGCGGGCGCGCGCGGCAGAGAGCGAGCGCTGCGGGCGCGGGGCGGGCGCGGGGCCAGAGGGCTGCGGCGCGAGGGGCTCACCCCCGAGCCATACCCAATAGCCGCGACGCCCGACACCAAATCGTTGCGGGGACCGCCCGCGCAGCGCCACGCAGCCGGAGTATCGCTGCGCCGCCAGTGCAGCCAATGCCTGGTTCGAAGGGAGCCGTCGCGTAACAGCTTCATGGCGGGCGGCGGCGACAATTTCTTCGTCTTGACCGCGGGCACGGATCGCGTCGGCGGCGACATCGATCTGGACGCCCTCATCGACTATCTCGACGTTCAGCCTCAGCCCGGTTGCGATCCCGGTGCTGAACCGCGTGACACGCGTGAACTAGAGCGCAGCGGGCGGGCGCGCCCGGTCAATGCTGCATCTCGCGCCAGGCCACGACCGCCAGGCCGACGAGACCGGCGAGCACCAGCAGCATCACGCCGATCAGGAACCCGAAACAGAGCACGGCGCTGAGCCGGCTCGCCCTCTTGGCGTTGGAGCGCTGCTGCAAGAACCCTTCGAGCAGGGACAGGTTGCGGCGATTGGCATGGAAGCCCAGATCGAAGATGTCGCCGACGACCGGAATGCTGCCGAACGCGATGTCGACCGTGGCGTTGCCGAGCATCTTGAGCAAGATGTCGCGCGAGGCACCGTGGCGCCACGCCACGAACATCACCATCGCCGCGGTCACCCCGCCGAGCACATCCCCCGCGCCCGGCAGCAGCGTGCCCAGCAGCGCGTCCAGGCCGAGCCGGACCTTCGTGCCCGGTATGCGCAGCCCATCGTCGCTCAGTCCGACCAGCACGTGCACCCAGTTCGGCAGGACGACCTCCGTGCGCGGCCGCGGTTTCCACACGCTCTCGAGGAGGCGCCTGGTCCGCTGCCACGCCCGTCCGTCCCAGGCCGGGAGAAGGCCGGCGCGCCGCGACCACAGTGCCTCCAATACGCTACCCATGTCGATGCGGTAGCGTAGCTGCTGCGCCGGGCGGCGGAGCGTGCGTCCCGCGCCTGCTGCGAGACGCCCCAGCGAACGCTCTCACCGGCGAACGCTGCGAGCACGGAAACCGGGGCGAGAGGAGGCGGATGCAATGTTCGTCGTCCCCGTCGTGCAGAAGCACGTGGAGAGCTCATGGTTGGCCAAGCGCTGCTCGGCGTGCATCTCGAACACGCTGCAGCAACCAGGGCTCGCCGCACTCGATACAGAGCATCGGGGTTCGACTCGGTGCGCCGGGCCAGCTCCTTCGGCGCCATCAGCGCCCGACATTCTGCGCGCGCCGTTGAACGCGGGTCCCGCTCCGGAACGTGCCCGCTAGGCGCGCCCAGCCATCACCTTCTGGGGTGGTCAGGGGCTCGCGTTTAGATCCGTTTAGGTCAAAGCGGCCGAGCACTGCGGCCGCGAGACATGGGGACGAGGGGGCTCGAGCTCGGTCCGATGGGCGGCACTGACTGCTCGCGCACACTGAAAAGACATCGGGGAAGGAGAACATGCGGAAAGCGAACGGATGTGGTCTGGTGTTGGGCATGGCATGGGCCCTGGGCGCGTGCGGTAATCCCGCGGCGAGTGGGCCCGCCTCCGGCGCGCCAGTCAAAGCGGATGTGAGCGGCAGCGCCCAAAAGGGGCCATTCAGCAATGGTAGCCAGGTCTCCATCTCGGAGCTGGATGTCCATCTGGTACAGACAGGTCGCACCTTCAGCACCACGATGAGTGACGACGGCGGCGGCTATTCCGTCCGCGGCGTGCAACTCGACACCCCGTACGCGCGCGTCGAGGTCAACGGCTTCTACTTCGACGAGGTACGCGGCCAGCTCTCCGCGAGCCCGCTCTCCATCTTCAGCTATGTGGATCTGTCGGACCGCACCACCAGCAACATCAATTTGCTGGGTCACCTCGAGGCGACACGGCTGGAACACCTGGTCGCGGAAGAGGGCGTGAGCTTCAGCGCGGCCAAGATCCAGGCGCATCGTGAGGTCCTGGAGATGTTCCAGCTGGACCCCCGCATCATCGGCTCCGCCGAGGATCTCGACATTTCGCAGCCCGGCGCCGGCAACGCCGCCTTGTTCGCCATCTCCGTCATGCTGCAAGGCACGCGTACCGTCGCGGAGCTGTCGGAGCTGCTCTCCAACATTCAGAGCGATCTCAGCCGTGACGGCACGCTGGATGACGCTGCCAACGGTTCCGCCCTGATGGCCGGCGCCACCACGGTAGACCTGGCCCGCGCGCGTGAGAACCTGGCCGGGCGCTTCGAGGACCTGGGCGTGGATGCAACGGTGCCGGATATCGCGGGGGACGTCTCGCGCTTCGCCGATGCTGCCCCGTACGTGTACACCGGCGGAGGCATCAGCTACCCGATCGGCTTCGAGCGCCCCAACCTGCTCGACCCTGGCATGGCGCGCTTTGCCTTCGACGGGAAGTACCAGTCCCTGGGCTTCGCCTACGATCTACCGGAAGGCTCGCAGGTCAAGATTCGTATCACGAACCACACGTCCAACGAGCCCATGCAACCCACCAGCATCTGGTACTTCGGCGCCAACTCGGTGTCGCTGGATTGGGCGATCACCAATTACGACTGGGCCACCGGCGTCCAGGAGTTTACCTCCAGACACGCGGGCCACGGCGATCTGGATCTCTTCGGCTTCATGGGTTCGGGCAGCGCGACACTGGAGTACTTCGAGTCCGACTCGCCCGAACCGACGCGCACCAAGGAGATCGCCTGGAGCGACTGGCAGTCGTTCGGTGGTCCTGACGTATCCGTCGACCCCCGGCAGCCACCACCGGATGGGGGCACCGGTGGCAACACCAGCGGCTCGGGGGGCGCGGGCGGCACAGGCTCGGGGGGCGCGGCAGGCTACGGCGGCGCGGGCGGAGATCCCCATCTGCCCCCGGACGACCCTCGCGCGCTCTGCGGCAACGGTGTGATCGACCAGGGTGAGGAGTGCGACGGCGGCAACCTGAACGGCGCGACCTGTGACACCTACATGCCGGGCACCGTCGGTGAACTCGGCTGCGATCCGAGCGTCTGTCACCTGCGATCCATCACTTGCGACATGCCCCGGCTCTGCGGCAACGGCGTGATCGACGAGGGCGAGGACTGCGACGGTGCGAACCTGGACGGCATGACGTGTGCCGACTACCGTCCAGGCTTCATCGGTGAGCTCAGCTGCGAGCCGAACGTCTGTCGCTTCAACGATCTGACCTGCGAACGGGCCTGCGGCAACGGCGTGATTGACGCCGGCGAGGAGTGCGATGGTTCGAACCTGAACGGCGCGACCTGCGAAACCCTCGAGCCGAACACCTCCGGTGAGGTCCGCTGCTCGCCGTCGTGCACCGTCATGCCCCTCACGTGCCAGCCGCTCTGCGGCAACGGCGTGCTGGACCAGGGGGAGGCGTGCGACTTCGGCATGGGACCCGTGGACGCCTGCACGGATTGCAACCCCGATTGCGAGGTCGCCCCGCTTCCCTGCCCGTGAGCGACTGAGCTCGGCCAGCACGACCGCGGACGAGAACGGGGTGAGACCCACCCCGTTCCAACGGAAGCCCGGCTCCGGAGCGCGGCGCGCTCGAGCGACGCCGCTCAGCGGCACATCGAGAATTCGGGAGACAGGGGGGGACCGGCCGCAACGCAGCTCGTCCCCATCGGGCACTGCAAGAAAATCTGCCCTGCCGGAGAGGCGCAGACCTGACCCACGACGAGCATGGAGGGAGGGGCCCCCAACTCCTCGCCCACGGCGTCCGCTGTGCAGTCGTCTCGGCAGGTGACATCTCCGGAGTTCGTGTTGCCGGTCACGATGCAGCACACCTGGCTCCCGGTGCAGTCGGCATTCTGGTCGCAGGCGATACGAACGAGCGGGCCCACACCGCTCCCCGGACACGTCCCCCCGGTGCTGCAGGCCAGCGTGCGCGCGTTCGTGGTGACATTGATCGAGGCACAGCACACGCTGGTGCCACTGCACGTCTGGTTGCCGCAGCGCACGCTGGGGCCCTGACAGACGCCCTGCCCGTTGCAGATGCCGCCTTGACCGCAGCGGGTCGTGGCGGACTCAAAGCCACAATCTGCGGTGGTCCTGCATCGGTTGCCAACACATGCGTTGGGAATGTCCATGCGGTTCGACACGCATTCGGCCGAGAACGTGCTGCACGTGACGGTGCCGCAAGCCGTGTCCGTGGCTGCTGCGCTACAGATGCCGGCCCTCCCGGGGGCCGCACACGTCTGGCACACGCCGTTGCACGCCGAGTTGCAGCACACACCATCGACACAGTTGTTGCTGGCGCACTCGGAGCCGCCACCGCACACCTGACCGTTGCCCTTCTTCGGCGTTGCACAGTTGCCGGCATTGTCACACAGGTTGGTGGCGCTGCAGGATTGTCCGACCGCGCGCGCATTGCCTCGGCAGAGCGCCGCAGCCGTGCCGCAGGCACCGGCAATACAGCGCTGTGCGGTCACGCTGGGCGGAAAATCACGGCAGGTCGTGTCCGCGGGGCAAGCGATGGCGCCGCAAGCAGCGTCGTCCGCCAGATTGGTACAGACCGTGCCCGATGCAGCACAGACGCGGCAGGCGCCATCACAGGCCGCCGTGCAGCAGACGCTGCCGCCGGTCGCCGTCTCCTGACACGTGCCCTGACCACAATCTGCAGTCGACGCGCAGGCCTGGCCCGGACCGGCGCGACAGCCTCCCCGCGGCACGCTGCAGCCCAACGTACCGCAGGCGAGCTCCGTTGCCCACTGACCGGCGACGCAGCGCTGAAAGCTGGATCCAGAGCACTGGACCGCCCCGTCCTCACACACGGGGGCCGGCACGCAGGCGCCCGTCGGACCGCACACCTCGCTCGCGGCGCACAGCCGCGAGCAACACACGCTCTGGCCGCCGGCCGTGGCCACGCAGGCTCCGTTTTGGCATTGCGAGTTGGAGCTACACGCGGCCAGCAGCTCCCGCTTGGGGCGATTGCAGTTGCCCGCGTCGTCACACAGGGAGGTGGCGCTACACTCCTGGTCAGCCCGCTGCGGCTGAAATACGGTACACGCCACTTCGGCGCTGGCGCACTGTCCGTCACTGCAACGATTGCTCACCACCGTGGCAGGATCGTAGGTGCGACACGGGTCCGTGGGACATTCGATCGTGCCGCAGGCCTCGTCGTCCTCGATGTTCGTGCATTCGGTGCCCTGAGCCGAGCAGCGCTTGCAGCCGCCATCACACGCTCCGGTACAGCAGACCTGGTTCCCATCCGCGGTCGCCAGGCAGGAGCCCTCACCGCACTCGGTGTCCGACGCGCACGCCTGGCCAGCGGAATGTAGACAGCCATCGAGCTCGGTGCTGCAGCCCAGCGTGCCGCAGTCCGTCAGCGTCTGCCACACGCCCTCCACACAGCTCTGGTGCAGCGCACCCGAACAGCGCTTGCCCGCTTCGGTGCAGGGCTCCGCGGGCACGCAGCTGGCGCCGTCTGCGCTGCACACCTCGGTCTCCGTGCAGATTTGCGCGCAACACACGCTCTGGCCATCCGCGGTGGCCGAACAGCTCGAGGATTCACACGCGCCGGGCGCCGAACAGGCAGCGCCGACGAGCAGCAAACAGCCCCGCTCGTCACAACGACAGGCTTCCCCCTGGCGCGCCGCCGGCTTCCACGTGAACGGGCAGTCGGCGAGGGTCAGACAGCCCGCGTCCGGGCCAGCGGCGGCGGGAGTGGCCGCGTAGTTTCGACAGGGATCGTCCGCGGGGCAGCCCACCTGCAGACAGATCGGCTGGTTGGGCAGCTCGGGGCCCACGCTACAGCCCGGGCCTTCACAGCTGCCGCTAGCGTCCGGCGTGCCATTCGACGGCCCCGGTTGCAGCGTCCCCGGGGCCACCCCCACCTGCCGATCGTCCACGACGCAGGAGCCCAGTGACACCCCGGCCAGCGCAGCCAGCAGGCTCAGTGAGGCCAGCGTCCGACGCAGCGCCGCGCCGGGCCCACGCACGACAAAATTCTCCCGCTGATTCGGCATGGCGGGGCGGACACTAGCGCTCGCCCCAGGCGCTGGCAATACTGGCCAATTGCTAGCAGACACGAGCAGATGCGAGCAGATGCAGCGAGCGGAGCGCGGTCTCCCGCGATGTCGCTCCTCGTCTCATGAGCGGTCGCTTCCCGATCGCTGGTCAGTCCTTCGATCCGACCCTGTAACGCCCAAGTGACGGAGCTCCACCCGACTCCTCGAGCCACGCTCGGCGGGCAACCAGCCCACGCCGGCCCTGTCCGGCTCGCGCCCGCGGGGACGCGGCGCCCGACCGGCGGACGGCTCCGCTTCAGGGCATCCCGGCCCAGCTGGCGCGTCGCAACACACACCGGAGAAACCGCCGAAACGCGCCCGGGCTACGCTGAGTGTATCACCGTGCAAATGAGCCCTCCCCCACGAGCCTTCCGGACCCTGGCTCCCGCGCTGCTGGCCTGGCTGCTGTGCATGGAGGTCCCCGCGCTGGCCTCCCCCGCCCCGCCTCAGATCGTGATGGTGGGGCGGGTCCCCAGCGAGCGCGGGCACCTGAAATGTGGGCTCTTCGATCGCGAGGGCTGGCTGAAGCGCCCGCTCCAGATCGCGCAAGCTCTGCCGGCGGGGTTTCGCGGCGTCTGCCAGTTCCAGCCGCTCGCTCCGGGCAGCTACGCGTGGGGCGCCTACCTCGACGAAAATGAGAACAACCGCTTGGATTTCAACCTCATGGGCTATCCTCGCGAGCCCTACGGCGTGAGCAACGGCGTGCGTGGCTTCCTGCTCCAGCCGCCCAGCTTCGACGCCGCCAAGATCGACTACGGCGGCGGCGAGCTCATCGTTCAGCTCGAGCTCCACTAGCGGTCCGTCTCGGGCGCTCGGCGGCAGCAGGCGAGAGAGCGCGCGCTCGTCAAAACGCTCGTCAGAAGGAGGGCCGGGCCTGCGCCCCACGACAGCGCGCGGCCCCTCGGGGCACCGTACGCACGAGCGTCGAGGCGACCTCGGCCACGCCTGGACCCCCGGCAACCTGGCCCTCAACGCCCGCCTTCGGGCGCCGGCGGCTCGCGTCGCGGCGCGCGCAACACCGCGAGCAGGGGGCGCTCGTGCTCGAGCGAGCGCGGAAACAAGCCAAGCTGCTGCGGATCGGCAAATACCTCCGCGAAGACCTCGGGCGTGAACGCCCGCGCCAGGCGCGCTGCAAAGCTCTCGCGCAGCAGGCGCACGTAATATTCGACGTCGTAGTCGCGGAGGTCCGCGCGCTCTTCGCTCGCGCCGCCCGGCGCCTCCTCGTCACGGTGCGGTAAGAGGGCCTCCCGTCCGCCGCGGGCTCGGTAGACACGGATGCGCTCCCCCGGGCTCCAGCTCTCGCGCCCACTCTGCAGCAGCGCTTCGTAGCCGAGCTCGCGACGCTGCTCGCGCGTGGCGGCGTATTGCTCCGGGGTCTTGCTGAGCCGCAGCTCGGTGCTGACGTCGAAGCTGGGCAAACGCCGTTCGCGCAGCGAGACGGCGCTCTGCACGTAGGCGGCACGCACGCCCGCGACGTCGCCCCGCAGCAGCCGTTCGAGCGCCCGGCGCAGAAACGCTTCACCAAACGGCTCGGCCCGGCGCGAACGAAACGCCACGCCGCGCAGCAAGAGCGCGCCCGGGTAGGACAGGAGCGCGTAGTTCTTCGGTTCATGGGAGAGCATGGCCGCATGGCGCCCCTCGAATTCCAGCTGCACGCCGCTGGGCAAGAGCGCCGCCACCTCGGCCACCACGCGCCGCTCCCTCGCTTCGTCCCAGCTCTCGGGCACGGAAAAGTACACGCCGTCGGTGTCGGCCTCGAGCAGCGTCACGCCGCGCGCGGCCAGCTCCGCGCACAACAGATCGAGCAGCTCCCGCCCGCGGCGCGTGACCAGGTTGGCGGCGTGCACATCCGCAAAGCGCGTCAGCCCCACCGCGCCCAGATAGCCGTAGGCGGAGTTGATGACGAGCTTCATCGCCGCGGACAGCGCCTCGTCCAGGTGCTGCTCTGCCGAGCCGGAGGGCGCCACGCGTGCGCGCGCCTTGGCCTCCAGCCGCAGCCCGAGCAAGCGCTCCACCAGCGCCAACAGCGCGCCCAGCCGGTCGCGCTCCGGGCCGATGCGATAGGCGCGCATGAGCGACGGATACAGGCTCGCCACGTCGGCCTTCACGATGCGGTGGGCCACGCCGGTCGCGAACAGATACAGGGCAGCGCCCTGGTGCAGCGTGCCGTCGCCGCCCGCGTGCGCCGGCAGCGCCGCCCTGCTGCGGACGTAGGCGCGGATCAACATCGGATCCAGCACCCCCGTGGCCGCGCCGGCGTCGGCCAGGCGCTCGTAGCGGCGCGGCGCCAGGCGGGCCAGCGCAAACGCGGCGCCACCGAGCACACGCGCCAGCGCTGCAGCCTCGTTCACGTCGGCCGCCGCGTAGCGACGCACGCGTTCGGGGTGTGTGCGGTAGACGTCGTACACGCGCGCGCCCGGGATCTGCTCGCGATCGGCGCTGGCGAGCCCGAAGTGGCGCGCCACGGCTTTCAGGCCATGACCCGGCAGGTCGCGGGTGGCAAAGTCGTAGCGCAGCACGGCGTCCAGGCTGTCGAGCAGCTCGCGACCGATCACCGTGAAACGCGTCCGGCGCACGCGAGCGGGAGCCTCGCCCTGCCTCGTGGTCTCGGCGGCAGCCCCCCGCGCCGCGGCCCTCGTGAACAGCCCTGGGGCGCGCCCCAGGTTCAACGTCACGCCCAGACGCCGGGCACGCCGGGCGAGGAACGGCAGGTCAAAGCCGTGCAGGTTGTGGTTTTCGATCACGTCCGGATCGGCCACCTCGATCGCGCGCATCAGCTGCCGCACGAGCTCGGCCTCCTCGGCGGCCGTCGCCGCCTCGAGCAGGGTGACCTGCCCGTCGGGGTCCCGCACTGCGATCAGGAAGATGCGATCTCGCTCGGGATCGAGCCCCGTCGTCTCCAGATCGAACGACAGGCGCCGCAGGTCGTCGAAGCGAAGCTCGCGGAAGTAGGAGCGCCCCGACGCGATCAGGTACTGCTCCTCGGGCGCGAGCGACAAGACCTCCTCCGGCGGCAAGTCGCGCAGACTGCGCAGCGTTCGAGAAAGGCGCCGCGACGCTCCCGCGAGCACGGCGGACGACAGCACGCCCGCGCTCTCTGCGCTGACCAGAAAGCGCAGCTCGCCGCTGCCCTCGAGCTCGAGGTAGCGGACCACTGCGGCAGGGTCGCCCAGGTTCGGGTCGGCACTCGGGTCCGCGGCGGCCTCGGGCCGCAGGCTCGCGCCCAGGTGTTTCAGATCGGCGAGCGACGCGAGCAGCAGCCACGGCCGGTAGCGCGCCCGTTCGTGCACCAGTTCGAGCCCGGGCCCGGTGCGTCGCCACACGCTCGCGTGGCCGCTCGGCTCCGCCCAGACCGAGACGATGCCCGGGGTCGGGTCCCAACCCCAGAGCCATTCCTCCTGTGTAGGGAACGCAGTCAGACCGCTGCCATAGCAGCACGCCGGCCGGCAGGCGAGGTATGTGGCTCACGCAGCTGCGCACTGCTCGACGCCGATACCGGGGGCCGTGCGAAACTGGCGCAGGCGAGCTGCGGTGGGGCGGCCCTTGCCCTCGAGTATGGCAACGTCACACGCGAAGGTGGGGGGCGTGCGCGCCGATCGAGGTCGGATTGGGCTCAGCTCGGCTCAGGCTTCGCTACTGGAGTCCGTCCTCTATTGTGTGGAGGTTTCCGGCGAGAGCGAGCAGACGGCCGTCGCCGGGTACCACGCCGTACACCTGGTCGCACACAGTTACCTAGGTAGCCTGTGGATCGCCCTCGACCAGCGCAAAGGCCCACCGGGCAAGCCGGTGTTGCTGCGCCGCATCCAGCTCTCGGAACAGACCCGCAGCGAGGCCTTCCAGCGCATGGCCTGCGCGGGGCGCGACGCGATGGCCTTGAGCCACGAGAACGTGCTGCCGGTGCTCGACGTGTTGCTCCAGGCGGACTCGCTCGCGCTGGCCTATGAATACGTCGAAGCGGAGCCGCTGCGCGCGCTCCAGTCGTGGGCCACCCACCGCCGTCTCGCCTTTCCGGTCGAGGTCAGCCTACGCCTGGGCATGGACCTCTTGCGCGGGGTCAGGGCGTTGCATGGCACGTTGTTGGGCTGGCCGAGCGCGCCGCCCTACGGCGGGCTGTCCCCCGACAGCATCCTCGTTTCCAGAGATGGTCGCACTCGGCTCTGCGATCCGTTGGTCTCGAGCTGCGCCACCATGCTCGAGGGCATGAGCCTGAACGTGGCAAAGCTGGCGTACACGGCACCGGAGCAAGCGTACGCCACCGCGCCGCTCGCCGCAGCCTCGGACATCTTCACGTGTGGCGTGCTGCTCTGGGAGCTGTTGGCGGGCAATCGCTTGCTCACGGGTCCGCGGCCGACGGTCGAACGCAAGTTGCTCGAACACGATCTGCCGAGCTTGCGCTCGCAGCTGCCGAGCGGGCTCGAGGTTTCAGACCGCCTGGTCGCGCTCGTGGAGCGCTGTCTGGCGTCGGATGCCGGCCGGCGCCCGCAGAGCCCCGAGGAGCTGGCCAGCGAACTCGAGCAGTGCGGGCACGCGGTGGCGTCGCTGGAGCAGGTGGCGACGTTCGTGAGCGAGCTGGCGGGCGCTCGCTTCGACCAGCGCAAGATGACCGTGCGGGCCATGCCTTCGTTGCGGGTTCCCGCGGGGCGGCCCAGCGGTACCCTCGCGGCGAGCAACGCCAGCGCCGGCACCAGCGCCAGCGCCGCCAACGGCACCACCGCCACCGCGAACGGCAACGGCACCACCGCCGGCACCAGCGCGAGCGCCGCCGCCAACAGCAACAGCAACGCCACCAGTATCAGCGCCGGCCGGCGCGTGCCGCTGCCCGCCACGGCCTCCGGCAGCACCGCGGCCTTCCGCTCGCCCGTCTCGAGCCTGGGGCTCGGCGCCGCAACCACGCCCGTTCGAGACGGCGGCTCGTTGCCGGGCGTCGCGCTGCCGAGTCGGCACCCGTTTGCGCGTCTCGGCCTGCCGAAGGCGCCCAAGCTGATCGAGGTCGAGAGCACGCCCGGTCCCGCAGCGGCTGCCGCGCCGGGGCCGATCGCGCCGCCGCTCGTGCAAGCGCCCGGGGCGCCGCCCATCGTCGAGGCGGCGCCGGTCGCGCCAGCGGCCCAGCTCGCGCGCGCCGCTGCGCTCACGGTCGAAGCGGCGCCGGTCGCGCGGGCGTCCAAGGCCACGCGCGCTGCTGCGCCACCCGTCGAAGCGGCGCCCGTGGCCCCGCCGGTCGTCGAGGCGCCGGTGGCCCCGCCGGTCGAAGCGGCACGGGCGGCGGTGCCCACGGTCGAGGCAATACCCGTCACGTCCGCCTCCAAGGCCACGCGCGCTGCCGCGCCCGGGCTCGACGCCAAACCCGTTGCGCCCGCTTCCAAGGCGGCGCGCGCCGCCGTGTCCACGGTCGACGCCGTACCCGTTACGCCCGCTTCCAAGGCCAAGCGGGCGGCGGCCGCAGCCGTCGCACCTCCTCGGGTCGAAGCTGCGCCCACGGCGCCGCGCGTGGAAGCGGAGCCGGTCGCGCCAGCAGCCAGGGCCGCGCGCGCGGCGGTGCCCACGGTCAAGGCCGTACCCGTTGCGCCGGCGTCCAAGGCGGCGCCCGCTGCTGCTCCGCGCGTCGAAGCGGAGCCGGTCGCGCCGCTGCCCGAGGCCGCGCCTGGCCCCGCCGCCGTGGCGCCGCCGCTCGAAGCCGTGCTCCTGCCACCGCGCTTCGAGACCGCTGTCGCCGCAGCGCGCGCCGCTGCCTCACCCGTGGCGCCGCGCCTCGAAGCCTTGCTCGACGAGCCACCTGCCGCCGCGCCGCGCGCCGCAGCTCCCGCTCGGATGGACTCGATCGTGGTCGTGCCGCCGTCGGAGCCCCCGTGGGCAGTGCCCGCGGAGGCGCGCGCCGTCGCAGCCAAGTCGGAGCCTGTCGTACCGACGCCGTCCTCGGTGCCGCCGCTGCTGGTGCCGGCAGGCACCACCACCATGATCGGGCTGGCCCTGCCGCCGTCGCTGCTGCAGGCCGCCGCGCAATTCGAGAAGGAACGGCCCCAGCCCTCGACCCCGCCGTCGAGCAACGGGGGCGTGCTGGTCATCCCACCCGATCCGGACGCGCGCTACTCGTCGGCGCCGCCGGGACCACCGTTGCCCATCCGTTCGCTCATCCCCACGTTGCGGCCGCGCCCTCCGGGCTCGGGGGCCCCGCTCAACACCCCGCCGCCGTCATCGGGAGCTGCGCCGAGCGGACGCGTGAGCGGCTGGTCCCAGGTTCCCAGCGCGCCGTCTGCGCGGCCGCGCAAGAAGCGAGCCGTGTTCGCGAGCTTGCTGGCGACGTTGACGCTCGCTGGCGCCGTGGCGACGGCGTTGCTGCTGCGCCCCTCGCACGACCTCTGGTCCGCGACCGCGTCCTGGGCGAAAGCATCGTACGACTCGATCCAGCCGCCGCGAGCTGCCGTGGCGCAGCCGCCCCCCGCGCCCGCGCGCATCGAGGCGCCGGTGGACGGCGGTGCCGGCGGCAGTGCGGATGGCGGGCTCCCCCCGGCGAGCGAGGACCCGGCTCCTGCAGCCGTGGCCCCCGCCGTGCCCCCCGCGCACCCGGCCGAACTCGGCGACGAGCAGCTGAATCAGTGGTTTGCGCGGGAGCGCCGGATCGCGCTGCCCGACTGTCGCCAGCGGCTAGGCGCGAGCGCGCGCCAGCACAACGGGACCAGCCCCAAGAAGTCCCAGACCCAGCTCAAGACCGCGCGCCGCTGGCTGCTGCGCGGCAACACCACGGAGGCGCAGCGGCTGTTGTGCAGCGCCACCGCGCATTTTGCCGGCAACGTTGCGGCCTGGCAGACGCTCGCGGAGCTGACGCTCCAGCTCGGCGATGCCGCTCAGGCGAAGTCTTACATCGAGCAAGCCCTCGCGCGCAGACCCAACGACAGCGCGCTGCTCGGAGTGCTGGGAGACGCCCAGGCCGTGCTCGGCGACCTGACCCAGAGCCGCTTGCTCTGGGCCAAGAGCCTGCGCGTCAGCGCCGACGACGCCGCCAGTACGCGCCGGCTGGCGCAGCAATTTGCCCGCCTGGGCGAACGCAAACTGCACGAGACGAGTTACGGGCCAGCGCTGGCGATGTATCGTCGAGCGGTCGTGCTCAGCCTGGGCGACACGACGCCGAGCCGCGGCATGGGCGAAGCGCTGCGTTTGCTCGGTCAACCCGACGCCGCGCTGGCCTGGGCCGAGCGCGCGGCAGCTCGCGCCCAGCGCTGAGCCCACCCGGGCTCCGTCTCCTACGCCGCGCAGCTCCGTCCCCCGCCCACCAACGGCGCCGGGTGGTGACCTCCCGCTTTGCCGACCAGCATTTCGCGCAGGTACTCTGCGTCGCGGCCGACCGAGGCGAAGCGCCCCGAGCCCCACGTGTGTTGCCAGGGCAGGCCCAGAAAGTAGAGGCCCGGCACCTCCGTGACGCCGCGGCGATGCCGAGGCATGCCGCGCGCGTCGAAGGCGGGCAGCTGGACCCAGCCGAAGTCGACGCTGAAGCCGATCGACCAGACGATGGAGCGAATGCCGCTCGCAGCCAGGTCGAGCGTCAGTGCTTCGCGCTCGGGCGCCCAGGGTGGCACGTAGTCGGGCGTCTCCGGCGCGAGGATGCCGCGCTCGGTGATGTACTTGTCGATGCTGCGATTGATGCCGACGTACACGGCGTCGGCCGCGTCGAGATGGTGCGTCAGATCGGGGGCGAAGCGCAGCCTCGTGCCGTCGAGCCCGCGCAACGAGCCGTACAGCTGCATGCCCTCGAGCGCAAACTGACGCAGATCGATGTCGTGGCCGCCATCGCGCCCGGTCACGTAGTGGTTGGTCTTGTCCCGCACCTGGTCGGGGTTGGCGTGCTGCTCGAGAGATACGTCGTAGTGGCCCATCAGCTCCAGCCATTCCACGACGTCCTTGCCGCGGTGCCGGCGGGCGCAGCGCGGGGCATTGCCCACGGCGAGATGCACCTTGCGCCCCGCTCGCCACAGGTCTTCGGCGATCTGGCAGCCAGACTGCCCGCTGCCCACCACCAGCACCTCGCCCTCGGGCAGGCTCTCCGGGCACTTGTAGTCGCGCGAGTGGACCTGCTCGATCTGGCGCGGCAGCGCGTCCGCCCAGTCCGGCAACCGCGGCGTGTGATAGCCCCCCGTGGCGACCACCACCTGGTCGGCGGTGAGCGTGCCCTCGCTCGTGCTGAGCTCGAAGCCCGAACCCTCCAGGGCACACTGCTGCACCAGGCGGTCGACGCTCACGCCCTCGCGCAGCGGGGGCTGAAAGCTGCGCACGTAAGCGTCCAGATAGTCGACGATTTCGTGTTTGAGCATGAAGCCGTCCGGGGCAGCGCCGGTGTAGGGGTGCCCCGGCAATCGGCACTGCCAGTTCGGGGTCACCAGACAGAAGCTGTCCCAGCGCTCGTTTCGCCAGCTATGGCCCGCGCGGTAGCGTTCCAACACCACGTGCCGGATGCCGGCCTGGGTGAGGCAATAGCTCATGGCCAGCCCCGCCTGCCCTGCTCCGACGATCACCGCCTCGAAATGATGGCTCACGATAGGCTCCTATTGGGGTGACTCGCGCTGGACGCGCGCGTCCCGCGGCGGATGTTTCTCAAAATCCAACACCTTGACCGTGCCGCTCGACTCCTCGGCGCTGAGCGCCGCGCGCGCCTGCTCCAGCTCGCTCAGCTGGTCCAGGGCCGAGCTGCAGACGAAACCGTAGCGCTCGCGCACGCGCTCGGAGGCCAGGTTCAGGGCGGCGCGAGTGCGCGCCAGAAACTCTTCTACCGAGTACTCCGCGCCGACTCCCAGATACTCCTCGATGATGTAGGAGGGCGAGTAGCAGCGGTCCTTTTTGCCATTGGGCCACTCGATCGTGAAATGCATTTCCGGCATGTATGTTCTCCCGTCTAGCTCACGGCGCCGCGCGCCCCCGTGCGTGCTCGAGCGCACGCTGATACTGTTCCCCGTGCAGCGCCGCCGAGCGTGCCCAGGACTGTCGAGCGGCGATCTGCAGCCCCCCGGCTCCCAGCCGCCGGCACAGCTCCGGATCGGCCGCGAGCAGCGCCAACGCCCGCTCGATGGCGCTCACGTCCGTGGGATCCACGAGTAGCCCCGCACGCTCCGTCACGTATTCCGTGAAGGGGGCCCGATCCGCCACCACCACCGGCAGCTCCGCCGCCATCGCTTCCAGCACGCACAGCCCCCAGCCCTCTTGCTCCGAGGGGCAGAGCAGCACGTCGCTCGCCTGGTACCACTCGCACAGCTCCGCGTCGCTCACCGGGCCCCGCAGGCGGATGCGCTCGCGGGCGAGAGGCGAGAGCGCCGCCAGCGCCACGTCAAACTCCTCCCGGTAGGCGCGGTGGTCGAGAATGCTGGCGCCCCCCAGCACCACCCACGAGACACGCGCGCCCGCCTCGGCCAGGCGAGCGACGGCCGCGAGCGAGCGCAGGCTGTTCTTGCGCCCCTCGATGCCGCCGACCGAGAGCACGACGACGTCGCGCGGGTCGAAGCCCAGGCGCTCCCGCAGCGACTGGCGGCGCTGTGGCGTCAGCGCATGAAAGCGCGTGAGATCGACGCCGTTGGGCACCCGCTGGCTGTGCCGGCCAAACTCGGTGCGCACGGCCGCAAAGGTGGCCTGGCTCACCGACAGCAGCAGATCGGCCTCCAGAATCGAGCGACGCTGGCAGTCGAGCAGGTACGCGCTCTCGAAGCGTTCCACGTGGTGCACGGTGCGCAGGAGCGGGCAGCCGGAGATCGAAAGCGCGCCCGCCGCGCGCACTTCCAAGAGCGCGCTCATCGCCAGGCAATCCTGCGCATGCAAGAGATCGAGGCGCGGCGCTCTTGCTTGCAGGCCCGACACGAACTCGCCGATGCGCTGCCGGATCAGCTGGTCCAGATCGGCGGGGGCCTCCGCGGCCGGCAGCAGGCACATGTTGCAGTCGAGCTCGCGAAAAAAGCCCTGCCCGCCGCGGTCCAGGGCGAACAGGGTCACTTCGTGGCCCGCCCGCGTCAGCGCCTCGGCGAGGCACGCGGCGTGCACCACGCTGCCGCGCGGCTTCGTGGAGTAGGTGAAGATGCCGACGTGGCTCATGCACCCGCTCCAAAGCCCGTCAGCGGCTCGGCCTGCAGGTCTCGAAATAACGCCCGCTCGCGCCCGTGCCCGAGCACCAGGCTCGGCTCCCCCACCACCTCCCCCACCACCGCCGCCGCCACCTCCAGTGCGGCAAAGCGCGCGCACACCTGCTCTGCGTGCGCGGCGTCCACGGCGAGCAGGAAACCAAAGCTCGGGAACGCGGCGAGCCAGCGCAAAGGGTCGACCCGCTCCGGCGCGGGCAGCGCATCCAGCGCCAACACGGCGCCCACGTGGGACGACTCGAGCAGCATCGCCAGCGTGCCGCAGATACCCGCGTTGCTGATGTCCTTGCCGCATTGCACCAGGCCCGCTTCGGCCAGCTCGGGCAACAGCGCGAGCTGCGCGCGCAGCCGCTCGGGCGAGGCGGTGGTCGCCGCGTTGAACGCGCTGCGGTTGCGGAAGCTGCCGCGCAGGTCGATCGCCGCGATCAAGAGCTGACCGGGCCGCGCCGTGTGGCTCTCAATCAAGCTCTTGGCCTGCCCCAGGATGGCTGCCGCGAGCCGCGTGGGCCCCTCGACGCGCGTCGTGTGTCCGCCCACCACGGGCACCCCGAACGTCTGGCTCGCAGCCAGCATGCCCTCCAGCACGCGCTCGTTGGCCCCCTCGCCGAGAAACAACACGTCCACCACCGCGCACGCTCGACCGCCCATGGCCGCGATGTCGCTGACGTTGACCATCACCGCCGAGTAGCCCGCAAACCACGGATCGGCCGCGACGAACTCATCCCGCAGGCCCTCGGCGGCGAGCAGCAAATACGAGCCATCCGGCGTGCGGATCGCCGCAGCGTCATCGCCGTTGATGACCTCGCTGCTCCCTCCGAGCCAGTTCGAGCGTGCAGCGCGCCCGAAGACCTTGGCCGCCAGCTGGATGTCTTGCTTGTACGCGAGCTCGACGCGCGAGCCGAGCTCCAGCGCCAGCCCCTGGAGCTGCCCGGGTTCCAGCCTCATGCCGCACTCCTGCACAGCGCGCGCAGCGCTCTCGGGCACGGAGGATAGCTGGCGAGGTCGGCGCGCATCAGCGCATGCGGGCGACCGCACACCTCGACCTGCGCCTCCAGCTCGAAGTGGTAGCGCTCGAAGTAACGCACGTTCTGCGGCTGTACCGTGGCCAGGAAACGCGTGCAGCCCCAGGCGTGGGCGGTGCTGACCGCTGTCTGGATCAAGGCCCCGCCCACGGCGCCCACGCGCCGGTACTGGCGGGCCACACCGAGCCGCCCGCCGTACCAGAGGCCCTCCCCCGCCGGATAGATGCGCACGACGCCGACGACCTCGCTAGGCACGCCGAGCACGCGGGCCAGCGCCACGATGGGGGTGGCCTGCGCGTCCCAGGCGTCGATGTCGGAGTCGGCGAAGAGCCCTTGCTCCCGCGCGAAGATCTCCTGGCGCAGCTGAAAATAGGCCGCGCGCTGCCAGGGCTCGGAGGCGACTTCGGCGGCGATGTCCTGCGACAGGAACGGGCGCGGCGGGTGCCCCCAGGGGCAGGAACCGTCAAGCATGGGCCACCTCGAGCGCCGCCGGCTCGCGCGCCTTGAGACCCGAGCACGCGCCGCAACGCCCACAGCCCGCCTTGATGTCCAGGCTGCTCAGCCCGGCACGCGCCAAGAGGCCCGCCACGCCGTCGAGCAGGTGCCCCATGAAGACCGCGCCGGGGGCGGGATGACGCTCGAGCGGCGTGTTGGCGATCGGTACGAAGGGAACCACGAACGGATACACGCCGAGCTCGATCAGCCGCGCGCTGGTCTCGAGGATCGCTTCCGGGCTGTCGCCGAGCCCGGCCAGGATGTACGTGGAGACCTGGCCACGGCCAAAGACCATCACCGCCTGCTCGAAGGCCTCGAAGTAGACGGAGAGTGGCACCTCCGCCTTGCCCGGCATGATGCGCCGCCGCACCTCCTCCGTGACGGCCTCGAGGTGCATGCCCAGGCTGTCGATGCCGGAGCTGCGCATGCGCCCGAACCAGGCAAAATCCGCCGGCGGCTCGCACTGGCCCTGGACGGGCACGTCCGTGCGCGCGCGGATGGCCTCGGCGCAAGCGCTCAGCACGGCCGCCCCGCGGTCGGGCGTGCGGGGGGTACCGGTGGTCATCACCACGTGCCGGATGCCGTCGAGCGTCACCGCTGCATGGGTCACCTCCGCGATCTGCTCGGGCGTCTTCTCGGCGATGGTCTGCTTGGCGGCCAGCGACTGCCCGATCGCGCAGAACTGGCAGGAGGTGCTGCGATGGCCGTAGCGAATGCAGGTCTGCAGCACGGTCGTGGCCAGCACGTCGCGCGCGTGCAGGCGCGCGATCTTCCAGTAGGGAATGCCGTCCTTCGTGCCCAGAGAATAGAAGCGCGGCTCTTCCGGAAAGGAGATCTCCGCGACGGCGCGCCCATGACGCTCGAGCGTGGCGCGCGTGCCCTCGCCGCTCACCCGCGCCGTATAGGGCGAGTGCGCCGACGCGCGCGTGAAGATCGGCACCATGATGGTCTGGTTGCCGAGGCTGATGGCCTTGTGGTCCGACGGCCCAGCGCCCCCCTGGCGGGCAAGGCCGGGCCCCGCCTCGTCTTGCCAGCGCAAGCCGAGCGTCTGCAGCTCCGCCAGCAGCTCAGGCAAGCGAAGGGTTGGCGAGCGGCTCGTTGCCGAGAAAAGGGGCAGGGACCGGTTCATGTCGAGAGACTCCTGGGGCGACGACCGCCGGGGCCGCGTTGACGGTGGTTCGCTCGGCGAGGGGGGCGTGCGCCGTCCGATCCACCAAGAGGGACAAGAGCTCAGGCCGGCTGTAGTGGCCCACGCTGTCCATCATGCGCTTGCGCTTGGTGATCAGCGCAAAATCCAGCTCCGCCATCACCATGCCCTCGCCCTCCTCGAGCGGTTCACAGAGCAAGACCCCTTCGGGGGAGACGATGCTGGTGTAACAGCCGCCCATGAGCGCCTTGTCGAGCCCGCTGTCCCCCGCGATCTGCTGGACCTGCTGCTCCGTCAAGTAGCCGGTGGCGTTCACCACGAAGCAGCCGGACTCGAGGGCGTGATGACGGATGGTGACCTCGATCTGTTGGCGGAAGATCTTGCCCACGAGCGAGCCGGGGAACATCGCGACGTGGATCTGTTCGTGCTCGGTCATCAGCGCGTAGCGCGCCAGCGGGTTGTAGTGCTCCCAACAGGCCAGGGCGCCCACGCGGCCCACCCGCGTCTCCACCACCCGCAGGCCCGACCCGTCCCCCTGCCCCCAGATCATGCGCTCGTGGAAGGTCGGGGTCAGCTTGCGGCGCGACAGCAGCAACTCACCGTCGGCGTCGAACACCAGCTGCGTGTTGTAGAGCGTGCCATGGTCGCGCTCGTTCACGCCGATCACGACCACGGCGCCCGCCCGGCGCGCGGCGTCGGCGATGCGTTCGGTGGTCTTGCTCGGGACGCTGACCGCCTGCTCGTACAGGAGCAGGTGGTCGGCGCCCATGCTGGCCGGCGGCTTGATGAAGGAAAAGTACGGGTAGTACGGCACCACCGTCTCGGGGAACACCACCAACTCGGCGCCGGCGCGCGCGGCTGCCGCGATGGCGTCGCACACCTTGCTGGTGGTGGCCTCTCGATCGAACAATACCGGGCTGAGCTGGACGGCCGCCGCCTTTACCTTCCGGGCCACCACGCTCACATCGTCCAGGTGTTGATCACGAAGGCGTTGTCGCGACGGTGCAGCAGGATCAGGTCCAGCACGTCGAGCGGGTTGATCGGGCGGATGCCCTCGATCAAGGAGCCTTCGCCGTGGCCGTACAACGCCTGCAGGGCGAAGCGGCAGGCGTAGACCTTGCCGCCTTCGCTCATGAATTTCACGAGCTGGTTGTTCATGGCCATGTGCCCGGGGAACGCCTCGCTGCCCAGCTTGGGAAAGCCACGCTGCACGCCCAGCGTCACGCCGGGGCCATACAAGAGCACGGAGGTCTCGAAGCCCTTGCGCAGCAGGCGCGTGGCCTGCAGCAAGTTCACCAGCCCGATCGAGCCCTCGAAGGCCACGGTGTGAAAGGTGACCAGCGCCTTTTCTCCCGGCTTGGCCTTGACGTCTTCGAATACCTTCTCCTCGTAGTCGACGAGGAAGTCTCCCGGCTTGTTGGGTTCTTTGGTGACGGCGGGCATGCAGACTCCTTTTTGAGGTGACTCGGCAGCTCCTTAGCGAGCGCCGTGCCAAAGCCTGAACAGCGCGCGTTTGGCGTTGAACCCGGGCCGCCCGCAGCGTCTGCTACCTGCCGGAAACCAGCGAGATCTGGCGAGTCGAGAAATCTGGTGAGCACCCTCGCAGGTTTTGGATGAACGCGCGCTCGGCTGTAACATCCGGAAACACGGCGACCGCCCCGTGTTGCTCCGCTCGGCCGCTCTCAGCGCGGCCGCTGGATGCCCAGCTGCTTCATGCGATAGGTGAGCGTGCTCGGGCTGATGCCCAGCATGCGTGCGGCACCGGCGTCGCCGGAGACTTGATAGTGGGCGGACTCGAGCGCGAGCAGCAGGTTCTGCCGTTCCAGCTCCTGCAGCTCCGCGACGGTGAGCACCTTGGGTTTGCCGTTGGCTGGCACAGAGCCGGGGGCGCCGCTCGGCACGAGGCCGGGCGCACCACTCGGCACGAGTGCAGCCCCCGAGCTCGGCGGCGGCCCCCCCTCCCCGGCGTCAGGCCGGAAACCGCGCCCGGGCAGCACACCGCCGTCGCGGCGCAGCACCAGGGAGCGCTCGATCAGGTTCTGCAGCTCGCGCACGTTGCCGGGGAACTCGTATGCCAGGAGCGCGCGTTCATCCTCGGGCGTCAGCGGGCGGGGGCGCAGGTTGAGACGCTTGGCCGTGTTTTCCAGGAAGCGGCGCGCCATGGGCAGGATGTCCTCCTGCCGCTCGCGCAACGGAGGCACCAGCACCGGCAGCACGCTCAGGCGGTAGTACAGGTCGCGCCGGAACGCGCCCGCCTCGACCTCGTCTTCCAGCGAGCGGTTGGTGGCGGCGATCACGCGCACGTCCACGCGGCGCGTGTGATCGTCACCGACCGCCTCGAACGTGCCCTCCTGCAGCACCCGCAGCAGCTTGCCCTGCAAGGGCAGCGGGATCTCTCCGACTTCGTCCAGAAATAGCGTGCCACCATCGGCCAGCAGAAAGCGGCCCTGGCGGTCGCGCGCCGCGCCGCTGAACGCGCCGCGCACGTGCCCGAAAAACTCGCTCTCGAACAGCTCGCGGGGCACGCTCGCGCAATTCACCTTCACGAGCGGCCCATCGCGCCGCCGGCTCGCGTCATGCACGCGCGCCGCAATCAGCTCTTTGCCGACGCCGCTCTCCCCCTGGATCAACACCGCGGAGTCGGACAGCGCGACCGCGCGCGCCTGCGCGAGCACGCTCTTCATCGCCGGGCTCTCGGCGATGATTTCGTCCTGTTGCAGCGCCGTGCGCACCGCCGCCCGCAGATAGTCGCGCTCCCACTCGGCGCTCTCCTTCAGGCGCTCGATCTCTTCGTACGCGCGCGCATTGGCCACGGCCACGGCCGCATGGTCCGCAAACACGCGCAGCCAGTTCAGATCGTGATGGACCAGCCGCTTGCGGCTGAAAAACGCCACCACCCCCAGCACCTCACCGCGGAAGCACAGCGGCTGCCCGGCGAAGCTCTGAATGCCTTCCGCCTCTGCCCACTCCGGCTGCATCAGCCAGTCGCTCGAGCCCCGCTGCAAGAGCAACGGCTCGTTGCTCTGCGCAATGCGGCCCACCTTCCCGTACGACAGCGGCATCTTCTCGTGCGCCCCGTCCGTCCGGTTCCAGCGCACGTCGGGCGAGACGACGGACGCACCGATGCTCGCCTTGAGCTCCAGAAAGGGTTCCTCGCCGGGGTCGCGCCGGATCAGCCAGACGCGAGCCAGGGCGACGCCGTCGGTCATGCCCAGCCCCTGCACCATCTGCTTGAGCACCGCGTCCGGCGAACGAGCAGCCGCGACCGACAGCGCCAACGATTGGAGCGCCTCGAGTTGCATGGACCCCACCAGTTTCCCTGGGGCTCGGGTCGGCCTCGGTTTCCGGATGATTTCAGCAATTGGACGGGCCCGCGAAGAGTGCGAGGATGCGCCATGGTCGAAGCGCTGCCCACCGTCCTCGTACCGGGCCTGCTCTGCACGCCACGCCTCTATACCGAACAGTTGCCGGCGCTCTGGCGCCTGGGCCCGGTCACGGTCGCCGACCATACCCGCGACGCCGACATGGCGAGCATCGCGCGGCGCATCCTGGCGAACGCCCCGCCTCGTTTTGCTTTGATCGCACTCTCGATGGGCGGTTACATCTCGTTCGAAATCTTGCGCCAGGCGCCCGAGCGCGTACAGAGGCTGGTGCTGCTGGATACGACCGCGCGCAGCGACACCCCGGAGCAGCGCCAGGTTCGTCAGGGGCTGATGGATCTGGCGACAGAGGGCCGCTTTGCCGAGGTACCCGCGCGGCTGTTTCCCCGCTTCGTGCATCGGCAGCGGCACACCGACCTGGCGCTCTATAGCCTGGTGCGGCTGATGGCCGAGGAAACCGGCGCCGAGGCGTTCCTCCGACAAGAGGCCGCACTCCTCAGCCGCCCGGACTCGCGAGCGAGCCTCGCCGCCATCTCTTGCCCGACCACCGTGATCGTGGGCGACGGCGACGAGCTGACGCCGCCCGAACTGGCGCGCGAGATCGCGAGCGGGATTGCCGGCGCCCGGCTGATCGAGATCCCAGGATCCGGACACCTCTCCACGCTGGAGCGCCCAGCGGAGGTGACGGCGGCGCTCGTCCAGGCGCTGTCGAGCTGAGGGCGAGCGTGGACGCTCAGCGCTCCGGGCCGACGAGCCCCAGGCCCGAGACCGCGATCGGCGTGAGGCGGTTGGTCGTGCTGCCGTCGCCCACCTGGCCCGCGACGTCATAGCCCCAGCACACGACCTCGCCGTTCCGCCGCAGGGCGCAGTTGTGCGCATTGCGGCCGCCGCGAGCGAGCAGGACCGCGTCGGTCAGCCCGGTGACGGGGCCCGGAGCGGTCCGATCCACGGTCGTGCCGTCGCCGAGTTGCCCCAAATCGTTCCTGCCCCAGCACGCGACTTGACCGCTGCGTTGGAGCACGCAGGTACTCGAGCCACTGGTCACGACCTGGATGGCATCGGTGATGCCCGGTACTTCAGTGGGTGCTGCGCAGAAGGCGTCAAAGACGCCGCCCGGGCACGCGATGCCCCAACACTGAACGATACCGCTCGTCTCGACGGCACAGGTGCCGAAGCCGCTGCCGAGCTGCGTGACTTCACCGAGGCCTGCGACCTCCACGGGTGCGGCGCTGGCCGTGACGCCCGGCACCCCCAGGTCCCCGAAGACGCTCCTGCCCCAGCACGCCACGCTGCCGTTGCCCCGCAACGCACAGGCGTGGAACGTGCCCACGGAGACGAGTGCCACGTTGCCGAGCGAGCGGACGCGGTGGGGTTGGGGCACGGTCTCGTAGCTTGCCACCGGGCCTAACACGATCGTGGGAGCCACGGGCCCGTACAACTCGATGTTTGCCGCCTGCTGGCCCTCCCCCCACACCCAGACCAGCCCCGCGCCATCCAGTGCCGCGTGATTGCGAAATCCGCTCGAGAGGTACAGCGCGCCATCGAGCGAGACGACGTCCGAGAGCTGGCTATAGGCCGTCACGACGGAGGGAGCGCCATTGCCCCGCTCCCCGAACAGGTTGTCCAGAAAGCAGGCCACGGTACGGTCCTCGCGCAGCGCGCAGGCGGTGCCGCCACCGGCACTGACCCCCACGAAGCCCGCCTCCGCGAGCGTGAACGGGGACGGCGATTCGCCACCGGCCTCACTCGCGGTCAGGTTGCCCCAACAGGCAAGCGCGCCGGCGCGGGTGACGGCGCAGGTGAAGGCGTCTCCGACGGCGAGCAAGTCGTCTCGCCGGCTCTCACAGCTGCCCGCCAGGCAAGCGTCTCCGACGGTGCGAGGGTTCCCGTCGTTGCAGGGGACGCCGTCGACCTCGGGCACGAACACGCACGGGCCCCAGGAAGATTGCCCACCCACGCCGGCGACGCAGGTTTCCGTGCCCAGGGTGCAGCCGAACGATCCGGGAGCCTCGACGCAGGCTCGCGTCTCGCCGGGTACGCAGTCACACTCATCGCTGTCCGTGTGCCCGTTGCAGTCGTTGTCCTCCGAGGAATTGCAGTTGCGCGGCTGAGCGGGGCGGGCGCCCACGCAGCTGCTCCAATCGCTGCGCCCGCCGCTGGCATCCACCACACATTCGGACGTGCCCGCGCGGCACGAGCCCACGCTGCCCTCGGGAGGCACGTCGCACGCCATGGTGTTGCCCGGGACGCAGCGGCAGGCCTCGTCCAGCGTGTCGTCGGGGCTGCCATCACAGTCGTTGTCAAACGGCGAGCTGCAATCTCGCGCAGCCGGCGTGCAGTCGGACGGCGTGCCCTCCTCCTGCCTGCCCCCATCCGGGGTGTTGCCGTTCGCCGGGGACTCCGAGCCCGCGACCGCCACGGCTCGCTCATCCACCCCGCAGGCGGCAGCAACGCCGGCGGCAAACACCATCCATCCCCAGCTACGAGTCAGGCGTTCGACGCGACGGATGGAATGAGACACCATCCTTGACCGTAACGCTCTCGGCAGCCGCGCGTCGACCTCAAAATCTCCGAGGGGAACCACCCCCAGCAGTGCTCTGGGGCACGCCGGAGAGGCCGCGGCGCACTGTTGGTATCAGCCTGGGTATCAGCCTGGGTATCAGCCTGGGTATCAGCCTGGGTATCAGCCTGGACATCACGCAGACATCACTCCGCAGATCACTCTGGGTCAGTCCGGAACGGTATCGCGGGCAGGCCGTCTTTGTTCCACAGATTGACGACGGGGTAGTCCGCCCAGCCAAACCGCACATACGCGGGAGCCGGCACCTGGGGGCTCGAGACCTCGACGCTCTGTCCCTGGATGACCGCCTCGGCGTTCACGAACTTCTCGTCGGCGCCCGCGATCGCAAAGCCCGTGAGCGGCCCGCCGCGCGCCTCGAGCCCCTTGCCGACATTGTCGAAGCTCACCCGCAGCTTGCCCTTGCCGATCGTTGCCGAACGAAAGCGGGGACCGGAGGCCACGATGCGCTCCCCGTAGGCGATCTTGCGCGCGGCCAGCGCCAACCGTTCACCCACCGGCTGCTTGCGCGTGGGGTGGATGTCCTTCTCGTCGCCCACGTCCGTGATCACGGCCACGCCCACGTTACGCAGGTCCTGCGTTACCTGGACCTGCGCCTCGCGCAGGCTGGCCCAACCGCTCTCCTTGGGCTCCGCCTGGATCGCCAGGTAGGGGGCCAGCTGCACGATCAGGAACGGAAAGTCTTTGTGCTGCCAATCGCTGCGCCAGCTCTGGATCATCGCTTTCAAGAGCGAGCGATACTGCGTCGCACGCCCGGTGTTGCTCTCCCCCTGATACCAGGTGGCGCCCTGAATCGTGTACGGGAGCAGCGGCGCCAGCATGCCGTTGTACAGCACGCTGGGCAGGTTCTGGTTGAGGCCGGGCGGGCTGGGCATGGTGGGGCGAGTGCGCTCGGGCAGGAAGCGCCATTCGCCAGCCAGTGAGATGCGCGCATCCGCTGCGGCGCCCACGGGCGCGATCCACATCTCGCTCGACGGCCCCGTGAAGCCCCCATCGCCCCCCTGATCCCAGACGCGCACGGCCACCACTGCACGCCCCGCCTGAACGGCGGAGCTGGGGACCTTGTAGCGCCGCCGCACTTGCCAATGGTTCGGAGTGTCGCTGCCGATGCCGCCGACCTTCACGCCGTTGAAATAGGTCGTGTCCAGATCGTCGATGGCGCCCAGGTACAGATCGAGCTCGCGGCCCGCCCACGCGGGCGGCAGCGTCAGCTCGCGACGAAACCAGATGCCACCGTCGAGCTGCATCTCCGGCCCGATCTGCTCCCAGGCCCCCGGCAACTGCGCCGCGCGCCAGTCGGGGGTCTGGCTGTGCGGCAGCGCCCAGGCGGGCACCCTACCGATCGCGCCTGGATCCTCGAACAGGCCCTGCGGACGCCCTGCCGCCTGCCAGGCGGCGAGACTGCGCTCGTACGCCTGCTTGGCTGCGGCGCTCGGCGGGGCGAGCGCCGCGAAGGCCGCATCCGGCATGCCCCAGGCGTGCAAGGCGGCACGGCTGGTCCACGCCTCGGCGGGAGTGCCGCCCCACGAGCTGTGGATCAATCCGATCGGCACTTTGCGCGCCGCACGCAGCGCACGGCCGAAGTAATAGCCCACCGCGGAGAAGTGCCCGCGTGTCTCGGGCGCCGAGCCCTCCCACTGGCCCCCGGCCACGTCGGGCTGGGGCGCCGCGGCAACCTGCCTCGGCACGGTAAACATGCGCAGCGCCGGATCCGCGGCGGCCTGGATGTCCGCCTGTGCCTCGAAGGATCGCGACAGCGCAAACTCCATGTTCGATTGACCGCTGCACACCCAGACTTCGCCCACGAAGACATCCTCGAGAACGATGCGGTTTTTTCCCGCGATGGTCAGCTCGAAGGGCCCCCCCGGCTCGAGCGGCTTCAACGTCACCGCCCACAGCCCCCCGCGGGCTTCGACCGTCAGCGATTGCCCGCGCAGGGCCACCGTGACCTTTTCGCCGTCCTCCGCCCAGCCCCAGATCCGCACTGGGGCCTTTTGCTGCAACACCATGCCATCCGAGACCAGGGCCGGCAATTTGATCGTGGCCCCCGCCCGTTGGCTTTGGAGCAAGAGCGCAAGCGCGAGAAGGACGAGACGAAGACCCCACATGGCGGGCAGCATACACGAACCCGCTCGGGGCTTTCGACTCTGCCAGTCGCTCGCTGCGCTGACTTCCCAGGACCGGCGCGGAAAGGATCCACTATCGTGCCGCCTTCTTCACGAAGGGGTTTCTCGATGCTTCGCCCGTTTCCGTCCCCGGCTCGTCAGCTGGCACTCTTGCTGCTGGGCCTGGCTCTCAGCTGTGCAGCGTCACCCGCCGGGTCCAGCGCCGTGCCCAGTCCCGCTGCGGCAGCCGGCGCCGACGCGCCGGCGACTCCGGCCGCTCCGGCGCTGCCGCTCGATCCGAGCGTCACCAGGAGCACCTCGAGCAACGGCTTCACGTACTACCTGAAGCGGCAGAAGCCCAAGGATCAGCGCGTCCACCTGCTGCTCGTGGTCGGCGCGGGCTCGCTGCACGAGGAGGACGACCAGCGCGGCGTGGCCCACTTCGTCGAACACATGGCGTTCAACGGCACGCGCCGCTTCACCAAGCAGGCGATCATCGATTTTTTCGAGAAGAGCGGCATGACGTTCGGCTCGGACCTGAACGCCTCGACCGGCTTTGATCGGACCCAGTACCAGCTCAGTGTCCCCACCGACGATCCCAAGCTGCTCGAGACGGCGCTCGACATCCTGGAAGATTGGGCACAAAGCGTGACGTTTGCGCCCGAATCGGTGCAAAGCGAGCGCTCGATCGTGCTCAGTGAGTGGCTCACCCGTCAGGGTATGGGCAAGCGCGTCGGGGACCAGACCCGCGATCTGCTGCTGGCCGGCTCACGCTACCTCGAGCGCGAACCCATCGGCGACAAGCCCACGCTGGAAGGCATGGACCCGGCGCGGCTGCTGGCGTTCTATCAACGCTGGTACCGCCCCGAGCGCATGGCGATCGTCGCCGTCGGAGATATCGATCCGAAAACGTTGGAGCAGAGCCTGCAGGCGCGCTTCGGCAAGCTCCCTGCCGGCTCGCCGCAAACCGCGCCCAACGCGGAGATCGCGGTGGGCAAGGACCCGGTGGCGGCGGTCATTACCGATCCGGAGATGGCGGCGTCCTCGATCGCCGTGCTCTTCAAGGCGCCGTCCCATCGGCTGCTGACCGAGGCCGACTTTCGCCAGCGCATCCTTGCGGGCATGGCCGCGCAGATGCTCGACCGCCGCCTGGGCGAGATCGCACAGCGCCCGGATGCACCGTTCACCGGCGCCTCGAGCAGCATCGCGTCCGGCATGCTGAGCAAGCTGGACCTGTTTCAGGTCGGCGCTCGGGCAAAAGCCGGGCAGATCCCGCAGAGCCTGGACGTTCTGTTGACGGAAGTCGCGCGCGTCCAGCGCCACGGCTATACGGACGGGGAACTCGGGCGCATCAAGAGCGAATACAAGCGCTCGTTCGAGCACGCGGTGGAGGCCCGAGAGACGACCTCGATCGTCGCGCTCGCCGGCGCGCTCGCCAATCTGTTCATCACCGGCGATGCCGTCACGAGCCCCGAATTCTCGCGCGACCTCGGCAACCGCCTGCTCGCGCAGATCACGGTGCAGGAGGTCAGCGCAGCCTACGTCGAACGCCTGCGCGGCAGTCAAGAGATCCTGTTGGCGAGCGGCGCCGCGCGCGATGCCATGCCGGAGAAAGGCAGCCTGCTGGTCGCCCTCGACCGCGCCCAGAGCCAACCGGTGGAGGCCTATCAAGACAAGGCCGTGACGAGCAACCTGCTGGCCCAGGCGCCCACGCCGGGCAGCATCGTGAGCGAGAAGCGCATTCCAGAGGTGGGCGTGACGGAGTGGGGTCTGTCGAACGGCGCGCGCGTCGTGCTCAAGCCGACGGACTTTTCGAGCGATGAAGTGGTCGAGCAATCCACCAGCTTTGGCGGCAACGCTCGCATCCAGAAGAGCGACTTTCCGTCCGTGAGCTTTGCCCCACAGATCGTGCGCTCCGGCGGCATCGGGGAGTTCGATCGGCTGGCGCTGGGCAAGGCGCTGGCCGGCAAAGTGGTGAGCGTATCGCCCTGGGTCGATGAGCTGTCCGAAGGCATCGGCGGCCGCGCCGCACCCAAGGACATCGAAACGATGTTCCAGCTCATCTACCTGTACGCCACCGCGCCGCGCCGGGACGAACCCGCCTTCGAGGCGCTGCGGGCCAGCCTGCGCGAACAACTGCGCAATCGCGACGTGGATCCAGGGTCCGTGTTTGGAGACGCCGTCTCCAAAAAGCTGTGGGGAGACGAGCCCCGCCGCTCCGTGCCGACGCTGGCCTCGATCGAACAGATCCAGCTGGACAAGGCGCTCCAGTTTTACGCCGAGCGTTTCGCCGATTTTACCGACTTTACCTTCGTGTTCGTCGGCAAGATCGACGAGGCCGCGTTCCGGCCGCTGGTCGAGCGTTACCTGGCGAGCCTACCCGGCAAGGGCCGCAAGGAAACCTGGAAGGACCTGGGGTTGCACCGGAAAAAGGGCATCAGCAAGGTGACCGTGAAAGCCGGCAAGGAGGACAAAGAGTCTGTCGTGCTGATGTTCCACGGCGAGTCTCCCTGGTCGGAAAATGCGCACACCGATCTGGTATCCTTGCAGATGTACCTGGAGATGCGCGTGCGCGAAGTGCTGCGCGAGCGGCTCGGAGGCACCTACTCGCCGCGCATCGACTCGAACTTCGGCCGGCTGCCGTACAACGCCTACTCCTTGACGATCAGCTTCGATTGCAAGCCGAGCGACGCCGACAAACTGGAGCAGGCGGCGCGCGAGGTGATCGCCGAGGTGAAGAAGTCCGGCATCGCCGAGAGCTACGTGGAGAAGATCAAGAGCGAGCGCACGCGCGATCTCGAAGAGCAGTATCGAAACAATGGCTTCTGGCTCGATCGGCTGCTCACCAAGTATCGGATGAACGAGGACCCGCGCGACATCCTGATCCTGCACGAGCTCACCAAGCGCGTCACGAGCGACAACGTGCGCCTGGCCGCCAGGAAGTTCCTCCGGGATGACCAATACCTGGAGGCCAAGCTCCTGCCCGCGGCACCAGCCCCAGAAGGAGCGCCACCCGCAACTGCCCCTGCTCCCTCCCCGGCTACGCCGGCAACGCCCGCGGCGGCGGCAACGCCCGCGGTGCCAGCCCCGGCTGCCACCAAGCCCCCCGCCGTCAGCGCTACGCCGCCCCAGACGCGAGCGCAATGAGCGGGAGTGGGCCGCCATCTACCCGGCACCGCCCAGAGCCGCACGCCATCTTCAGATCCGCGATCCCAAGTAAGGGTCCTTACTAGCGGTCCCCGTCCAGCACCCCACTGCAGGACGATGTCGATCGCCATCCTGTCCCCGCGCCCGGACTGCAGCGGCACCTCGGTCTAGCGCGCTCTGGAGCGGCCGCCGCCAGGCCCGAGCCCGGCTCAGCCGTGACGATAGTTGTGCGCCAGGCGCATGTACTTGGCGGCGAGCTCCCGATGAAAGACCTCGTCCGCTTCGGACAAGCTGCGCTTGACCTTGCCCGGTACCCCCACCACCAGGCTGTGCGCAGGCACCAGCGTGCCTGCCGTGACGACGGCGCCCGCGGCAATCACGCTGCCGTGTCCGATCACCGAGCCATCCAGGATCGCCGCGCCCATCCCCACGAGCACCCCATCCTCGACGCGGCAGCCATGCACCACCGCGCGGTGCCCCACCACCACATCTGCCCCAATGAGCGCGGGATCCCGGTCCCCGACATGCACCACGCTGCCATCCTGCAGATTGCTGCGCGCGCCCACCACAATCCGATTCAGGTCGCCGCGCAGCACTGCGCCATGCCACACGCTCACCCCCTCGCCGAGCTCCACGCTGCCGACCAATGCCGCGGTCGGCGCAACATACACGTCGTGCGCCACCCGCGGCACCAGCGCCAGATAGCGTTGCAACACCGCCCCGGGAAACCGCCGGCGCAACCCCTCCAGCTCCGCCTCGAGCTCCGCCAGCTGAGCGGGCGGACCGGACACACACTCGACCGAACCAATCACGGTGCGCGAAGCCATCAGCGCAGCTTGTCGGCGCCCCGCACGAAGCGCAACCACTCCGCGCGGTCCAACGGCTCCGCGCAGCCCCGTGTCACCCATCCTCTCCTACCCGCCCCGTCACGGCCGACACCTTCGGGCCGCCACCGCGGATCTGGAGGGCCTTGCTCAGGACATCGAACCAGAAGTTCGAGCCCAGGCTGACGGCGAAGGCGGTGATCAGCCAGCCCGCGAGCATCAGGCAGAACTCGGCGCAGCCGTCGATCTCTCTGGGCCATCCGATCGGAAACCCAGCGCTCTCGAAGTCTTGGACGCTCTTGCCAAATGTCTTCGCCGCCGCGGCCACGTCGTCCGCCCCCGCAGTGCCGGCTGCAGCCGAGGGGACGCCCGCACCCGGGGTTGACGAGGCGGGCGCCTCCTGGGCCTTCACCCGAGCGTCGTGGAAGTCCTGGGCGCTTTGCACGACGGAGCTCCGCAAGGCGTCGTCCGTCCAGAGCCGGCCGGCGACGTAGATGGTGTCGGCGTTGGCCACGCCCGCAATCCCCAGCGCGATCAAGAGTGCGATCCACTGCGCCTGACGCTTGTACCAACCCGAGGCGCGGGCCATCCGGTCGTTGAAGAGTGTCTCGACGCATTTGCTGACGTGCGCGGCCGTTTCGTCGAGCTTGTCCACCTGCCCGCGCGCGCCCGCCAGCAGAAGCTTCAAGTTGCGCTGCAGGTCGTCATTGTTGGCGATGTGGTCGAGCGTGTCGCCGGCCTTCAACAGCACCTCTCGAGCGCCGACGGCCTGCGATGCCGAGGTGTCCCCGCGCAGTACGTCGAGCAGGGCCAGGGCAAAGGTCTTGCTGGGGATGTACGAGGGCAGAGCGCCACGACCGACGAGCTTGCCGTTGTCGAACTTGGGCGCCGTCTGGCACAGGTTCCGGATCAGCGGGTGCTCGTACAACGCTTCGATGATCCGCTTCGGCGCCCCTCCTGAGCGAAGCTGGATGTCCCCCTTCAGCATCCCCGCGAGCGCGTCATACAGGTGTTTGGCCCGCAACCGGAGGACGGAGGCGATCAGCTCCTGCAACGTGGTCGCGATCAGCGCGAGCATCATGTAAAGAAAAATCAGCCCGATCGCTACATCGAGAATGACGCTCACGTACCCCTCGTCGCCTGCATCGTTTCGGCTCCCTCGAGCGAGAAGGACGACCGCCGGCCGTGGGGGTCGCGCTGAAAGCGGTCGAGGATCTCTCTGACCGAGCTCGTCGCGTTACGAATCGGTAGCGGCGGCAGCCGCGTTGGCAGCGACGGCAGTATTGGCGGCGGCGGCCGCATTGGCAGTCGCGGTATTGGCGACGGCCGCAGCATTGGCAGCGGCAGTATTGGCGACGGCCGCGGCATTGGCAGCGGTAGCAGCCTTGGCAGCGGTAGCAGCCTTGGCAGCGGTATCAGCCTTGGCAGCGGTATCAGCCACAGCCGGGGTCGCCAGCTTCGCCGGAAGCTTGGCTGCCGCCGCCACTCTCGCTGGGGGGTGCTGGATCAGATCGTGGACAAACCGCAACTTCTGCTGCACGAGCGGGGAAACGACGAAGGGATAGACGTCCTTCAGCCCCATGCTGCGGCTCAGGTTGTTGAGAGCGAGGGTGACCACGTGCCACCCCGCGCTCAGGCTTTCAAAGTCGCGGAACTCGAGCGTGTTCGTCACGACCTGTTCACCGCTCTTGGCGCCGAGCGTCCGTAGCGTGAGGCCGTGGCTCTTGGCCGTCTCGAGCGTGTCGATCATGTGCAGGTAGTGCGCCCAGGTCTCCGCCCAATCCTCCCACGGGTGCATCGTTGCGTACGAGCTGATGAACGATTCCGCCCAGTTCGCCGGTGGCCCCTGTTCGTAGTGCCGTTTCAAGGACTCCTCGTAGCTCGCCCGCTCGTCACCAAACAGCGCTCGAAACGGCTCCAGCATCGCGCTGTCCCGCACCAGCCGGTCCCAGTAATAATGCCCAATTTCGTGCCGCAGATGGCCCAGCACGGTCCGATAGGCCTCACCCATCTTTTCCCGCGCGTTCTCGCGATAGACGGCATCGGCCTCCGCGACGTTCAGCGTGATCACGCCTTCATCGTGGCCCGTCAAGACCGGCTCCTTCGCGGTGCCCCGCAGGAGTCGGAAGGTGACGCCGGAGTCCGGATCTTTCTCCTTGGAAGCGACGGGCAGCTTCAGGGCGAACAGCGTGTACAGCAGGCGCCGCTTGGCGCGCTCGATGTCCACCCAGGCGCTACGGTTGGCCGCATCGGAGAGATCCGGAATCATCTCCGAAAGCCGGCAGGACAGACAGTAGGGCTCGTCGTCGTCGACCAGGGCCAGCCAGTTGCAGGCGCCCTCCGCATCGAAGTTCTTGCAACGGCGAAAGCTCTGGCTCTTTCCCCCGGGCATGACCATCTCGAAGGCAGCGCCCGGCTCATCGCTTCCCGGAGGCAGCGAAATGAAGTCCACTGCCTCGGGGGAATAAGCGACGGGCGACTTGCAGTTCATGCAGGAGCCGTTTTCGAAGAACAGGATGTGTTCACAGGCGTGACAAGAGAAGAGTCTCATGGTGCTTCGTCCTCAAAACGTAACGAGAGTGGAGGTGCCAACGGACCGCCTGAGCCGACCCCTATCTGGATCGACTCCCGGTAGGAGTGAACCGACGAACGTTCCGCCCGTCGGACACCCTCCGCTCGCTGGCGCAAGGCTAGCCGCGCCAGCCAGGCCCTCTAGTTGTATCGTGGCAGGATAGGGCGCAACCCCAAGCGCACACGTTTGTGCAATACGAGCACCAGCAGCGGCGGCGCCGGCAAGAAACGCTGTGGCGCCCGTGTCACGCCAGCATTCGCGCCACACTCGGTCCTGCGGCTCAGTGCTGGCGGCGGAGGCGCAACGGCCGCGACAGCGCATACAGGCAGCACGCCCCGAAGAGCAGGAACAAGCAGCTCTCCGCCACGTAACGATCGTCGATCCAGTAGAAGCGCTGCAGCAGGATCTGGCTCGCCCCTGCCAACGCCAGGTAGGCGGGGCCGAGTGCGGGCTGGACGCGGACGAGCACGGCGAGCGCGACACAGAAGGCGAAGTAGTAGCAGGTCAGGTTCAGCACACACATCAACAGCGGCACGCTGAGTGCCATGCCCACCCACAAAAGCCGGGTCCGCTGCAACGCCCAGGCGAGCCAGGCGAACACCCCCAAGCACACGGCTGCCCACAACGGGCGCAGGCTCGCCAGGCGCGCCGTATGCTGGTCCTTCCAGATTTGCATGGGATCTTCCAACCGTTCGTCGGTGGTAAAGAGCATGCGCCCGTCCCAGCTGTGCCCGAGCAGCATCTCGAGCCCCATGTTGTTGGTCAGCTGCGTGGTGCGATGAGAGCCGATGTGATCCACGAATGCCGGGTAGGCGTCGACGCCGGCGACCGCGCTGCTCGCGCCGATCAACACCACGCCCGAGAGCGCGCTGCCGAGCAGAAAGCGCCGATAGTCGGCGCACAGCGTACGTTTGCGCAGCACGTCGATCACGATGATGAGACCGACGCCCGCGAAGGTCACGATCGGAAAGACCCGCAGCAGCGCCGACCAGCTGAGCGCGGCGCCGGACAAGGCGAAGTGGCGCTTGCGCGCGAGGCACAGGGCCGCCACGAAGGCGAAGTACCAGTCCTGGCGCAAGAACGCGCCGCCCGTCCAAAGGAAATTCGCCGGCCCATTGCAGCCCCAGAACACGGCGGCCACGCTCATGCTTCGCCAGCCAAACGCCCAACCGAGCAGCAACAATGCCCCCAGCTGCAGCACCACGTCGAGCGCGGCCAGCAGCTTGAAAAAGTGGTCTCCCGCGGGAGCCAGGCTACTGAACAGCTTGCCCGTCATGGTCCAGACCGGCGGTGGGTTGTAACCATGGTCGACGCGCCAGCGCTCCCAGTACTCCCCGCGCGAGACCCGCTCGAACCACGACACGTCGGTCTTGAAGGCTTGCCAGCGCTCTTTGCTAAAGTGGCTGGTGCACTGCCCGGGGTCGGAAAATACGTAGGTCTGCGCGATCGGCACGAGCACGTTGTGCGCGCTGAGATCGCGCAGGCGCACCTTCTTGACGTGCTCGCCGAAGCCTAGCTCCACCTCAGCGATCGCCGTGCAGGTGTACAACCGCTTGTAGCCGAGCTCCCGCGAGTACTTGGAGCCCAGATAATAGTGGTAGAGCTCGTGCCGGTGGTAATAGTCCGGGTAGCGCGTGTTCGGATTGAAGAAGTCGAAGTAGACCAGGACGGAGAGCGCCGCCACGCCGAGCGCCACGGCCCGGCGCGCGCGCTCGGGCGGTGCACAGCCCAGCCGTAGCATTCGCCGCTCCAGCAGGAACAGGCCGCCCGCGACCAGCGGCAGCGTGCTCGCCAGCCCGACGCAGAAGGCATGCCAGGCATTGCCAGCGAGCCAGCGCCCGGGCCAGGGTCGAAACAGGAGATTGTCGAAGACCCAATCGGGCAGCGCGCTCATCCTGGCTACGGCAGTTCCGCGCTGCCCCCACCGGCGCCGTCTCGCCAGCGAAGCGGGCTCCTGCCCTCGTCGCCGCTCTGCCCCCCGGCGCCGTCGGCCGCGCCGGAGTCGCGGCAAGCGAACATGCCCACGGCCACGCCGGCCGCCAGCGCGACGAGCGCGACCACCAGAGTCGTGTGCCGCGCCCAGCGTGCCGCGATCTGCATGCCTTGGTCTCGCACGCAGGTCCGCGTCTGTCCAAGCGAGAATAGGCACGCAGCGCACTTTGCGTGGGCACGCGGCGCACGGAGAGTGCGATTAGTGCATACTTCGGCGATGGCCCCGCCTCCCCTCGACATGAACGCTCTCGCCTCGGACTGGCTGCGCGCGCTGCGCGGCCGCCGCTCCCAGCTCGCCTTCAGTCGCCGCCTGGGGTACCGCAGCAACATCGCCTACCGCTGGGAAGCGGGGCGCTGCTTTCCTTCCGCCAGCGCGACGTTGCGGCTCGTGACCACGCTCGGCGGGGACGTCAAGGCCAGTCTCGCCAGCTTCTACCGCTCCACGCCCGCCTGGCTGGCGAAGAAGGATCCGTGCTCGGTCCCCGGGGTAGCGCACTTGCTCGATGATCTGCGCGGCAGCACCAAGCTCGCCGAGCTCGCGCGTCGCAGCGGCTATAGTCGCTTTGCGGTCACCCGCTGGGTGCATGGTCGAGCTGATCCGACGCTGCCCGAGTTCCTGACGCTGATCGAGTACACGACCCGCCGCGTGCTCGACTTCCTGGCGAGCTTCGTCGATCCCGCGACGCTGCCGAGCGTACGCAATGCCTGGCGCGTGCTCCAGGGCGCGCGCGCCGCAGCGTATGACCAGCCCTGGTCCCACGCGGTGCTGCGGGCGCTCGAGCTCGATGCATACTCGGCCCTGCCCGAGCACGAATCCGGTTGGCTCGCGCGGCGCCTGGGCATGACCGAGGAGCTCGAACACAGCTGCCTGGAGATCCTGGAGCGCTCCGGGCAGATCCGCTTTTCCGGTAGCCACTACTTGCCCGTGCAGATCCAGGCCGTCGACACCCGCGCCGATCCACTGCGGGCACGAGAGCTGCGCGCCGGTTGGGCCAGCGTCGGCGTGCAGCGCCTGCGAGCTGGTGCGCCCGGGGTGCTCTCGTACAACCTGAGCACCGTGTCCCGCGCTGATCTCGAGCGGCTCGAACGCCTGCAGCGCGCCTACTACCGCGAGATGGTCAACATCATCGCCGAATCCGCGCCCTCGGAGTGCGTCGTGTTATACGCCGCGCAACTGCTGGAGCTGTGATCCGCACGGGCGTTGCCAGCGAGTCTGCTACGCCGCAGTCCGGCAGCGTGGCTCGCCAGCGCCGCCGTGCAGCGGTCGTCTCCCAGCGCTCAATTGGCGGCCCGGGACGCAGCCTCGGGGACCGGCTGTGACAGGGGCCCGGCCTGGTGATGCACCATGCGCCAACGGCCCTCCTCGAGCAAGAATACGTTCGTGGCGGCGAGATGGGCAGGTTGCTTGCCGTTGGCCTCGAGACAGGTCACAAAGGCCGCCTCGCCGAGCAGGTGGACGCGCGGCGCGCGGCACGACATCTCCACGCCCGCGACCTGAGAGAGGATCTGGCGCCAGCTGGCGAGCACCGCGCTGCGCCCCGCGATCACGTTGTTGCCGGGATGCACGCAAGCGATCGGAGCCTGCTCCGCCCAGAGTTGGCACATGCCCGCAAAATCGCCGGCGCTGAAGGCGCGGTAAAACTCCCGATTGGCCTCGAGAACCGCGACCTCCGCCGCCACGTGCTCGGCTGCTTTGAACATGCCGAGAGTGTGCGGCAAGCCCGCGCTGGAAGGAAGTCGAGCGCGGCGGTCGACCCTGGAAAAGTGTGAGCCAGACGGCATCGGGCCCGCGCGAACAACGCAAAGAGCGCCGCTCGCCTTCGCGACTCGGGGAAATTGGCCCAATGGACGCGAACCCGGCGCCCGTGCGATGAATATGGCGCTAGTGTTTCCGAACTCGAGCTCTCGAGATGAAGTGAGCCCACGCATGAAATCCCTCCTGCCCCGCCCCCGTTTTGCGGCCGCGTCCGCGGCCTTCGCTCTCGGTGCCCAGCTGCTGAGCCTGAGCGCGTCCGCCCACATCGAGCTGCAATCCCCCTTGAACCGCTACTCGGACATCAAGTCGGGAGACAATAAATCCTGCCCTTGCGGCTCGGGCACGACCAATCGCAGCTGTCGCAAACCCGAGGAGCTGTCCGATCCGGATCGCTCTGCCGATCGCGCGACCACCTTTGCCCCGGGCGACACCATCACCGTGCATTTCGACGAATACGTCGGTCACTCCGGGCGCTATCGCATCGCGTTTGATCCCGACGGCGCCGACCTCGACGACTTCAACGACAACATCCTGCTGGATGAGCCCGACCCCACGGGTAGCGTGGGCAACATCGGGGATGATTCGATCTGGGAGTTTGACGTCACGCTGCCCGACATGACCTGCGACAACTGCACGTTGCAGCTGATCCAGGTGATGGACGGCAACACCACCGACAAGGTGCTCAATCCGGTCGACCGCGGCGGCACGTACTTTCAGTGTGCGGATATCGTGCTCGCCGAGGGCACCCCACCGGGGGGCATCCCGCCGCTCAATCCCACGGATCATGAGGGCCAGCGAGGTCGCCCCGCCGCAGCCCCCGTAGCGATGGCCACACCCACGGAGACGGCAGGGAACGCTCCCGGGTTGGGCAGCGGCACTGGCACTGCGACCATGGGCAACGGCATGAGCGCCGCGATGGGCTCCAACTCGACCACCGTCGTGAACAGCGGCGCCACGCCGTCCGTGATGGACGCCTCCGAGGAGCAAGGCGGCTGCTCGCTCGTCACCGGCAAGCCCGCTCACGGCAGCTGGCCCGCGCTCGGCGCGCTCGCCTCCGTACTCCTGGCCTCGGGGCTGCGAGTGCAACTGAGGCGGCGTCGCTAGGCGCCCAGAGTGGCTCGCCGTCCCTCCAGCTCGCTTGCTCCAGACGGGCTGCGCCCAGCGCGTCCACACGGCGCGAGCCTGTCTCGGCGCGAGCTCTTGCTCGGCGCGCTGGCGTCGAGCGCCTGGGCATGCGAAGCGGGGGACGTCGTGAGTACGCCCCCGCAGCGCCCGGAAACGCGGCCGTCCGCCGGTCCCGTACCGACGGGGGCAGCCCCCAGCCCGTCGCCGGGCGCCGCGCCCAGCGCCGAGAGCAAGCCCGGCGGGCTCGACGCCGTCCACCTCGGGCCGCTGCGCGAGCAGGACAAGGGCGGCCTGCTCGTGGTGCTGTTGCACGGTTGGGGCGCGCAGGGGGACGATCTCGTGCCGCTGGCGCGCGAGCTCCGGCATCCGCGAGCCCGCTTCCTGGTGCCAGCAGCGCCGTTGCCGCGACCGGGAGGCGGGCGCGCCTGGTGGCAGCTCGATCGCAACGACCGGCCCCTCCAGGTCTCGTCGGCGGAGTTGCCGCCCGGTTTTCAACCGAATCCCCAGCTCACGGCAGCGCGCCGAGCCGTGCAGGCACTGCTGCACGACGCGAGGCAACGCTACGCCCCCGACGCGATCGCGCTCGCCGGTTTCTCGCAAGGCGCGATGTTGGCACTCGACCTGGCGCTCCACGTCACCCGCGACGGGCTCGACGACACGCAGCCGGCACCACTTCCTGCAGCTGCGCTCCCCAGCGAGGCGCCCGTCACGCGCGTGGCCGTCCTGTCCGGCGCCCTGCTCGCCGATTCCCTGGCAGCGCTGCAGGCTCGCAGCACGGCTCGGGGGGCGGCGCCGCCCCCAGCCCAACCCGCATTGCCGGCCGTATTCGTCTCTCACGGTCGCGCCGATCCCGTCTTGCCCTTTGCTCGCGGCGCCAGCATCGAGCCCGTGCTCACGGCCCACGGCTACCCCGTGACCTTCTATCCCTTCGAGGGCGGCCACGAGATCCCCGCGGCGCTCGTCGAGCGCTTGCGCCAGTTTCTGTTCAGCGGCTTGCGCTAGCGCGGGCGGCGGGAGCCTGGAAACCATGGTCGCCTGAGCCCTGGCAAAGGCCTTGGGTGGCCGCTGCCGACCGGGAACGTCGCGCCCGCTAGAACATCAGGCACAAGACCTTTTGCAGTTGCTCCGTGCCATGGATGGGCAGGCCGACCCCGATGCCGAGGGGGGATTCCTGGTCCTGCTCGTCTCGCTTCATGCCCAGGGCGCGGCCGCTCAGGACCTGTGGCAACCCGTGCTCGCGCACGGCCGCGGCGAGCGCCGCGCTCGGTGCCCCTCCGACGGGGTCCTGCAGCTCCGGCGCCCGCTCGGAGAGCTCGAGCTGCGGGCCGCTGGGATCCATGTCCCAGAGCTCGACCGCCTTCAGGAACGGCTGCTTCTCGGCGGCGATCAAGGTCAGCACCTGATGGGTCCGCTGGCGCCGGTACACCGGCAGGCCCACGCCCAATTGCAGGCCATACTTGGCGGCCAGGCCAGCGCGAATGAACGTGTTGGCATGCCTCACGTCGGGCATCACGAGCGGCGCGCCCTTGGCCCACGTGCCCCCGGGCAGCCCCGTGCCCGCCGGAAATTGGATCAGGTGGCTGAAGCTGTCGAACTCCGGGCAGCCGCTGTAGTGCCCACCGGCGTGTCGCAGCACGGAGAGATCCCGATCCTCGTCCCAGAGCTCGACACAACCGGGACTACTGCAGCGTGAGCTGAGCAGCAGCACGACCACCGCGATGAGTTCGCGCCCGCGATGAACGGGCAGACCCAGCGCCGTGTCGATGCCCGCCGCCCGGGCGAGCTCGGCCCGCACGAAGTGGGTACCGAGCTCCCTCCAGAGCAAGGCTCGCTCCGTGCTCCAGACGGCGCCCGGCAAGCCCTCTCCGCGGCGGAACGCCAGCCGCGCACTCAGCCGCTGGAAGTCCCCATGCGGTCCGTACGCCCCCGAGCTCGGCACCATCACCTCGCCCTTCGGTACCCAGACCTCCGCGCCCTGCAGCATGCTTCTCTCGTTGTCCATATTGCACCCCTGCCCGCCATCAGAGCCGGCGTTCGACGTCGCGGGCGTTTCTCGAACGAGGCATTTTGCCTCGTTCGGGGGTCCGCGCCCCCGTTTCCACCGCTGCCCCACGACGGCCGCCGCGGTGACTGCCGGAATCGAATCCGCTACGCTGCTGCCCACGATGCGACGGGATTCCGCTGGGAAGAGGCGATTTCGTTGGTAGACCGCCCACGGAAACCCGAAGCGGCGGAGCTGCAGATCGAGGCGCTGAACCGAGAGGTCGAACGCCTCCGCGTTCTGGCGTCCCGCGAACGGGGACTGGTCGAGGCCATCCTGTCGCACAGCCCGCACGGCATCATCGTGTCGGACCCGGAAGGGCGGCTCATTCTCCAAAACCGGGCTGCAGAGAAGATCTGGGCCGGCAGCGCCACAGCCGACAGCGTCGCTGGCTGGGGTCAATACCGAGCCTTCCATGCCGACGGGCGCGCGTTCGAGCCCACCGATTGGTCGATGGCTCGCGCCCTGACGCAGCGGGAGACCACGGAGAACGAGGAAATCCCCTTTCAGCGCTTCGACGATACCCACGGTGTGTTGCTGGGCAGTGCCGCTCCGATCTTGAAGGCGGACGGTGAACTCGACGGCGCCCTCTCCATCTTCACGGACATCACCAAGCTCAAGCAGCAAGAGGAGGAGCTTCGGGTCGGTGCCGAGCGCTACTTCACCACGCTGAAGAGCATCGGGGACGCCGTGATTGCCACCGATGCCGTCGGCCAGATCACCTTCATGAATCCGGTCGCCGAGGCGCTCACCCGCTGGTCGCTGGCGGACGCACGGGGCCAGCCCCTCTCCCTGGTATTCCGGATCATCAACGAGCAGACGCGGCTCAGCGTGGAGAGCCCGGCGGACAAGGTGATCCGAGAGGGGCAGATCGTGGGGCTGGCGAACCATACGATCCTGATCGCCAAGGACGGCAGCGAGTTGGCCATCGACGACAGCGGCGCGCCGATCTTCAATCCCCGCCGAGAGCTCGTGGGGGTCGTGCTCGTCTTCCGCAACGTCAGCGAGAAACGGCGTGAAGAGGACCGCCGCCGCTTTATCCTGGAGGCCAGCACGCTGCTGGCGTCGAGCCTGGACTACGGCCCGACACTGACGAGTGTCGCCCGCCTGAGTGTACCCAACATCGCCGATTGGTGTGCCGTGGACATCGTGGAGCCCGGCGGCAAGTTGGAGCGCCTGGCGGTCGCTCACGTCGACCCGGGCAAGCTGCGCTGGGCCGAGGAGATCGAGAAGCGCTACCCGTCGGATCCGCGCTCCCCCTATGGGGTCCACGAGGTGCTCCGCACCGGAACCTCCGCAGATCATGCCGGAAATTCCGGACAGTCTGTTGGTCGGGGCGGCGGTCGACGAGGAGCACCTACGGCTGATCCGCGAGCTCGGGCTGCGTTCCTCGATGATCGTTCCGCTGCGCTGTCGGGGCAGGACGCTCGGCACGCTGACCTTCGTCTCCGCCGAATCCGGGCGCAAATTTGGAGCCATCGATCTGGCTCTGGCCGAGGAGCTGGCGAGCGTCGCTGCCCTGGCCGTGGAAAATGCGCGCCTGTATCGCGAAGCCCAGAATGCCAACCGCAGCAAGGACGAGTTCCTCGCCACGGTGTCCCACGAACTGCGGACGCCCCTAAATGCGATGCTGGGCTGGGCCCATCTGCTGCGCACCTCGAAGATGTCCGAGGACAAGCGGGAGCATGCCCTCGAGACCATCGAGCGCAACGCCCGCGCCCAGGCCCAACTCATCGACGACCTGCTCGACGTCTCTCGCATCATCTCCGGCAACCTGCGCCTGGAGCTGCGCACGCTGGACCTCGCCAAGATCATCGAAGCATCGCTCGATGCGGTGCGTCTGGCAGCGGATTCGAAGGGCGTTCGCCTTCAATTTTTGCTCGACGAGGACGCGCGGCAAGCCACGGGCGACCCCGATCGACTCCAGCAGGTCGTATGGAACTTGCTGTCGAATGCGGTCAAGTTCACCGACAAGGGAGGCCTCGTCACCGCTCGCCTGTTGCGGGCCGACTCGCAGGCAGAGATCAGCGTCACGGACACCGGTCACGGTATCGATCCGGCGTTTCTGCCGCACATCTTCGAACGCTTCAAGCAGGCGAACGCCACGACCACCCGCTCCCATGGTGGCCTCGGCCTGGGGCTGGCGATCGTCAAGCACCTGGTCGAGCTGCACGGTGGGACGGTCAGTGCGGCGAGCGCCGGGCAGAGGCAAGGCTCGTCCTTCCGGGTACGTCTGCCCCTGTCTGCGGTGCAGCTCCAGGGCATCGAGCCCCAGGTGACCGAAACCTCGCGCATCGTTGCGCCCTCGCTGCGCGGCGTCCGCGTGCTGGTCGTGGATGACGAGCCCGATGCCCGGGTGCTCCTGGTGGCCGTGCTCGAGGGGCACGGTGCCCAGGTCAAGGCGGTCGGTTCGGCCGCCGAAGCGCTGCGCGAAATCGAAAGCGACGCCCCCGACGTTCTGGTCAGCGACATCGGCATGCCGAGCGAGGATGGCTACAGCCTGATCCGCAAGGTGCGCACCGGCCTGAAGAAGAGCCCGAAGGTGCTCCCGGCAGCCGCCCTCACGGCGTACGCGCGCATGGAGGATCGGAGCCGAGCCTTGATGGCAGGCTTTCAATCCCACATCACCAAGCCGATCGACCCCGATGAGCTCCTGGTCGTCGTGGCGACGCTCGTCGGCAGGACGGGAGGCTGGTCCGACTAGCCTGATCCGGGTATGCTGCGCTCAGCATGAGTGGATATGACCTGATTGTCATCGGCAGTGGCCCGGCGGGCGAAGGCGCGGCCATGCAGGCGGCAAAGGCCAAAAAGCGCGTCGCGGTGGTCGAAAGCTACGAGCGGGTCGGCGGCGGTTGCACGCACTGGGGCACGATCCCGAGCAAGGCGCTGCGCCACGCCACACAGCTGTTGGTGGAGCTGCGGCGGCATCCGCTGCTCTCCAACACCGTGGAGCCGCCCCACGTGCCGTTCGCGCGGCTCCTGCAGAACACCGGCGACGTGGTGCGCAAGCAGACCACGATGCGGCGCAACTTCTACGAGCGCAACCAGGTCCAGGTCTTCAAGGGCCACGCGCGGTTCACGAGCCCGCACGAGCTCAGCGTGGCCGTCCCCGGCGGGGTCGTGGAAGCGCTCTCCTCCGAGGCGTTCTTGATCGCCACCGGCTCGCGCCCCTACCGCCCCCCCGAGATTGATTTTGCACACCCGCGCATCTTCGAGAGCGACACGATCCTGAACCTGAACCGGGATCCAAAGTCGATCACGATCTACGGCGCAGGCGTGATTGGCTGCGAGTACGCCAGCATCTTCCGCAACTTCGGCATCAAGGTGAACCTGGTCAACTCGCGCGACAAGCTGCTCTCCTTTCTGGATGACGAGATCATCGATGCCCTCGCCTACTTCTTGCGCGATCAGGGCATCATCATTCGTCACAACGAGCAATACGAACGCATCGAACCCCTGGAGGATGGCGTCGTGCTGCACCTGTCTTCCGGCAAGAAGCTGAAGACCGACATCTTGCTCTGGGCCAACGGCCGCACGGGCAACTCTCAGGACCTCGGGCTGGAGGCGCTGGGCGTGAAGGTGGATCACCGCGGGCACATCCCGGTCAACGATAGTTACCAGACGGCAGCGCCTCACATCTATGCGGCGGGTGACGTGATCGGCCCGCCGGGGCTCGCCAGTGCGTCCTACGACCAGGGGCGCGCTGTCGCCATGCACCTGGCGGACGGCAGCTGTCCGCCGCGCAGCGCCCATGTCGTGCCTGCCGGCATCTACACCAGCCCAGAAATCAGCTGTATCGGTCGCACCGAGGCCGAGCTCACGGCGGCGAAGATCCCGTACGAGGTCGGCCACGCGCAGTTCCGCAGCCTGGCTCGCGCGCAGATCACCGGCCAGACCGTGGGCATGCTCAAGCTCTTGTTCCACCGTGAGTCCCTCGAGCTGCTGGGCATTCATTGCTTCGGCGACCAGGCGTCCGAGATCATCCATATCGGGCAAGCCGTGATGACCGGCGGCAACAACACGCTCAACTACTTCGCCAACACCACGTTCAACTACCCGACCATGGCCGAGGCGTACCGAGTCGCCGCCTTGAACGGCCTCAATCGGCTGTTCTGAGCGCCGGGGCGCGGGGAGCGCTCAGCCGCCGTGTTCGGCCAGGAAGACCAGGTTACCCGCCGGATCCTTCACGATCAGCTCGCGCGCGCCATAAAACGTGGTCCGTTCCGGCACCACCAGCGGCCAGCCCTCGAGCGCCTGACGTACGGCGGCGAGCTGGGGCACCTCGCAGTACACGACGGTCCGATACGCCACCTGCGCGGCCGGCGCGACATCTTTGCTCAGCGAGGCCTGGCTCTGCAGCATCAGCTCGACCTTGCCGCGCCGCAAGATGACGAAGCCGAGCCGCTCGCCGTCGGGCACCTCGGTCAGCTTCTCGAAGCCGAGCCGGCCGACCCAGAACTCCAGGCACGCTTCGATACTGTCCACGATCAGGTTGGGAGTGAGCTTGTTCATGCCGACCGTCATGCACCCGCCAGCAGGGAGCGGATTGGAAAAATGGTACGTGCCGAGCTTCGTACCCGCGCCGGGCTCAGCCCGACCAGCTCGCGGAAATCCCGGCACATATGCGCCTGGTCGAAGTAGCCGAGGCCGCTGGCCGCCTGGGCCAGGCTCGCGCCCTCGGTCCGTTGCAGCTGGTCGACCGCCCGTTGCAGGCGCCCGACGCGCAGCAGCTCTTTGGCGCCAATACCGACCTGGTCCAGCAGCAGCCGCGTCAGGCGCTGGCGACTGCAACCGAGCCCGTGCGCCAGTTCCTGCACGCGCGGAGGCGCCGTCCCAAAACAAGCCAACACGGCTGCCGCCGCGGTCCGGTGGGGCCGCTCGAGCGCGCCCAGCCGCAGCAAGAGCGAGCGCTCGAGTTCTTGCACGGCCAGCGCCGGTTGCTCTGCCTCCAGCACGCGCGGCGACAACCAGCGCAGGCCCACGTCGCCGGCGGGCACGGAGCGATCCGTCAGCTCGTGCGCAGCCACGCCCAGGAATGCCACGGCTCCTCCGGGTCGAAAGCGCACGGCCGCCGTCGCGGCTGCCGGCTGCGAGACGACGAGCGCGCGCGTCATCGTGCCCACCACATCACAGGTACGGCGGCGCAGACCGACGAGCAGATCGATGCAACCATCCGGCAAAATGCGCTGCGGCTCGAGCGGCGCCGCCACCTCCGGCGCTTGCACCCAGAAGCGATCGACATACGGGCGCAGCGCTGGATGAGGGAGAATTTCCCGATACGACATGCCGCCCTCGATGCTACTACGAGAGCGGCGTGACCGCGAGACTCGAACGGGCGGCCCTGAAATGACGGCCGCTTCGAGCGGGCCGCAACGGCCGGCCACCAAACGCGACGACTCGATCTGGCCCATCCACGCCAGCACCTGCGCCAGCGCCGTGGCCCAGGGCGCGCTGCTCTTGCTCTTGCCGCTCGATGGCCTGGAGAGGGGCGGCATCTTTGCGGGCTTTGCCGTGCCCGGCATGCTCGGCGTCGGCACGGCCCTGGTCAACGTCCCGGGCGCCATGGCGGTCACGCGCTTCGGGCACCGCGCGGTGATGACCACCGGCCTGGCTGCGGCCGCGCTGGGCGGCGTGGTGATGGCCGTCGTCCCCACGTCGGTGCTCTTGATGGCGCTGGCCGCGCTGGTGTGTGGGCTCGGCATGGGCGTCTGGGGGCTGGCTCGCTTGACCTACCTCGCGGAGGCCGTGCCTCTCGCGCGGCGCGGGCGCGTCATCTCGGCGGTCGGCGGCGTGTACCGGCTGGGCATGTTGATCGGCCCGGCGCTCACCGGTTTTGGCGCGGATGCCTGGGGTCGAAGCGCCGTGCTGTTCGGCGCGGCGCTGCTCAACGCGCTGTCCTGGCTGCTGATCGTGTCGATGTTGCCGCAGACGCCGCCAGCGGCCTTCAGCGCCGCCGACGCACCCACGCAGAACCCATTTGGTCTCGTGGCGCGCGTGGCGCGTGAACATGGCCGCGTGCTCGGCACGGCCGGGATGGCGATGTGGGCGCTCGCGCTCTTGCGTTCGGCGCGCCTGCTGCTGTTGCCGATCTGCGGTACGGTGATGGGGCTCGATCCAGCGCAGGTGGGGTTGATCAAGAGCTGGTCTGCCGCCGCGGATGCGTTGCTCTTCTATCCCGTCGGTCTGGCCATGGATCGCCTGGGCCGCAAATGGTCCGCGGTGCCCTGTCTCTTGCTGCTCTCGCTGGGCGTGCTCACCATCGCCTGGGCGGACAGCTACGCGATGCTGGTCGTGGGTGGCCTGATCGCCGGCTTTGGCAACGGCCTGGGCTCCGGCATCAACATGACCCTGGCCGGCGATTTTGCACCCGCCCAGGGCCGCGCCGAATTCATCGGCGTCTGGCGGCTCTGGAGCGACGCAGGTTCCGCCGTCGCGCCGTTCATCATGGGCACCATCGCCGAGCTCCTGGTGCTGAGCGCGGCGGGCGCGGTCACCGCTGGGCTGGGCCTGGCCGGCATGCTCGTGATGGCCTACGCCGTGCGCGAGCCCCTCGGGCGCGAAACGCTGGGGCGCGAACCGCCGAGCCCCTAGAAGCAGGGCTGCCCCGCTCAGGGGCTGTCGGACCCGGCCTGCAGGCGCTCGAGCAGGGCGGCCATGGCGGGGCGGTACCCAAAGTCGGACCGGCTCGCGTCCGTGACATTGCGCGCGCAGATCGACGCCACGACCGAGTTCCTGGTCTGCGCGCCAAAATCCTTCAGCACCTGCAGCTGGCGTGTGCTCGGGTACGCCTTGGCCCAATACTGCAGCGACCCTGGCGCCGTCTCGCCCGGCGTTTGCTCGCACAACGGTCGGTCCTGCTCCCCCGGAAAGCAGTCGCAATGGTCGGTACTGGGATCGAGCGCGGCACAGTCGCGCGGCGTCGGCAGTGGGAAGATGCAGGCGTATTGCAGATCGTCCGGGCGCGGCGTACCGCCCTCGGAAGCCGTGCCCTGCGCCGTGTCATAGTCCCGCCCGGTGATGGCATTGCGGCCCAGGCTCCGGCGGGGAAACTGCTCGCTCTC
>Ga0315912_10000599_pt1 | contig 60804 bp, 52 predicted proteins | sample VfabasoilMG_FD_204469 | JGI IMG/M metagenome (GOLD analysis project Ga0315912, IMG submission 204469) | Garden soil microbial communities collected in Santa Monica, California, United States - V. faba soil | ecosystem: Environmental > Terrestrial > Soil > Garden | place: USA: California...
AGGACGCCCCACTCGCGGGAATTATCGTCGTCCGGGCAGGGCAAATCTCCCGGGAAAGGCAGGTATTCACCTACTGGAACAAACCACCGCCAGTTTTAATCTGTCCCCATGTCAACGCTCGTCGCAGAATTAACACCCGAGTACCGTTTCTCTCCGGCACCCAGATTTCCGCGCTATTGCACTTCGTTGCTCAACCGTACCTGCGATCTTTTTTGGGAGGCCAGACTGGGCATTCACACCACCGGCGGCGCGCTCGTTCAGCATCCCGATGCGCGCCACTACGGGTGTCTCGCCTATGACACCTATTTCAAAATCTTCAATCGCCTGGAATTGCAGCCGGCGGACGTGGTCGTGGACCTCGGCTGCGGCAAGGGCCGGGTCGTCTGCGTCGCGGCCACGCATCGCGTCAAAGAAGTGATCGGCGTCGAAATTGACCCGCACCTCTGTGCCCTCGGTCGGGCGAACGGCGAGCGAATGCGCAGTCGTCGCGCGCCCGTGCGGTTTGTCTGCCAGTCCGCAGCGGATTTCGATTTTGCTCCGGTCAACACGGTGGTGCTGATTTCACCGTTTGGAGAAGCCACGATGGAAAAAACCCTGACGCGCATCGAACAATCGCTCGCCGCCCGGCCCCGTTCCCTGCGGATCGCTTATGGCAACCCCGTCCTCAGCCTGATGCTGGCGGCAAAACGATGGCTCAGGCTCTATGAGTGCTGGCGGCCCCACAGGTGGAGCCGCGTGAAGTTCCCGGTCCATTTTTATCGAACCGTCAGCGTTGCGTTCTTGGCCGCGCTGCGAAAGCTGGAAGAAAAGCTGGAGTTCGCGGCGGAGACAATTTCGCACTGTCCGGTATGATGTATGGTTGTCGTTCTGATGCCAGCTGGCCAAACCTGCACGGTACCGCCAGCAATTCGGCCGCGCGCTCAGGTGCAGGCGGGTTGCGTGATCACAGCCCTCGATTTATTGAGTCCGGTTTCCGGCGTCCTCGGCAAAGCCGCGGCAAGACCGTGCTCGTTGTCACGCACGATGATAATTAAACTGGCCCAGCAATCCGAATCGGTGACGGCGGACGACAACGCTGCCCTCGTCCCGGAGGTGGCCACCGCATGAGACCAGTGGCTGTTTCGTGGAACGTCGCGCCCGGCGGCTTGAAGCCTGCCGACGGCGTGGTTCACGTGTTCTCCGCCCCGCTCGATCTTTCGGCCATGCGGCTTAAGGAACTGGCGCAATGGCTCTCGGATGACGAATGGGAACGGGCGAGGCGATTTCATCTGGAACGCGACCACCGCCGATTCATTGCGGGCCGCGGCACGTTGCGGGAGATCCTCGGCGCGCTGCTTGATGCCGAGCCCGCGGGACTCAAGTTCTCCTACGGCAAGTTCGGAAAACCACAGATTGCCGCACCCGTGGCCGCGCATTCGCTGCATTTCAATGTCGCTCACTCGGATTCGATCGCGGTTTATGCGATCGCCAAGCATGAACTCGGTGTGGATGTTGAACGCATCCGCGCCCTGGACGAAACTGAAAAAATCGCAACCCGCTTCTTCTCACCGCGGGAAAAGAACTGCCTGCAGGCACTAGCCGAGGACCAACGCCAGGAGGCGTTTTTCAATTGCTGGACGCGCAAGGAAGCCTATCTCAAAGCAATCGGAGCGGGACTGGATGACTCCCTAAGCCAGATTGAGGTTTCCCTGACACCGGGTGAGGCCGCAGAACTGCTCAGCACTCCGGAAGATTCGCGGCCCTGGCAGCTGCATTCGCTGAATCCGGCGGCTGATTTCGTCGCGGCGCTGGCGGTTCAGCCGGCGGATTCGCAGTTGAATTGTTGGTCCTGGAAAGGTTTGCGCTGAAGCCTCGGCAGCGCCAACAACCACTGGCAAATTGAAACCCCATGGGGTGAAGACCCCAGGGGAAAACACCCCATAGAACAGCCTACAGAACTTCCCTTATTATCGGTCTATGCGATATATCCCAGTTCCGAATAAGAATGAGCCCGTTGATGGCGCGCAACTCGACACCTCCACCATCGACCGGACGCTCCCGGGTTGGAACGCCGCATTTATGCGGCAGTCGCGTGTTAATTCGCCCGGGCTGCCGGCTAAAGCCGGCGTTCCGGTGGTGGTGTCGAGTTGCGCCCCCGTTGATGTCCCCGCGCGCCTTCCCGGCCTGATCTGATTGGCGGGACCCGCGATCATGAAACCCGACTGCAACCCTGAAATCAGTCCCGTCACCGTTCAGAATGCCGCCCCGCGCCGCACCTCGCCCGAACGCCGCCCGGAGCTGCTTCAGCGCCTGGAGTTGGAACGCGTCCGGGCATCGGAGATCCGGTATCGGCGCTTTTTCGAAGCGGCCCGGGATGGGATGCTCATTCTCGACTCCACCACGCAGAAGATCACGGAGGCCAATTCTTCCGCGGCCGAGCTGCTGGGTTTTCCGCACGCGGAATTGGTGGACAAGGAGCTTTGGGAAATCGGCCTGCTCCGCGATGAAGCGGCCAGTCACGCCTTCTTCAAGGAATTGCAGCAAAAACATTTCGTTCGGAACGAGGATTTGCCCCTGCTATCGCAAACGGGCGAGCACCGCGAAGTGGATTTCATCAGCAATCGCTACGAGGAGGACGGAAAATTTGTCGTTCAATGCAACATCCGCGACATCACCGGACGCAAGGGCGGCGAGGAGGCATTGGTGAAAGCAACCAATGAAATCAGCCGGCATGCGGCCCGCTTGGAGGAAGTGGTCGCGGAACGCACCAGCCAGCTGCGCGAGACGATCCGAGAACTGGAAGCCTTCTCCTACAGCGTTTCCCATGACATGCGGGCGCCGCTGCGGGCGATGCAAAGTTATGCGCAATTCCTGGTGAACGAGTACGGCAACCAACTGGATGAACGCGGCACCAATTACCTGCACCAGATCATGCGCTCGGCGGTCCGGCTCGATCGCCTCATCCAGGATGTTTTGAATTATACCCGCATCCTGCACTCTCCGTTGCCCATCGAACCGGTGGATATGGACCGGCTGGTCCGCGACATCATTGAAACGTATCCAAATGGTCAACCGCTCAAACCGCACATCGAGATCAAAGGCCGGCTGCCGAGGGTCTTGGGCAACGAAGCCTTGTTGACGCAATGCGTTTCCAACCTGCTGAGCAACGCCACAAAATTTGTCTCCTCCGGCACTACGCCGCACTTGGTGATCTCGGCCGAAACGATGCCCGACGCCACCGTTCGCCTTTCGTTCAAGGACAATGGCATCGGCATCGCCCCGGAAAACCACGAACGCATCTTCCGGATGTTCGAACGCATCAACCCCGCCGCGGAATACGAAGGCACCGGCATTGGCCTGACCATCGTCCGCAAAGCGATTGAGCGCATGGATGCCCAGGTCGGATTTGAATCGGACGTGGGCTGTGGCAGCTGCTTCTGGATTCAGTTACCGAAAGGATGAATCATGAAACCAATCCTCCAGGTCGAAGACGACCCCAACGATGTATTCCTGCTGCAACACGCCATGGCGATAGCCGGGGTGACCAACCCCATTCAGGTAGCCACCGACGGACAACAGGCGATTGACTATCTAAGCGGCGCTGGCAAGTACGCCGACCGCGAACAGTTTCCGTTCCCGTGTCTGGTGTTGATGGATTTGAAGTTGCCGCACGTAACGGGCCTGAACGTGCTCAAATGGATCCGCCAGCAGCCCGGCCCGGCCTTGGTGGTGGTCATGCTGACCGCATCGGCCGAGGACGCGGATATCGCGGCCGCTTATCGCCTGGGCGCGAACGCGTTCCTGACCAAGCCAGCCGAGGCAAACAAACTCGAGGAAATGGCCAAAGCCATCAAGGACTTCTGGCTGACGCAAAACACCCTCCCGCAACAATCCTACCACGAACCCGTCGCGCCGCGCGTCAGCCATGCGCGCACCCGGACGTTCGTGGCGAAACCTTCCCCGACCGAAAATCCAACAAGCATTGAAAAGTGGAACTATAACCTGGCAAACAAATGAAAAAGATAACCATATTACTCTCCGACGATCACAACCTGGTGCGTGAAGGGCTGCGGCTCCTTTTGGAAAAGGAGACGGACATGCAGGTGGTCGGCGAGGCATCCGATGGCCGGCAGTCAGTGAGAGAGACGAAACGGCTCAAACCCGATGTGGTGCTCCAGGACCTCGCGATGCCGTTGCTAAATGGATTGGAAGCCGCCCGGCAAATTGCGGCGGAGGTACCCACCACCAAGGTCCTCGTCCTTTCGGCGTACAGTGACGATTCCTACATCGAACACGCAATCGAGGCCGGCGCGGCCGGCTATTTAATGAAGGAAACCGTCGGCAATGACTTGTTGCGGGCCATCCGCGAGATCGCCAGCGGCAACGCCTTTTTCAGTCCGCCGATCGCCCGAAGACTACTGAAACAGTGGCAGGGCAAGAACTCCAACGGCGCGCTGGTCAGCACCAAGGCCGCGAAATTGACGGGCCGGCAAATGGAAATCCTCCAGATGATCGCCGAAGGCTATGCCACCAAGCAGATGGCCGGCTTGCTGTCTCTAAGCATCAAGACGGTGGAGAAACATCGGCAGGACCTCATGAACACCCTGAACATGCATAACATTGCGGCCTTGACCCGGTTCGCAGTTTCCAGCGGCGTCGTGGAATCCAACCGGATGCCGGGTTTGTCAACAGCGCCAGCAACACACCCGCCTAGCTAAAAACTGGGCCGACCGTTATGGTAATCACCGGTGTCTTGTTGGTTTACCCAACAGGCAGTGTCAGGTCGCCGTTGATGGTAATTCCCACCCGGGCGGCGGACTGTAGGGTAACGAATCAAAGCGCCCCGGCGCCTGGGTCTGAGCGATTCCCGTTTCGCTAGAGCGGATTAAATACAACTGTAGCCGTCTCTTCAGAGTGCTGCCGACTTGTAGTCGCCAGAAGTGGTGAGGAATTTTTCTGCCGACTACAAGTCGGCAGCACTTTGCTTTCGGCCGTGCCATCAAAAGCGGTCAAGCCACGTACGCCAAAGGAAATATGTTGGTGATTGTCTTCGGCTTCCGGGATGAAGCTTTTTCGTCACTGACTCGCGCCGCACGCGAGGGGTAAACGCTCAACTTCGGAGATTGCCGAACCACCTTGGCTTCCTCAGCGGGCGCCGCAATACCATCACCATTAGCGCGCTCTACCGGGTGCGCCCGCACCACGCCGAACACCCGTTGCGCCATCACAACCGCAGATGCCATCGCGCTCCGGAACCGAGTGGGGTTTAGTTCCCGTTTGTTCACGAAAGCCGCCGCCAGGGATTCGAGGTCGCACGCGATCGCCGTACGCGGTCGCGTCGAAACCACAATGACCGGGGCTCGTAGTCCCGCGGCCCGGAGCGTCTCCAATAAATTCCGATCGCCTGCCGGCAGCAGGTCAGCATCCAGCACCACAAACGCATATCCTCGGCGGCGGATTTTCTTCAACGCTTCCGAGCCATCCACGGCGCACTCCGCGGCCAGATGACGGGCGTACGGCCACGATTCCTGAAGCTGCCGAAGGGTGAGTTGACATTCCGTCGCGTTGTCGTCCACCACCAGCACCCGGAGTTGCCATGAACCGGTGCAATCGCGGACCAGGCCAGCCGGTTTGGGTTGTTCCGGCGCCGGCTGATCCGGCGGACCGGCTCGGTGTTCCTGCCGTTTCTCAGGAAGGGTCAAGGTTGTCATGCCGGACAAGCTAACGAAGTCCTCCATGGGGCGAAATGGGGTGTATACCCCAAGGGATCTCCCAGGAATCTCGCTACCTAGAGCATTTCGAGTTTTACCGTAGCCGCCGACGTGAGGAGGCGGTTGCAAATGCGCCAGGGACAGTGAACCGCCTCCTCACGTCGGCGGCTACAGGTTTTCTGAAGCTACCCGAGACTCTAAACTACGGTCAACTGCACGCTGCTCTCGATGATGCCGGCACTGATGGCGTAGCGCGTGAGGCCGGCGGTGTCGTGAATGTCGAGCTTCTTCATGAGATGCTCGCGATGCTTTTCGACGGTCTTGGCGCCAATCCCGAGTTCCGCCGCCATTTCCTTGTTCGCCTTGCCTTCGGCGATGAGCTGCAACACTTCCATCTCGCGGGAAGTCAGTTGGACTCCCTTTTTGCCCGGAGTCGCGGCGCGGTCGGCGGCGGCTGGCCGGAGCCGGCTGAGCCGTTTGGAAACCGCCGCGCTGAAAAACGTTTTCCCACTTTGCACTTCGCGGATGGCCAGGCACACCTCATGGGCCGAAGTTTGTTTGACCAAAAATCCCACCGCGCCGGATTCCGTCGCGCTTTGGAGGTACGCGTCGTCACCGTGCGCGGAAAGCATGAGCACCTTGGTGGCGGGAAAAGCCTTGAGGATCTGGCGCGTGGCTTCCAGACCGTTAAGCAGCGGCATCGCGATGTCCATCAGCACGACCGCGGGGCGAAGCTTTCGGACCAGGGCCACGGCCTGCCGTCCGTCTTCCGCTTCGCCGACAATCTGCAAATCGTCCTCCAGCTCCAGCATCCGGCGAAAGCCCTCGCGCACGATGGTGTGATCCTCAGCCAGTAAAATCGTAATTGGTTTCATAGATTTTCAAATGCGGCGCCGCAGGACTCCCGCCCCGCCCCCGCCCCGCGCGCGGGCGTCGGCGAAGGGAATCTGCACCTGGACCGTGGTGCCTTTACCCGGGGCGGATTGAACGGTGAAGTCCCCGTTGAACATCTGCACCCGTTCGCGCATGCCGAGCAATCCCAACCGCTTGGTCCTCTTGGCCTCCAACATCCGCTCCGGCGGAAAGCCTTTGCCGTTGTCGGTTATCACCAGGCAAATGGATTCATTCCGTTTCTGGATCTTAAGTTCCGCCCGGCTGGCCTTTGCGTGGCGCGCGATATTGGTCAAGGCTTCCTGGGCGATGCGAAAGAGCACGGTGCGTTTGTCCTCGTTCACCTGTTCCAAGCCGCCAAAGGCCGACAAGCGGACCTGAATCCCCGTCTGCGCGGTGAAGTTCTTCAAGAACGTCTGCAGGGCGGGAATCAGTCCGAGATCGTCCAATGCCGTCGGGCGCAGTTCCCGGGCGAACCGCCGCACCACGTCCGCGGAATAGGCCATCAACTTTTGCGTGCGGGCGATGCTCCGGGCGAGATTCTTCGGGTTGTGTACTGCCTCTTTGGTCAGGGTGGCCAGGTGCAGATTGATGCTCGTCAGCGTCTGCGCAATGATGTCATGCAGTTCGCGACTGATGCGTTTGCGCTCATCCTCCTGCGCGGTCAACACCTGGCGCGAAAGGTTGCGCATCTGTTCCTCCATGATGCGCGACTGCTCCAACAACTGCCGCTGATGCTGTTCGTTGTGCCGGAGGGTGGCCTCGACGACCTTGCGCCGGGCAATTTCATGGCGCAGTTTTGTGTTCGCGGCTTCAGTTTCCTCCGCCCGCCGCTGGGCCTCTTCCGCCCGCTTGAGCACAGTGATGTCCGAGACCACCAGCCGGCACCATTTTCGAGGACCGTTAGCGGAAATGACGACGACGCCGTAAATGTCGGCCCAAAAGGGGGTGCGATTTCCGCGCAACAGACTGACTTCGCAAACCTGTCTTCCGCCGCCGGCAAAAACCCGGCGGAGAAAGGCCAGAAAAATCTCCCGGCTCGCGGGCGCAACCATGGCCGTCAGGGGCCGGTTGATGAGCCGCGTGCGGTCCCCGCCCAGCAATTGGGCGCCGCTCAGGTTCACTTCCTGTATCTGCCCTTGTTCATCAAGCGTCAAATAACCGGCGGGCGCAAAATCGTACAGGTCGGCATATTTTTCCAGCAGCACTTCCATCTCGTTCCGGCCGGCCACCAGCTCGTCATTTTGCATCTCCAGTTCGATCTGGTGCACTTGCAATTCATGGAGCAACCGTGCCGCGTCCGCCGGCGGCAGCGGACCGCCGGCATTCACCCGTTTGGCCCGGTCTTGCTTCCGCAGCCGGGCTTCGGCGGAGCGGAAAAGCTCCGTCATCATCGGACCGTGTTCGGGTTTGGTTGAAGGTCGTGATTTCATCCAGCGTTTGGCATTCATCGCCTGGCGCGGGATCGCCGCGCTCGTCCGTTACTATGGCTCCGTCTGTCTGCGCTCGCCAGCGAAGCCGGCGACGGGATGCCCTTGTGCACGCCAATTCTCTCCACCTGAGCCTCGACTACTTTTTCCAATGCAGAGTGTTTTTCGCGCAGCTGCACCTCCAGCTTTTTAGCCACGGTGATGTCCGCGAAGGTGATCACCACGCCGTCAATGCGATCATCTAGCGTCCGATAAGGCATGATGCGCGCGGCAATCCAGCGGCCGTCGCGCGTCTTGACCGGTTTTTCCGCGAAGCCCAGTTTCCGCAATACCTGCTGCGCGTCATCCACCAGGTCGGGGTAAATTAGGTCGGACGCCAGATCGGTGATGGGGCGCCCAATGTCGCTGGGAATCAGCTTGATGATTTTCGTCGCCTGGGTGGTGAACCGGCGCACGTGAAGATGGGTGTCCAGGAACAAGGTGGCGATATCCGTGCTGTTGAGCAGGTTCTTCATGTCGTTGTTGGAACGCGACAATTCGTCCACCTTGCCTTGCAACTCGCTGTTGACCGTCTGGAGTTCTTCATTCAACGACTGCATCTCTTCCTTGGAGGTGGTGAGTTCCTCGTTGGTGGACTGCAGCTCCTCGTTCGTGGATTGCTGCTCCTCGTTGGTGGAACGGAGTTCCTCCTGGGCAGTCTGCATTTCTTCGCGAATGGTTTGAGCATCGAGACGGGCCTGCTGGTATTTGCGTTCCAGCTCCCCTTGGCGCGCACTGGTACCCCGCTTTTTTCCAGGCGCCCGGGCGGGAGGCGAAGGTTCCGTTTCCGATGGTGCTTCCGCGTCGTTGAACACGATCATCACCAACCCGCGCAGCGCCTCCGGCTGGTCGAGGTGCTGGACGGAAATATCCACATACTGTGTCCCGCCGTTCGTCCCGAGCTTGAGCCGGCGAACCACCACCGGCGCCGCTTGTTCGAGGGCTTTGTGAAAAGCGTTGCTGAGCTCGTAGCGTAGGCCTTCACGCGCCATGACAAAGATATTCCAGTTCGCCTTGCCCGCGGTGGGTTCGAGATACTTTCCCGTGCGGCCACTGACGTAAAGGATGTTTCCCCGGTCATTCACCAACACGGATGGCGGCGCGTAATGCTCCAGCACCAGCTGATCGGCCACGGCCTGAAGACTGATCTGCGTTCTGTCTGTCCGGCGCGGTTCGACCCCACCCGGGAATGGGGGCGCGAACGAGGAGGGAAAATCAATCGGCTCTGCCCGCAGCGAAGACGTCAACCGCCGGAAGATACGAAACTTGCGACTGAGCGGGACAAACAGGTCACTGAATGGGCCGATGGACTCCGCGCCCCCCAGAAACAGCACGCCGTCAGGACTCAAACTGTAGTGGAAGAGCGGGATGAGTTTCCTTTGGACTTCCGGCCCGAGGTAGATCAGCAGGTTGCGGCAGCTCAGAATATCCAGCTTCGTGAAGGGCGGGTCCATGATGAGGCTCTGCGGCGCGAATGTCACCATCTGCCGAATCTCGGAGGTCACGCGGCAACCCTGATCCTCCTTCGTAAAAAACCGGCTCATCTGTTTCGGAGAGACGTCCGCGCAAATGTTTTCCGGATAGATGCCCTGCCGGGCCTTGCCAATCGCGTCCTTGTCCAAATCCGTCGCAAACACCTGCAAAGTGACCTTTGGCCGGGGTTTGATTTTGTCCATCGCCTCCTTGAACGCCATCGCCAGCGAATACGCTTCCTCACCGGTGGAGCAACCGGGCACCCAGGCGCGCAACACATGCCCTGGGGGCCGGCGGGCGATGAGGGCGGGGAGGATTTTGTTCCGCAACTCTTCCCACGCCGGCGCGTCGCGGAAGAAACTCGTCACGCCAATCAGCAATTCCTTGAACAGCAGGTCCAGCTCCTGGGAATTCTCCTGCAAGTAACGGACGTAGTCGGCGATCCTCACGACCTGATGGATGCCCATGCGCCGTTCAATTCGGCGGTAGAAGGTGTTTTTCTTGTACAGCGAAAAGTCATGCCCGCTGTGAGCGCGCAATAGGATGATGGCTTTTTCCAGCGCGCTCTGCGTCTTGTCTTCCAGTGCCTCCTCGGGCGTATGGCGGACCGGAGTGCGGCCTAGATAGGCGATGATCCTGGCCGGCAGGTCGTCCACGGGCGCGACAATGTCCGCCAGCCCGGAATCAATTGCGCTGCGCGGCATGCCGGCAAATTTGGCCGTCGCCGGGTCCTGCACCAGCACCACGCCGCCTTTTTCCTTGATCGCACGCAGTCCCAGTGAGCCGTCCGAGCCCATCCCCGAAAGAATCACACCGATGCTGTGTTCCTGCTGATCTTGCGCGAGGGAGCGGAGAAAGAAATCAATCGGCAGCCGCAAGCCGCGCGGCGTGGTCGGGTCGAGGAGATGCAGCACTCCGTGCAGGATGGACATGTCCTTGTTTGGCGGAATCACATAGACGCAGTCCGGCCGGACTTGGGTGCGATCCTTCACCTGCAACACCTTCATGCCCGTGCTGCGCTGGAGCAATTCGGACAGGATGCCTTTGCGCGTCGGGTCGAGATGTTGGACGATGACGAATGCCATGCCGCTATTCTTAGGTACATGACTTAGAAATCGTCCCAAGGTTTCGAGTCCCCCCGCCGAGGTGCCGATGCCGATGATGGGGAGGAAACCGCGCGCGGGGGAAACGGGCAGGGACTGACGTGCGGCGGATTTCTTAATCCGGTGTTTGAGCTTGGATCTCGGCTTCATGATCAGCGGGCCAGGTGACGGGCATCAAGTTGCGCGGGCGAAATGCCGCACGGTTCTGTCCTGAGTTTACTCCCAAACGCCGCAGGCTGGCCACCTCATTTTGCAGTCGCGCGGCGTTGCGGGCGCAACTCGACACCACCACCGGAACGCCGGCTTTAGCCGGCAGCCCGTACGAATTAACACGCGACTGCCGCATAAATGCGGCGTTCCGATCCAGGAGCGTCCGGTCGATGGTGGACGTGTCGAGTTGCGCCCCGACGTTGCTCAGACTACCTGAATTAAGAGCGCAGCCGGGATTAATCATCACCGCTGGACGAGCTTCCGGCAATCGCCCTGCTCTGCCTATGGGGTGAACACCCCATCGCCCGGACCACCGCAGGTGCTGGAGGGGCGAGCCAGCCGCCCAGCTCAATACTCTTGCAACCATGGCTCGCGAGTACCCTCGCGCCACCAGGCGGAGGGTATGAGATAGCTTCTAGCTTCCAGGGGTGTGATTACAAACGCGTGAGGGTAAGAATTCTCCTCGTCGTTCTCGTCCTCGTCCTCGTTTTTTTTGATCCTTTCGAGGATGAGGACGATAGCCTCATCCGACTTTAGGTCAAATCCGGCAGTGGAGCCCACCGGCCAGCGGCCAGCGTAGGGTAAGACCCCATAGCACGGCGCCGACTTGCAGGGCAAAGTGGCGGGAGTGGCAGCACTCGAAAAAATCATTAACCGAAGGAAACACGATGTTCCTGCCGATTGCTTTCCTACTTGGGTGCCTGTGGCTCATGGCACTGGTGAGTGGGCTTACGTTTGGTGGCGTGGTGCATGTCCTGCCGGTGGCCGTAGCCATCATGACGATATTCGGATTGCGGCAATGGCGGCGGCGCCCCGCGTGACGTGTCCCCCGGCCCAGCTTCTCCAGAACGGAACGGTCAGGCCGTAGAATTGTTGACGCACTAGCGTCACGATGGACGACGGGTTGCAGCCGGAGCCGCCGAAGTGATGAGGCGGATGCAATATCGCGAGGTAAAGAGAACCGCCTCATCACTTCGGCGGCTACAGTTTTTCAAAACCGCTCTTGGAAAGTGAAGCAAGTTACAGTTCACAGTTCCTCCGTGTCGTTGCGGCGGTGTTCTCAGTCTCCCCTGCCCTACGCTGACGCTTGTCCGGTTTCGCTAGGTGCTTTCTGCTGGAGCCACTTTCGGCAATGACAGTGGGTCAACTCTTCAACGATTGGTGGGGTTAGACCCCATAGCTTGCCTCGGATTCGTGTCGTAGCGTCGCCCTCAGGTTAGCAAGAAAACACGAAACAAAATTATGATAAATCGACTTTGCACCGCCAGCGTCATCGCCCTGCTGGCCGCCACCGCGCCCCTGGCCGTGGCGCACGATGAGGATGTGGATTGTGAACTGTGCGCCCGTTATCGCGCCCAAGAGCTGTCGCTGGATGTTTTTGGGACTGCTGCACTCGGGAAAGACTCCCTTGACGATCTTTCCGGCGAGACGATTGATGAGGACACCGAATGGGGCGTGGGCATTGGGCTCAATTACTTTTTCATCCGCTGGTTGGGCGTCGGCGCGGATGCGTATTTGGAGAATAGCTCCGGCGCCTTCGTTGATAGCGCGTCACTCAACCTGATCGGGCGATTTCCAATCGGCGACAGCGGCTTTGCGCCGAATGTCTTTGGGGGCGGCGGATGCCTGTTCGACAATGATGAATTGTGGTTCTGGCAGTTCGGCGCCGGCATCGAATATCGTTTCACCCAAAACATCGGCGTCTTCCTGGATGCCCGCTGGGTGATGCCGGAGGAAATAGATGACTACGGAGTCGCCCGGCTCGGTGTGCGCTTCGCTTTCTGAGTCCCGACGCAAACGTAAAACAATCCGCGCAGCAAAAGTAAGAAGTTAAACAACAACACTAAAAACGAAAGGCCAGTTATGGATCCCATGATTACGCCGTTATTCGCCACCACCATCTGGATTGGCTCAGGAGTCGGACTGCTGCTTCTGATCGTCATTCTGGTTCTATTGTTCCGCTAACCCGTTACCGCCTTCGCCCCCGTCCGGCGAAGGCGCTGATCTGTTTATGAAAACGCTGTTCACCGCGGAAGCGCTTTCCAAGGGCGGTCGCTCGGGGACGCTGTGGTCACCGGATGAGTTGCTGGCGGTCACGCTCGGCAATCCGTTGGTGCCCGGCACGGAGAAACGCGGCCCCAATCCCGAGTTGTTGTTCGCGGGCGCGTACGCGGCGTGTTATCACGGCGCCTTGAGCCTTGCCGCCGAAAAGTTCGGCACGCCGCTGGAAGATTCCACTGTGCGCGCGCTGGTGAGCTTGATCGAGGACGATCAGGGCGGTTACCGGCTGGAGGTGGAATTGCACGCGCAATTGCCCGGCTTTCCTCGCACCGAAGCGCGCCGGCTCATGGACGAAGCCCACAGCACGTGTCCCTATTCCAAAGCCCTGCGCGGCGACGCCGCCGTAACTCTCGTGGTGGATTAACCAGCCCAGCAGTACAAAGAATATCACTGCCCACGTGGCGACGATTAAACCAACAACCAAATGAAATACCATGAAAGATAAAAAAATCCGCCTCGTCCTTGGCTCGACGATCTTGAGCACCATTGTGGCTTTGATCAGTCAAACGATCGCGCAGTCACCTCCGCCGCCAACCGCCCCTCCGCCCGCGACTGCGCCGCCACCCGTGACCCGGCCGGCGCCAGGGACACAACCCGTCCCTCCGGCACAAGCCATTCCTCCGTCAAATCCCAAGCCCCCGCCGCCGATCGGGAATCCACCGCCCCCAATTGATAATCCGCCGCCGGGGCTCACCAATCGGCCGGGCTGGCCCACCAATCGTCCGCCCGGGCTGACGAATCGCCCAGGCTGGCCGACGAATCGACCGGGGTGGCCCACCAATCGGCCCGGTTGGCCCACCAACCGCCCGGGCTGGCCGACCAATCGCCCCGGCTGGACAAATGACCCGAACTGGCCAACCAATCATTGGCCCACAAATCACCCCGGCTGGCCGACCAATCGGGTTCCCTTAACACCCAGGTAAAACTCGTCCGCCGAGTGCAGTGGATCTGAATGATCGCATCCATAATCTCATTGAACTTCCTGGCACCAAGACTACTTCGGCCGCGCCGAGGCGTGGCAATGGCGTTGCGGGAAAAATGCGCCGACCGGAATCGTCAACAACTGTAGAGGACACTTATGCCGCGAGGTGATAAATCAAGTTACACGGCCAAGCAGAAACGTCAGGCCGCCCATATCGAAGCCGGATATAAAAAAGAGGGATTGAGCACCAAGACCGCGGAAGCCCGGGCTTGGGCCACCGTCAATAAACTCACTGGGGGCGGCAAAAAAAGTGGCGCCGGACGAAAGCGCAAAAAATAGTCATGCCCGCCCTGACTGCCAAAGCAATTGCCCAGCAACTCGAAACGGTTCCGAACTGGCGCCGGCGCGCGAAGACCATCCTTCGGACTTTCAAGTTTGAGGGATTCCTAACCAGCCTCGCCTTCGTCCAGCGCATCGGCCGGAAAGCTCAGAAACTGAATCATCATCCGGATATTGATATCCGGTTTGACGAGGTGACGTTGACCCTGACCACGCATGACCAGGGCGGACTCACCGTAAAAGATTTTGCGCTGGCCCGGCAATGCGACGAAGTCTTTACGAAGTTTTTCGAGTCTTGAGTCACCGTCACGCCCCGTCCCCGGCGAACTGGCTTCGATACCGGAATCGCAAAGCACAGAGAGTGACAGCTTGATTGGGCCGCGCCGGTCCGAGCCCAAATAACAGTAGGATTACACCCCATAGCCCGGCCCCTCTCCCTGACGTAACGTCCGATTTGAGATAAACGAACCATGACATCACCATGAAACTCACCTCCTCCATCGTCGCGTTTCTGGCGGCCGCCGTTTTCTTGGTTGGCTGCGAGAAGCGGCAGCCGGCTCCCGCACCACCGATCGAGGTCAAGACCGGCGCGGCGCCGCAGGACATTCAGGACTACAGTTTCGCCCAGAAAGCCGAATTCACCGCCCGGATGGAAATCGAGTTGGCCGCGATCAACAAGGAGATCGATCTGCTCGCCGCGCGGCTTGAGCAATCCAGCGACGCCGTCAAAGCGGAAGCCAAACCCAAGCTCGAGGCATTGCGAGCACAATCGGCCAGCTTGAGAACGCAGTTGGACGGGGTCAAGGACGCGACCGGTCCCACGTGGGACAGCGTGAAGGCGGGCACGAAGCGGGCCTATACGGAATTGAGGGATGGCTTCACCCAGGTCCGCCAATGGGTAAGTGAAAAAATTGCACCATAAAGGAGGCACTGTGAAAAAAACTAACAGCTCAAAAATCGGATTGGTATTTTGCCTGGCGCTCGCCGCCGCCCTGTGCGGCTGCAGCCATTCGGATCACTCGCATCATCATTCGCATGCCTATAGCGCGCCGCCGCCGGTGTACGTCGAGGGCGCGATCCGCGACGGTTACATTTACTACCCCAGCTACCAGGTTTATTACAGCAGCAGCCGCCGCCAATTCATTTATCGGGACGGTCGGACTTGGGTGGCGCGCTCCTCACCGCCGGGCATTTCAGTGCGCACGCTGTTGGCTTCGCCCTCGGTGCGGCTCAATTTTTACGACGCCCCGGAAATTCATCACGACCGCGTCGTGAAACAATACCCGAAAAACTGGAAGCCCCCGGGGTGGGAACAATATCACCGCCATGGAAAACAATATGACGGCTATGCGGTGGAGGGCCATGGGAATTATTGAGGGAACGATTTCCACTGTTTGCGGGTGACGATAATTCATGAGTAATTTCCAACATGGCCCTACAGGAGGCAGCGCACTCCACGCGGGCTACGCCATCGTGTTGGTCACGCTACTCGGGCTCAGCGGGGCGCCGACTACCTCGCGCGCGCAAACGCCTGATGCCTCCGGTCAGGATGTGCAAGTGCTCACCCGCGGACCGGTGCACGAGGCGTTTGCCGGGATCGTTGCTTTCAATCCCACTCCTGGCATCACCGTTACCAAAGCCCCGCCCAACATCATCGAGGAATTGCCGCCAGAAGAGCGGCCGGAAGGCGACAACGTCGCGTGGATCCCTGGTTATTGGAGTTGGGATGACGAGCGCAATGACTTCCTCTGGGTCAGCGGCACCTGGCGCGCGTTGCCGCCCGGCCGCGAATGGATTGCCGGTTATTGGGCGCAAACCCCGCGTGGCTACCAGTGGACTTCCGGTTATTGGGCGGACGCCACGGCGCGGCAGACTACTTATTTGCCAGCCCCGCCCCCGACAGTGGAAGCGGGACCAAATATCGCCGCGCCTTCGCCGGACTATGTGTGGATGCCGGGATGCTGGGTCTGGTATGAAGGCCGCTATGCCTGGCGTCCGGGTTATTGGGCGCGCTGCCGGCCGGATTGGGATTGGATTCCGGCTTATTATGTTTACACCCCACGCGGTTATCTGTTCGTCGGTGGGTTCTGGGATTATCCGGTCGCCCGGCGCGGCGTTTGTTTTGCCCCGGTTTATTTTGAACCCCGACTTTATACCCGGCGGCATTATGTGTACTCGCCGTCAATCGTGATCAGTCTGGGAGTGTTCAACGATCATCTCTTCGTGCGCCCGAGTTACTGCCATTACTATTTTGGCGATTACTACGCGCCTCGTTACCACCAGGGCGGCTTTTACGCCTCGTTCACATTTCAATCGAGCCACCATGGTTACGACCCATTTTATTCGCGCCAACGCTGGGAGCATCGGGGCGATCGGGATTGGGATCGCCGCGTGGAAAGCACTTACCGCCACCGCCGTGATAACGAAGCCGCCCGGCCGCCCCGCACCTATGCCGCGCAACGAAACCTCAGTCCGACCGTCGCGACGTCCGACAGTCGCATGCAGGTAGCCGCCCCGATTCAACAGGTGGCCAGACGCAATGACAGTTCCCTGCGCTTTCAGCCGGTGGCCCAGGAAGAGCGGCGGCAATTGGCGCAGCGCGGGAGGGAAGTCCAGCAATCCCGCGAACAGCGCCAGATATTGGAGGCCCGTCCAGCGGTCGCGCCGGCACAAGGAGCAGTCGAAGTGGCGCAGCCGACCAGGGTCGAACTGCCCCGATCGCCCATTGTGTCCAAGCCCGTCACTCAATTAGGAAGGAATAACACGCCGCCGCCGGCCCAACAGTCACCCACCCCCGAGATCAGGCGTCAGCCTATGGCGAAGCCCAGCACTTCCCAACCGCAGCCGCAGCCCCGTCGGCCCGCGCCTGAACGAACGTCTCCACCCGAACAAACCCGGACCATAACTCCCGAACCGCAGCCGTCCGTCGCGCCGCAACAGCGGGTGACCGGAACGGAAAGGCAGGCCCAACACGCAGTTCCGCAACCTCCCAAAGCAGCAGGCGTAACCCGACCGGAAGAGTCCCCCCGCCTCAACCGGGGGCAGGAGCAGAAAGCGCAGCGAGAATTGCAAGCGCGCCAGCAGGACGCCGCCGCCCAGGCACGCGCCGCGGAACTGAACGCCGCCGTCGAATCCGCGAGAGCGCAGCAAGAAGCCGAACGACGGGCAAATGCCGCCGCGGGGGCCGCGCGAGCGCAGCGGAACGCTCGGTCCATGGAAAAGCAGGCGCAACACTTTACGCCACCGACCACCGGGGCACCAAACCCACCTCAGCGGCGGGAGACCCCGCCCGGCACCACACGACCAGCCCCGGCTGAAAGAGGCGCAACAGAACTTTTGAACAACAACGACCAGAGAAAGGCTAAAGGACGACCCGCGCCCCCCGATTATCCGCCGGCGGCGCCGCCCGCGCCCCGGTGACACGGCGTGGTTTGATCTCGGTGCCACGCTTAGATGAACCGGACCGGCCGGTTCCGGGGTGGCACTAATGTAAACAACCGACCGAAAAAGAAAGCACATCAAATGGAAAAACATACTCAATCAATCAGTGACGCCATGGGCACGCTCGCCGACGACGCCCGAGCCTTGATGAACGCCACCGCCCACGTGGCGGGCGAAAGAGTCAGCGAAGCCCGTAGTCGGCTTGCCGCCGCGCTGGAACGAGGCAAGAAAACCTATGGCCGCGCCAAGGCGAAAGCCGTTGCCGGCGCCAAGGCGGCGGACGAAGCGGTGCACGAGCATCCCTACCAAGCCATCGCCATCGGGGCCGGCCTCGGAGCGATTCTCGGGTACTTGATCGCCCGCCAGTGTTCGCGCGGGAAGACACCGTCCGAATTCCGCGCGGAGCGCTCAGATTGGGAACACCACTAAGTCCGTCCGCCTCGCGGCGGCGATTGCAAGTCGCGGAAAGCCAAACTCAACGGCGCTCGCCAAATCATTGTGCTAGGGCGGGAAATTGATTGGGGCAATACGTTGGAAGTTGACGCGCTTTTCCGCAGGGGCTGGCGGCTTGTAATCGCAAGCCGCCACGCTGTTCGGTGAAGTGGCTCCCGCAACCATTGATCATTATGAGAAAGATCAAAAGCCGTTCCGTCCGGAAACGGGTCATCGCCCTGAAGCGAATCCTCGTCACGACCGATTTTTCACCAGAATCGCGAAAAGCCTTCCGCTACGCGGTGGCGTTCGCGAAACAGTTCGGGGCCGCGTTGGACGTGGTCAGTATTGTGGAACCAGTTCCAATGATGTCCGGCCCAGAAATGTCGCCCATTGCCGTGGACCCTTCGGCCACGGCCAAGTCCACGAAACAAATGTTGGTTGAGTGGATTGCCCGGGAGGTGCCCTCAACGGTGCGGGCCACCGCGCTGGTGCGGCAAGGAAGGGCTTTCCTGGAAATCGTTGCCGTGGCGCAGCAACGTGGCGCCGACCTGATTGTGATCTCGACGCACGGTTACAGCGGGTTGATGCATGTGTTCATGGGCAGTACCGCCGAACGGGTGGTGCGCCATGCGCCCTGTCCAGTGCTGGTGGTTCGGCAGCATGAACATGACTTTCTTGCCGGATCAAAAAATAAAACCGCCACCAAGAAGACGAGCGTGAAAGCAAAACGTCGGGGTCTGATGAATTGATGAATTCCAAACAAATTCCGTTGAACGGAAAGGATAAACACCATGAAAATTAATGAAATTACCACCCCGGCGCCTGAAGTCATTCGACCAGATGCCGTATTGGTTGACGCCGCGCAGAAAATGAAATCGCTCGATGTGGGCATGCTGCCGGTCTGTGATGGGGAGCGATTGGTGGGAATGATCACGGACCGGGACATTACCGTGCGGGGCGTCGCGGTGGGCGATGATCCCCGAACCACCCTAGTCCAAAAGGTCATGACGCCCGAAGTCATCTATTGCTTTGATGATGCGGACGTGAATGACGTGGCCAAACAGATGGAGGAGCACCAGGTGCGGCGGCTGCCGGTGCTCAACCGCGCCAAGCGGTTGGTGGGTATCGTCTCACTGGGTGATCTCGCGGTCCGGACGGGCAGAGACGAATTGGCGGGCGAAGTGTTGGAACGCGTTTCCGAACCGCCCCACGAACGCAACCTCAGTTGAGAAAGGACCCGTTATGGGAAAATGTGTCACCTGCGGAAACAATTATGACAAATCATTCGAAGTGACGATGGCCGGCAAAACCTATGAGTTCGACTCGTTCGAATGCGCCATTCAATCACTGGCAGTCGTTTGCCCGCATTGCCATTGCAAGATCATCGGGCACGGGGTCGAAGAAAAGGGCGTCGTTTACTGCTGCGCTCATTGCGCAAAGGAATCAGGCGCGAAGCAGGTCAAGGATCGCGCCTGAATACCGCAGTGAAATGGCTTCAAGGTCCGACCTGCCGGCGGTCGGCTTCGCAAGCAAACAACAATTAGCCGATGAGGGAAGCCGCACAAATCAGATGGAAAGGCGCAGAATCGCACCGGACCAGAATCGTTTGCACGATCGGGCCCGCGTGTCGGTCGCCCAAGCAAATGCTTTCATTGATCGCGGCGGGAATGGATGTGGCCCGGTTGCATTTTTCGTACGCGGACCAAACTGAGCACGCGGAAAACATTCGGCGATTGCGTCTCGCCATTCAGGTGTTGCATCGGAATGTGGCCATACTTCAAGACCTCTCCGGCTCAAAGGTTCGGCTGGGCGATTTTGCCAGTAAGCGGACGGAACTACGGGCGGGCGCCGAATTCACTTTGACCGCCGGCGACGTCAAAGGCACCGCCAAGCGGGCAACCCTAAACTTTCCCGAGTTGATCACGGTCGTGGAACGCGGGGATGTAGTTTTATTAGACGACGGCGCATTAAAGTTGAAGGTTCAGTCCCGGACCGACACCGATTTGCGGTGTAAAGTGATCGAGGGCGGGCACCTGACATCCCAACAGGCCGTGCATGTTCCGGTCAAGTCTGCCCCGGTGCGCGTGCCCACGGAGAAGGATCAGGACGACGTGCGCTTTGGCGTGGCGCAAGGCGTGGATTGGATAGCCCAATCGTACGCGACTTCGGCCCCGGAGATTGCGGATTTGCGTGCCTTCGTTCGCGAACTCGGCGCGGCCACTCCCATCATCGCCAAGATTGAACGGCGGGAAGCGCTCGCGGAATTGGACAGTATCATCGAAGCGGCGGACGCGGTGATGGTCGCGCGCGGGGATCTGGGTCTGGAAATTCCCCTGGAGAAAATCGCCTTGGTGCAAAAGGACATCATCCGCCGGGCCAACGCCGCCGGCAAACCGGTCATCACCGCCACCGAAATGTTGTTCTCAATGATGAAATCGCCGCGCCCGACCCGGGCGGAGGTGGCGGATATCACCAATGCCATTCTCGATGGCACCGATGCGGTCATGCTCTCGGGGGAAACCGCGATGGGAAAATATCCAATTGAGGCGGCGACGATGATGGCCAGCATTGCCCAAGCGATCGACGAACATCTGGCGCAAGAATTCGTAGAGATTCCGGAGCCCGGATACCGGTAGCTCGGAAGCCGCCTCAAGTCGGCGCGAACTGCGTTTGATTCCAACTGCCTCAGCCCAGGACCAGCTTCACCATGCGACTCAGCTGAACGACATCAAATGGTTTGGGCAAGACTGCCAGTCGCTCGTGTTCACCGACCTGATTCACCAGGTCCCACAAAGCACCGGTGGCAATCAATATCTTCATCTGGGGATACTTGCTTTGAAACCAGCGGGCCAATTCCAGCCCGTTTGTTCCGGGCATGGAAAAATCCGTAAGCAGCAGGTCGATGTTGTTGTTCCGCGCCAACTGTTGGGCTTCCATCGCGCCGGACGCTTCCAATACCTGATAGCCGGAATCGCGGAGAAGTTCGGCGATAAATTCGCGCATCAAAGGTTCATCATCCACCACCAGCACCGTGGTAGTTCGGGCCGGTTCGCCAATGGGCAACTCCGTCAGCTTGACGGTGGCGCGGCTTTCGACGGTGGCGGTGGCGATATCGGACAATGTTGCGGTGTCACCAGTACGGTTCCACCACTCCTGAGCACCCCCGCCGGGCGTGCGTTCCAGCGCTGTCGCTGATCGGTTTGCCGATTTGCTGCTTAATATGGTGGGCATGGAATTCTCCAGTCTGCTTTGTCCTAGTCGGCGGTCGTCCGGCCGGTTAGGGAAGTTTCATTGGTGCAAAAATGATTGGCGGATGCGTGATCGCCGGCCGCAAATCGCTGCTCGGCAATTTCCCAGAAGTCCTTTAATCGCCCGCGTTGCTGACCTGCTTGGAACCAGAGTTCCCGGGCAATCGTCAGGATCCGCATTCTCACTTCAATCGGTCGGGCGGGCGATAGGTTTGATTGGCGCATGACTTTTCGGTTTTCTAAGGAGGCGGCCTGCATTGCTAGCCGACAATCTTTGCCGAGCCCGCGGGAGGCTCGGCGGAGAACTCAAAGTTGTGCTGCCACCCATCGGCGGATTTGGTCAGAAAATCCATGCCCCACTGGGCTGTGATCCGGCGCAAATACGCGCAGAGCGGAGACGCCGGGGCCGGAGTTTCATCGTCTTGACCACAGAACGGGACTACCGCGGTCACGCCCGTGCGCTTTTGGGACAGCGAACTTTCAATCCAGTTTTTGACTTGAGCTGGTGGCTCAAACGCGCTGTTACCGGCTATGATGATCACGTCTGCCTTGGCGGCCCGCTTGGTGGCCTCCTTCAATACCTGGAGATTGCCAAACGCCTGAAACCTCCAAGCATCGCTGCTCATCGTGAGCCCGGGCTCCAATTCCGCCGCCAGCCGCCGCGACAATGCCTGTGCGCGCGTGAGAGTGGCGGTGTCTTCACCGGCTACCGCAACTTGGAACGCTTTGCTTTTAGTCATAATCGTCGATTTCCTCTTGAGCACTGATGGATTTTACTTCTGCTTACGGGGAAGAGTTTAAATCAAACCTGAGCCCGGGCAATTGGGAGAGCTTCGCGTTAATCGTAAGCTGAGGGACGAGTCCGCGTAGGAAATGTTCCTATTTCGTTCAAGGACCAAAGAGGGAAGAGGTTAAAACGGTTTTGTTTCGCTGATGATCCGGACCAAGCTGAGGATGGCTCAATTACTGGAAGCCCCTGAATGAAGCAGTTAATCGTAGGCAGGAAGCCCATTCGGGCGGTGTCATGAAAACTGTAGCCGCCGACGTGAGGAGGCGGACTCCTTTCCCACGTTTCCGCCTCGTTACCTCGGCGGCTACGATATTTTTAACCTGCTCTAGCCTGGCAATGATTCGCTGGCAGACAATGGAGATAAAACCGGCTTGCCTCGCGGGGCGAAACGATGTGAAGACTATTTCTTACGCGTTATCGAACGGCGTCCGCAACACAACTTTCACGCCGCAAATCGTTTCTCTCATGGCAATGCCGACCGTGTCCAGCGCCGTCGAGCCCAGCTTGTCAGCGGCCTGAAGCGCCCCATGCGCGGCAGCGGCGGCGGCTTCTTCGGCGCTCATTCCCATTTCTTTGGCGATGGCAATGGCGCCCTCCACGGCTCCCGCCGCAGCATGGCCCAACTCGCCCCCCACCTCGGAAGTGCCGTGGATAAGCGCGTAAGTGGTGTGGCGGATAGTATCAATGGCCTCCGCTCCGGTGTGTTTGGAGGCGCGAAGCACCCCAATCACCGTCCCCTTGGCCGCCTGGCCCAAGTGCGCGCCAACGTCGGTCGCCCCATGAATGACAGCTTTGGCAACATGCGCTGCCGCTCCCAGCACCAAAATGCCGGTCTTGCCAAAATCCTCGACCGTTGTGTTGAGCGTATTGGTGACCGTGTCCACCGCGGCTTGAACAACGTCCCCAGTACCCTTGATGGCGCTGGGGATACCGTGCTTCACTGATTCAATCATGCTGCAAAGTCTCGCTGACATAATGTAATTATCTTGATTTCAAATGGTCGCAGCTTTCACTCCGGGGTGGGAATCTCGCCGCTACCATCCGGTTCGGTTTGTTGCCACTCCCCCAGGTTTGGCAGATTCGATTTACCCAAGCCGTCCTCAATTTCGGAATCCATTTTCAGATTTGCCGCCCGCCACTCCGCCTTTTCCTGCGGGAGGAAGAGGGCCACGAACCTTTCGGACACTTGGTGGGCCATGAGCACTTTGAAACTAGCGTTCCGAGCCATAAATCACCTGTGAGGAGGCAGGGTTGATTGGGTGTGCTGCATGGCGGCCAGTGTAGTTGGACACCTGCCGCCAACAATTGGGAGAATCCCGCTTCGGCTTTAGGCGAGAGGATGAACCAAGGTAGGAAACTTCCCTACTTCACCCGGCCCTTCGTTCGTCAGACGCCGTCACGCAGTCCCCACCGACTGCGTTGGGCGGCAAAGCAAATCAGTTCTGTCCCGCTCGCCAACTCAAGTTTCTCTTTGATGTTGCCGCGGTAGGCGTCCACGGTCTTGACACTGAGATGCAGTTGGGCGGCGATCGCGTGGCTATCCTGTCCCCGGCCGATCAACTCAAGGATTTCAAACTCCCGATCGGAGAGCCGGGCAATGGGCGAATCGCTCTTGGCCCCGGGATTGGAAAAAGTGTTCAGAATGCGATCCGACATTTTTCCACTTACGAAAATCTGTCCCTCCAACACCCGCCGGATGGCCTGCAATATCTTCTCCGGGCCTTCTTGTTTCATGACATAGCCGCGGCCGCCGGCGCGCAGGACGCGTTCAGCATAAAGCGTCTCATCATGCATGGAAATGACCAGCGCCGCGATTTCCGGGAGGGTGGCGCGCAGGTCTTTGATCAGTTCCAAGCCGCTTTTACCCGGCAGACCAATGTCCGCGAGCACCAGATCGGGTTTTAACTGCTCGATCGCCGCGAGCGCTTTCAAGGCATTGTCAGCCTCCCCGCACACGACCAGGTCCGCCTCTCGATTGACCATCGCCACCAGGCCCTCGCGAAAGATCGGATGGTCGTCCACGATGAAAATCTGCTTTTTCATCGCGGGCTTCAGATTGGGTTTGGCCATGCTTAGTCTGCGGTCTTGGGACCGCTGTTGCCCGACACGGTGCAAATCACGTCCGTTCCACTCCCGGCCCGTTTTCGCACGGTGAGGTTGCCATTGATCACGCTGGCGCGGTGATTCATGATCCGCAATCCCAATCCTTTTCGGTTCCGCTCCGCCTCTTTGAAGCCGACGCCGTCATCACTCACCGTCAGCATGATTTGATCCGGCAGCAACGAAAGGGCGATGTTGATCTTTTGCGCCTGGCCGTGCTTGATGGCGTTCGTGACCGCTTCCTGAGCAATCCGGTACAGGTGGGTGGCCACAACATTGCTTTCGATCAGCACCGGCTCAGGACACTCGAAGCGACAGGTAACTTTGAACAGGTCGGTAACGCGGCCGGCCATGTCCTCCAGCGCGGACATCAGCCCGTTGGTTTCCACCGTGACCGGGTGTAAACCCCGCGCCAGGTTGCGGGTCTGGGCCATGGCGTCGGTGAGCAAGTTGGAAATCTTGGCGGCGGCTTCGGTTTCCGGCGAGGCACATTCCGCCAGATTTTTTTTCAATACCGCGCTCAGGAAGGAGATGCCGCCGAGTTGCTGCCCCAAGCCGTCATGCAAGTCTTGCGCGATGCGGCGCTGCTCATATTCGCTGACTTGAAGAATCTCGGCTTCCAGCCGTTTGCGCTCGCTGATGTCCTTCATGATGGCCGATACCCCCGTGATCTGACCCGCTTCATCCTTGATCGGGGAGAGGGTCAGTGAAACGTAAACCGGGCGGCCATCCTTTCGCATCCGCACCGTTTCAAAAGGTTCGACCACTTCCTCCCGCTGAAAAGATTCGAGCACCAGTTCCAGCTCGTCACTGCGGTCCGGAGGAATGAGCATCGAAACGGAACGACCCACGACCTCCTCGGCGGTATAGCCAAACAACCGCTGCGCGCCCCGGTTCCAACTGGTGATGATACCCTTCATGGTCTTGCCCAGGATGGCGTCCGACGAGGATTCCACAATGGCCGCCAGCCGGTCGTGCGCCAGCTCCGCCTGCTTGCGCCCGGCGATCTCGTTTTCCAACGAGAGGTTAGTAGCGGCAAGGGCGCGGTTGATTCGGAAAAGCTCAACGAAGACATTGACCTTGGACTTGAGGATCTGCGGATTTACCGGCTTGGTCAGGTAATCCACTGCGCCCACGTCGTAACCGGAGAGCACGTCATGGTCCTCGTGATAATGAGCCGTGAGGAAAATGATCGGAATATGCTGGCTGCGTTTGCGCAGCTTGATGAGTTTCGCGAGTTCAATCCCGCTCATGTCCGGCAACTGAATATCCAGCACGATGGCGGCAAAGTCGTTTTGGAGCAGGACCAGCATCGCCTCTTCGGCCGAGTGCGCGCGGATGAGTTGGCGGTCGGGCGCCTCCAATATGCTGTCCAGTACTTCCAGATTCCGGGCTTCATCGTCCACCAGCAAGATGTTGATCAACGTGTTGGCGCCCGCTTCCGTCTTGCCGGGCATTTGGGTCAGCGCTGGCGCTGGAGCTTTCGTTACTTTGTCCTCCATCAGCAGACTGTTGGTCGAAGCATTCATGGGATAGGCAAGCATGAGTATCAGTTTCCTTCTTCCGTTGGCGAGCTTGAAAGCGGGGCCCCGTGGGGCGAAGTCACCTGCAAAGGTGCAATCAGATTGATTAACGTGACGGGATGGAAGCGGTCCATTTCGGCGAGGCGACTGACCCAGTCCGCCAGTGCGGCAGACTGCGGCTCGTAGCGATAGCGGGGCGGTTCGCCCGTCGTCGCCAGGAGGCCTTTGGTTACCAGCCCGGGCAACGCTCCGGCTACTCTGGACGGCTCCAGATTTAGTTTCTGAGCAATCTCCAGCGCGTTCCAATCAGCCTCCAGCCGGTTGTGCAACAGCAGCAGCGCGCGAAGTTCAATCAGCGAATTGATCTGGTTTTTAGTGAACTCTTCGAGATTCAAAACAAATAATCCCCTTCACGGTTAACGGTAGAGCCAGACCCGCAACAGTGACAGCAACTGGTCCGTGTTCACCGGTTTGGCAATGTAATCGGACGCGCCGGCTTCGAGACATTTTTCGCGGTCGCCCTTCATGGCCTTGGCCGTGAGGGCGAGAATCGGCAGCGAACTGAACTGCGGGTTGTTTCGGATTTCGCGCATGGTTTGATAGCCATCCATCTCGGGCATCATGATGTCCATCAGCACAATGTTCATCCCGGGCGAATTCTGGATCACTTCGATCGCTTCGCGCCCGTTGGTGACGCTGACCACGTCCATTTCGTAATTCTCCAGGACGGTGGTCAGCGCAAAAATGTTGCGAGCGTCATCGTCCACCACGAGCACTTTGCGATTTCGCAGCACGTCGTTGGAATTGTGCAGCCGTTCGATCATCTGCTGCTTGGCTTTCGGCAGGTCAGTTACGACTCGATGGAGGAACAGGGCCGTTTCGTCAAACAACCGCTCCGGCGATTGCACATCCTTCAGCACGACGCTCTTGGCCATGGTTTTCAACTGCTTCTCCTCGTCCGCCGTGAGACTCTTCCCCGTAAAGACCACGATGGGCACATCCCGCAGGCCTGACTCCCGTTGCAGTTGTTCCAAAAGATGGAATCCGCTCATGTCGGGCAGCCGTAGGTCAAGCACACAGCAATCGAATGGTTGATCCAGCAGCATCCGAAGCGCATCCGCGCCCGTCCTGGCCGTCACGATCTCGATGTCGTCATGGGCCAATAATTCGACCACACTCTGACTCTCGATATCGTTGTCCTCGACGACCAATAACCGTTTGGTCCGGGGCTCCACGAATTCCTTGATCCGGTCGAAGCACTGTTCCAGCCCCTCAGTGGTGGCCGGTTTGATCATGTAGGAGAAGGCCCCGTGCGAAAGCCCGTGCTGCCGCTCTTCGTCCAGCGAGATGATCTGGACGGGAATGTGCCGGGTGGCCGGCGCGAGCTTGAGATTGTTCAGGACCGTCCAGCCCAGCATGTCGGGCAGGAAGATGTCGAGCGTGATGGCCGTGGGCAGATACTGGCGGGCCAGGGCGAGCGCCACGGCGCCCCGCGTGGCGACAATGCCCTTGAAGCCTTTGTCCCGCGCGAGTCCGAGCAATACGCGCGCATAATGCGGATCGTCCTCGACGATGAGCAACGTCTGGTCCCCCGGTTGCAAGCAATCGCGATCGTCCGAGATGATTTCTTCCCGTGGGGCGGGCAGCACGACGGGCGCCGCCACCACCGGATGCGTCCCCACGATCGGGCTGGCGTAAGCCAGCGGCAGGTAGAGGGTGAACGTGCTGCCTTGCGCTGGTTTGCTGTTCAGGCGGATTTCGCCGCCAAGTAACGCCGCCAGTTCGCGCGAAATGGCCAGGCCCAGTCCGGTACCACCGAATTTGCGGCTGGTGCCGGCATCGGCCTGTTGAAACGCCTCGAAGATGAGTTTCTGCTTTTCCGGCGCAATCCCGATGCCCGTGTCGCTGATGGCAAAGGAAACGACATTGTGCGCGCGGCTCAACACCGGATGCTCCGTCGTCCAGCCTGATTGCGCCATGCCGACCCGCATCGCGACCTGCCCCTGGGCCGTGAACTTGAAGGCATTCGAAAGCAGATTCTTCAGGATTTGTTGCAGCCGCTTCGGGTCCGTGGTCATCGCGCGGGGCATGTTCAAATCGAAATCCACCTGGAACGGCAGGTTCTTGGATTCCGCAATGTGTCGGAAGTTGCGCTCCACCGAATCCCGCAAGGAGGTAAACAGCAACTCCTCCGCTTCGACGGTGACCGTGCCGGACTCGATCTTCGACAAATCGAGAATGTCCGTGATGAGGTTCAACAGATCCGAGCCGGATGAATGAATATTGCGCGCGAACTCGACTTGCTTGGTCGTGAGGTTGTTACCGGCGTTTTCGGCGAGCTGCTGGCCGAGGATCAGAATCGAATTCAGCGGCGTGCGCAATTCGTGCGACATGTTGGCCAGGAACTCCGATTTGTACTTCGACGTCAGCGCCAGTTCGGCGGCTTTTTCCTCAAGCGCCCGACGCGCCTGTTCGACTTCCTGATTCTTGCGTTCCACTTCCACATTCTGCTCCGCGAGTTGGCGGGCCTTCTGCGCAAGCTCCTCGTTGGTTTGCTGGAGCTCCTTCTGTTGCGACTGCAATTCCACCGTCAGCTGCTGCGATTGCGTCAACAAACCTTCCGTCCGCATGGTCGCCTCAATGGTGTTGAGCACGACGCCGATGGATTGCGTCAATTGTTCGAGGAAGGTGAGATGCGTCACGCTGAACGGGCGCAAGGAGGCCAGTTCAATGACTGCCTTGGTCTGGCCTTCGAAAAGCACCGGCAACACCACGATGCTGGCCGGCGGCGCGTCCCCCAGACTGGAGCCGATGCGGGTATAATCCTGGGGCACTTCATGGAGCAGGATGCGCTGCTTCTCGACGGCACACTGCCCGACGAGACTTTCGCCGATTGAGATGCGCTCGGGTTGATCAGAACGCCGGGCATAGCCGGCCAGCAGGCGCAGTTCACCTTTCTGATCGTGCTCGGCTTCCATCTGGTAAATCGTGCCCTGCTGCGCGTCCACGAGCGGGGCCAATTCCGAGAGCAGCATCTTGCCCACGGTGAAGAGATCGCGCTGGCCTTGCAGGTTGCGCGTGAATTTTCCGAGGTTGGTCTTCAACCAGTCCTGTTCCTGATTGCGCTCGGTGGTGACCCGCAAGTTGAAGATCATCGTGTTGATGTTGTCTTTCAACTCCGCCACCTCCCCGCGAGTTTCGACCTGGATCGAGCGCGTCAAATCGCCCTTCGTCACGGCGGTGGCGACCTCGGCAATCGCGCGGACCTGCGTCGTCAGATTCGCGGCGAGCAAATTCACATTACCCGTCAGGTCCTTCCAGGTGCCAGATGCACCGGGCACATTGGCCTGACCGCCGAGCCGGCCTTCCACTCCGACTTCGCGCGCCACGTTCGTCACCTGCTCGGCGAAGATGGCCAGTGTGTCGGTCATGTTGTTGATCGTTTCGGCCAGTGCCGCCACCTCACCTTTGGATTGCACGGTGAGCTTCTGCCGCAGGTTGCCGTTGGCCACCGCGGTCACCACCTTCACCAACCCGCGGACCTGGTCCGTCAGATTGGCCGCCATGACATTCACGGAGTCGGTGAGATCCTTCCACGTGCCGGCCACCCCTTGCACCTGCGCCTGACCGCCGAGTTTGCCTTCGGTACCGACTTCGCGTGCGACCCGCGTGACTTCGGCGGCAAACGCGTTAAGCTGGTCCACCATCGTGTTGATCGTGTTCTTCAACTCAAGAATTTCACCCTTCACGTCCACGGTGATCTTGCGTGAGAGATCGCCGCGCGCGACGGCGGTCGTGACTTCAGCGATGTTGCGGACTTGCGCGGTCAGATTGGCCCCCATCGCATTGACAGAGTCGGTGAGGTCCTTCCACGTCCCGGCCACGCCGGGCACGACGGCTTGCACGCCGAGGCGGCCTTCGGTGCCGACTTCACGCGCCACGCGCGTGACTTCCGAGGCAAAGGAGCGCAATTGCTCGACCATCGTATTGATCGTTTCCTTGAGCTGAAGAATTTCGCCGCGTACGTCCACGGTGATTTTGCGCGAGAGATCGCCGTTGGCCACCGCAATGGTCACTTCGGCGATGTTGCGGACCTGGCCAGTGAGATTCGACGCCATCGAATTGACGTTATCGGTGAGATCCTTCCACGTGCCGGCCACGCCTTGCACCTGCGCCTGACCGCCCAGCTTGCCTTCGGTGCCCACTTCCCGCGCCACGCGGGTTACTTCCGACGCGAACGCGTTCAACTGGTCCACCATGGTGTTGATGGTGTCCTTGAGTTCGAGGATTTCCCCTTTCACATCCACGGTGATCTTGCGCGAAAGGTCGCCCCGCGCGACGGCGGTGGTCACGTCCGCGATGTTGCGGACCTGCGCCGTCAGATTGGACGCCATGGAATTGACGTTGTCGGTGAGATCCTTCCACGTGCCGGCCACACCGGGCACCTGCGCCTGGCCGCCGAGTTTGCCTTCGGTACCCACTTCCCGCGCCACGCGGCTGACTTCCGAGGCGAACGCATTCAACTGGTCCACCATTGTGTTGATGGTGTTCTTCAACTCCAGAATCTCGCCCTTCACGTCCACCGTGATCTTGCGCGAAAGGTCGCCCTTTGCGACGGCCGTCGTCACGTCGGCGATGTTGCGGACCTGGCCGGTCAAGTTGGACGCCATCGAATTGACATTATCCGTAAGGTCTTTCCACGTGCCCGCAACGCCCGGTACCTGCGCCTGACCGCCGAGTTTGCCTTCGGTACCCACTTCGCGCGCCACGCGGCTGACTTCCGAAGCAAACGAGTTCAGCTGGTCCACCATGGTGTTGATGGTGTTCTTGAGGTCGAGAATTTCGCCCTGCACGTCCACGGTGATCTTGCGTGAGAGATCGCCTTTTGCCACCGCCGTGGTCACGTCAGCGATGTTGCGGACCTGATCAGTGAGATTGGAGGCCATCGAGTTGACGTTATCCGTCAAATCCTTCCACGTCCCACCGACGCCGCGCACCTGCGCCTGACCGCCCAGCTTGCCTTCGGTGCCGACTTCGCGCGCCACTCGGGTGACTTCCGAAGCAAAGCCGTTGAGTTGGTCCACCATCGTGTTGATCGTGTCCTTGAGCTCGAGAATTTCGCCCTTCACATCCACGGTGATCTTGCGCGAAAGATCCCCGCGCGCGACGGCGGTGGCGACTTCGGCAATATTGCGGACCTGCGAGGTAAGATTCGACGCCATCGAGTTGACGTTTTCGGTCAGATCCTTCCAGGTGCCACCCACTCCTTCGACTTCGGCCTGACCGCCAAGAATCCCTTCCGTACCGACTTCGCGCGCTACACGACTGACCTCCGATGCAAAGGCATTCAGACGATCCACCATCGTGTTGATGGTTTCCTTGAGCTGCAGAATCTCGCCCTTCACGTCCACCGTGATTTTGCGGGAAAGATCACCCAGCGCGACGGCAGTCGTGACTTCGGCAATGTTGCGGACCTGACCCGTAAGATTGGTCGCCATCGCGTTCACCGAATCGGTCAAGTCTTTCCAAGTCCCAGCGACGCCGGGCACTTCTGCCTGACCACCGAGCCGGCCTTCAGTGCCGACTTCGCGAGCGACGCGGGTGACTTCAGCGGCAAAACCATTGAGCTGGTCCACCATCGTGTTGATCGTGTCCTTCAACTCCAGAATCTCGCCCTTCACGTCCACGGTGATCTTACGCGAGAGGTTTCCTTTCGCGACGGCGGTTGTTACGTCCGCGATGTTGCGGACCTGGGACGTGAGGTTGTTCGCCAGCAGATTGACGTTGTCCGTGAGATCCTTCCAGGTTCCCGCCACGCCGGGTACGGCGGCCTGACCACCGAGTTTGCCTTCGGTGCCGACTTCACGTGCAACGCGCGTTACTTCCGAAGCGAAGGAATTAAGCTGATCCACCATGACGTTAATGGTGTTCTTCAACTCCAGGATTTCGCCCTTCACATCCACGGTGATCTTGCGCGAGAGATCGCCCCGCGCGACGGCGGTGGTGACTTCCGCGATGTTGCGCACCTGCGCCGTGAGATTGGAGGCCATGGAATTTACATTGTCCGTAAGGTCCTTCCAGGTGCCAGTAACTCCGGGCACGGCGGCTTGCCCGCCGAGTTTGCCTTCCGTACCGACCTCGCGCGCAACGCGCGTCACTTCTGCCGCAAAAGAACGAAGCTGATCCACCATCGTATTGATGGCTTCCTTGAGCTGGAGAATTTCGCCGCGCACATCCACGGTGATTTTTTTGGAAAGATCACCATTCGCGACAGCGATGGTTACGTCGGCAATGTTCCGCACCTGCGCCGTGAGATTGCCCGCCATTTGATTGACGGATTCGGTCAATTCCTTCCACACCCCGGAAACTCCTTTGACCCGGGCCTGACCGCCGAGTTTGCCTTCCGTGCCGACTTCGCGCGCGACGCGAATGACTTCGACGGAAAACGCGCCGAGCTGCCCGACCATGCCGTTCACCAGTTTGGCGGTGCTAAGATACTCGCCGCGCAGCGGACGCCCGCGCACTTCCAGCGGCATGCTCTGGGAAAGGTCACCTTTGGCCACCGCGCCGATGACCCGGCCCATTTCCTCGGTGGGCAATGAAAGGTCGTCCACCAGCACGTTGATCGCCTCGATGCGTTCCGCCCACCCGCCGACGGAATCTCCCACGGCCAGGCGCTCGCCCAGTTGACCCTCTTCGCCCACGGCATGGCGGAGCCGGAGGAGATTCACGTTGGAGCGTTCCATGCGAGACGCGATTTGATTCACCGTGTCCGCCACCTTGCCATCCAGTCCCGTCCAGTCCGAAGGTAGCCGTGCGGAAAAATCCCCGTCGCGCATCGCGCCGAGGGTGGCCAGCAACTGACGTTTGAATTCGCTATCGGTGCGGCCAACGGCATCGGTAGGAGTGCCCTCAAGAACCATGTCTTTCATAGTCGTTTCCCGTCTGTTTCGCGTCCGCAACCAGCCAGCTCCCAGCGCAAAAGCTTGTACGCGCGCCACTATGGAGTGCCGCGATGCCGCGAGATTAGCGGGCCGGTCATCAGCCAACCATTGGTAACGGCCCCCATCCGACGTCAGGTAAGAACCTAATCAAGGTAGGGAAACTCCTTAGTTGGCCGCGGCGATGAAAATTGCTGGGGGTGGCAACGTTCAAATTCCAGCGCCAGCCAACAGTGGGTTCCATTAATACGATCGCAATTTTCCGCCCCTGCACAGGAATCACTTTACAGAATCGACGCGGACCTTTTTATCGCTGCACAAGTCGTTTGTGATCGCAGGTTCACGATGGCAACTCGCCGGCAAAATCTGTCCGAATGCGCGGGCATCCACGGTAGGTTTAGACCCCATGGTGAAGCACAATCCGAAGGCATAGGTTGCGATCGAGAAAACTGATTGCCCCGGCAATCGCAACCGAAAAACAAATATGATCGCACTCGCCAAACGACTTGTCCTTCTACTGTCCCTCACCGCACTCCTGGCTGTTTTGGGCACGGGCTGCAACACGGCCAAGGGCTTCGGCAAGGACGTGGAGAGGGCCGGTGAGAAGATCCAGGACGGTACTGATTAATCCAAGCCCATCGAAGCACGGGCGCCGAAAAATGACTCCAACTCACGCAATGTCTCTGGCCGACAAACACAGTAAACCATGAAACAACACGTTATGAAGCACTCATCTGCAAACCCAATCAGGAAGCTCACCACGTTGGGATTGATTATCGGTCTCAGCACCCTGCCCTTGCTTATGGGCGTGACCGGCTGCACCACCGGCAACGAGTACGAGCAAAGCACTGGTGAACGCATTGACGACAGTGCCACTTCCTCTCGCGTCCGCAGCGCATTGTCCGACGACCCTCAATACAAGTACGGCGACGTGACCGTGAAGACATTCAAGGGCACCGTCCAGTTGAGCGGCTTCGTCAATTCGGGCGACCAGAAAAGGCGCGCGGCCGAAGTCACCCGGAACGTGGAGGGTGTGCGCGAAGTTGTGAACAATATCACGGTTAAAGAAACCGCGTATTGATCGGGCGCTGCCCACCTCCGCGATCTGGAAAACCCCTTTGCCGTCACCCTGACGGCGAATCACAAACGACACAACAAACCAAGAAAGCACCATTATGACGACACTCGAAATCAAAGGCGACTGGAACATTACCAAAGGCAAGTTGAAACAAAAGTGGGCCAAGCTCACGGATAACGACCTGACCTACGTCGAAGGCAAGGAAGATGAATTGTTGGGCCGGATTCAGAAGCGCACGGGCGAAACCCGTGAAGCCGTGGAGAAGGCCCTCAAGGAATGCTGCTCCACTTGCAGCGAATAGTCCCTGTGCCCGCAGGTAGATTTGCGCTCCAGAGGCCCTGACGCTCTTCTACCCGACAAATCGTCTGGGCAATACTCGAACCCACCGGCGCGGCACACCCGTGACGCGACCGGTGGGTTTCGGAATTCATCGGCGCAGGGTTACAATTTTCCTAATGTGGAATCCACGCTCGTTCAGCGTTCAGCTGGCGGGCGTAAAACTTCCCTGGTTACAAAGCTGGCCCGGGCGGGCGAGAATGCAGCGTTAGAGTTTTAAGTTCTGCAGCGAGGGGAGCTTTTGTTTCAGGGCGAGAACCGGGGCGAAAAGATCGCCCATCTGTTGCACTCGTTTCAGCACTGCCTCCGTTTCAAAGACCAGCAGTGACGCCTTCTTCTTTTTGCGCGCGGTTTCCACTTCATCCCAGCCGACGGGAGTTGATACGGTGGGATGCTCCTTCGCGCGCAGTGAATAAACCGTGACGGTGGTTTTATGATCATCGTTCTGACTCCAATCCACGAAGACTTTGCCCTTGCGCAGACTCTTCTGCATTTTGGAAACGACCTGGTCCGGTGACTGATTTTCCAAAAGTTCCGCCAAGGCATGGGCGAAGGCCTTGGTTTTTTCGTAGGTCACGGGAGTGTTGAGCGGAACATACACCTGCAATCCTTTGGAGCCGGAAGTTTTGGCAAAGCTTTTCAATTTGAGCGCGTCCAGCACGGTTTTCAATTGGAGGGCGATCTCGCAGCAAGTGAGAATGTCGGCGGGCGCTCCCGGATCGAGGTCAAAGGCCAGCGCCGTAGGCCGGGTGATCGCGGGAGTTTTGTGCAAAAATGTATGCAGTTCCAAATCGGCCAGGTTCGCCGCCCAAACGAGTCCCGGCAGGCCATTCATTACACAGTAATTGACTTCGCCGCCGTCGGATTTTGGTACTTTGGCGATGCTTACTGATTGAGGCCGGCCGGCGGGGCACTGCTTTTCGTAAAAAAAGAATCCTTCTACTCCATTGGGATAGCGCTTCAGGGTGATCGGCCGATTCTTCAAGTGCGGCAGCAAATAGGGCGAGATGTGAATGTAGTAATCGATGACGTCGCCCTTGGTGAACCCGGTTTTCGGGTAAAAAACCTTGTCGAGGTTGGTCACCCGGACCTTCGTTCCGTTCACATTGAGCTCAGAGGCCGCGGCCATATCATTGCGGGGTTTCGCGAGTCACGTCTTTGGCGTTTTTATCTTCCCGCAACCCCAGAAATACCGGCTGCCGGAGCTTTCCGTCGCGCGTCCATTCAGAGAATTTGACCTGACAAACCAGCGAAGGTTTAAGCCAGCGGCACGCTTTCATTTCTTGGGCGGTGATTCCCTGGCCATAGCGCCCAACTTTTTTTTCGGGAAGATTCTCGAACGGACAATCGGGGATTTCCAGTTTCTTGAACCGTTCCTGCAAACGGCCGAGCAGCGTTTCACTGAAACCGGTGCCGACCTTCCCGGAAAAGCAAAGGCCCTTGTCCCCCTGAAAACCTACCAGCACCGCCCCAAAATGTTGGCGGCTGCCGGCCGGCGCGGTGCATCCGCCGATCACGAATTCCTGCTGCTGGTGAAGCTTGAGTTTGATCCACGCGCCGCTTCGTCTGCCGGCCTCGTATTCCGATTCCTTACGCTTGCCGATCAGGCCTTCCAGCCCGAGCTTGCGCGCTTGTTTGAGCAACGGGGCGGCCTGACCTTCCAAGGAAGCAGAATACCGCAGGACTCCCGGAACATCCTTCAGAAGCTTTTCCAACAAACCTTTCCGCGTCGTAAGGCCTTCCTTTGTTAGATCCCGCCCGTTCAATTGCAACAGGTCGAAAGCGTAAAAAAATATGGAAGGACGCTCGGGCTCCACGTCAGCGGATTGAAGCAGCTGGAACGACGAGCGGCCTTTCGCGTCCAGCGCCACAATCTCGCCGTCAATGATCGCCTCTCTCGCATTCACTTGTTCCAATGCGTCGGTTACTTCGGGAAACCTCTCGCCAAAATCCTTTTCGTTTCGGGATAGAACCCGGACCTGACTGCCCTGTTTCAAAGCGATGGCGCGATAACCATCGAGTTTGATCTCGTAAACCCATTCCCCCGCCGGCGGCGCATTGACCAACCGCGCTTTCATGGGTTCGATAAACTTGAGCGTGAACGGCGGCTCCCGCTTTTTTTTGGCGATCGTGACCTTAGGCGCTTTGATGTGACCATTGTTGGAATGCCAGACCTCCGTGCCGGCGGCCAGTTGCTTCATGGTTTTTCCGGAAAGCGCTGAGACGTCGTCCAATTTCTTGGAGACGGGCCGCAAATTGTCCTTTCCCCGGATGAGCAACCATTGCTTGTCATCCCGCAGACGCACCAGATACCACTCGCCGGAAAGCTTTTTTCCGCTCAGTACAAAATGCAGTTTGCCCGCCGCCAGGTCTTTGGATGGCGACCGGCTCAGGGTCTGATAAGTTCCCAAATCCCACACCATCACCGTGCCGCCTCCGTACTGGCCTTTGGGAATGATGCCTTCAAAATTGATGTACGCCACCGGATGATCCTCCACTTGCACAGCGAGTCGCTTTTCGCCCTTGGCGTAGGGAACGCCCTTCGGCACAGCCCAGGATTTCAGGGTGCCATCCAGCTCCAGGCGGAAATCGTAGTGCAGGCGGGAAGCCGCATGCTTCTGAATGACAAAGCGGTGCCGGGCAGCCTGGGAAGAAGTGTGTCCCTTCGGTTCGACTGTTTTCTCAAAGTCGCGCTTTCGCCGATATTCTTTGAGCGACATACGGCAGGATTTCAGGCCGCTCTTTTGCGGGGCTTTGATTTGTGCTTTGCGTCCTCGATGCTTTGCTGCAACACGGACACCAGATCAATTACATTGGATGGCTTCCGCTTGGGCTTCGGCTCGGGCGCCGCTTTCCCGCCCTTGTGGATTTTCTGCTCCACTACTTTCTCCAGCATTTCATGATAATCGTCCTTGAACAGGTCCGGGTGCCACTTGTCGGTCATGCTTTCAATCAGTTTCTTGGCCATCGCCATCTCGGATCTGCCGGGCGTGGTGGCGGCGGGCACTTTGAATTCGGAGGCATCCATTATCTCCTCTGGAAAACGCATCAGCTCCAGCATCAATCCCCGTTGCTGCGGCTTGATGGCTGCCAGGTGTTGCCGCGTCTTGATCACGACTTTGGCAATCGCGATCTTCTCGGAATCGGCCAGCGCCTGCCGCAGCAGGCCATAGGCTTTGTCGCCGCCCTTTGCGACTTCCATGTAGTACGGCTTGTAAAACAACACCGGGTCGACTTCGCTCAAGCGTACGAATTGCTTGATCTCCACCGTCTGGGTCGCCTCCACGTCCACGCGGGCGAAATCCTCGTCCTTGAGCACCACATATTTGCCTGCTTCGTACTCGTATCCCTTCACGATCTTGTCCCACGGAACTTCCTTGCCGTCCACTTCCGCCACCCGCTTGTAATTGACGGGGCTGAGATCCGAAGCGCGAAGCAAACGGAATTTCAATTCCTCGCGCCGCGTCGCCGGAAACAATGAGATGGGGATGGAGACCAATCCAAAGCTGATGGTGCCTTTCCAGATAGCGCGCATAAAATAAGTGGAAGTATCCGACTTTACTGCTGGCCCGGGAACGGTGCGGATGTTGACCGTCCTTCGGGCAATTGGCCTGAGGCCAGAGACAAGGAAAACGAAATCAGGCCGGGGAGTGTTGTGCCTCCGATAATTTGAATGTACATGGCCATCCGGCGGTTCTTCATAACGATCGAACCATGCTTCAGGCTTGTTCCCCGCGCCATCGGGAGGAACACCTACCCAAGTTTGTTCGTTGCTAACGGATGGGACAATCGGGTAGGGATAGACCCCATTCCAAAGTTCAGGGATCCGGATTAGCGTTCGAGTGTCTGAATGAAGTATTCACTTACAACGTTCGGACTAGGAGCGACTCTTCGGAGTCGCTCTGATTTTTTGATCTATAGCGCAGTTCGCCATTTCCGGTGGGGCGAGCGTCCTCGCGAGCCGATTCGTCACTAGCCTCGTCCCACCGTTCTAAGCGGCGCGCTAAAGGAATATCGTGAAGGTGCCCGCCGCCGAGGTATTGCCAGCCGTATCGGTAGCAAAGACTTCAATGAGGTTGTGGCCGAGGGCGGTGCCGTAAATGACCCGCGGACCGCCGGCACCAAATACCACGTCCTCAAAGCGGCCGTTCACATAGACGTCGTAGCGGATGTTGGCCTGGGCGTCAAAGTCGTCGGTGGATTGCGTCCACGACAACGACATCTCAAGATCGCCAAAACTGTATGCGGAGACATTGGCCGGTACGGTGGGTGGAGTGGTGTCGTTCGGATTGGCCGGGAGGGTGGTCACGGAGACCGGAGCGCTCAAGGGCGAGGGATTGCCGCCGATATCGATGGTCCGGATCTGAACGGCGTAGGTGGTAGCCGGCTGAAGGTAACGGAGAACGGTGTTGGTAACGTCCCTCGGATAATCGCTTCGATACAAAAGACTGCCATTGAGCCAGAGTTCGTAGGAGTAATGGTATGGACCGTCGTCCTGCGCTCGGGTCCAGGAGAGGTGGGCGTAATTGGCCCCAACTTCACCGACCGAGACGACCGGCGCGGTCCATGGCGGAGTCGTATCGCGAGGCAGACGGACGGGGCCGAGATTGGCCTGGCCGGAGACGCTTCCCGCCGAGTTCTTCGCGTAGATAAAGAACCAATAGTCATTGCCCGGCGCGAGCGCGGTGAAAGTGTGACTTCTCGCGGTGGAAGGCAGGACTACCGGCGTGACTTGATAAGCTCCCGAAAGATGGAAATTAAAATCCGAGCTGGAAGCGGCTGCATCCCACGCCACTGTCACTGTGTAAGCCGTTTTTGCCGTCACGCGGAAGTTTGTAGGGGTGGGCGGCTTCGGGGAGTTCGGCGGTTTCGGCTTCCCTCCTCCCGCGGCAAAGGCGGTGGAAGAGTCGAGCAGCAAGGTGAGCCCCAGGGCAATGGCGCCGGCTTGAGAGAAGAACCGGGTTTTGTAAGTCGTATTCATATCGCAGAATCCTTTCAATGGTAGCGAGCCAGCGCACGAAACCGCCACTGGCGATTGCCAACTCCGGCGCCGTCTGCTCAGTTGCCTGGGTTGGGATGCGTTGAAGCGCCGCGTTGTTCCCGGAATTAATATTTCACCGCGGAAATCAAACTCTCACGATTCGATTTCGTGAGTTCCAAGTTCAATCTGCCTGCCGTCGAGCTTATTCGTCGCGAAGGTAGGGAACGATTGGGTAGGTTAAGACCCTATTTGGAAAGTTCAGCTGCTGGCTTAATCTGCTGGCGTCTGAACGAAGTATTTACTGGTGGTAAATCGCTCCTGCTCGGCTTGGCATCGATCGCTCTTTTTAGCGGTTGTTCGCTCGTGCCGACTCTGCATCCCCCCCGCCTCACCGGCAATCGGGCGTTCATCACCTACTTGTCACCGATAGAGAACCGACAATTGAAGCTGGCTGTGAAAGACAACATCGATGTGCAGGGCGTCGTGACAACAGCGGGCTCGAAGCGGCTGGCCAAGAATGGCAAACCGGCTGAGAAAGATGCCTCCTGCCTGGCGATCGCGCGGCAACGCAATATCCAAATCGTCGGCAAAGCGAATCTGAGTGAATTTGCGGTCGCGCCCTCTGGCTTCAACGAATATTTCGGAACGCCCCCCAGTCCGCTCGAGGGCTCGCGCAATCTGCTCCCGGGAGGTTCAAGTTGCGGATCGGCAGTGGCGGTGGCGAGCGGCATGGCGCACGTAGCCTTCGGGACCGACACCGCCGGCTCCATCCGCGTACCCGCCGCCTGGTGCGGTGTCGTGGGGCTGAAAACGACGCATGGTTTGGTCCCCCTTGACGGCGTATTCCCGATTGAACCGGAACACCTCGACACAGTTGGGCCGATGGCGAAGGACATCGCCCACGTCGTGCAAGGCATGGATCTTCTGCAGGACGGGTTCGCCGCGCTCTATGCCGCGGCCGTTGCCGCCAAACCTACCGCCCAAGGAATCCGGATTGGACGACTCACGCTCACCGGCACCGATACAAATATCAATCAAGCGGTGGACGCGGCGCTCGCGCAGGCGGGTTTTCAAGTTGTTCCGCTCGACGAAAACTTTTTGAAGGCGTGGGAGCAGGCCAAAAAAGATGGCAATACGATCGCCGCCGCTGGCGCCTGGATGAGCGACCAGGATTACCTGCATGCACGGGGGGTATCTGCCCGGACAAAAGCGGCGATCCGCACGGGCCGGCTCGCCTATAATCTTAATTACGATGAGGCGGTCGCGAGAAAAACCGAGTGGCAGAAAACGCTCAACGAGATATTCACAAAAGTGGACTTCATCGCCCTGCCGACCGTGCAGTCCACACCGAAGCCCATTCCGAGATATGTTATCGGGGCTATGGAAGCGCTTATGCTGCAACTGCAAAATACCGTGCCCGTGAATTTCGCGGGCAATCCGGCCTTGGCGCTGCCCATTCCGCTGCCGGATGGCGACGTGGCGGTGACGAGCCTGCAGCTGATTGGACCATGGCTCGGCGAAGCCGAACTCCTGAACGCAGGCCGCCTAGTGGAGGCAGCAGTCTGGGAACAAGCGGCGGAACCTGATTCTGCCACAATAACTGCAAAGCAAACCGACCCCAGTTTGCAATAGCCCCGGTCATCCGGTAAAGTTGTCACCATGCAGGGAACCGTTCGTAACGCGCTCGCGTTAGCACTGATTCTGACATTGCCGCTCGCCAACCCGGCGAGGGGTCAGGAATCGGCCGAGGAATTAATCCAGCAGGGCGATGTTCATTACGCCAAACTGGAAGCGGCAGAAGCGCTGAAGTATTACCTGCCGGCGGAGAAACTTGATTCAAACAACGTCAGGCTCCTGGTGCGCATCGCCCGGCAGTATCGGCATCTGATGAGTGATGCCGTGAAGCCCGCTGAGAAAAGGCAGCTCGGCACCACGGCCTTGGATTACGCCCAACGGGCGGTCGCGCTCGCGCCGGAGGACCCGGAGGCTCACCTCTCGCTGGCCATCAGTTACGGCAAGATGCTGCCCCTCGAGGAAACCAAGCAGCAGATCGCCACCTCGCGTCTTATCAAGACCGCTGTGGATAAAGTGATCGCACTCGACCCGAAAAATGATCTGGCCTGGCAGGTTTTGGGCCGTTGGTATCTGGGAATCGCCGAAATTGGCGGCGTGAAACGCGCCTTGGCGCGGGTTGCTTATGGCAAGCTGCCGACGGCAACCTACGAGGATGCGGCGCGCTGCTTTGAAAAGGCCATCGCGCTCAATCCCAATCGCCTCATGCATTACATCGAGCTGGGTCGCACTTACGCGCTAATGGACCGAGATGCAGATGCGCGAAAGTTCATCACCAAGGGACTGGCAATGCCCGAGACGGAGAAAGACGATCCGGAAGTCAAGAAGCTCGGACGGGAGATTCTGAAGAAGCTGCGCTGAAATGCTTCGGGAGTTCCGCCAGGCTCGCATCAATATACAGGTGGTGCCAGAGCTGCGTGGCCACCACGGCGGCCAGGCCACCCTCCACTGAAAGTCGCGGCAACGACCCCACCGGCATCTGCCGAAAAGCGCTTCGCCAATGCCGCACCGCAGTTGCGTCGAAATAACCTGTGCGACGCAAGGATTCTTCGCTCAATAGTTGGCCGACGTACGGTGGCTCCGGGTCTATGTGAAAGCTGTCCAACGGCGCCCGAAAGATCACTTTGCGCCGCTGGTAAACGGAAGCCGGCAGCCAGCGTTCCGCCAACAGCCGGAGCAGATGCTTGTCGCGCAATCCCCGCAGCTTCCACTTTGGGTCCAGCTTCGCAAGGAACGCGAAGACCTCTTCATCCAAAAATGGGTAGCGCACTTCCACCGAGGAATGCATGGCCACGCGGTCGCCTTTGGCCTGAAGCAGATGTCCGGCGAGGGTCACCCGGCCCGCGATCCAGATTCCGCGGTGCAGCGGATGCCAGCGTTTGGCGCGCGCCAGCGGCATCTCAAGATCAGCCCACGGATTTGCCTGCCGTCGCACTTCGTGCATCGACTCGGAATAAAAGCGGAGCTTGGACAGACCGAGCAGGCCGTAGGAATCAATCCATGCGTTTGGGCCGCCAATGGCTGCCTCGATGCCCCGCCGGAACTCGCGGGGATATTGCGGCACGTTCTTGAGCCGCAGATAACCGCGGCGCGCCACGTCGCTCAGGCGCACGCCCGGCAGGATGTTGAGATACTCGATCAGTTTGGCAGCCTTGTACCACGGGTAGCCAACCAACCACTCGTCCGCGCCCTCTCCCGTGAGCACAACTTTTTGTCCGCACTCGTGAACGCGCCGCGCTAACTGCAGCAAAGCTGCGCACGATGTATCGATCACCGGTGACTCGGCGGCCTGGATGAGCTCCGGGTAGGTGTTCACCGCGTCCACGGCGCGAAACTCCTGGACGATCGGCGGCTTGGTCTTGATGTGCCGCGCGACGAGGTTGGCCGCGTCGAGTTCGTCCAGTCCGGGCGAGTCCACGCGGATCGTGTAGGTATTGATTGCCGCGCCCCGCAAGTGACAGGCCAGCGCCGCAATCATGCTCGAATCCACGCCCCCGGACAAATACGAGCCGACGGGCACATCCGCCTTCAGCCGTTTGTCCACCGCGCGCAGCATGACTTGCTCAAATTCATCGACCAGCCGGCGCTGGTCATCGCCGCGTTCTTCTTCACCCAGATCGGGAAAATCCATTTCCCAATACGTGCGATCGGCGATTTCGGCAACTCGGCCGCGTTCGTACCCCGGCGTAATTTCGAGAAAGTGCCCGGCACGCAGCAACTGCACACCTTCGAAACAGGTGATCGGCCCCGGCAACGCGGAGAATGTGAAGATGTGGTCGATGCCGCGGCGGTCAGGCCGCGCCGGCACCATACCAGAAGCCAGGAGCGCTTTAATCTCCGACGCGAACAGCAGCCAGTCGCCCTGCCGCGTCCAGTAAAGCGGGCAGATTCCAAATCGGTCACGCCCGAGCAGCAGGCGGCGCTCGCGTTGGTCCCACAGCGCGATGGCAAACTGCCCCCGGAGTCGCTCGAACATTCCCTGCTGATGTTCCTCCCAAAGATGCGGGATGACTTCCGTGTCGCAGTGCGTCACCAGGCGATGTCCGCGCGCTACCAGTTCCGCCCGCTTTTCGCGGTGGTCGAACAGCTCGCCATTGAACACGACGACAATGTTCCCTTCCTCATTCGTCATCGGCTGCTGGCCATCGGCGAGGCCGACGATGCTCAGCCGGCGCGAGGCCAGCGCGACGCCCGGTTGAAAAAAGAAGCCCTCTTCGTCCGGGCCACGATGCACGATGGCCCGCGCCATTTTCCGCACGGTTTCTTCCGGCACTGCTCGTTGCTGGGCGAGATCAATAATGCCGGCGATGCCGCACATGAGATTCCTCTAAATTGAACACCGCTCGCGGAAGGACCTGTTCTTCACCGAGAGCGGCTTTATCTTGCAAGTTCCGGTCAGGGTACGGTTAGACGTCCGGCGTCGATATGGGGTGTTCACCCCATTGTCTGAACTTCGCGTTTCTCCGACATTGAAACAACTAGCGACGCTGCCAACTCATCGGGGAACGATTAATTCAAAACACTACTACCCCCAATTTTCTTGTGACTATTGTACGAACTTCACATGCGCCAAGGTATTCGGGGAACGCCCTCAACCGGTTGCGATTGTCTGGCTCCTCCGCGCGGTGCACACAAAGGCCTTTAAATTCACATGTCTAAAGACCGCATTGCCATCATCGGAATTGGTTGCCGATTCCCCGGCGGAATCAATCACCCGGACGCGCTTTGGAAACTCCTGATCGAAGGTCGCGAGGCCGTCAGCGATGTGCCGCCGGATCGCTGGAACGTCGAACGTTATTACGACGCGGAGCCGGGAATTGTTGGCAAATCGATCGCGCGCCGCGGCGCCTTCGTTGATGGTATCGACAAGTTCGATCCACAGTTTTTCGGCATCTCGCCACGCGAAGCGCCCTATGTCGATCCCCAACACCGGCTGCTTCTGGAGACGGCTTGGGAGGCGATCGAAGACGCGGGTTTGGTGCTCGATTTTGAAAAGGGTACCGACCTCGGCGTGTTCGTGGGCATTTCCCACAATGATTACCAGGTGATTCAAGGGACACCGGGAGACTCTCAAGGCATTTCGCCCCATTCGCCCACCGGCAGCGCGCACAGTATCGCCGCCAACCGAATCTCCTACGCTCTGAACCTGCGCGGCCCAAGCGTCGCCATGGACACTGCGTGCTCATCGGCCCTCACCGCGGTTTACGCCGCGTGCGAACATATTCGGACTGGGCGGGGTGACACTGCGTTGGCTGGCGGCGTGACAGTGATGATCACTCCCGGTGGATTCATCGGCTTCTCCCAAGCTTCAATGTTGTCGCCGGACGGCAAGTGCAAGGCTTTCGACGCATCGGCCAACGGCTTCGTCCGCGGCGAGGGTGCGGGCATGGTGCTGCTGAAACGCCTGTCGCAAGCGATCGCCGACGGCGACCCGATCCACGGCGTGATCATTGGCACCGCGCTGAATCAGGACGGCCACACCAACGGCATCTCGCTCCCGAGCCCGGAAGCGCAGGCGCGGCTCGTCCGTGACGCGTGTCAGGATGCGGGCATTGCGCCATTGCAAATTGGATTTGTCGAAGCGCATGGTACCGGCACAGCCGTGGGCGACCCGATCGAGGCGCACGCATTGGCGGAAGCCTTATGCGCCGAACGCCCGACTCAATCCCCACTGCTCATTGGCTCGGTGAAAACGAACCTTGGCCACTTGGAAACCGCCGCCGGAATTGCCGGTCTCGTGAAAGCTGTGCTCGTGCTCAAGCACAAGCAGGTTCCCGCCAATCTACATTTTACGACACCCAATCCGAACATCGACTTCCAGGGGTTAAAGCTCCGTGTAAATTCGACGCTCGAACCGTTCCCGGAGACGGACGGTACGCGCCTGGTCGGCGTAAACTCATTCGGCTTCGGCGGCGCCAACGCGCATGTCATTATCGAGGAAGCCCCGCCTCAACCGCGGCCCGAGCATTCTGAAATGCCCATCGAACGCGCCTGGCCGATTGTCCTTTCCGCGCGCTCAGAGGACGCGCTACGCGGCTCCGCTTTGCAGCTCGCGCATTGGCTTGATGAACGTTCCCACGCCAACGGCGACTCCCCTTCTCTGCCGGATCTCGTTTATTCACTCGGCGCGCGGCGCAATCATCATCCGCATCGGCTCACCATTGTCCCTCAATCGATGTCCGAGCTGGTTCGGGAACTCGACGGCTTCGGCGTAAAACAGGAGAGCCCGAAGGTCCGCATGGCTTTTACGCCGCGCCGCGAAACGCCGCCGCGCATCGCCTTCGTGATGAGCGGACAGGGCCCGCAATGGTGGGGCATGGGCCGCGAGCTGATGCGCCACGAGCCGGTCTTTCGCACCACCCTCGAACGCTGCGCCGCCGCGATGAAACCCTGGGCGCGCTTTTCCCTGTTGGAGGAATTGGGTCGCAGTGAGGAATCCTCGCAAATGCACCGCACGGAGATTGCGCAGCCGGCGATTTTCGCCCTGCAAGTCTCGCTGGCGGAACTGTGGAAGTCGTGGGGCATTCAGCCTTCGGCGATCGTCGGCCACAGCGTTGGTGAAATCGCCGCGGCCTGCGTCGCCGGCGTGTTCAGCCTGGAAGAAGGCGCGTGGATCATCGTGCAGCGCGGGCGATTCATGGACGGCTGCGCGCGCGGCGAAGGCACGATGCTCGCGGTGGGTCTGGCCGAAGACGAAGCGCGGGCGTTGATCGCGCGCCACGATCGCACGGTCACGATTGCTGCTTTCAACGGCCCGCGTTCATTGACTCTCGCTGGTGCGCGCATTTCGCTCGAAGCAATGCTCGCCGAGTTGGAGCCGCAGGGCGTGTTCGCTCGACTCGTCGCCGTCGATCATCCGTTCCATCATCCGCTGATGCAGCCGGCTTCCGAAGAACTCGAGCAAGCACTCGCCGATCTTGTGCCCCAGGCCGACACGATTCCATTTTTCAGCACGGTAACCGGCGGGCGGTGCCCCGGCGAAACGTGCGGCGCTGTCCACTGGGGACAAGGCGTGCGGCAGCCCGTGCAGTTTGCACCTACGGTCACGGCCATGGCAGAATTCGGCGTGGATGTGTGGCTGGAAATCGGTGCGCATCCCGCGCTCCTCCATTCTCTGAAAGAATGTCTCGCGGGCCGCAGCGACAAGACTTCAGTGTTGTCTTCGATGCGTCGTGAACGCGAACAAGAGTCCCTGGTGGAAACCGTGACGGATCTCCATCGGGCTGGCGTGTCGTTGAATTTTGCCGCAATGACTCCTTCGCGCCGGCTGCTCTCGTTGCCCGCTTACGCGTGGGACAAGAGCCGCTGGTGGAATGAAGCGAGCGATTGGCGCGAAGGCCGGCTTAATCCGGGTGGACGCGGGCTGCTCGACAGTCGTTTGCCCCGCGCCACGCCGACCTGGACCGCCCGGCTGGACGCTCGCCATATGGCATTCCTCAAAGACCATAAGGTGGACAGCCACGTCATTTTCCCGGCCGCGGCCTTCGTGGATCTGGTTTTGGAAGCCGGCGTGCAGTTGTTTGAAGGCCGCGCCTTCGTCGTCGAGGACTTCGAAATCCGCAAGCCGCTCATCCTGCCCGACCCGGCGTCGGGCGTGCAGATTGAACTTTCCTACGATGCCAACGAGCGGACATTTGCCATCCAGAGCCGCTTCGATCAAGGCGCTGCTTGGTCACTGCACGTTGTCGGCTCGATGCGCGGCGAACGCACCGAGTCAGCCTTCGCCTCGACGACGTGGGAAAACACGGCGACAGCCGGTACTGCGCCGGTGGAAGTCGAGGGCTTCTATCGCTACATGAGCGATCTGGGCCTGCGCTACGGCGAGGAGTTTCGCCCGATCCGCGAACTTTCCGCCGGTGCCGGTCACTCAGCGGGCCGCGTCGCGCTGTCCGAGGCGATCGCCGGCCGCGCCGGTGAATACGCGCTGCATCCGGTGCTTTTTGATGGCGCGCTGCAAACCTTTTCCGCGGGCGCTGCGACCATTGAGGATCGCCGTTCGCGCATGAAGCTGCCGGTGCGTTTCGCGCGCATCCTTTTTCTCCGCTCGCCGGGCGCATCCGTGCGCGTGCGCGCCGGGGTTTTGCAGTGCAACGAAGAGTTTGTTGAAGGCCGACTGGGTCTCTACGACGAAGCCGGCCAACCGTGCGTGCTCGTCGACGGCTTCCGGGCGATCAGCGTCTCCGGCATCCGTCGCACGGGCGCGCCGGGTGGCACGCGGGACGTCCTTTATCACCTGGATTGGGAGCGCACGCCGCTGGCATCTCCGCCAGGGCCTCGCCCGCCGCTGCCGCTCGAACAATTGCAAGCCGCTGCCGCAACCGCGCTGGAACAAGTGATTGCCGTTCGCGGGCGTCAAGAATTGCAAGCCGCACTGGCCGCGGGCGATGACCTCAGCGCCGTACATCTTGCGCACGGTTTGCAGACCATGGGTGTAGTCGTGGGCACGACGTTTTCATCCGACTCCCTGGGCGTGGCCGCGCCGATGCGCCCGGTTTTCGAACGCCTGATGACCAGCCTCGAAAAGCGCGGGCTGCTCACCAAGGTCGCCGCAGGACATTGCCCAACAGCAGATTTTGCCACAGTGGCAAATTCGGCTCAGGAAGCAACGCGGGCTTTCGTTGCACAGCACTCTGGCCATCTGCCTGAGGCTCTGCTTTGCGCGGGAAACTGTGCCGAACTCGGTCCGATCCTGCGCGGTGAAAAAGATGCCGTGCAGGTGCTGTTCGCCGGCGCGGGTGCGGAGCTGCTCGATCAATTTTACGGCGATGGCCTTTACACGAGTCAATGGCTCGCCGCAATTTCCGCGGCGGTGCAGGAAGCAGCGCGCCATCTGCCGGAAGGCCGCGGGCTACGCATCCTCGAAATCGGCGGCGGCACGGCTGGACTGGCGGCGCAGGTACTGCCGTTGCTGGAGCGCGGCCTGCATTCGTACACGTTCACCGACGTCTCGGCGGGATTCTTTCCCGGCGCGTTGCAAAAGCTGGCTGCATTCCCTGAAGTCGAGTGCAAGATTTTCGATCTTGAAAAACCGGGCACTGATCAGGATCTCGCCGCCGGATCGTTCGATTTCATCATCGGCACCAATGTGCTGCACGCGGTCAGCGACGTCCACGCATCGCTCGGCCATCTGCGCGAGTTGCTCGTGCCGGGCGGGAGCCTGGTCTTCGTTGACACCGCGACGCCGCAGCTGTGGACCGAAACGGTCTTCGGTCTTACAAGCGGTTGGTGGCGGTTCACCGACCGCGAGCTGCGGCCGGATCAGCCTTTGCTGGAGCGGGCGCAATGGGAGAAAGCTTTGATACAGGCAGGTTTTGCCGAAGCGGCTTCGCTGCCGGGGTTGATTGGACCATCGGGAGGTGAAGGCCAGATTGGACTGTTCGCGCGCAAGGCCTGGCAGCAACCGGCTGCCGCCGCCGCGCCGCCGGAAATGCCCACGGAAAAGTCGTGGCTCATTTTTGCCGACGCCTCCGGGCTGGGCGGGAAACTGGCGATGCAACTGCGCTCGGCCGGAGCGCATTGCCGAATCGCACGGCCCGGCAAACAATTTGACGCGGTCGAGCCTGACACGTTCACCCTGCGCGCGGAAGCACCGGAAGATTGGAAGCAGCTTCTCGCCGCTTGCGCAACCACATCACCCGTCGAGCGAATCCTCTACATGTGGGGGCTCGACGCAACCGCGGAAGTCGCGGATTCGCTCATGGGCACCGACGCTTTGCTGCACCTCAGTCAGGCGCTCGAAGCGACCAATCCCGGAGGCAAAGTGCGGTTCGATTTCGTCACGCGCGGAGCGCAGCCGGTCGGCCGCGAAACGGCCGCGACGTCAATCGCCCAAGCGCCCGGCACGGGGTTGTTCCGGGTCATTCTCAACGAATACTCGAACCTCTCCTGCCGCGGGATTGATCTGCCGCCGGGGGTTTCCGATGCCGATGCTGACTTGCTCTGGAGTGAACTGCGGCGCACCGACGTCGAGCGTGAAATCGCCTTTCGAGGCGAAGCTCGCTATGCCCAACGCCTCACGCGAGGACGTCCGATCGTCCAGCGATCGCTCAATCCGGCCGTGCCGTTGCGCCTCGAGTCTCGCGAGCGCGGCCACCTCGACGCACTGCGCTTCGCGCCGTTCGCGCTGCCCGCCTGCGGGCCCGGTGAAGTGCTGATCGACGTCAAAGCCGCGGGCATGAACTTCCGCGACGTGCTCAAGGCACTCGCGCTTTATCCCGGCGAGGCGCCCGATGCGCGCATCTTCGGCGATGAGGTTGCGGGTGTGGTCAAAGCGGTCGGCGCGGATGTGAAGCACGTCGCGCCGGGCGATCGGGTGTTTGGCCTAGCGGTGTTCGGCCTGGCCACGCAAACGCTGGCGCGCGGCGGTGACGTCCGCCGCATTCCGGGTAAACTGTCTTTCGAGGAAGCAGCGACGCTACCCGTGGTCTTCATGACTTCGTGGCATGCACTCAAAAGCGTGGCACACCTCCGTGCGGGCGAATGCATCCTTGTCCACGCAGGCGCCGGCGGGGTTGGCATGGCAGCGATCCAGATCGCACATCACCTTGGCGCCGAAGTCATCGCCTCGGCGGGTAGCGCAACCAAACGCGCGTTGCTCAAGACGCTCGGCGTGAAGCATGTGATCGACTCGCGGCGCGGCGACTTTGCCGAAGCGGTCATGGAACTCACCGGCCGCCGGGGGGTGGACGTCGTTCTCAATGCGCTCGCCAACGAGGCGATTCCGATGGGACTCTCGTGCCTGGCGGAATTCGGCCGCTTTATCGAGATCGGCAAACGCGACATCTACCAGAACTCGCGCATCCCGCTTTGGTCGCTCCGGCGCAATGCATCGTTCCACGTGGTCGCGATGGACGCCGTCTTCCGAGGCGATGAAGCCCTGACGCGGGAAATGCTCGCAGAGTTGGCCAGACTGGTGGAGAAAGGCGCGCTCACGCCCCTGCCCTTCCGTTCCTTCCCGGCGGCTCGCATTGACGCGGCGTTTCGGCTCATGGCCAGTGGCAAGCATATTGGCAAAGTCGTCGCCGCCTTCCCGGAGGCGTTTGTGCCGCGGCGCGGCGAACCGCTCGCTCCACCATTTAGCATCAAACCCGACGGCTGCTACCTGATCACCGGCGCATTCGGCGGCTTCGGCAAAGTGCTCGCGGAGTGGCTGGTGAAAAGCGGGGCGCGACACCTCGTGCTCAGCAGTCGCAGCGGCGCGGCCACACCCGCCGCGGAAGCCTTTGTCCAGAGCCTGCGCGATCGCGGCGTGAATGTGAAGGCAGTGCGCGCCGACGCCGGTTCTCCGGATGATGTATCTCGCCTGCTCGCGGAACTCCGCGCGGACGATCAACCGCTCCGCGGCGTGTTTCATCTCGCGATGGTCATTGATGACGCACCGCTGGCCGCGCTCACCCGCGAGCGCCTGCGGACCGTTATGGTACCCAAGGCGTATGGCGCCTGGCTGCTGCACCAGGGAACACAGGATCTCCCGCTCGATTGCTTCGTCATGTTCTCCTCCATTTCCAGCATCTTTGGCAATCCGGCGCAGGGAAATTACAGCGCAGCGAATGCCTTTCTCGACTCGCTGGCCCATCACCGGCGCGCGCTCGGCCTGCCGGCCCTGACCATGAACTGGGGCGTGCTCGGCGGCGAAGGTTACGTCGCGCGCAACGAACGCGTCGCCGAATTCCTCGCGCGGCAAGGCACGACGGAAATCTCACCGGGCGAAGTAATGTCGCTGCTCGAATCGTCCCTCGTGGCCGGCCACACGCAGGTGGCGGCGATCCGCGTGGACTGGGCGAAGTGGCGGCAATTCTTCCGCAGCATGCAGGAGAATCCCCTGCTCGAGCGCATTCTCGCGTCCGTCGACGGTCAGGAAGGCGGCAGCGCGACCAGCGACTGGCGGCTCAAGATCGAATCCGCCGCGCCGGAAGATCGCGAATCGATCATCGCGGCAGCGGTGCGCGAGGTCGTCGGCTCCGTCTTGCGCGCCAAGCCGGAAAGTCTTCGTGACGACCAGCCGCTAACTGATCTCGGATTGGATTCGCTGATGGGCGTGGAGATCGAAAACTCGCTCGAAGCAGCCATTGGCGTGGCTTTGCCGCCGGCCAGTCTGATGCGGGCTCGCACCATCGGCCAGATCGCTTCGCTCATTTCCAGCCACATGAGTGGCAAGACCGCAACTCCGGCGCCGGCGGCAGCGAAGGCTCCCGCTGAAACTGCAGTCACGGAGGATGTCGATCTGGAGGCGTTATCCGATCAAGACATCGACCGGCTGCTGGGCGCCGATGCCGCGGCGAATGAAGTTCCCGGTCCGCAAGGAGCCGCATGCAAGTAGTCAGCCGAACCGAACCCAGGGTCGAAGACAAACGCGCGCTTTTGCGACAACGGCTGGAAAGTGGCGAAGCCCGCATCCACCCACTCACCCTGCCCCAGCGGGAGTTGTGGGAGGCGTCGCCAGTCGCAGTGGCGGATCCCGCAAACCACATTTGCGGCTTCGTTGAAATCAAGGGCCGGATCAATTTTAAAGAAGTCGAGACGGCCATCCAGCGGGTCGCTGACCGGCAAGAGGCGATGCGCATCTCCTTCCTGCCTGGAAAAGAGAACAGCTTGCAGATGGTCCGGGCCAGCAGCAGAACTTTGCTGGGCTGCCGGGAACTCACTTCCGCCGAGACGCGGCCGGAAGCGCTTGAGGAACTGATGAAGGATACTTACCGGTTGCCGTTTGATCTGATCCAAGGGCCGCTCTACCGCGTGGACATGTTACGCCGGGCCGCGAACGACCACCTCCTGGTGTTCTCGATTCACCATGCCATCGCTGATGGCTGGTCATTGGGTGTCTTCGTGCAAGATTTATGCACGGCCTACGTGATGGGATTGACCGGCTTGCGCAAAGTCGCCGCCGTAGGAGTGATGGGGCTCTCGAATACGCTGCCTCCGGTGGCCCAAACCTACAGCGCTTGGGGCGCTGCGGACCGGGCGTTCTGGCAGCCGGACGAGCTGGCGCCGCGGGCGGCCTTCTGGAAATCGCAGCTTGCAGGCTATTGTCGGATCTGGAGCGTCTTCGAGGGGCCGGATACGGCTTCAGGTGCGCATCATCGAACTATCTCTCACTTTCCCGCCGAGCTGGCGAATGCGGCGCGGGCGCTCACCCGCCGGAACGGGGCGACGCTCTTCAGCACCTTGCTCGCCGCATTTCAAATCGCCCTGTCGCGCTGGACGGGCGCGCAGGATATCCTCGTCGGCACGCCGGTTGCGAACCGCACCAAGCAGGCGACGAACGAAACGATGGGCTACTTTGCGGGGATTGTGCCGCTGCGCGGTCAAGTCGACCCCCAGCACTCATTTTCCGCCGGGCTGCGCGCAGTGCATCAGACAACCGTGGATTGTTTCGCGAACGCCATGCCTTTTGTCGCGCTCGCCCGCGCCCTCGGCGATGCGGGAGCGCCGGGGCATAATCCGATTTTCGAAGTACGATTCGCACTCCAGAACCATCCAGTGCCGGACGTGGATTTGCCGGGCTTGTCGGCAAAATTGCGCATGCGCTCGACGGGCACTGCCCGCTTTCACCTGGCCTGCGAAATCACCGAGGAGGGCGAACAACTCGAGGTGGTATGGCTCTTTCGCCCAAAGCTCTTTCCTCCGGCAGAGATGGAAAACCTTGGCCGCATTTTCCAAAATGTGCTCGCTGCTGCCTGCCGCTCACCCGAATCGAGCATCGCCGAGCTCACCCGCGAATTGTGATGAAGGCCCCGCCGCCCATCGAGACTTCGATCGACCCGCACACGCCGCATTGGACCAGCCGCGCTGCTTTCCCAATGCTCACCGCGCTATTCTTCCTGACGCAGGCATCCCTGGCATTCGCCGTATATCGCGCCAACTATTGGCTCGCCGTGCCCTTGGTTCTGGTCTCCAGCCATCTCATGCACAGCATGCTGATCGGCTTTCATGAAGCGTCGCATGGGCTACTGCGCAAGAGCCGGCTGCTCAACGAAATCGACGGTCTCATCATTGGCACTTTAAGCCTGATGAGCTTCAGCCTGTACCGGGCAGCGCATCAGTTGCATCACGCCTACCTCGCCTCTGAGCGCGATGAAGAACTCTGGCCTTTCGTCCATCCGCAGATGCCGCGCGCGGTGCGCATCTTGGCGGCGGTGCTCGAACTCACGCTGGGACTTCTGTTCACGCCGTTTCTATTCATACGCACCTTCCTCCGCCGCGGTTCACCGATACGGAACCGAATGCTGCGACGGCGCATTTGGACGGAGTTCGCGATCGCCGCGGGCGTGTGGACAGGCATCCTGACGGTCGTCGCAATCTTCGATGCCTGGAAATATTTCCTCTGGCTGCATCTCATCCCGGCATGGCTGGCTGCGAACATGCAAAGCTTTCGCAAGTATGTCGAACACGTCGGCCTCACCGGCTCGACGGTGAACAGTTCGACGCGCAGCGTTGTAGCGGAGGGTTGGACGGCCACGTTCCTCAACTTCACGCTGCTCCACGAGCCGTATCACGGCGTCCATCATTGGCGCTCCGGGTTGCCGCATCCGGAGTTGCCTGAACACACGGCCGCACTCGAACCTGAAGTGGAAGCGGAACGCCCGCCTTTCCGCACCTTTGGCGCCGCGGTGTATGATCTGTTCATCAATCTTGCCGACCCGCGAGTCGGTGCGCAGTGGCTCGGCATAGCGCGCACCACCCGCCAGGAACTGGCGAGGCAACCGTTGAAGTAATGGCGCCCTCGAATGGAGTTTCCGGTTGCGTGTTTGAAGCCAGCGGGCTTAGGAAAGATTACGACGACGGCCAGGTGCAGGCGCTGCGCGGCGTTGATTTTCGCATCCAGCAAGGCGAGTTTGTCGCAATCGTAGGTCCGAGCGGTTCGGGCAAATCTACGCTGCTCCAAATGCTCGGCGCGCTCGACCACCCGAGTGCGGGCACGCTGACGTATCGCGGCGACTCGCTCGCGGACCGCGCCGATCTCGCCTCGTATCGCGCCCATGAAATCGGTTTCATTTTCCAAGCCTTCCATCTGCTTCCGACTTTCACCGCACTCGAGAACGTACAGATCCCGATGTTTGAAACGCACCGCTCCGTCTCCGAGCGAAAACAGCGGGCCATCGAATTGCTGAAAGCCGTCGGACTCGAGACGCGACTGAATCATTTTCCCGCCCAGCTTTCCGGTGGCGAACGCCAACGCGTCGCCATCGCCCGCAGCCTTGCCAATGGCGCGTCCGTCCTGCTGGCCGACGAGCCGACGGGCAACCTCGACAGCGAAAACGCGACGCTGATCCTCGACTTAATCGTGGCGCTGCGTCGCCAGCAGAACTTCACGCTTATCCTGGTGACGCACGACCTGGGCATCGCCCGTCAGGCCGCGCGGATTATCGAGATGAAGGACGGTCACATAGTCTCCGACTCGCTGAAGGAACTGACATGACTTTTTTCACCGTCGTCACTCGTGGATTACTGCGGCGGCCTGTGCGCACCGGGCTGACCATCGTGGGCATCGCGGTGGGCATTGCCGCGGTGGTCGCCTTGGTCGGCATGTCGCGAGGTTTCGAAACGAGCTGGCAGGCCGGCATGAAATCCCGCGGCACCGATATCGTAGTCAGCAGCATGCGCAATGCGCTGACGCCCAAATCATTTAGTGCCAGCGTCGTGGAACAAATCGCACCGCTTCCGCACGTTGCGGAAACTTGCGCCCTACTCGTGGACCTGATCGGCGTTGAGAAAGCAGACATGATGATCGTCTCCGCGCGACAGTGGGGCGGTTTTTCCTGGAAGAACCTCAAGCTCGTCTCCGGGCGTCTGCCAAACGACGCCGCTGAGCGGGCCGTCCTCCTGGGCAAAACTGCTGCAGAGGTGTTGGAAAAAAAAGTCGGCGATACCCTTCAACTTGAAACCGAAGAACTCGTCGTAGTCGGGATTGTCGATGGGGGAGCGGTCGTTGAAAATGGATCGGTCATCCTGTCTTTGCCGCTGTTCCAGGAGCTCACCGGCAACGAAGGCAAGATCAACGTCATTGACCTGCGCGTCGCACCGGGAACAACCAAGGATGAACTGACCCAACTGTGCGAAGCGATCAATGGTCTCGTGCCCGAGGCTCGTGCCGTCGTCGCCGGTGAACATATCCGCGATAGCCAGGCCTATCGCATGATCAGCGCCATGAGCTGGGGCACATCGCTGCTGGCCGTCCTTGTGGGAGTGCTCGGGGTGATGAACACTATGCTCATGACTGTCTTCGAGCGGACCCAGGAGATTTGCGTGTTGCTCGCCATCGGTTGGAAGCGCAGCCGGATCGTCCGCATGGTATTATTGGAATCGGCGTTACTCGGGTTTCTCGGCGGAGTGGTTGGGGCACTGATTGGCGTGGTCGGGGTGAAGCTCCTCGTCACCATGCCGGCCATCCGCGGATTGCTCGAGCCCGAGTTAAGTCCACAGCTGCTCATCATCGCCGTGGCCATCGCCGTCGTGGTCGGCGTTTTCAGCGGCCTCTATCCCGCCTGGCGAAGTTCCCGTCTCACGCCCAGCCAGGCGTTGCACGGCTGATTTCCCGCAACCTGTAATCCGCGCATCCACTCATATGAAACCATTCCGCATCATGGCTCTTCCGGCAGCTGCGGTCAGCATTGGCCTCACGCTTGCGTTCTACTCCCACGCCGCCGAAAGCCCATCGCCACCGACCGCGAACGAGCTTGCTTCCCGGCTCAGCGCGCTCCGCCAGGATGGCGTGTCATACATACGCGTGCGCATGGAGATCAAGGGGGAGACCAAGGAAACGCTCCAGCTACAAATCAAAGAACGACGGACGACGAATTCTTCCGAGGTCGTGTATCAGGTGCTTTTTCCGAAGGAACGGAAGGGCGAATCCGTGCTCCTCAGAAAAATTGGAAACGCACCGGTCAGTGGTTCCATTTTCGTGCCGCCGGATACCATTCGTCAGATTGACGACCTGAGTGAGCTGCTACTTGGCAGCGACCTGTCGTATGAAGACGTCGTCACGGATTTCTTCGCGTGGGAACAACAGGCGATCGTCGGCGACGCGAAGGTGGATGGGGTTAACTGCCAGATCCTCGAATCGAAACCGGGCAAAGGCGAACGCTCGATCTATGGTAGAGTGCGAAGCTGGATCGACATGCGGCGCCTCGTCCCGCTCCGCGTCGAGAAATTCGACCGCTCCGGACAACTGCTCCGCCGCATCGTTACCACCCGCGTGGTCGCCGATGCCGGCCGCCACATCCCGGCCGATCTCACCGTGAACGGAGCGCGACCGGATTCAACGACCCTATTCGATGGCTCGCGGATTCGGCACAACGTCACCTATACCGACCGCGATTTCACCATCGAAGGCCTTAACGAGATTGCTCCTCCGCGCGGGTCGGAAGAGAAACTTAAGAAATAACGGAAGAATGTTGAGTCCAGTCCGTCTTCTTGAATGAAGCACCTGCCTACGAAACCCGTCAACTGCTACCGTGTCGGCGACGCGGCATGAACTTTCACCGGACGGCGGCGCGCCGGCGGTCGATACATTTCCTGCCGCAAATCTGGCCGGCGACGACGGCCCAATTCCTTCAAAACAACCCGCCTGCCGGTACGCGCGGATTCGTACAACGACCGGATGATATGAACATCAATCAGCCCTTCGATCCCTGATGGCTCGGGATTCTTATTTCGCAAAATGCATTCCGAAAAATGAATCAGTTCCGGACCGAATTGGTCGCGCATGGCATACTCGCGGCGTAGGGTTCGGGAACCAATTGTCAACTCCATCTCGGCGGCGGCGGAATATTCGTAAGCCTGGAACAGCTTCACGTGCCCTTTTGTCCCCATCACCGTGTAAACTGCCGAATCCGCCGCGCCGAAACTGGCGGTGAAATTTGCCAACCGATCTTCGGGAAATCGCAGGACACAGGTAGTCATTTCATCCACTTCGCGAAAGCGGCGATCGCCATTCTTTTCCGAAAATGCAAAAACCTCCGTCGGTTCGGCGCGGAACAGATATCGGGCCGCATTGATGCAATAGATGCCAATGTCGTAAAGTGTTCCGCCGCCCAGTTTCTTATCGAGCCGAATGTTTCCGGGTTTCACCTGCATGGTGAAAAGGGATTGGAAAATCCGGGGCTCGCCGATTTTGCCAGAGCTCACGATGCGGATTGCTTCCAGATTGGCCCGCTCGAAATGCAGCCGGTAAGCGGTCATGAGCTTGACGTCATTTTCGGCGCACGCCCGGATCATTTCCTGGCACTCGTCTTCCGTGACAGCCAGCGGCTTTTCGCATAACACATGAATGCCCGCATTGGCGGCCCTCACGGCAAAATCGCAGTGCTGGCTGTTCGGCAGCGCGATATAGACGGCATCCACGTTCCCAGTTCGCAGATAGGCATCGTAGTCTTCATATCCCAGCGTGTCGGAAACCCGATAACGTCGGCCCAGTTGTTTCAATTTGGTAGGGTCGTCCGAAACCAACGCCGTTAATTTCGAATTGGTCGCATTCTTGAATCCCGGCAGCACCGCCCCTTGGGCAATGTCGCCAAGTCCGACTACGGCGTACCGGACCGGTTTGGAGGAACTAATTTTTCGTGGTTTCATATGCTGGCCAAGCTCCGCGCGCGATCGCCTATTTTGACTGAATAGTTTTTCATTAGGCTCTTTTTGGTTGAGGAAAACTCCCGGATTTCATTGGCTTAGGTGGCGGAAGGTGAAATCAAAAACCCGGAAACCCAAATTGACGTGCCTTGTCCACCAGTAGCCCCCACTTGTCGACCACCCGGAAGAACTGCATGCCGTTTGTCGGAGTAAATGTGAACGGCACCGTTGCATTGGCAATTTCGGTCCACGGCCCCGATACCGTTGGCGCGCTTTGTAGTTTTGCATCGCTTAGCCAGCTGACAGTCATGTTGGTTCCGCTCGGGCGGAGCACGGTCGTCAAGGGACAGAGAGCGCCAAAGGGCCCTGGTGGCATCGCAAACTGCGGCGCGAAATAATTGGTCTGTGAAAAATCCAGCAGTTGGGCGAGGTTTTGCGCCGTCTGGTCGCGAACAGTCAACACCGGCAGATTCCAGCGCCATTCGATCATTCGCAAGATCGAGCTGTGCTCGTAGATTTCCGGTGCCACGTAAGCGCGCCGGGCCCACGGCGAAATCACAATGCACGGCACGCGGAATCCCAAGCGGCCATCCTGGTTGCCCGCCGCGAGGTCGGCAGGAGGGATGACGGCTGTTGGCGGCGGAACATGCTCGAAGAACCCGCCCCATTCGTCGAAATTGATAACCAAAACCGTGTTGCTCCAATTCGGGCTGGAAATGATCGCCTGATAAACGCGATTGAGGAAAGCTTCACCGTTCCGGATATCCGCGTGCGGATGGTCGTCGTTTGAGGTGCCGAGGGCGGCGTTGAAGAATTGCGGTTCTACAAAACAGACATTGGGCAGCGTGCCGGCCGCGCAATCGTCGAAAAACGACCCGATGAGGCGGGAAATGGGTACGTATTTGACTCCCCAAAGCGCGAGCATCGGAAGATCCGAAAAATAATAACGCGCCGAAAGCCCGGCATCCGCCAACCGGTCCCAGATGGTGGGAAGCGTGCAAAGGTCCAGCGTATTTTCAATCCGGTCAGTCTGCGCCGCGTGCTGATAGATTCGATTCGGGTACGTTTCGGCCAGAATGGACGAGAAATAGTTCGCGCACACCGTCCAATTCGTGGCTGCCGGCGCGAGGAAGGGCAGATCGTTGGCGGTGTAATAGCCGATGGCGAAGCGGTCGTTGTTCGGCGCGCGCAACCAGCCGTCGCACGCACCGTTGTTGAATTCCACCCGGCCGCCGGAATAGGAATGATTCGGATCGAAATAACTGCAACCTTGGTAATCCGGCGCCAGCGGATACGTTGAAAATACCTGCCCTTGGTTGTTCGTGTAAGTCAACCCAGCCTGTCGACCACCGGCATTCGTCATCCAGCCCAACAGATGATCAAACGAACGGTTCTCCATCATGACCACCACGACGTGCCGGATCGGACAGTTAGTCGGGTTGGGTAATTGGCCGAACGTCGGATACACGGCAAACGCGATCAGGCCGCAGAAATAAATGCCCCGAAGCAATTGAGGGAGTCTGGCCGTGCGTTGGTTATTCATGATAACCGGGACCATGCTTCAGGCATGCGGCCAGCGCTATCGGGCGGAACACCTGCCTGAGTTTTGTTCGTCGCGAATGAAGGGAACGATTGGGTAGGGAAAGACCCCATTGGAAAGCTCAACGGTGTGGATTAATCTCTAGGTGTCTGAATGAAGTATTCACTTACAACGTTCGGACAAGGAGCGACTCTTCGGAGTCGCTCTGATTTTTTGGGAAATCGTTCGCAGGTCTGATAATCCATGGGTAGGAATTTTTATCCCGGGCGTTTTGGGTGGGTTCTCCTTTTGCTTTGGAGTTGCTTCGGCGGCGCACGCTTTTGTGCGGGCTATTCCATGTTGACCCACGAGCACATCGTCGATGTTTCCTGGGAAGGCGAAATCCAACCGCTGCTGCTCAAGCGCTTTCCGAATGCCACGGCGGAGGATTTGCGAAAGGCGCATGCTCATGCCTACGGTGGATGTCTGATCCACGACATCGGTTACTATCCGCTCGGGAGCAAGCTCTTCAGCGACATAACGCATTATGTTCGGAGCGGTGATTTCGTGGCGAACCTGATTCGTGAATCAACCAACCTCAACGAATATGCCTTCGCCTTTGGAGCGATGGCGCACTATACGTCCGACACCGTGGCCCATCCGGTCATCAATCGCGCAGTGGCCCTGACTTTTCCCAAGCTCCGCTCCAAGTTTGGGGAAGAAGTGACTTATGCCGATGATCCCGTGGCGCATGCCCGAGTGGAGTTCGGTTTTGATGTGACGCAAATTGCAAAGAATCGTTACACCCCGGACAGCTATCGTGCCTTTATCGGATTTGAAATTCCCAAGCCCTTGGTCGAGCGCGCGTTTTTCAAAACCTATGGGTTGAAACTTTCCCAAGTGCTGAAGCACGAAGATCAGGCAATTGGCACCTTTCGCTGGGCCGTCAGCGAAGTCTTCCCGCAATTGACGCGCGTCGCCTTGTCGTCCCGCCGGGCTGAAATCATCAAGGACAATCCCGATTTCGATGAGAAGAAATTCGTGTATCACCTCTCGCGGGCCGAGTATGAAAAGGAATGGGGCAAGGAATACCGCAAGCCCGGGATGCTGGCGCGGCTGGTCGGGTTCTCCGCCCGCTGCCTGGCCAAAATCGGAATCGTCCGCGCGACCGACTTCAAAGTACCTACGGCAGAAACCGAAAATCTCTATGTTCAGAGCGTGAACCAGACGGTAGCGACTTACAAAGAGCTGCTAAGAAAAGTCGGGAGCGGGAATTATGATTTGGAGAATCTGGACTTCGACACCGGCAAGTCGCCCCACGCGAGCGAATACAAGCTGAGCGACAAAACCTACGCGCGCCTGCTGGATCAGCATTCCAAAACCGATTTCAAGTTCGTCAGTCCGGAGTTGCGCGACGATATTGTAAGCTTCTACGCCAACGCAAAACCGTCAGTGACGACAAAGAAGGAGGCGAAAGCGTGGCGCAAAACCCAGAAACAGCTTGCAAACCTGCGACTCTTGCAACGTTGACCTTGATCTGGTGAAGACAATAAACAACGGAGGATGGACCGATTCGGTAGGGAAAGACCCCATTGGAAAGCGCAAGGGTCTCGTT
>Ga0315912_10000600_pt1 | contig 60779 bp, 52 predicted proteins | sample VfabasoilMG_FD_204469 | JGI IMG/M metagenome (GOLD analysis project Ga0315912, IMG submission 204469) | Garden soil microbial communities collected in Santa Monica, California, United States - V. faba soil | ecosystem: Environmental > Terrestrial > Soil > Garden | place: USA: California...
AGCACCATGAGAGGTCTCGGAGGACCTCGGCCTAGGGCGCGGCCCTACCGACGATGACCCGCTCTGATCCCGCTAGCCGAGACCCCGACGACCTGGATGGTCTGCGGCCAGGCTCGCGTGTCGGGCGGTACACGCTGGTTGCTCAGCTGGCGAGCGGGGGCATGGCACACGTGTGGACCGCCGAGCCGGACAGTGGAAGCGGCCTCGGGCGCATGGTTGCGGTCAAGGTGATCCGCTCGGAGCTGGCAAGCGACGTCGAGTACGCGCGCATGTTCATCGACGAGGCAACGATCGCTTGCGCCATCGAGCATCCGAACGTCTGCCAAACCTACGAGCTCGACCGACACGAAGGGACCATGTTCATGGCCATGGAGTGGGTCCCGGGGGACAGCCTCGGTGGCCTCCTGCGCGAGGGGGATCATTTCGCTCCCCTCGACGTCGCCGTCGCCGTGCGCATCTGCTCCGAGGCGTGCGCTGGACTCCACGCGGCGCACGAGGCCTTGGACGAGAATGGCCAGTCCCTCGGCGTCATCCACCGCGACGTATCGCCCCCCAACATCCTCATCTCCGTTCAGGGCCAAGTGAAGGTCAGTGACTTCGGCATTGCCAAAGCGCGCCATCAGTTGCACGAGCGCACCAAGACCGGAGAGGTCAAGGGCAAGTTCGGCTACCTCGCGCCCGAGCAGATCACGGGCAGCGGCGGCGACCGCCGCATCGACATCTACGCCATGGGCTGCGTGCTCTACGTTGCAACCATGGGCTTGCGCCCGTTCGGCAACGGACCCAAGGCCATGACCAAGATCCTGCTCGGTGAGTACAGGAAGCCGAGCGAAATCGATCCGATGTACCCGCCCGGACTCGAGGCCGTCGTCGTGCGGGCGCTCGCGCATTCGCCCAAGGACCGCTTCCAGACCGCGGGAGAAATGCGGGATGCGCTCGAGAAATGGCTTATCGACTCGCGCCAGGTGGTGACCGCTTCGGAGGTGGCTCGCGCGCTCGCCGAGCGTATGAACCCGGGGACACTCGAGGACATTCGAAACCTGCAGAACCGGCGTCGTGGGAATCGAGCCAACTTCGGCACACTCCTCGAAGCATTCGACGAGCTCGAGCCACCGACGGCAGCCAGCGGGGTCCTGGTCCCCCCAGGCGACCTCGCCGAGAAGGCCAAGGTCACACCCGCGCTGCGACCGGAGCAGCTGCTGGATGCCGACGCCGATCGCACTACGAGAACCAAGGTCGATCCGGCCCGCTTGGCGCAGCAGGGTGCCAGCGAGGACCAGTCCGGCTGGAAGCGCGCGCGCGGAGCCGATCCACGCGACGAGGTGACCAAGACCGAAAACGACTACCCGGCCCCAGCGGTCACCGTGCGGCCCACTCGGCCGCGGCGCGAAGCGCCGAGCGCACCCAAAGCAGGGGGGGTGCCGGCCATCATCTGGCAGGCGGCGCTGGCGGGGGTCTTGTTTGCCGCCATCTTCTGGCTCCTCACCCGCTGACTTGGGCGGGGCCTATTCGGCTGCGCTCGCTCGGGCGTGGGCGGTGCCTAGGGCGGTGCCAGGGCCGGGAAGTAGCCGTGGGGGACACCGGCGGTGACCTTGCCATTGTCCAGCATCTCCGAGGCCGGCTCACGCGCAACCGAGACGTACCCGAGGGGCATGTCCGGGCTGGGTGTGTAGACCATGGAGAGCGTTTGGTAGTCGTCTGACAGTGACGGAGAAACCTCGAAACTGCCTTCCGCATCCGCGGCAGGGAGTGCGCGGACGACGTCGAGGTCCAGCGCGCCAGGGTTCGACGTTTCGGCCAGCCACACGACGGCCGGACCCGACTCCGCGAGCAGGCCATCTTCGGTCGTCATCGACAGCGTCGCGCCGTCGTAGGACAGGCGGGCGTACTCCGCAGGCTGACCGGGGTACTGGCGGAACGGGATGCAGGTGAAGGTGCCCCCCGCCTGGATCGTGACCTCGACCTCGACGATCGTGCGGCTCGCCTCGTAGCCGGTTTCCAGGTCGGTCCACGAAAGATCTCCGCTGAAGGTGAGGCCGGTGGCCTCGAGAATGGCCTCGCCGTTCAACCCGTCCACCTCGTCACAGTCCTCGGTCGCATCCTCGATGACGTAGCGTCCGTCGTTCGCGGAGCCACCAGAGCCATCGACCCCAGTGCCCCCCGACCCACCCATCCCGGCATCGTCGTTGCCCCCGCCGCCACAGGCGCTGGAAAGCGCACCGATGAGTGCCCCTGCGGCGAGCACGAGCGGTAGTGGATGAGTCCCTTTCCGACCAAGCAAGAAGCTCTGCACGATGCTCCAGCGTAGCAGAGCGGCAGCAGCCGCTGGCTGCCAAAGGTCGTCAAAGCTGCTAGACGGCGCGAAATGGACCCTGGCGAGCCGAGGACGATCGACGCGTGGGCGCGCGCTTACGTCGAGAGCACTTCGCTTGCCTACAAGTGCGCACCTCCTCCTCCGCCCGATGCGTTCGATGCGGGGGCAACCGCGGTAGACCTGCGGCCGGGCAGGCCCGTGGAGCTCGTCGTGAGCACGGAAAAGCCGCGCAGCGTCACGCTCGGGGCGCTTCGAGACGCGAAGGCTCGAGCGCGCCTGATCCACAAGTTCTGGCACCACGAGCTGCAGGCGGCCGAGCTCATGGCGTGGGGCGTCTTGCGCTTCATCGATACACCCGAGGAATTCCGACGCGGGCTCGTGCGCATCATGCGAGACGAGATCCGGCACATGAACCTGTACGCGGAGCATCTCGAGCGCCTCGGCTACCAGGTCGGCGACTTCCCGGTGCGCGACTGGTTCTGGGAACGGGTCGCCTCGACCCAGAGCCCGGTGTCGTTCGTGGCGCTGCTCGGGATGGGGCTCGAAGGCGCGAACCTGGAGCACACCGCGCGCTTCGCCGGTTGGTTTCGCTGCGTCGGGGACGAGCTCGGTGCGCTCGCGCAAGAGCAGATCGGGCGCGAAGAGGTCGCACACGTTCGCTTCGCAACGCGCTGGTTTCGCGCCTGGACGGGAGGCGTCGATTTCGAAACCTGGTGCCAAAAACTGCCACCGCCACTCACGCCCGTCCTCCTGCGCGGCAAGACCTTGCGCCGCGATCTGCGAGAGAAGGCGGAGATGCCTGCTGATTTCCTGGATCGCCTCGCCGCCTGGCGGCCGGAAACGTGACCAGACGAGGCCCGCTCGGCCACGTCTGGGTGCTGAATCCCGGCGCCGAGCGAGAGCTCACGGCCCAGAGCTCCACCAAGCGGCGCACGCTCGAGCAAATGAAGGAGCGCTCGCACTTGTTCGACGACCTCTGCGCCGGTGAACCGCGCGTCTGGCTCGAAGAGCTACGTAGTGAGCGCCCAGAAGTCGGCGGGGCGACGCAAGCGCTCCTTTGGTGTCCCACTCCGGGGGCGCAGAAGCTGTGCAGTGCCCGCGGCCTCCTGCCGCAAGCCGCGCCGAGCACGGCAGTCCTGGAGCGCGTGCTCAAGAAGAGTTTTCTCGCTGCCGCAATGCCGACGTGGCTTCCGCCACACCATCGCCTCGTGCGCTCGCTCGCGGACTTCGACGCCGCGCGCCGGGACGCGCGCTCCTCCCTGCGGGTCAAGCGACTCGACGGCTACGCCGGCAAGGGCCAGCGCGTGCTGTCGCTTTCCGAGCGAGCAGGCGATCGGCTGTGGCTCGAGCAGAACCTGGGGCCGGAGGGGCTGGTCGTGGAAGCCGAGCTTACGCCGCTGGAAGAGCTCTCGATCCACGGCGTGGTGACGCCGGCCGAGCCGCTCGTCGGCACGCCGTGTCGGCTCCTGGTCGACGGCCAGAGGGCCCCCCTGTCGGCGCCAGTGGCCGTGCCGGACACGCCGCGCGCTCGAGACATCCGAAGCGCGGGTCACGACGCCGCCCAGGCCCTCGCGCTCGCTGGATACTTTGGCCCGTTCGGCCTGGACCTGATCCTGACTCGGGAGGGGCTCTATGCAACCGATCTCAACGCCCGCTTCACGCTCGGATTCTCGGCCGGTCTGGGAGCAATGCGCGAGCGAGCACTCGCCGTCATCCTGTCCTCGGCGGACGTCAACCGATCGCCTTGATCTCGAGCTCGAGGTCGCCGACCGGCCGCTTGACCACGACGACGTCCCCCACCCTTTTCTTCATCAACGCACGGCCCACGGGACTCTGAAAGCTGAGGTAGCCGGCCTCCGGCTTCGATTCGTCCGGCCCCACGATCACGTACGTCCGTTCCTGGCCGTCCTCGTCCACGACCGTCACCCGGGCGCCGAAGCGAACCTGGCCCTTGTCCACCCCGCCGTCGACGACCACGGCGCTGGCCAGGCGTTTCTCCAAGAAGCGGATGCGGCGGTCGATCTCGCGCAGGCGCTTCTTGCCGTAGATGTACTCGGCGTTCTCGCTGCGATCCCCCTGCGCCGCGGCCTCCGCCACCTCCCCCACGACCTTGGGCCGCTGCACCCGAACGAGGTCGGCGAGCTCGCTTTGGAGCTTCCTGGCGCCGTCCGGAGTCAGGTAGTTCGGGTCGGGCTTGACAGACCTCTGGTCTATCGCTTGCAAGCATCGCATGCAATCGACTGTAATCGGTGCCCGTGAGCCAGCACCGCCGAGGAAGGCGCAAAGCAAGAAGATGAGCGACGCTCCGCTATTCGTCGGCGTGGACTCGAGCACCACATCGGTCCGCGCACTGATCGTGGACGAACGTGGCCACGTGATCGCGAGTGGGCGTGCTCCGCTCGCTGTCTTGCGTGTTTCAGCCGATGGCTACGAGCAGGATGCGGAATCGTGGTGGGACGGACTGGTGCAGGCTGTGCGGACGGCCGTAGCCGATCTCCCGGCCGAGCGCCGATCGGATCTGGTGGCGCTCGCGCTTGCCCACCAGCGCGAGACCTTCGTGGTGACCGACGCTGGAGGAAAGCCGCTCGCTCCCGCGATGCTCTGGATGGATGGCAGAGCGACGCAAGAGGTCGCTCTGGCCTCGGAGCAACTCGGCGCGGTGCGCCTGCATGCGCTCACGGGGAAGCCGCCCTGTACCACGCCCTCACTGTTCAAGCTGATGTACCTATTGCGCACGCAGCCTGAATTGCGCGACGTGGCCTGTGTGCGCGACGTGCATTCGTTCCTCGCCTTGCGCCTGACCGGACGGGCCGTAGCTTCGCTCGGATCGGCCGACTCGACCGCACTGCTCGACGTCCGGCGCAAGCAATGGTGCGGTAGTCTGGCAGATCTGGTCGGCGTCGACCTGCATCAGCTTCCGGAGCTCGTCGAGAGCGGCTGCCTGCTCGGGCCCATCTTGCCGGAAGTTGCCGAGAGCACCGGTCTGCCGGAAGGCGTGCTCGTGTACGCTGGCTCCGGCGACGGCCAGGCCTGCAGCCTCGGGGCGGGTGTCGTCGATCGGGGGCGCGGGTTCATCGATCTCGGCAACGCAATCTGCTCCGGCATCGTGACCGATAGCTACCAAATCGATCAGTCCTTTCGCACGATGCACGCAGCCATCCCAGGCCGCTATTGCCTGGAAACGACGCTGAGGGGCGGAATGATGACCCTGTGGTGGTTGATCGACGATCTCTTGAAGCGTCAGGATAGGGCCCAGGCGCACGCGGAGCTCGAGGCCGATGCCAGGAAGGTTGCGCCCGCCAGCGAGGGTTTGCTCGCACTGCCCTACTGGTCGGGAGTGATGAACCCCTACTGGGACGACGCGGCGCGTGGAGTCTTCCTGGGATTGCACGCGGGCCACCAGCCGGCCCATCTGTATCGCGCCTTGCTCGAAGGCATGGCCCTCGAGGTACGCTTGCACATCGAAGGGATCGAGGCTGCGGTAGAGCAGGACGTGCCGACGCTCGTCGCGATGGGCGGCGGGTCGACGAGCGACCTCTGGTGCCAAATCTTGGCGGATACGCTCGCACGCCCCATCGTTCGCGCGGAGCAGGCGGATGCGGCAGCGCTTGGCGCGGCGGTGCTGGCAGCGGTCGCCCACGGCACCTTCGCCAGCTTCGAGGAGGCCACGGCAGAAATGGTCCGCCTCGGCCGAGCCTTCGAGCCCGGCCCTGCAGCACCCACCTACGATCGCCTGTACCGCGAGGTCTACCGCGGGCTCTACGGCACCCTGGCGCCGCGCTTGGGCACTCTCGCGGCGCTTCGTCAGGGAGAAAGCTCGAAGCGCAGCGAGTAGCTGACCACGATTGGGCGCGCCTGTGGGCCAAACGAGACGCTGCCGAGCGCGCCGACCATGCAATCTTCGAAGCCTTCTCCGCCCAGCTTGTGCCTGAGAGCGCGCACTTCTGGAGATCCGCCCCGCGCCCCCACGTACAGATCGACGCCGAACGTCCCGCCTTGGGCGGGCCGGTCCACGAAGCGATAACAGTCGAGGACTCGCAGCTGCCCAGCCTCGAGCGCATCGAGCAGCGCCTTCCGCTCTCCGGCCGACCCATCGCCTCCGCCGACGTGCAGTCCCACGTGTTTCACACTGAGGCGGGGGAGCGAGCGTGCCGGATCGGGCGGGCGGTCGTCCACCAGGGGATGGGGCGCGCCCTCGCTTTCACCGTCCGCCGTGACGACCGTCGCCTCGGCTGGGCCTGGGGCTGGAGACGTCGCGTCTTCGCTGGAGCCTTCTGCGGCAGCGCTGGGTACGGCGCTCGGCGGTGGGCTCCCGGCGCAGGCCAGGAGGCCCAAGGCTGGGACGAGGAGCAGGACGGTGCGCATGAGCGGATGGTGCCCGGAGCCCCCACCGGTGTGCAAACGGCTGGTGCGTTTGGCCGCAAGTTGCTTTCCTTTGGAGATCCCGCTCGGGGAGTGAGTCTCATGGCAAAAAGCGCCCAGCCCCCTCACCTGCTCGCTCTCATTTTCGTGCTGCTCTGCTTTGCTTGCGACGAGCGCGCGCGCGGCAGCGGTGGAGCCGCACCTCTGGGCCAGAGCGGTGCGCTGCCCAGTCGACCCGTCCCCACCAAGGAGGCGGAAGGAACCCAAGAACCGACCGCGCCAGCCCCGAGCGCAGCCACGGCAGCGCCTGGTCCAGAGGCACGGCCGCTGACCACTCGCTTCCACCTGGGACCCATCGACGACGTCGGACCCGCAGGGCCGATGACGGCAACATCCAAGGGTGTCCTCTTGGTCAGCCGTGAGGACCGCTTGTATCTCGCCCACCGAGATGGGCCTCTGGGCTTCGTCCCTTTGCAGGCGCCGCGCGAGCTGTTCTCGCGCTACGGCCGTGGACCGGCATTGGGCCGAGAGCACGCCTACTTCGTGTCGAACAGCGGAAAGCTGTGCCGCGGTCACCTGAAGACCGGCGCCCTGGAGGTGCTCGCGCCGGACGCTCGCGCGGGCGCCCGCGTGAGCGTGGTCAGCACGAAAGATCGCGACCTGGTGGGCTACATCGCCGGCGCGGGCGACGAAGCGCTCGGCTTCTTGTGGGCCGAGGGTACGTCGGCCTCCGCTCCCGAGCTCGTTCGTCTGTCGCCCGAAGGGTCGGAGGCGACCTCGATTACCCTGGTGCCCACGACTCCCCATCCGCACGCGGTGCTCTTGGAAGGAAGGTCTGGCATGTCGCCTCTCCACGCGCGGCGTATGCTGACGACCGCCCGCAAGGTCACGCTCGAGCCCGACCGCGTGGTGTGGGTCGGACCGGGCTCACATTCCCTCACCGAGGTGGTCTCCCTCATGGCTGGCGGGGACGACATGATGGCCTTCTTGGCGACCGCCAAGGACGTCACCCACTTCGGCCTGGCCCAGCTGAGCCTGCATCCGGAATCCGCGCAGCCGGCCGAACCGCTTTGGCGACCGTACCCGAACGGGCTCGACCCAGCGCCAGTGGCCGCCGCTCACTTTTGCGGCAGAGACTTCGCCATCTACGCCGTTCCTCAGCACGAAAAGCCGCGGGCACCCCAGGACCTCGTGCTCGCGCCGATCGAGGACGAAAAGCTCGGCCAGGAAGAGATCCTCGCCCACTCGCGCGCCTATAGCGACATCTCCGTGGCCGCGCTCGACTCCGGCGCCCTCATCGCTTGGACGGCCGATCACCGAACCTGGGCCATGGTGATCGGCTGCCAGTCCCCCGGCTAGCCACGCAGTCACGCAGCCCGGGCATTGTGAGATGCGCTCTGGCCGTCACGGCAGCGCCACGATGTAGGCGAGCCACCCTGGCTGATTCTCGGCGCGCGTCGACGGCCGATAGCTCTCTTGGTCTTCGCTCTTGGCTCGATCCCAATAGACGAGCACCTGACCGAACCCTGCTTCGAGCAAGAGCTCGCGAATCTCGGGCAGAGTCCAAAAGCGCCACTCGTAGGTGAACGCCTTGTTCATCTTCGTCCCGTCCTTGAACTCGAAGTGGATGTGATTGACCACGTGGGCAGTGATGGGGTCGAACTGGTTCTGATCCCAAACGTAGGTGAATCCTGCGGCAATTTTGCGGGGTTCGAGCATGGGCTGGTGGGACTCCCAACCGCCGTACGCGTCGCACAGGAAGAGCCCGTCACGGCTCAGGCTCCGCCGCACGACCTTGAAATAGTCGCGGAGTCCAGCGCGAGTCTCGAAGATCCAGTAGCTGAAGTTGAGCGCATTGACGATCTGGAACTTGCCGGGTCGCTTCGTACGGACGTCCCCGAGGGTCAGCGTCACCCGCTCGGCAGCAGGGCCGAGCGGATCGACGTTGTGCTTGCGTCCCCAATCGAGGGTGGGCTTGTGGATGTCCACTCCGGTCGCCCTGCGCTCGGGATGACTCTTGGCCCAAGCGGCGGAAAGAAGCGCCGTGCCGCAAAAGTCCTCGCGCATCGTCAGCGGCCTATGGTCGTAGGCAGCGCGATACACGCGATTCAGGAACGCGACCTCGTAGTCGGGAGCCTGAACGCTCAGTTGGTAGAGCTGATGACGATCCGCGGTGCGCGCGGTGAAGCGGGGCTTCTTCTGAGTTTTGGCCATGACAGAAGCTGCCTGCTAGCGAAAGTCGGGCAAAAGCGCACGGCCCCTTCCCAGAAGGCCCGGCGTTGGCGCAGGCTCGAGGCATCCCATGGTCCCCCAAGTGCCGAAGCGCGGTCGCCTGGCGCCAAGTCCGACCGGGCAGCTTCACCTCGGCCATGCACGGACGTTCCTGCTCGCGTACTGGTACGCCGCGAGTCGGGGTGGTCACGTGGTCTTACGCATCGAAGACGTCGACGCCGAGCGAGCGAGCCAGGAGCACGTCGGGCAGTTGCTCTCCGACCTCGAGTGGCTCGGGCTGGAATGGGAGGGCAGTCCACGCCTGCAGAGCGACGGGGTGGAGCGCTTGCGCGCAGCCGCCCTCGACCTCTTCGCGCGCGGGCTGGCCTATCCGTGCGTCTGCAGTCGGGGGGATCTGCGGATCGCCGCACTGGCCCAAGGCCAGGACGAGGAAGGGCCGGGCGCCCCTCAAGGACGAGCGGCCGAGTTCCGCTACCCTGGGACCTGTCGCGACCGCTTCGAGAGCATCGCAGAGGCCGAAGCCAAGACCGGGCGCCCTGCCGGCCTGCGTCTGCGGACCGAGGGACGCGTGGTGGACTATCTCGACCTCATCCACGGGCCGAGGCAGGACGACGTGGGCAAAGAGCCCGGGGATTTCCTGATCCTGCGCCGCGACAAGACACCCGCCTACCACCTCGCGGTGGTGGTGGACGACGCGGAAGACGGCGTTGCCGACGTGCTGCGCGGCGAGGACCTCCTGGACAGCACGGCGCGGCAGGCGCTGCTCGGCCGGCTGCTCGCCCGACCTTCCGTTTCCTACGTTCACGTTCCGCTCGTAGAGGACGCGCACGGGCGAAGGCTGGCCAAGCGCGACCAGGCGCGCTCGCTCGCTGAGCTCCGCGAGCGCGGAGTCAGAGCGGCCTCCATCGTAGCCTGGGCCGCCGCGTCGACAGGGCAGGTCGACCCAAGTGTGCGGGAGCTCGAGGCTCGGGAAGTGATCGCCGGCTTCGATCTCGCACGACTGCCGCGGGACGCCACGAAGGTGGACGAGGTCTGGTCGTACTGACCCGGAAGCGCAGCCAAGGCGGTCAGACCAGCTTGGTCTGCGGGTGAAGCGGCACCAGGATGGCCTCTTCTTCGCCGGAGATCGGCTTCTCGCCCTCGCCGAGCGGCCGCGCCTCGATGCGACCGCCGAGCGTCCGACGCACGGCAACACGGACACTGGCATGCGTGGGCAGAGTGGGCCGCGCCTCGAGCAGCGGCGCGATCGGTGTGCTGGACCCGAGCACGGTCTTCTTGAGCAACTGATCCGCGTCGGCCGGCTTGTCGGCCTCTCGCAACTTGGCAGCGGATTCGACGATGGTCTCGTCCTGGAAATCGTCTGCGTCTCCCAGCACCTGTTCCTCGTCCGGGTGCTTTTCGAACTTCGCCGAAGCCTCGTCCGTGGGTCGACTCAGGCTCGCCGCCGCCCGGGAGAGCTGACCAGCGCGCTCCGGTCGGCCCTGCTTGCGGGCCGCCACGGCGGCACGCTGAAGCCAGCGTGCCGCTTCGGCCAGGTCGGAGCGCTCCTCCTGCACCCGCGCCGTCTCCAGAGCAACGACCACATCGTCGCTGTCCTCCGGGCTCACGGGAAGAACGAAGCGAGTCGCCATGGGATCCCTCCAGTTTGGATCAGCGCGCCCTGCAAGGGAAGGACCCGAAAGGGCGCCGGAACGGGTCAGTTGGGACAGCGTTTGCGCGCGGGCTATGCTCGAGCATGGTGTGGTTTCTGTTTGCACATGGTGCCGGTGCAGGATCCCACTCACCCTGGATGCAGAAGTGGGCGCGCCTGCTGGCGGAAATTGGCCCAGTTGAAACGTTCGACTACGCGTACATGGCGGCGGGAAGAAAGCGGCCCGATCCGGCCAAAACGCTCCTCGGGGTCCATGTAGCTGCCCTGGCGCTCGGCCGCGAGAAGCACGGCGAAAGCGTCGTCCTCATCGGCAAGAGCATGGGCGGACGCATTGGTTGCCACGTCGCGCAGGCCGAGCAGGTGCTCGGCCGCGCTTGCCTCGGGAACGTGTGCCTGGGCTACCCCCTGCTCAGCCCCTCGGTAGGCCGCTCGGGCGTGGGCCGATCGGAGAAGGGAGCCCTACGCGACGAGGTGCTGCTCGAGCTCCGAGGGCCCGTCTGCTTCGTCCAAGGCACCCGGGACAGCCTGTGCCCGCTCGACCTCTTGGAAGGCGTGATCGCCAAGCGTCTCGGCCGGAGCCTGCTCCACGTCGTCCCCAGCGGCGATCACTCGCTCACCCCCACGAAGGCACATCTCAAGGCCGCACAAACGTCGGAAGAAGCGCTCGATCGCGAGGCTCTGGGCGCCATCGCCAACTTCTGCAAGAGCTTGTGAGCTTACGGGATCGAGCTGGCTGGTCGACCGAGCACGGGTGCAGGTCACTTCACTTCGCGCTCGCCCACCGTACCGAACAGCCGATCCCACAGCATGTTCGACACGCAGAAGCGCGTTCCATGATCCTTGAAGTGGTGCAGCATGTGGTTCTTCTTCAACCGAACGCCATACGCCGACTTGGGCGTATAGTGGTGCAAATAGTAGTGCGTGCAGTCGTAGAAGACGTAGCCGAGCACGAACCCGGCATGCCACGACCAAACGTAGGTACTGCCGAAGATGGGGTAGAACAGGGCCAGGAACACGAAGTAGAGCGTCAGGCTCACCGCCGGCGGCATGACCAACCTGTACTTGTCCTTGGGCCAGGTGTGGTGAACGCCATGCACCAGGAAGTGCATGCGCTTGCCCCAGTTCCCCGGCGCATCCCAGTGGAAGAACAGGCGGTGCAACCAATACTCCGTGAGCGTCCAAGCCACGAAGCCGAGGAAGGCCAGGAGCAACGTCACGGCAAGCCCCGCGGACGTACGGAGCGCGCTGTACGTCATCATGAGCAGTGCGACTGGCACCCAGATGATGGGAACCACGGACCAGTGCGTGCGCGAAAACAGGTCGAGAAAGTCGCTCTCGAACATCCGGGGGGATTCGGGGGTGGCTCGCAGCACGTCAGGGGGCTCCTTCGAAAAGTGCCGCAAAGATACGGAGCGCTCCCGGCTCGTGCAACCGGCAGAGATGCGGAGATTTGGCGCAAGACGCGCCAGATCCCCGAAGAAAGTGCGCCAGTGAGCAGCGGAGCTGAAAATGGCACACGAAAGCCGCAGGTGCAGGCGCGAAGGCCTGGTGGCAGCGGCCCGTTTGCCGGGCAAGGCAAGCCGAACCACACTCCGCCCTCGCCGCGTAGAACATGTCGCCTCGGAACCTCCCCCTCGCCGTAATTCTGGAAGGCGTCAGTGCCGTGCTGTTCGACATGGACGGGGTCCTGCTCGACACCGAGGAGCTCTACACGCAGGCGACACGGCGCGTGCTCGGTCCGCTCGGCGACCGCTTCGATTGGCGCATCAAGGAGAGGATGATGGGCCGCGCTCCGCTCGAAGCGGCTCGCATCCTGATCGACGCGCTCGGCGTCCCGCTCACACCACAGGAGTACCTGGATCAGAAGCGCCCCGTACTGCTCGAGCTCTTCCGCAAGAGTGAGCCGAAGCCTGGCGCGCCCGCGCTCGTGCGAGCGCTAGCCGGGCGCGGCCTGCCCCTGGCGGTGGCCACCTCGTCCGATCGCCGCTTCTTCGAGGCCAAGACGTCCCATCACGCCTGGTTCGCAGAGTTTCGGGCGGTCGTTTGCGGCAGCGATCCGGAGGTCAAGGCGCACAAGCCAGCCCCGGACATCTTCTTGGCTGCCGCCGAGCGCTTGGGCGTTCCGGCGGCGGCATGCGTCGTGTTCGAGGACTCGGCGGCAGGCGTGGAATCGGCCAAGCGCGCAGGGGTAAGGCGAATCGTGGCCCTGGCGGACGTCAACATCGATCGCAGTCTGCTCGCGCAGGCGGACTACGTGATCGATTCCTACGCGGAAATCACAGGCGCCTGAGGCCTGGCCGCACCGGCCAGAGCCCAGCAAGAGCGCAGCCCGGCGTCAACGGACGCCGAGCCAACCGAAGAAGGTGGACAGCGTGCCCCGCTGGGCATCCGGCATGTATTCGAAGTTGCGCCCGCGATCGATGATCTCCCAAAAGTCCTTGCTGGTCACCTTGGACAGGGACTCGAAGATTGCCACCAGGCGGGCCTGGGGCTCGTGGGCCATGTCGTCGGCGATGGCTCGCGCTCGAGCCTCCAGACCACGCGACAAGTAGTAGGCGGCCAGCTTGACCTGTGCCTTGCGCACACCGATGAGTGCACTCTCTTGGCTTTGAGCGCGAAGCGGTCGGTCGAGCTCGAGAAACGCCTCGAGCATCGGCTCTTCGATCTCGACTCCGAGCTCGTGCGCGGCTTGCACGAGCGCGGAAACGTCGTAGGCGACGGTCTCGGTCACGAACGTGAGCTTCATGTCGAAGCTGACGTGACCGTAGTAGATCATGTGCCGCAGACCCTCGAGCGCCGCCTCGAGATGCTTGGCTTCGAGCATCGCCTCGACCAACTTGCGGTACTGGTTGAGCACGTTGTACGCCGTGCGCACGTCGCGCGCGTTGAGCGTCGCGCGCAGGTACGAATTCATGAAGCGGTAGACGAGTCGCACCAGCTCGTCGTCGTTGGATTTCGCTGCTGCCTCGCCGATGTAGCGGGTGTCGATGGCGATCAGGTAATTGATGTCGCGCATCCCCGCCAAGGCTTCGTTGTAGATGCCCAGGTACTGGCGCATCACTTTCCACTCGACCCAGGTCCGGCGGGACTCCAAGTCCGACAGGCTCTCCGGGTCCATGGCCACGAAATCCGGGTTTGGAAAGATGCCGGGGTGAACCTGGAACCAGGTCACCTGGGCGCGGCCCTTCAGGTCGAGGTAGCCGAGCGCCATGTCCTTCAGAGCATCCACGGCCCCGCTGGCGATGATCTTGTCCTTGCCGCTAATCGAGGCGCTGGCGATGTCGGTCAGCTCCTCCATCGATAGTAGCGTGCGCTCCTGGAGCTCCGACGCCTGCCTGGCGTCGGCACGCTCGACGCCCGCAGCCGCGCTGGCAAGCGCGACGCTGCGAATGCGGGAGATGATGTTCATCGGCTCCAAGAACCAGAAAACGTAGCCGAAGTACGGCACCATCAGGGCGAGCGCCACCGTGGTGAAAATGAGCATGGCGAGCAAAGCGACCCGCGGCACGTAGCTGTCCTGGAGCGCAACGCTCAGCCAAACACCGGTGACGCACACGACCACGTAGTAGCCAATCACCACCGTGTTGACCGGGTCGCGCAAGAACATGCGGGTGATGCCGGCAAAGCGCGCTGCGGAGAGCTGTACGACGATGCTGACGACCGTGATCACGATGCCCAAGACCGCCGCCACCACTCCTGCCAGCGCGCTGATGGCGTCGGTGATCGAGCCCGGATCGAAATCGAGGTAGCGCCCGAGCGGTCCCGGCACTCCCGAGGGGTCCCACTCTCCGGCCAGGAGGAAGTCGAGGCCGTACAGCACCCAGAACGTCGCCAGCGAAAGGCCGGCCAGGAGGAGCGTGGGGAAAACCCAACGCCGCGCCCAAGGGAGCCCCTCGTCGGCCACCGCTCAGCCCTCCGAGGGAACCTTGAACCAAGCGCCGATTAGGTGACGCTGATAAATCTCGAAGGCTCCGCCGGCCATGTCCTCATACACCTCGGGGATGTCCTTCTCACGCTCGGCGCCAAACGGCGCAAACTTCGGCGGTCGCCACAAGGTCATCTTGTCCTCGAGTAGCTCGGCTCCGGGCAGCTCGAAGGTCGCGCGAAAGAAGATCGCTGCACCCATGAACATCGTCTTGGGAGCACCACCGACGAAGCCTCCCGACAGGCGCTCCTGGTGCTGCAGAGTGAGCGTCGGGCCGGTGACGCCCTCCAGCGTCTGGTTCACGTCCGAAGGCAGCGGGGCCAGCTCGAAGCGCAGAATGTCTTCGGGGAAGGCAGCCTGCAGCCGTGCACGCACATTTTCGCCGAGCTTGCGCTCGCGACCCCGTGCGTAGTCACCCAGGAAGTATTGGCTCGGTAGGACCTTCTTGCCGAGGTAGTACTTCTTGGACTTCAAGACGACGTTGTCCACGTTCTCCGGCTGCTGCGGGAACTCCTGGCGGAAGCGGATGATCACCCGGGGCCCATGCAGCTCGGCGTAGGCCAAGAGTTGCTGGAAGAACGGGACCACGCTTTCGTTCTCTGGGTTCGCCTGCTCCTGGAAGCGAGCGAGTGCCGCGGTGATGACCTCGCGACGCGCATAGGCGATCTCGGTGGCGACGAGCGCGGTGTGCGGGCTCGACAGCTTGAACTGGTCGATCGCGGTGAGGGACTTCTTCTCGCGGGCACGGCCAAGCTCCCCCAGGAGCGCCTCGCGCAAGGCGAGTGCCGCCTCGCCAGCGATGCGCGAGCCCGGATGCGTCCTCTGGAACTCCTCGATCGCCTGCACGGAGCCCTTGGCCTTGGCCACGCCAAGCTCTGCCCGAGGCAGGTAGATCTCGGACACCTCCGAACGCTTGCCGCCGCGCGCCAAGTAGGCTTGCAGGGACTCGACCGTGTTCTCGGTCACACTCGCGCGATAGAGCGCTGCCTCACTGAGCGATGTGCGCAGATAGGAAACCGCATAGCCGAGCGTCACTGCCAAAAGCAGCGTCATGCCGAGGAGGAGCGTCGGCGGCAGAAGGCGGGGCCGGGGATGCGGGTCGGTGGGCGCTAGCGGGTTCGGGACACCGCTCTCGACGAGTGGGCTCAGGCGCGCGCGCTCGAGCTGCTCGCTCGGACCGAGCTCCCCCCACCGCGTCGCACCCTCGCGGTACCCCCGAGCGGCTTCCTCAGCCTGTTCGGCGCTGCTCACTGGCAGCTCGAAGGTGCGGGCCGCCGTGCGCACCACGATGGCAGTCCCCACGGCTTCGACGCTCGTGATCTCCTTCGCGTCGAGCTCGAAGAGCGAGCTGCCTGCAGCCCGCAAGAGGCCGCTCGGAAACAAGAACACGCCAGACCCGTACGGCAGACGACTCGTCTGCCAGGAGTTCGCGTAGGCGCGCAGGCCGCAGTAGGAGAGCGTCCCCGCGAAAACGAGGTGGGCCAAGAGGTGAGGCAAGCCGCCGATGGCGAGTGGACTCTGCAGGTCGCCGAAGCCGATGGCGGTGAAGCCGGCCCACGCCACACCGGCGCCCACGGCCGAAAGTGCCCAGTTGCGCGTCGGCAGGTCGGGTTCCGCCAAGACCGCCAGCGGCCGGGGAACGGCTACCCCTTGCGACGACTCGATGAAGCGATCCTGGAGCGCTCGCGGCAGGCCGTAAAAGTCGAGTTTCCGCATTGCTATCGTCACTCGGGCGATGAGGAGTGAACCACGGCAGACGCCGTTTTCACAAGCCGGCCGCCCGGCGCGTACCGAAATGGTGTTTCCCGACAGCCAGCTTGGGCCGCTGCCCGGGTCCCGGGTCGCGCCCGCGTGCAGGAGTCAGCCGCTGCCCACATCCTGCCCCAGACCGTCCGCGACGGGTCAGGCCAGCTGACCATCGACATGCACGAACAGGTGGCGCATCTCGCCGCGACGGCGGTGCTGCCACAAATACAGGCCCTGCCACGTGCCGAGCACCAGACGTCCGCTGGCGATGGGCACGCACAAGGAGGTCTGCGTCAGCGCTGCCCTGGCGTGGGCGGGCATGTCGTCCGGACCCTCGTCGTCGTGCTCCCAGGCGCGGCTTTCCGGCGCCAGGTCCGCCATGAGCTTCTCCAGGTCGCGCCGTACAGCCGGGTCGGCGTTCTCCTGGATGACCAGACTCGCCGACGTATGCATGACGAACGCGGTGCACAGACCAGCGCTGACGCGCGATTCGGTCACCACCGCCTGCACGCGCGCAGTCACGTCGACGAGCCCCGGGCCCGATGCCATGATCTCGAGCTGCTTCTGGAAAATGGTCATGCCGGGATCCGGCCTCTGGGGCGCCTCTGGGATGCGCTCGCGGCCAGCGACTAGTGGAGCAAAGGCGAGCACGGAGAGCGAGCGCGGCCCCGAGAGCAGGTGAACCATGTTGGAAATGCGTGCCCTGTTGAACCACCGGCTCACCCAGCTCGGGCAGCAAGTCGAAGGCTACTTCCAGAAAACCCCGGCTCGCGCGCGAGCATGGCAGTTCCTGCTCTCGCTCGAACGTCACAACTCGCTGCGCACGGCGAGCGCCATGGCCTTCGACCTGTTCCTCGCCATCATTCCCATGCTCGGCCTGGCCGGGTTCGCGGCAGCACACCTCTTGCACAGTCAGCCGCAAGCGCTGGCCGAGAGCAGTCGCCTGCTCGATCTCGCACCGGCGCGGCTGCACGGGTTCATCGTGAGGAACCTCAACGCCTTCGCCGAAACGGAGCTGGCGCCGCTGTTTGCGCTGTTGGCGCTTTGGCTGTCGTCGGCCGCATTCTTCACGATGATCCGGGTGTTCGAGGAGAGCTTCGATTGCCAACGTCGGAGCTGGCTTTCCGCTCGCCTGCTCGCGCTCGGCTTTGCCCTGGTCGGACTCGCCCTGTTCGTTCTGGCTACCGCGGCGGGCGCGCTCTTGACCTGGCAAGGCCTCGTCTCCGCCGAGCAGAAGCATCAAATCTCGAAGCTGGTCGCCCTGGCGCCGCCAGCGCTCCGGCAGTTCCGGCCCGTATCTGCCCTGGCCTTCGCGGCCAGCGCGCTCTCGATCATGGGCTACTTGGGCCTCATCTACCGCTTCGCGGTCGTGCGGCTGGTGAAGCGCCGCTACGTCCCAGGTGCCGTCATCGCGACCTCGATTGGGCTCCTGGGTTCGTTCCTACTCGCGTACTACGTCACTCACCTGGGGCGGTACGCGCTCTTCTACGGCAGCCTGGCGATCATCGTCGTGGTCATGCTCTGGCTGTGGCTCTGGTGTTCGGCCATCCTGATTGGCGCGGAGATCAACGTAGCCCTGGAGGATGCGCTCGCAGGCACCACCGCCGCTGTCGGCTCGTGGCCAAGCGAGAGCCGTTGGCATGCCGACGGCTCGCCCGCACTCGCTCAAGGGGCCGATTCGGAGCCAACCGGACCCACGCAGATGCCGAGCGCGACCGGGAACCCAGACGGAGACTGACAGAGCTGATCGGTGGCGCAGGCCGCCTCGCCGCCCTCGGTCTGGCAGATGGCCATGCAGCCCAGGGTTGGGGAGCACACCAGTCCGTGCCCGCATTCGCCGGAAGTCAGGCTGGTGCACTCGTCGCCGGCGGTGCCCGCGCCGGGCTGCACGCAGGCGGTACGCCCGTCCGGCCGGACCACCACGCAGGCCAAATCGCCGGTGCAAGTACACTCGCCGTCCGTGGGACAGGGGTACGGATCGAAGGGCGGGCAGTCGTCGAGCGGCGCGCACACCGGCACCTGGAGCTCGGGCTGTCCCAAGAGGGGTGCCGCCGAACAGTACGTGTCCCCAGCGCAGGAGCTGCCGCCTTCACAGCAATAGGGCTTGCAGACGCCCACCGTGGCGCCGATGTCGATGCAGGCGAGGCCAGGCGCGCAGTCCGCCGGGCTCAGGCACGATGCGTCGGCGGTCTGGGTGCCGGTGGGCGAGCACGTCGCCTCCCGCTGGCAATCGGATCCCTCACAATCCGCATCTGTCAGCTGAACCTGGCAGCTGGCTTCGACTTCTCCCAAGTCGCCTGGATTGGCGCTCAGACCCGCTGATCCGCCAAACGCCGTTGCCCCACCCAGACCTCCGGCGCCGCCCTGACTGAAGGGTTCGCACGCCGACGCGTCGTCCGGTGAGCACTCGGCCTCGCCGCAGCGCGGATCGAGCCGGTCCAGACCACCGCCCATGCCGCCCGTCCAGCCGATACCAATGATGTCGATGATGATGCCGGTGCGGCCGCCCGAGCCGGAAATGACCGTTCCGCCGGTGCCGTCTGGGGACGAACCCGACGAGCTGCAGCGGATCGACCCCACGCCAAGTAGCGCAATGGCAAGCGCCGCTAGAGACCGAACACGAAAGAAAGCTCTCAAAGTGCGTCCAGTCTAGCGCTCCCGGCTGGCAGCGGCACGCTCGGCAACCGGGGACGGGCTACTTCGCCTCGAGCCGCAAGTGGCGGACCTCGGAGTTTCCAGCCGTGTCGAAGACTCGCAGCGTAAACAGGTCGGGGCCCGAGGGGCTGAGCGCAGCCAGGTCGAGCACGAAATCTTCCTCGTTCTGGTCGAAGATGCCGTCCTTCGGCTCGAAGGGGACCCACTCCTCACGACCGGCAAGGCGCACCTCGATGCGACGGACTGGACCGACCGCGTCCGTCACCCGGCCGCTGACCACTCGCCCGCGCACCTGAACGTCAGCGATGACCGGTGCGCTGTTGTCGACCAGGACGACGTTGCTCTCCAGGCTGTGCCGAAGTGTACGAGCTGGCGGATTGGACAGCTCGTCCGACGCGGTCACACGCAGGATGTACTTGCCTTCGGGGATATCCTTGGTTTCCCAGGAAAAATCGGACCGGGTCAGCACCTTGCCTGGTTCGAGCGCGTCGTACCAAACGGTGGACGCCGAGAGTGGTCGGTAGTGCACGAAGAAGCGCAGCTCGTCATCGTCCGCATTGTCGACCTTGAAGCTCACCTCGATGGTGGACTTCGGTGAGCCGTCGATGGGCTGGCCCGACTTGACGCTGCCCTGTCCGGTCCCCGACGTGCGCGCGCCAAACTTGGCCTCGATCTCGGTGATCACGGGCCGCACGTTGTCGGTCACGAAGGGGACGTCGATGCGGCGCAGCACCGAGCCTGCGCTCTGGGGCATGCGTGCCCGTACTTGGAAATAGCGACCCGCGGGACTCGGCACGAGTGCAGGTCGGTCCAAATCGCGGCTCCAGTCCGACCAGGTATCGTCCGGCTCACTGGTGTTGCCGCTGCGCGTGGCCAAGGCGACCTTGCCCTCGGCATCCCAGCTGATCAGGCCGAAACGAGCGCGAAGGCCCGCGTCGAGGACCTTGCTCGTCCACACCGAGGTGGCGCCGCCGACACCCTTGACCGCGTAGGCGGCCACGGCGTCGCTGGTGACGACCCAACCTCGGTCGCCCTTGAGCAAGATCTTGCCGATCTGGCGCTCCTCTGCGTCGAGCAGAATGACGCTCTCGTGGTCTGGACCCACCCGGATCACCTTCCCTTCGCCGCCGGTACCCAACAAGGGCCGGTGCGCCTCGTCGAGCGCCAGGGCCGCGAAGTGGTCGTCGGGCGACTCGTAGAGCTTCTCCGGCGTTCCGTCGGCGGCGAACGAGTAGAGCACCCCCTTGCCCTTCTTCGGGCTGTCTCGCGAGGGCCCCGCCGCCCGGTCGGCCTTCATGTTGCCTGAGCGATCTGCTTCTTTGAGCTCGTTGGCGATGGCGAACACCACGCCACTCGTGTCGGCAGCGATGGCGCGGACTTCCGTGGACTCGAAGTCGTAGAGCACTTGGCCACGGCCCGGCGAGCCCACCTTGTAGAGGCGTGCCTTTCCTGAGCTACCCGTGAGGACGAAGCTGCCGCTGGTGGCAACGCTCACCAAGTGCGGCTGATCGGAATCGAAGTAAACTTGCGCCGTCCCATCGGCAATGACGCGAAACAGCTGCCCATTCGGGCCGGTGGCTGCAAACAAGGCCTGCCGCGCCGCGTCGTAGGCAAGGCCCCAGACGTGCTCTGCACCCTCGAGCTTCGCGAAGGGCACGAGCTCCTTGTCGCGCAATTCGTAGAGCTCTCCGCCCGGCGACGAACCCACGATGATGCGCCCGAATGCTCGGGCGATGGAGGTGAGCGCCAGCGCCTTGCGCGAGGCCACCTCTTCGGTCTGGCCAGGGTTGACCCGAAGCAGCTTGCCCTCGTTGCCCGTGGCGACCAAGAGGCCGGTCTCCGTCTCGAGGGCGTCCCAGGCCGAGTCCGCGCCCGGCACGTCCTGGCGTGCGGTCTCCAGGCCCGGCCGCACGTTGCCCGAAGAATCGACAGCGACGGCCTCGAGCTTGCCGGCGGCGAAGTCCTTCTCCGACTCGAGCACGAAGTGCCGTGTGCCGACGGCCGAAGCGGCGCCAGCGGAAAGCACCAAACACAGGAGCAGGCGCACGGACCGCCGGCCCGACGAAGGGGCCCGAGCTGGGCCAAACCAGGAGCGGACGAGCGAATGCATTTTGGGGGAGTTTTCTCTGGCTTTGCGCATGAAGGACGAATCTTTTCGGGGCGCGTGCCGGACTAACGCAGGCGGGGAGCCACGTGCACGGTCACGCGATCCTTACCGATCACGTAGTAAGGAAGCGGGGTGACCAAATGGCGCGTCGATTCGAAGCGCGCCACGGTGAGCGAGGAGTGGCTCGACGACAACCGATCGAGCGCAAACGCGGGAAGGCCATCGGCCACGACGCCTCGATACGCAGCCCCGGTCTGGCCGGAGTCGAACGATACGACCAGGCTGCGCGGCTTCTCGGTGGGGTTCTGCAGATTGGCCAAGAGCTCCGCCAGGTTCTCGGCTGGTGCCAGCGGGCGCGACACGTCGTAGCCAGGCTCGATGGCGAGCGTGACGTCTCGATCCTCGAACTCCGGCGGCAGGGTCACCGAAAGGACGCGCGATTCACGCGGTTTTCCGTAAGGCTCGAGGAGGACGCGAACGCGCACGGTCTCGCCCGGCTCGACCTCGGGTGTGAGCAACTCCACGCCCCGCAGCACGGCAACGTCGCGCGCGAAATGCAGCTTGGCGACCACGTCGACGCGCTCCAGGACCGCGTCTTGCCAGGGATTGTTGAAAGCAGTGCCGATGGCGCGCAGGAAGTCCGACTCCATGACTTCCGCGGTGCCCGGCGTGCCCGCCGGATTCGAACCGTAGTCGTCGAAGTCGAGCTCCGGAAAACCGACGAACTTCACCCGGCTCTCCAAGGTGTAGGTCACGTCGCGCCGCTCGGCAGCGGCCGCTTCGAGACCGCTGCCGATGGCCATGCCGACGAAGGTTGGCGTCACGAAGCGGTCGTGAGCGACGTCGAACTTCCAGTCCGTGTAGGGTGCGCCGGGCTCGCCTTCGATGTGCAGCGTAACCGGCACGGTGCGCGGGCGAGCGTCTTGGTGAACGACGATCGAAGCCTGACGATCGTTCACCAGGGTGCCGCGCGGAGCGCCCGCCTCCCCCATCTTGAAGGAACGCATCTGGCTGGCCATGAACCACAGGATCCGAGCCTCGCAGGTGGGCAGGGCGGTCACGCCGACGTTCATCATCGGGTGGCCGAAGGCGACGAGGCGGTCCCCTTCCACGCGGGTGACGGTGCCCAGGCCCATGCCGCTGACGTCGCCGCTGACCAGGCTGACGCCGATCGCCCCACCATCGACGAAGCCGCCCTGGCTGGGGCGAGTCGACGCACTGCTACCGCCACCCGCCTGCATGGGGACGAGTCCAAGTGGCTCCAGCAGCTCACGCGCCGTCTCGAGCGCGCTCGCGGAGAACCCGCTGAGCAAGAGGGGCGTCGAGACCGGGGTTGCCCCCGACTCGGCCGTCGATCCGGAGCGCAACATTCGTGCGTGCTCACGCAAGTCGTAGCTGCCATCTGGGCTCAGCGTGGCCTGCCGCTTCGGCTGGCTGGCTGCCGCCTCCGGAAGCAACTTGATCGGCGAGCCGCGCAGTACGGGCGGGATCGGGCGTACGAGGTCGTCGAGCATGGCCCGGATCGGCGTGACGCCTGCCACCGGTTCGACGCCGTACGTCCAGCCGTAAGCGTAGGCGCCGATCATCTTGCCGTCGATGTAGATCGGGCTCCCGCTCATGCCGGCGACGATCTTGGTGACGTCGAGTCGAGGGTGCATCGTCTTGATCAGGACGAGCTCCTGCTTGGGCCGGAAGTTATCGAGCACATCGATCACTTCGACGTCGAACTTCTCCGGCTTGGTGCCCTCGAACACCGTGAGGCCGTAGCCCTTCATCCCCTTCTTGATGGCCGAAAGGGGCAAGACGTCCGCTCGCGCTGCCCGACCGTCAGCCCGAGCGATGGGAACGAGCACCGGCAAGGACGACGTCAGCCCGAGCAGGGCGGCCAGGGTCACGAGCAGGGTCTTGTCCACGGTGAGATAGCTCTATAGCGAAATCCTCGGCACTTGCACCGCGGCCGGTACGGCCGCCGGCGCGGCCGCGAAAAGCACCGTCTCCCGGGATTTCCTTGTACGATCGTTGTTGTTTGGCGAGTGCTTTTTCAGCACCCTCTGGCAGCGTCCATGGGCCTCTTCTTGTACGTCGCCCTGCTCCTGCTTTTCGCGACCTGGGTGACGGCGCACGTCCTGCTCTGCTTGCGCCTCGCCACCAAGAGCTGGAAAGAGGCGACTCTCGGCCTCGTCTTGTTCCCGCTTGCCGGCTACTTCGGCCAGGAGCGCCGGCTCACCAAGTTGACGTCGGTTTGGGTGGTCAGCCTCACCCTCTATCTGGTGGCCCTGCTCTTGGGCGCCGTCTACGGGGACGTGCGCCCCCCGACCTGACCCGGCGCGATGGGAAGCTGCTCCGGGAGCCACGCCCAGCTCACTACCGGCGCTGAGCGGTCACCGTGGGCTCAGTGGGCGGTGGAGTTGGGCCGCCTGGCTGCCGCTGTGGCACTGAATCCGTCAGCGTGCGAACCTGCGCCACACCCTCACGAACGAACCGGTCCAGCACGCGGCGCGCCAGCTCGGGGTGCCCATCCCAAAGCACCACCGTTGCATAGACCAAGCAGCCGGACTCGTACGCAGGGTAGGCAGTCCACGCCGCCGAGAAGTCGTAGCGAGAGAAGAGGAAGGAGACGTGCCCTTCGGTCTTGTGAACGACGACCGGCCGCTCCTCCCAATGGCTCGCGCTCTCGACGATGGGGTCGATCGACACGCTATGGCGCTTGAGCTCCGCAAAGCCTTGGCGCTCGAACTCGTTCATGCAGGTGAGGCTGCTCGGGTTCTGCGCCCTGGACTCGACGGCAAAGACCGCCGTCAGCGTGTGGTGCTGCTTGGTGTAGCGAAACGCGGCCAAGTGCTCGATGCCGAACAGGCGGATCCGCTCCCAGTTCGGCCAGTCGGGCAGGGGCACGCGCACCTGGCGATCCTTGTCGGCACCCCAGCCCCAGTGGGCGGCGAGCTGACGCTCGAGAGCGGAGCGGTGGTCGACGATCGACGGCAACGGGGGTGGAGCCGGACGCCGAGGCGGAGGGGGCAAAGCGGCTGGCGAAGTCCCTGCCCGACGGGCAGCCTCGGCCTTCAGCTCGGCGAGGGCGAGCGCGCGCTTGCGTGCTTTCATCTCTCGCACCCGCTGCCGGGCGAACGCCACGATGCGTTCGTGCCGCTTTCGCTTCTCCTCAGCCTGGGCGGCCTCCTCAGCTGCTCGAGCGGCCTCGAGCCGGAGAGCTTCGGGATCCCGGGCGGCATCGCCCGGGGCAGCATCGCCCGGGGCAGCATCGCCCGGGGCAGCATCGCCCGGGGCGTCCGCGCTCGAAGCAGGAGGTGTGGGACTGGGACTCCCCTCCGCCGTCGACTGCGGGGAGGTGCCGTCCACTTCCAGCTGCAGCGGAAAGCCCTGCTCCGTGCCGGCGCTGCCGGTCGCGTCTGCTCCTGCCCTACCCCGACTCGGCTCTGATTTCGCTGCGGCCGGAGCGCGCCCGTCGGCCGCCCAAAGTGGCCGCGCACTCGCGAGCGCCAGCAGGAGCGCAAGCGTGCGGAAGCCGGGCGAGTGGGCAGCACCGGCAAGCGAGACTCTGGCCATGCTGCTTTTTACCCTCGTCTCCCCGGAACCTTCCTAAATCACCACCGAGCGCAGGCGGATGTCGTTCCAATCGGCGATGCCGACGCCGAGATCCGCGGCGCGCAGGATGTAGTTCGGCTCTCGACCCGCCTTGGCGAGGGTCATCCCGCCCCGCCGCACACGCTCCTCGTCGATCACTCGCCAGCCCACCCGATCCAGGGCTACCGCGTCAGTCGAGGCATAGACCGCTCCATGCGGGACGCGCATCCTCGGATCCTTGTCGAGCGGCCCCCGATCGTAGATGAGCTTGAACGCATCGGTGATGTGGAGGCGCGCGCGACTGCGCACGATGGGGTGGTTGTAGAGCAGCGCAATCTGCGGGCTTGCCTGATGCGCGTGGTGATCCTCGGGGTTTTCGATGTTGCCGTGGGTGACGTTCTTCATCGCGCCGGTGAAGCCACAGATCGAGTGATGCTTCATCATCGTCATGTCGATGAGCGCGCTGGACTCGGTCAAGAAGCGGCAGTAGCGGGTTGGCACGCGCTCGAAGACGACGATCTGAGGCATCGGGTGATCGCGGTTGTTGTGCGTGCCCGTAACCACGCCTGCCGGCAATCGGTGCTGGCGGACGTTCACCCGAGAGCCCAGGAGGTAGGTGGGATACTGCTCGTAGACGGTGATGCGCTCGGCCGGAACGCCTACGGCCATGACCGCCTCGACGAGCGGCAAGATGAGCTCGAAATTCACGGCCATCGTGGCGCCCACCTGACCTGCGATGCCGTTGACCTTGATCGCGACGGTTTCACTCGGGTGCACGAAGCGCCGCATCGCTTCCGTCAGATTGGGCGCACCGGTGAGGTCCATCAGAGCGCGCTCGAGCAGCCGCCCCGCAACCTCCGCCTTGGGCCAGAGCTGGTTCGGTTGCATCATCGAGGCGAAGTCGCCCTTGGCCTCGGCACGCGCGACCAAGCCCGGAAGGCTCAGGGGCACGAAACCCGACGGAGGCCGAGCCACCAGGGCGTCGGCCGCTTCGGGCTCCAAGGCTGGCTTCCCCGACTGAGCGCGCGCCTCGGCGGTCCGACCGATGGCTACCGCGAGCCCGGCGCCGACCAGAAGGTCGCGCCGCGTCACTCGGCGGGCGCTCGCCGCCCCTCGTGCACCCTCGGGACCCAGCTCGCTCGGCCGGGGACCTGCCTTCCGCTGGGTCGGCCGCTCCATGACGAGCCAGCATACCCAGTCTGCGGGGGAAGTCTCACGAAGCAGTCTGCCCCGCCCTGTCGTCCGGCGGCGGCGGATTCGGTCGCGGCTCGCTCCCTTTCTCGGGGGTTTTTGGCTTTCCATCGTCCTGGCTCGAGGTGGACGCCTCCGGGGCGCTCGGCCGGTCGAGCACGAGGTGCTCCTGCAGATTCGCTAGACTGCGCGGCCCAATGCCACGGACGCGCAAGAGGTCCGAGATGCGCTTGAATCGGCCCAAGCGCGTGCGCAAAAGGACGATGTCTTGCGCGCGCTTCAGTCCAATCCCGGGCAGGCGGTCGAGGTCCTCGGCGGTCGCCTCGTTGAGCACCAAGCGCCCGTCTGCGAGCACGGCCGCTCGAGGCGCCGCAGGCCCCGCGGCGGGCGCGGCCGGTGCGCACGGTGGAGGCGTGGGTGAAGGGGGCAGAGGGGCAGCTTCTGGTGCAGGCGGAGGCGTGCGCTCCGGTGTCTCGGAAGGCGGCGGCGCGAGCGTGGGCCCGTAGATGGTTTCGTCCCGGGACTGCTCCCCGAACCAGGCGATGCAAGCGAGCGCCGAGCAAAAGCCAACGATCTTCAGCACCGGCAGGAACCACACGGAGCGCGCCAGCCCGATCAAGGCACTTGGGCGCAGGGCGGCGGAGAGCAGCGGAGAGCTCGCCTCCAGGGGCGACGGAGCAGGCTCCGCGGACGGGCAGGACTGGAGGTCCCCCAGCGGGGGGACCTCCAGTTTGGGAAACGAGGGGAGAGGACGCATTTCCCGCCCTTTCGATCAGCCCGCGAGGGCGGTTGCCTCGCGCACTTCGCCGCGATCTTCCTTGGCCACGTAGTCTCGGATGTGCAGCTCTCCATCCACCGGCAGCGAGTCCAGCTTGCAGTTGAGCGAGCCATCGTGATTCACGAAGGCCACGCCCACCTTGTTCCAGAACTTGCGGTTCCCCTTGCCGGTGATGACGTAAATGACTTTCATCTTTGCCTGATCCATCTTTTTCTTCCTTTCGTTCGGAACGAACAGCCGCTCGCTCCACGACAGACCCTGAAGCGAAGGTCATGCCAGCCACCGACCCAGGCGGACTAACGGGGATCTCTGGGCCACCTGACGTGGCGCGTCGCGGTGCTCTTGCTGACGCCAGAGGCCCACGGCGAGCGGCTCCTTGATCGGCGCTGGGTACTGGTATTCGATGGTGCCGCGCGCTCGATCGCTCGATCGATCACTCGCAGGGCGCGCCTCCCGCCATGGCCACGGAAATCGAACGAAAGTTTCTGGTCCACCCCGACTGGCCACGTCCAGCGCAGGGCACCCGGCTGGTCCAGGGATACCTGAGCCGTGGCGGGCCCGTCTCCATCCGCATTCGCGCCAGCGCGGACCGAGCCTGGCTGACCGTGAAAGGCCCGACCAGCGGCATTTCGCGTGCCGAGTTCGAGTACGAGATCCCGCGCGAGGACGCCGAGCACATGCTCGCACTCTCCCAGACTCCACCGATCGACAAGACGCGCTACCGGATCCCTCACGGGCGGCACGTGATTGAAGTGGACGTGTTTGCCGGCGAAAATTCCGGGCTGGTCGTGGCCGAGGTGGAGCTCGAAAGCGAAGCGGTCGTGCTGGACAAGCCCAATTGGCTGGGCACCGAGGTCAGCGACGACCCACGCTACAGAAACTCCGCCCTAGCCGAGCACCCGCTCTCGACCTGGTCGGCGGCGGATCGGGCCAGCGTCACGGGGACGCAAGGGCCGCTTCCAGGCGAGCGATGAGCGGCGCAACCTCGGCGTGCCGCAGCTTGTATAGGCTGCGGTTGGCAACGAGCACCGTCGAGATGTCCGCAATGTGCTCGAGCACATCGAGGTGATTTTCGCGCAAGGTGGCCCCGCTCTCCACGATGTCCACGATGACGTCGGACAGGCCGACCAGCGGCGCCAACTCCACCGACCCGCCAACGTAGATGACCTCGGCTTGAATGCCCTTCTTGGCAAAATGCTCGGTGGCGATGCGAGGAAACTTGGTCGCCACGCGCGGGCGCGCCAGGTCGGCCGTGCCCTTGGGACCTGCCACCACCATGCGGCACACGCCGACCCCGAGATCGAGCAGCTGATAGAGGTCGTAGCGCCTCTCCAAGAGCACGTCGCGTCCGCTCAAACCGAGATCCGCGACTCCGTACTCGACGTAGGTGGGCACGTCGTCCGGCTTGAGCAAGAGGAAACGCACGCTGCCGTCGTCGCTCTGCCGGACCAGGCGCCGGTCCTCCGCTAGGAGGCTCGCCGTGGGGATCCCGGCCCGATCGAGCAGGGGCGCCAAGGCCAGTGAGACGCGCCCCTTGGGAATGGCCAAGGTGAGCGGACGCGCGGGGGCGCTCACGGCCCCTCCAAGCTGATGCGTTCGATGTCGGCGCCCACACCACCGAGCTTCTTCTCGATCGATTCGTAGCCACGATCGAGGTGGTACACGCGGCGCACGATCGTCTCACCCTCGGCGACGAGTCCCGCAATGACCAAGGACGCGCTGGCGCGCAAGTCGGTGGCCATGACGCTCGCGCCCGACAGCGTCGGCACACCCTGGACGAAGGCAGCGTTGTTGCGCACGTCGATCTGTGCACCCATGCGAATCAGCTCCGGCACGTGCATGAAGCGATTCTCGAAAATGGTCTCGGTGATCACGGCTCGTCCCTCCGAGACCGCCGTCATGCACATGAATTGCGCCTGCATGTCGGTGGGAAACCCGGGGTGCGGCGCGGTGGTGACGTCCACGGCGCGCAGTCGGCCCAGTCTGGCCGCACGCACGGAGTCGCCCTCGCGCTCGATGGAGAGGCCGGCCTTGCGCAGCTTGACGATGACCGGTTCCAGGTCTTCGAGCGGTGCGTTCTCGAGCAGGATGTCGCCCCCCACGGCGCCGACCGCCGCCAAGAACGTGCCTGCCTCGATCCGATCGGAGACGATGGCGTGGTCGAACGGTAGGAGCTCGTCCGCACCCTTGATGTGAATCACGGAGGTGCCCGCACCGTCGACCTTGGCCCCCATCTTGTTGAGGACGCGACCGAGCTCCTCCACTTCGGGCTCGCGGGCACAATTGACGAGCGTGCTCCTGCCCTTGGCCAAGGCGCAGGCCATCATGATGTTCTCGGTGCCGGTGACGGTGGGCATGTCGAACACGATCTCCGCACCTTCGAGGCGCCCAGCCTCCGCCTCGATGTAGCCGTGCTCGACCTTGATCCGAGCGCCGAGAGCTTCGAGGCCCTTGAGGTGCTGGTCGACGGGTCGTGCCCCGATTGCACAGCCACCGGGCAGCGACACGCGCGCGCGCCCGTGGCGCGCCACGAGCGGCCCCAAGACCAAGATGCTGGCGCGCATCTGACGCACCAGGTCGTAGGGGGCCTCGACCAGCGCTCCGCTGCTCGGCCCGACGTGCACTTCCGGCAGAGAAAGCTCCGTCTTGCGCCCGAGCACATCGAGCAGCGCACCGGTGGTGACGATGTCGCGCAGGCCCGGCACGTTGCGCAGGCGGCTCGCCCCGTCGGAGAGCAGGGTTGCGCAGAGAATCGGAAGCGCCGCGTTCTTGGCGCCGCCAACGGTGATGGTGCCGGAAAGCTTGCGTCCCCCGCGAACTCGAATTGCATCCATTTGGCCAAGTTCAATTGCACTATCAATCGAAGCAGGCAAGACGAGGCTATTTTTTGCTAGTCTCACGGCGTGCAGTCCAAAGCGGCAAGGCAGCGTCTGCTCTCGCGAGCGAGCGCCTGGCTCGGGGTGAGCCTACTGTCGCTCGCCAGTGCGGGGCTCTCCCCGGCCCGTGCGGCCGATACGTCCCGAGCGGCCGCCATGGCCGACCCCATCGCGGGCCCGCTGCCGAGCCAGAGTGCGGCAAGCAGCATCCGAGCCCTTCTGCGTTCAGGCCGCCTGGAAGCAAGGGCCGAGCTGGTCGAGCTCTCCTTTTCGCCCGAGGTCACGGGCGATGCGCGGACTCTGCTCCTGGCGGTGCGCGCGCTCCACGCCAGCTCCTACGGCAGGTTCTACGCCTACGGCGGCGACCCGACGATCGAGCGGGCCCTGCTTCGCCATCTGCGCACGCCGCCGGACGGCGACAATCCACCCTTACGCGCGCTGGCACGAGCCAGCGCTGCGCACTCTCTGGCGCTGCACCGGAATGCCGAATCCCTGCGCGCGTTGGTCCTGCTCGCTCGCGGTCCGGACACGCTGGACCCCGAGCTCTCGCGCCTCGCTCGGAGCGCCCTCCTGGCCTACCCGCAAGACCAAGCGGGGATCGATGCCGCCTTTCCGTGGCAAAGCGAAAGCGAGCGCGCAGAAAGCTTCGCCTGGATCGAAAACGCCAAGGAGGAGCGAACCAAGCGGCGCTCTGAGCGCTGCCAGCTCGCCAAGCAGCACCTGCCGGACTTGGGGGAGCTCCCCGCGGCCGGGGCCGCAGCGTACCTCTCGGACCTGGCCCTCTGCCCCCTCGAGCAGCGGCCCGTCAGCGCGGATTTTGCTCGGCTCGCAGCGTCCAGCCCGTCCTGGGCGCTCCGAGGCATGGCCGCGGTCGGCGTGGGGCAAGCGGACGCCAGCTGGCAGGAGCGTGCAAGGTCCAGCCTCCGGGCGAAAGACCCCACCCTGCGTTCCGCCGCCGCCTGGTTTCTGGCGACGACGAGCCGAGAAGCTGCCGAGCGCTTGGCGCTCGACCCTCGTCCAGAGGTCCGGGCCGCTGCCAAGAATCAGCTCGCGGCCCTCGAGCTGGCCGAGCCAGAGCTCCGGCCGCGTGCCTGCCCGCAGGCATGGGCCCGCCTGACAACGAGCGAGCTGTTTCGCCGCTTCACCTCCGGGAGCGAGCAGAGTGAGCTGGTCCTCGGCTGCTTGGCGAGTCGGCTCCGCCGCGAGCCCGGCCCCGGCCTACGGGCGCTCGACCTGGAAGCGCAGTGGGCAGCGACCCCCACGGTCGCCCGCGTCCTGGCTGCGAGCGCGCTCGGCGACGTGCCCGAGGCTGCATGGCCACAGGCCCAGGGCCTGGCGGAGCGACTCTTTGCCGTAGAAGCCGATGCCACAGTGCGTCGCTTCCTCTGTCTCTCGCAAAGAAAGCTGGGCCTCCACCCTGGAACATTGCTCTCTGGGACGCTCATCATTGATCCGGATCCAGTTTGTCTCGCCATCGGCTTTGGAGCCATGATCGTGACCCACGGCAGTCCCGCGCTCTCCACGGTCACGACTCAAAAGCAGTACTTCGCGGCGCGTGAGCTCTCACCGCCGCTCTTGCTCGAGCCTGCCCCCGACGGCTTCGTGGGCGCCAGAGTCCCCGCGGCGCCTGCGGGCTCCGCACCGGTGCTCGACTTCGTGGACTGTCGAGAAACGGGGGAGCCGACGTGGGCTTGCGGCAAGGCCGCCCAAACGCCACGCTGACCGTGGTGGCGCCCAAGAAGAGCAAGGATGCGGGGAGTGCTGGGCCAGGCGGCGAGAGCCCGGATCTCCCGTTCGAGAAAGCAATGAGCCGGCTCTCGGCCATCGTCGAAGAGCTGGAGAGCGGGCAGCTCAGCCTCGAAGAGTCGATCGTGCGCTTCGAGGAGGGCGTGCTGCTCGCGCGTGCATCACAGAAAAAGCTGGACGAGGCCGAGGCAAAGGTCGAGCTCTTGCTTTCGGTCGCCGAGGATGGCACCGCCGAGACCGAGGAGCTCGAGGAGCCGTGACTCTGGCTGGCAGCCGCCGCATCATCGACAGCGCGTGCGCGCTGATCATCGGTGACGAGCTGCTCAGCGGACGGATTGCCGACCAGAACATCGCGCCGCTGGCCAAGACGCTGCGCGCGATTGGCGTCACGCTGCGTACCGTCGCCGTGGTTGCGGACGAAGTAGACGTGATTTCGAGCGAAATCCTGCGCCTGCGCGCGCTCGGGGACATGGTGTTCACGAGCGGTGGTGTCGGCCCCACGCACGACGACGTATCCGTGCTCGGCGTGGCGCAGGCGCTGGGGCGCCCGGTGGTGGAGAGTGAGGAGCTGGTGGAGCTCCTGGCGGGGTTCTACGGACAACGCTTCACGCCCGCCCACCGCTTGATGGCGCGCGTCCCCGAAGGTGCCGAGCTGATTCGATCCGAGGACGTGCGCTGGCCGGCCATCGTGTGCGAGAACGTGTGGATGATGCCAGGCGTACCAGAGCTCTTTCGGGCTAAGCTACTCGGTGTCAGGGCACACCTCTGCGGGCCCGGACCTTTCTTCGCCGCGGAGGTACTAGCGCGCGTGGACGAGGTCGATCTGCTGCCGCAGCTCACTGCCATCGTCAGCCGCTATCCCGACGTTCACGTCGGTTCGTATCCCCGCTGGTTCGACCCGCTCTGCAAGACGCGCATCACGTTCGACGGGAAGAACGAAGAGAGCGTGCAGCGCGCAGCGCGTGATTTCCGCAGCCTAGCCGGAGACTCCGCGCTCGAACCTTGAGCCGACCGGCGCCCCTGGCACGCCAGGAGCGCCCCCGTGACGCGCCGGGCGGACCGCCCACGGGCCGACGCAGCAAGGGCCAGCGAGGCAGGCTGGCAAGGACCGTGCAAGCAACGTGCAGGCAGCGCCGGAACCGAACCAGCCAAAGCGCCCAGCATGCGGATTCAATCCCACACCGAGAAATGCGCGCCCGCCCTTCGCGTTCGCGAGCGCGCGGTGCTCGAGGGGACGGCGCCCTTGGCCGACCGAGAGCTACTCGCGCTCTTGTTGGACCCGGCTGGCCCGAGCGCCGTCGCCTGGCAGGCAGCGGGGCGCGTTCTGGACGAGTGCGGAGGCATCGCTCGGCTAACGGGCTTCGGCGCCGGAGGCTTGGCTCGCATCAGCGGGATCGATCGCCGAAGCGCGCTGCGCGTTCTGGCGGCGCTGGAGATGGGCCGGCGAGCAGAGCGGGCGAGCCAGCGGGACCTGAGCGGCGAAGCGCTTTCGGCGTCGTCGGTATTCGATTGGGCACGGCCCAAACTGAGCGCGCTCGATCACGAAGAGATATGGGTTCTTTGTGTGGACGCTCGTACGCGCCTGCGCTCGACCTGGCAGGTGGGGCGAGGCGGCTTGCACGGCTGCGCCGTGCTGCCCCGAGACGTCCTGGTCCCCGTGGTGCGCGACGCAGCTGCCGCGTTCGTGCTCGTGCACAATCATCCGAGTGGCGACCCCACGCCCAGTCACGAGGACGTCGTCTTCACGCGGGCGCTGGCCCAAGCCGGTGCCGCACTCTCGATCCCGCTCCTGGACCACGTGGTGGTCAGCAAGGGCGCATATCGAAGTCTGCTCGATGAGGGCCACCTCTAGGGCCGTGCCGGCAGCCTGACCGAGCTAGCACCGGACCGAGCAAGCCCAGCCCGCACCTGACCGAGCTGGTCTTGACCGAGCTAGTCCAGCCGGCCAGAGCCCGGAACCTGGGGCACCCGGCCGTCCGGGAGGCTCGGGAAGCCAGCTGCACCAGGCGCGCGGCTTGTGTATCCTAGAAGCAATGGGCTCCGAGATCTCCTTTTCCGCGCTGACAGACGTGGGGCGAAAGCGAGAACACAACGAAGACAACTTCCTCGTCGATCGAGCATTGGGGCTGTTCGTCGTTTGTGACGGCATGGGCGGCCATGCCGCGGGCGAGGTCGCATCCGCGCTTGCCGTGCGCACCTTCCACGAGGAGGTGAAGAAGGATGCGGAGATGCTGCGCGACTACGTCGCCGGTGCCACGGGCGTGGCCAAGGTGAGCAAGCGCGACATCAGCGCCATGCTGGAGTTTGCGGTGAATCGCGCTTCGGCTCGCGTCTATCGGGAGGCCAGCTCGGACGAGAAGAAGCGCGGCATGGGCACCACCCTGGTGGCAACCATCGTCGCGGGCGACACGGCATTCGTCATCTACGTCGGTGACAGTCGGCTTTACCTGCTCAGGGACGGAATTCTCGAGCAGCTGACGGAGGACCACAACGTCTACAACGAGCTCGTCAAGCGCAAGAAGATGCCGAAGGAGAAGGTCGAGCAGCTTGCGCAGAAGAACGCAATCACGCGCGCCGTGGGTGTGTACGAGCACGTCGAGCCCGACACCATCGTCCTCGATCTGGCGCCCGGGGATCGGCTGCTGCTCTGTTCGGACGGCCTCTACCAGTACTTCGAGGAGGATCTGGACCACCTCTCCAATCAGATTTCGAGCCCGGACGTCGAAGCCGGCGTGCGAGCGATGATCGAGACCGCCAACGAAATGGGCGGTTCCGACAACATCACCGGCATCCTGATTGGAATCGGCGGGGCCGATGAGCACGACGTCGATCGCACGCGCCGCTTGCAGCTCAAGCGCGAGTTGCTGGCCAAGATGCGCCTTTTCCGGCCGCTGAGCGAGCGCGAGCTGTTGCGCATCCTGCAGGTGACCGACGTGCTGGAGTACGCAGACGGCGAGTACGTCATGACCCAGGGTGAGACCGGCGAAGAGCTCTTCATCGTGCTGGATGGCAAGGTGGACATCCTGCGCGGAGAGGCCCTGATCACCACGCTCGAGCAGGGCGCCCATGTGGGTGAAATGGCGCTGGTGCGCAATCAACCCCGCTCTGCCTCGGTGCGGGCGAGCGGGCATGCGGAGCTGATGGTCATCCGGCGCCGCGACTTCTTCGAGCTGCTTCGCAACGAGCACGCCCTGGCGGTCAAGCTACTTTGGCAGTTCCTCGGGGTGGTGGCGGACCGCCTGGCGGAGACGAGCCGGGAGCTCGGACAAGCGCGGGTGGAGCTGGCCGCCGAAGGCACGGCAGAGGACCTGAGCGAGGAGTTGTTCGAGGATAGCGAGACCGACGACCTCGAGATGGCGCGGCCAACTCTGGTTGCACCCTTCAACGTCGGCGAGGGCGAGCCGGTCATCGACGAAGGCGCGGCACGCGGGCCAAAGAGGCCCGCGAACTGACCGGCGCCGAAGAGGCCCACGAATTGATGCGCAATGCCGGAGGCGCGGCCTCCCCAAAGCCGCCAGCCGGGCGTGGCCCTGCGGTTGCACTCCACCGCGGTTGACAGGCTGTTCCGAGGGCCGGTAGCTTGATCCAGCTCCCAAGTGGCTTCTCTTGCACGTCTTCCTCGACCCTCAGGGCGGACGCTCACCCGGCTCCGCGTGAGTGGTGCCCTGCTCGTTTTCGGCGGGACGGTGGTGGCATACGGAGAGGAGCCGAGGCAGCCCACCGAGCCAATCGTGCTGAGCGACACTGCGGTGGACTTGCTCGAAGTGCCGGACGCCTTCGACGTCGGCGATCCGTTCGACGTGGACCTCCGACTGTCTTTCGACCACGAGAACCGACAAGCCGACATCAAACGGGAGACGTCGTCATCGGATCCCGGCCTGACTACGGGCGGGTACCTGAGCGATTCACTGCCTGTCGGCACCTACTACGAATCCACGCAGCGCCTGATTCCCGAAGTGCGAGTCGGGATCATGCGCGAGCTTTCGCTGCACGTAGCGTTGCCGGTGATCCTGGCGAACACTCGCAGCCTGCGCGAAAATGCGCCGAGCGGCCCGGGCGCGCTGGAAGGTTTGCCAGGCGAGACGTTGTTCTCGCTCCCGTTCGATGCGCCTACCCGTAGCGGAATCGAGTACCTGGCGGTCGGGGCAGATCTCGGCTTGATGAACCAGTTCCGCAACCCGACTCTGCCCACCTGGATCGTGGGGATCGAAGGCCGATTCAACGTCTCCGAGCCGATGCACGCGTGCAACGCAGCCCCGGCGGCCGGTCAGGTCCCTTGCGCCTACCCGGCGGACATCGACCGCGACGGCGAGAACGATGTGCTCGGTGCGGACTTCGACGCGCCCCTCGACGACGGCGGCAACCTGGCCGACGAGCCCGAAGGGAACTTCAACGGCGAGCGCGGGCCCGGTGTGAGTCGCGGCACGCACGCTCTGGAAGGCCACGCTTACGTCTCGCGGCGCCTGAAGTACATCGAGCCATACACGGGCATCAAGGCGCTCGCCGAGTTCCAGACGGGCAACAGCGACTACGGACCGACCGACCTACTCGGCGTCCTGGTGAACCACCCCCCGCTGCGCGGAACCGTGGTGGCAGGCATCGCCGTCGTGCCCTGGGAGCAGCCAGAGAACTTCCGACGCATCGGCGTCGACGTGCGCGTGGAAGGAACCTACGTCTCCGAGGGGCGGGACTACTCGGAGCTCTTCGATGCCCTGGGTTCGAGCGATGCGCAGTCGATGCGATACCCGAATTTCTCGGAGTACAGGCAAAATTCACTGCCGAGCGGCCTGCCGGACCCAGTGAATCCCTCCGTAGTCGACCCGAACTCGCGGCGCGTGAACTTCACCGGCATCACGGACATCCAACAGCACGGCGACTACAAGCTTTCCACGCGCTTCACTTGGCAAGCGGGGCAGTACGTCAAGTTCGACCTCGGCGCCGGCTGGCGCATCATCCAGGCCCACTACATCACCTTCGACCAGGCCTGCAGCCCCTCGCCTCTGACTCCGCTCGAAGACGCCGGTCCGTGCAAGGTCAACACGAGCGCGGGCGCCGGGGGGACGCCAACCTGGGGCGCAACTGGCCTGCCGAATGCCGAATACCGCGCCGTGATCAATGCCCCCGGCCGGCGCTACCGTGTGGACACTTCCCACGGCTTCAACTTCTGGCTGCGCGCCAGCGTGCTTTTCTGATAGCTCTCGGGTCCGAGCGTCGCCCAAGAGGGGCCGCTCGCCCGAAGGGGCCCGATGGCCAAAGAGCAGCTCCGCGTCTCACCGGAAGAGGTCGGGCTCCGCGTGGACCGCTTGCTGGGCAGGCGGCACAGCGGGCTCAGCCGGCGCGCCCTGCGCCTTGCTTTCGAGGCAGGGCAAGTCTCGATCAATGGGCGACCTGCGCGCAAAGGGGACGCCGTAGCGGCGGGCGATGTCGTCGACTTCGACGCAGACCTTGCGGAAGTCGTCGCTCGACCGGCGCCAGCTGACGGCGCGCGTCTCGTCCTCGTGACCGAGCACCTGGTCATTCTGGACAAGCCGGCCGGGGTGCCTTCGGTTGCAGTGCCCGGCCGACTGGAGGGCACCGCCGCGGGGCAACTCCTGACGCTGTTTCCGGAGCTTGCCGGCATCGGCTACGGACCCCGCGAGCCGGGCCTCGTGCATCGCCTCGACACCTACACATCGGGACTGCTCCTGGCGGCTCGCTCCAAGGATGCCTTCGCAGAACTCCGCCAGGCGATGCAGAAGGGCGCGATCGAGAAGCGGTACGTCGCCATCGCGTGTGGCTCTGCGCCCGAGCACGGCCGGATCGATCGCTGCCTGGAGCCCGATCCGCACGACCAGAGGCGCGTACGCACGACTGGAGGCCCCGGCAGTCGCCAGGCGACTGTGTTCCGCTGCCTGGAACGGCGAGGAGAGCACAGCCTGCTCGAGGTGACGCTGGCGCGTGGCTATCGGCACCAGATCCGAGCCCACCTGGCCAGCATCGGCCTGCCCCTGGCCGGTGACGTGCTCTACGGCGGAGCCGACGCCGGCCTCGGGCCGCGACACGCACTGCACGCGAGCCTGATGCAATGCGCCCAGCCCGCCCTTGCCTTTCGAGCCGAGGCGCAGCTTCCGGGCGACCTCGAAAGCTTCTGGGCGCGACTCGGCTAGCAGGGTGCTGTTTCAGCACCCTGCGTGCTGATCCGCGCGGGCTAGGGCCGTTCGCGTTCGGTTCGAAACCCCCATGAATGTGAGGGCTTTCGAACCTTCCCGGGCGCACGGATCCGCGCGGGCACGGTCGTTGTCGTTGGCAAGGTGCTGTTTCAGCACCCTGCTAGCCGCGCGCAGACGAGGCCAGGGGCGCCGCGGGCACGGGAGCTCCGCGGCGCGCCGGCGCCCGAGTGCTCGCACTGCTTCCTACCGCTGGCGGGCTGGGCGGAGCCGTCTCTGGCGAGGGACGCTGCAAGTGGGCGACGAGGCTGCAGAGGAGGCGGCGCAGCTGGCCGCGGGTAGGTGCCCGCGGGTGTAGGATGGCCGTCTTCTCCTCGCTCTGGCGGCCGCGAGTCCAAGCGATTTCCTTGGGCAAGCGCTCCCGGGCAGGCGAGTCCTCGAGTGCGCGCAGCACGACGCACGGCATGAGGTAGTCACCCGGTCCCTCCTCGAAGGCGACCTCCAGAGCCCTTAGGCCGCTCGGTGGGCGCTCTAGAACGACGCGCAAGCGCACCTCGTCGACGGGTCCAAGCCCCTGAGCGGTACCGGTATGACGCCCCCAAAGCTCGACCGCACGCACCGATCCAAGGCGCGTCTTTTCGAGGAAGCGGAACCAGGGCAACGCCTGCTCGGCGGGAGAGCGCGGAAAGTCGGCACGCCGTCCGGTCAGGAACACCGGCAGAACGAGCAGCACGAAGGCTAGGCTCATCAGCGCCTGGTAGTCGTCGTGTGGCAGCCGCAAGTAGGCGACAGCTACACCCGAGCAGAGGACCCCAAGAGCCAAGAAGGAGCCGAGCAGCGTGCTGGAGTCGAAAGCACGCACCAAGAGCGGCCAGGTCCGAGGGGCGAGGGCCTCGATCCCCAGGGGCGCCCAGGTGCCTGGCCCACGCGGCGCGCTCCGCCGCACCGGCGGGAGATGGACGCAGAACGCCGCAAGCGCGAAGCCAGAGGCCATGGCGAGGGCAGCCCGATGGGACAGGGCGAGAGTCACGAACGAGACCGCCAGCGCCGCGGTCAGCACCGCCCGCGCCCAGGGTGGGCTCGGCACCAGCGGGCGCGTCCGGGACTCGGTCTCCCGCGACAAGACCGCCACGGCTCGCTCCTTGAAGTAGACCAGGAGGCCCACAAAGAGTCCCAAGGACGCACAGAGCGCGATCTGCCACGGACTCGGGCCGCGCGGCGCAGTGCGCTTCTGGCTCCCCGAGATGCGCTGCGGTGCGAGGGGATCGTCGGCAAGCGCGCCAGACAGCGCCGCCCGATCGAGGTCGACCTGCCAGACGGCGGGCTCTCCGACCGCTACGTGCGTGCGCAAGAGCTCGATCTCGTCGCGCTCCGAGCCAACCAGGACCTGGCCGAGAAGCACGGCGCGCGCCGCCCGCTCCGGACTGGCCAGGAGCGCTGGAGGGCGGCCAGCATGGGCAGCGGCGATCACGACCTTCGCCGCGTCCACGCCTCCGGATAGCCGCGGGCCCACCCAGGTGAACGTTACCTGGTCGCCGTGAGGCTCCAAGAGCCTCTTCTTGGCCGCGTCCAGCCGATAGCCAAAGTCGAAGCGGTAGGTCCCGCTGCGCAAGCCTTCACCCGCGAGCGTTTCCAGGCGCAGCGCCCCACCCTCCGCAAGTGAGAGACGGAGAGGTAGCCCGGCCGTGTTGTTCCCCTGGACACGAGTCACCTTGGCGTCGACGGACAGCTCCACGTCGTCACCAATGCCCTCGATCTCGAGGCTCTTCAGCGGACCCCCGCGGAGCGACAAGGTCAGCTGGTGCCGAACCCCGACCCAGCCGCTCTCCTCGACCTCGACCCGGGTTTCGTGCCCGACGACCGTCTGCTCGATCCAAGCTCGCGCTGGCGCTCCCCAGAGCAGCAGCGCCAGAAGCAGAGGCAAGGCCCGCGGCCAGGAGCCCCGAGTTTGGGCGATGGGGGCGCTCCGGCGCATCTCATCACCGAGATGCGCTGAGCCGCCTTTCGTGGCCAAGTTCCTAGCGGGTCTTTTTGGCTCGCTCCTCCTCGGCCGACAAGGCGAGGATCAGGGCGGCGGCGTCGGTCAGGAACTCGTCTGGAATGCGGGTGTGGACGGAGAGCTGCGTGGCCCCGCCCGCCGTGACGGTGAAAAAGGACGTGGCGGGAAAAACGCCGCGATGCGGGGCCGTGGTCAGCGCCTGACGGGCAGTCTTCAGGGTCTCCGCGCTCAGCACCGGGGCCATTTGGTCGACCACGCCGCTCAGGCGAATGCCGGCCGCCACCAGCGCTGCACGCTCGAAAAATCCGGAAAACTCCGGAGCAGCGGCGAGGCGCGACCCTTCGGCGCCCACCTTGGTGAGCGCCTCGGTGAGTCCACTCTGGTCGGGAGCCAGGGCAAGCCAGGTCGCTTTCCCGCTCGCACTGACGGCGATGTAGCCGCGCTCGAGCTGGTCGACCCCGGCAGCATTGGCGCCGGTGACACCCTCCTTGGCCAGCTCCTCGGTTCCTTCCCGGAGCGCCGACACCACGGACTCGGGCAGGCGGTACTCGTACACCTGAGCCGATAGCCCACGCCCCAGGTTCATCTGCTTCTTCGCCAGGTGCGGACGATGGCGCGGCTCGACGTCGATCTTCTGGAACTGCTTGTCGGCAAGCACGAAGGCCAGCCCGTCCAGGATCTCGAGCACCTGCTTGCGCTCCTGGTCAACGCCGAGCAGCGTCCAGGTGGCGCGCGCTCGGTCGTCCTGCGCCTTCGATGGCTCGGGCTTCCCTTTCGCATCGAACGGGCCGGTCGCGTACACCACCGTGCGATCGGCGGCGAAAATAGCGGTCAAGGAACGCGCCAGCTTGTCGGCGGTGGCGCGCGAAACATCCTTGGCTTCGAGCGCTCCCGCCCCGAGCTCGCCGATCACCCGAGCCAAGCGCTCGCATTGCTTCTGAGGCGGTTGGCGGAAGTAGCCAGCACTCGTGGCCTCGGCGGGCAGACGCAGGGCAAGGTCGGGCGCCGGTCCCTGCGTCCGCACCCACTCACGCGAAGTACCCACCAGCCAGGAGGTAGCCCCGGCCAGCGTCAGCACGAGCTCGCTCTCGAAGGCGCCCTCTCGATCCCAGAGGTCGAAGGTCAAAGCCTGCACGTCCTCGCCGACGGCGATCAGCTCGTCCACGAGGCCGAGGATCGCGTCGCTGGCAGCCGCGTCGAAGCGTGGATGATCCTGATGAACCTGCCGCGCGGCGACCCCGCCCAACAGGCGCAGACCCCTCAGCTGCTTGCCGTACTGCTTCTGCAAAGGCTCGGCGAGCACGCGGACCGCGATCTCGGCGTCGCCCAGCGGCTCGGCAGGGAAGCCACGGAGAGCGTAGGCCTGGAGCGAGTTCAGACTTTCCGCTCGATCGGCACAGACAATCCGCGCCGGACTCGGGCCGAGCGAGCGACCGAGCGCGCACTCGTCACCGGATAGCTCGAAGTAGTGGAGACCCTCGGGCCCCTGCCGGGTGTCGATTCCTTCTGCGTCCAGGCCCTGCAAAGCAGCGCGCACTCCACGCGCGCTCACCGAGAAGACCGCCATCGGATCCTCGCCGCTGACGGGATGCAAGGCCATGAGCGCTTCGACCGGTGCGTCGATGTCCACGACCCGGTCGAGCACCCGGCCTACGCGGGGGTCCTCCTCGGCGATCAGGCGCCGCAGGTCGAGCGGAGAAGACGCTGCGTCGCCGACGGACGACAGCAAGGCGCCTGGATTCTTCACGCGCGCGCGCAGGAACACCCCACTCGGCGCGGGAGCTGGCTCGAGCGGTGAGGTGTCCTCGACTTCAGCGGCGGGTGCGCCGGCGCTTTCCTCGGCGGCGTCCCCGGCCTCGGGGCCTTTTGCGGGCTTCTTGCCGCAAGCAGAGAGGGAGAGCGCGAGAACGAGGATGCCCGTGAGCGGCCTAGGGCCAGCCACGAGCGTCAAGAAGCACTTTCGCATGGCAGGGACCGTAGCGCGGTCGTGAGCGCTCAGCACCGGGGCCATGGAAGAGGTTGTCGGGTAGGAGAAGCTCGCGGTCATTCCTGGCAGGGCTTACCGATTTGACCGCCATAGCGGGCGAAGGCGTCGTAGGCCTGGACGCAGGGGTCAGCCATGGGCATCTGCCGGAATCTCTCGCACATGTGCCGCGCACGTTCGCCTTGCACGGTCAGACAGCATTGCACCGTGCGTTCACACACGCGGGCGAGCTCTGCAGAATCCGAGCCCGGGGCGGGCGTCGCGGTCGCCAGAGCGCTGGGTGGCTCTGCCGGCTCCGGCGCAGGCTCGGGGGCGGCGGGTGGCTCCGACTGCGCCGGAGCGGGCACGACGTCCGGATCGGTGGCGACCGCATCGGTGCTGCCCTGCTCGAGCTCGAGTTCGGCAAGAACGCGATCGATCAGGGGACGGAGCTCGTCGATGAGCTCGGGCAGCCACGACACGGCGCTGGCTGCCATGCCCATCAGCCAAACGGCAGCGGCGAGCAAGCAGCCGACCCGCACCATTTTCATGACGGCGCGGGCCGGGGCCATCATGTCGGCGACGGGGCCGGCGAGCTGGGTCGCTGGATCGGGGGCGGCCTGCCGGCGTGGGGGCTTCTGACCCAACGGATCGTCCACGGAAAACGGACGCAGGTCCTTGGCCGAGACACCACGCTTGAAATCCATATCCCCTGGCTCCACGGCCAGGATATCAGCTTGCGCTCGTAGCTACAGGGCAGAGCCGATCCAGCGGCGCGCGGGCCTACTCGCCGCAGCCGCAGTAGACGGCGGCAACGGCGTTGGTGGGCTCTCCGGAGTCCAGGCCACAGCCAGCCGCATCCACGGAGGAGGCGTACAGGCCCGTCTGCGTGCAGTGACCGCAATAGTAGCCAGCGTTGGGCGAGCAGCGACACGAAACCGGCTGGAAGCGCAGGCCGTTCGGATCGGTCTTGGGCCCGTCCCCGGGGCCATCCGTAAACGAAAGCGCTCCGCACACGAAGAGGTCTCCCACCCCGCAGTCGGCCGGACGCGCCGGCCGCGTCGTGTCGCACCGGCAGGCCCCGCTGATCGAAATGGTCGGCTGCATGTGCCCGATGGAGTTCTCCACGTAGTCGCAGCTCACCGGACGACCGGAACAGTCCCACTGCGCCGGCGGACAAGCGTTCTGGGCGCTCCCACCCACCGTCGTCCCATCGACGGTCCCTTCGACGACGATCGGCTCGGGGAAGTCTGCCTCCGGCTCGACGCCAGGGGGATCGGTGTCGACCAGCCCGCCGCAACCACCAAGGCCCCAGGCGAGCGCGACGAGCAGTACGAAGCCAAGCCCGAGCGAGCAGACGACCGCGCTCAGGCTGCCAATGGCCCAGCCCAGCAAAGCGACGAGTCCGGCACCCCGCGTCCCCACCGCACAAGCAAAGCACGCCGCCGGCACGGCGGGTAGGACGGGCTCAGCCCTTCACGGCGGCCACAGCCAAAAGCAGCCACGCGGCCAAGAGCAAAAGGCCGCCCACGGGTGTGACGGCCCCGAGCGCGCGGACGCCCGTCACCGTCATGACATACAGACTGCCGGAAAATAGCAGGATACCCGCAAAGGCGAGCCAGGCTGCACGCGCTGCCATGCCTCCAGTGAGGCGGTCAGCGACCAGCGCGCAGACCACGATGAACAGCGCATGCGTCAGGTGGTAACGCGACGCCGTTTCCCACCATTCGAGTCGCTTCGGACCATCAGGGAGATACCCGACGGCCGATTGCAATCCGTGCGCTCCGAACGCTCCGAGTCCGACCGCCAGAAAGCCGTTCACGGCACCGAGCAGGAGCAAGCTCTTCATGGCAGTGGACTCGGGGGATTCGTCAGTTCGATTCTTCGCTCTGCCGGCTAGCTCGAGGAGTCAGTTCGACTCCTCGCTCTGCTGGTCGGTTCGAGGAATCAGTTCGATTCCTCGCTCTGCTGGTCGGTTCGAGGACTCAGTTCGATTCCTCGCTCTGCTGGTCAGTTCGAGGAATCAGTTCGATTCCTCGAACTCGGCGTCGATGACGTCGTCTTTCTTGCCGGAGGATCCGGTGGGGGCGTCGCCGTCGGGGGCGCCCGGGGCGCCGGGGCCGCCGGCAGGGGCAGCTTCGTAGAGCTTGGCGGCCAGCTCATGGGCCTTCTTCTCCAGCCTCTCGGTGACGGCCGACACCTGGGCGTCGTCCTGCTTCTCGACTGCGTCGCGACCTTCCTTGATCAGGCTGGTCAGCTCGGAGGCGATCGGCTCACCGATCTTCTCCTTGTTCTCGCTGAGTTGCTTGTCGAGCTGGTAGCACAGGTTGTCGAGCTTGTTGCGGCGCTCGACTTCCTCGCGCCGACGCTTGTCTTCGCTCTCGTGGGCCTCGGCGTCCTTGACCATGCGATTGACGTCGTCCTCCGAGAGTCCGCTCGACGCCGTGATCGTGATCTTCTGATCCTTGCCCGTCGCGGTGTCCTTGGCGGTGACGGAGAGAATGCCGTTGGCATCGATGTCGAAGGTGACTTCCACCTTGGGCATGCCTCGCGGCGCGGGGGTGATGCCCTCCAGATGGAACTTGCCCAGCGTGCGGTTCGCGCCGGCCTGCGCACGTTCACCCTGCAGGACGTGGATCTCCACCGAGGTCTGATTGTCGGCTGCCGTGGAGTAGGTCTCCTTCTTCTGCGTGGGGATGGTGGTGTTCCTGGGAATCATCACCGTCATCACGCCGCCCAGCGTCTCCACGCCGAGGGAGAGCGGCGTCACGTCGAGCAGGACCACGTCCTGCACGTCGCCCGCCAAAACACCGCCTTGAACGGCGGCCCCAATCGCAACCACTTCGTCCGGGTTCACGCCGCGATGGGGCTCTTTCTTGAAGTACTCCTGCACGGTCGTCTGCACGAGCGGGATGCGCGTGGAACCGCCCACCAGCACGACCTCGTCGATGTCTGCCGGACTCTTCTTGGCGTCCGCCAGGGCCTTCTTCACGGGCTCGATCGTGCGATCGATGAGCGGACGAATCATCTGCTCGAGCGTGGCGCGAGTGAGCGTCTTCTGCAGATGCTTTGGCCCGCTGGCGTCAGCCGTCAAAAACGGCAGGTTGATGACGGTGTCCTGCCGACTAGAGAGCTCGATCTTGGCCTGCTCGGCAGCATCCTTGAGCCGCTGGATGACCATCTTGTCCTTGGACACGTCGATGCCCGTGTCCTTCTTGAACTCGTCGCCGAGCCACTTCATGACTGCCAGGTCGACGTCGTCACCGCCCAGATGCGTGTCGCCGTTGGTCGAGATCACCTGCACGACGTTGTCGCCAACCTCCAGGATCGAGATGTCGAACGTACCACCGCCGAAGTCGTAGACGGCGATGACCTCGTTCTCCTTCTTGTCGAGTCCGTAGGCGAGCGCCGCGGCCGTCGGCTCGTTGATGATGCGCTTGACGTCGAGGCCAGCGATCTTGCCAGCGTCCTTGGTGGCCTGGCGCTGCGAGTCGTTGAAGTAGGCAGGCACCGTGATCACGGCGGCAGTCACCGACTCGCCCAGGTAGTCCTCGGCGGCCTTCTTCAGCTTCTGCAGCACCTTTGCGCTGACTTCCGGGGGTGCCACGGCCTTGCCACGCACCTCGATCCAGGCATCGCCATTGCCGCCCTTGACCAGCTTGTAGGGGACCCGCGACTGCTCGGAGGTCACCTCGTCGAAGCGATGGCCAATGAAGCGCTTGGAGGAGTAGATCGTGTTCTCGGGGTTGGTGACGGCCTGCCGCTTGGCGACCTGGCCGACCAGAATCTCACCTTTGTCGTCCCAGGCCACGACCGACGGCGTCGTCCGCGCACCTTCTTCGTTGACGATGACCTTGGCTTCCTTGCCTTCCATGACCGCGACCACGCTGTTGGTCGTGCCGAGGTCGATACCGATGATCTTTCCCATGTGAGGTCTCCAAAGAGGGCGCGCATGGCCCGATTGACGGATGGAGGCGAAGGCGTGCTTCGCCGGGGTGAGGGGTGTCGGGAGCGGACGCGTGTCCGCGGGGGTACGCTGAGCGGTCGTCCGCCTCGGCGGGCTCCACGTCCCGGACTCGGGGCGCGAAGGCCGCATAGGCCGAGCCGGGTGCGGACACAACAGCGAAAAACTGTTTATTGTCCGCGACTTACGAAGCTCGAGGTCGAACGACCTGTGTAGGAACATAATCACCCCGGTTTCGGGGTCAACCGCGCCGGCACCCGAAAATCGGCTGGTCACCCGCGTGATCACGACGGCGCCGCCGGGCAGAGGCGGCGGCCGCCACCCGTTCGGCTAGATGGCCAGGGATTTCAGTGCCTTCTGCAAGGAGGAGCAAGCCAGGGGGCACCCGGCACGGCTCTCGCATCGTGGAGGGCGATGCCCCGACCCTTCCCGGCCCCGTGCTACGTTGAGCCCGTGACCGCGCGGCTCGTATTGGCCTCGATTGGGGCGCTAGCGACGCTCGGCTGCGCGGACATGCTCGGGCTGGGTGGTCTCACCTTCGACCAGGCTGCAGCGGGCGGGGCCCCCGCAACGGGTGGGGCGGCCGTCTCGGGCGCAGGGGGCAGCGGGGGCTCGGCCGCCGGCGGCGGCACGACGGGGGCCGGCGGCCTGACCCTGGGCACTGGAGGCTCGGGGATCGAAGAAAACACCGGCGGCAGTTCCCCGAGGCTCACCGACGAATACCCGCTGACTTGGCCGACCGGAGCGACGCTGGTGGCCGAGTGGCGCGGCTTTGGTCCGAGCACAGCCGCAGGCACGACCTTCTGGCTCTACGACCGCGAGGCGAGCACCCTCTTCACGCATCGTCTGCGTTTGGAGGAGCCCGACGAGCTCGGCAGTAGTCTCGCTCCCGAGGGCTGGGACCTCCTCTACGCGCCCACCATCGATGGCTCCCAGTGGCTGTTCGGCTACGAGGCGGCGACTGGCCTCGTCGACTTCGGTCCTGCCCCCGTGCCCGGTGAGCTGTTTGCTCCGGACACGCAAGCCGGAAGCGCTGGCTGGACGCATGTGCTCTTGGCCGGCGATGCAGCGGCCCCGCTGCTCGTTGCCGCCAACCGCGAGACCGGCATGGTGCGCATCGGTCCTGCGGACCCGACGCTCGAAGACCCGATCGTCAGTGCCATCACGCTCGACTCCCCGTTCACGCACCTGCTGCCCTACCGAATCGGCGACACCGACGGCATCGTGCAGCTCGACAGTGCGACCGGAGAAGCCGCTTTCCTACCGATCGTGGACGGCATGCTGGGCGAAGCCAGCGCGCTCGAGCTCGGCGCCAGTCCGGGCTGGTCGCTCGCGGCCACGTACAACGGCGGCAGCGGCCCCAGCTTCGTGCTCTACGATGCGAGCAGCGGCCGCGTCGAAACCTATCGGCCGGGCGGCGGCGGCTTCAATCACGAGGACTCACTGTGGCGCCTCGACCTCACCGCCATCGTCCCGCTCTTCGGAGACGGCGAGCAGTGGGCGATGACCTACGACGCCGAAACGGGCGTCGCCGACCTACGGGCGCTCGAACCGCTCTACCCCAGCGTCGTGGTCAAATGAAGCGTCAGGGCTGCGCCGGCACCATCGAAGCGCGCAGGTCGATCATGGCCTGTTGATTCACTTCGATCCAGCCGGCTTGCGGACGATCGAGGTTGGCGATGAGCCAAAGTGCAGTCGCGAACACGAGCCCGACGGGCACGACTGCTAGCGAGCGACTCGTTCCTGCAAGGCCACCGTGATAGCCCATGGCGGCGAAGGCCAGGATCGCCACCAGGTAGAGCGCGCCCCAAATCGTGCCTGGGATGCGGCTGCGCATGCCGAACTGAAGGCGGGTCGTATGCAGATCGATCACGTTATTCAGCGAATCGATGAAGAGGCCCACGACGATCGATCCGGGGTTCTTCAGCCCGACATCCACCGCCTGTGCCCAGAGCCGGGTGTGGAGCGCCTCCGATTTCTTGGCAGCCGAAGCGATGTCGCCGGTGCGCACGGCCTGTAGCCGCACGTCCACGTACTCTCGCAGGAGCTTGCGAACTTCCTCGCCATGCGGAGCGCCGAGGAGCTCCGCGCGCAGGTAGGCAGTGCCGATCCCGTTGGCTTCCTCGAGCAAGACGCCCCGGCGCGCGTCGAACCGATCCGCCGCCATGCCGAAGGCGAAGGCGAGCAGAAAGGCGAGCAGGCCCAGCGTGGTGCCGACCATGGCCCCCACCGGCGCTTCCTTCTCCTGATCCGAGCGCTGCCGGCTCCGATTGCCGATGCGGTAGCCGCCTTCGACGGCGAGCAGCACGAAAAGGAGCGTCAGCAGGAACAGCGCCCACAGCGGCAGAAAATCGAGCGGTCCGTCCCCCGGCATCAGGGCTGAGGCTACGCCTCCGCTAAGGCGGGGAGCAACTCAGGGCAAGTACGACTCGATGGCCGCGTACCAGGTCGCGCCCATGCGGTCATAGCCGGCAGCGTTCGGGTGGACCCCGTCCGGCAGCTCGCTGCCATCGGGGTAGCCGGTGAAATGGTCCACCAGGATGACGTGCGCGCCCGCGGCCGCCTTCTCCGCCACCAGGTCTGCCACGTATTCGTCGTTGAACGTCGCTAGCTGCGTCTCTCGAGCGGGGAGCGGGATGAGCTTTGCGACGGCTACGAGCGCGTTCGGGAGGGCTGTGGTGATCTCGTCCACCAATAGCTCCAGGCGAGCGTCCGAGCCCGAGAGCTCGTTCTGGAAGAGGTCGTTCGTGCCGATGTGGAGAAGCACGATGTGCGGGTCGTCGTCGTAGAGGTTGTTCCTGTCGAGCAGCCCTTGGATCTTGATGCCGCTGGTCCCCTCGTGGTCGGGGGGGAAGGGCACGCCGGCCACCGTGTCCGGAGGGTTGTCGATCGCGTTGTTGCCCCGAGTGCCCACGAAGGTGATGTCCTTGCCGGCCTCGATCGCCAGCTCGAAGAGCGGAACGCGATAGCCACCTTCGGAGCTATTCTGATTGGCGATCAGGCCCTCGGTGATCGAGTCGCCGAGCGGCAGGATCCTGCAGGTCTCGGCTGCCGGACACGGCTGGAACCCAGACCCACCGCCGCTGCCGTCGCCCCCGCTGCCCGTACCGCCGGAGCTCGCGCCGCCGGAGCTCCCACCTCCGCTCGCGGCGCCACCACTGCCGGTGACGCCACCCGAAGCCGCACCGCCGCTGCCGACGGCTCCACCCGAAGCCGCACCGCCACTCCCGACGACTCCACCGCTCCCGACGATCCCGCCGGACCCAACCACACCGCCGCTGCCGATGATGCCCCCGCCGGTGCCCACTCCACCGGTGCCAGCGCCCATGCCCTCGGGCGAGCAAGCTGGAGTCGTCACGAGCGCCGCGAAGGCGATTCCCAGTGACACGGAAACATTCAAGCCAGGGCGGCGAACAAAGAAATGTTGGGCGTTCATGATGGGCGGCTCATCAATCTAGTCGTTGGGTGAGTGTGCGTCATACGGATTTCCGACGAACCTTTTCAGGTTCGTGGGCTGACGAGGCGCCGGTTTCTCACTTCTGGCGCGGGAGACTCAAAAGGCGGAGGAGCAGACGGGGTGAAATGGCTGCGTTTGACGGGCTGACCTTCGCTGCGGACGATCGGAGGTGGAGCGCATGGCGACGAACCTAAGGGCGAATCCCCCACCGAGCCTGTCGGAGCGGGACGACCTGCCGTCGAAGTACGGTGCAGCGCTCACCGGCTCGGATTGGCCCGGGCTTCCGCTTCGCATCGGGCACATCCCCGAAAGCGGCCGCATCGAAGCGCTGTCGACGGACGCGGATGCGGTGCTCGTTTGGCTGGGCGGGCCGTCGGAGATTGCCATCGTCTACACGGAGCCGAGTAGCGGAAACGCTGCCGAGCATCGCTTCTTGCGCAGCTCCGGCATGATCGACCTCTTGCCGCGCGGCACGGTCCTGCAAAGCGTGACCTGGCGGGGCAAGCCGTCGACCTGCACCTCGGTCAACCTCCCCGACGCCTGCATCAAGGCACTCTGTGCCGATGAGCTGCCGGGGCTCGACAGGGCGGGCGGACCGGAGTTTGGCCTCTTGGACGCGCACGTCGTCGATCTCGTCCACCGCCTGCAAGCTCAGGCGGAAGGGCGCGACTACTTGGGCGCCGTCTACGTGCAGTCGCTCTCCTTGGCGCTCGCTTCGTACATTTCCGCTCGCTACGGCACGCCTACGGAGCGCGAGCTGCCCAGCAGGCCTGCCACCCTTTCGGTCACCCAGCGCGGCGTGATCAAGACCTTCGTGGAGCGCGAGATCGGCACCAACTTCAGCCTGGTCGACTTGGCCGAGCTGGTCGGCTACTCGCCCGACCACTTCTCGCGCCTGTTCAAGCAGGCGTTCGAGCAATCGCCGCACCAGTACGTGCTCTCCCGACGCGTGGAGCGCGCCATGGCCATCTTGCGGGACGAGACCCTGTCCATCGCCGAGGTCGCCCTGGCCTGTGGCTTTTCGAGCCAAGGACACTTCAGCACCGTCTTCAAGCAGCGGACCGGCACCACCCCCGGCGCTTATCGCAGGGCCGCCCGGGCGCGGTTTTGAGCCGGGGCACTCGAGGGGACACTTTTTCAGCGCCCTCGGGGGCGCCCTGCTAGAGTTTCATCCGGTGACACAGCAGGCGGGACAGCTGATTGCGGGACGTTACCTGCTCGGCCGCTGCCTGGCCCGGGGCGGGATGGGCTCGGTCTGGGAAGCCCAGCACGTCGAGCTCGAGGCGCGGGTGGCACTCAAGCTCCTACGGCAGGAGCTGGGTGAAGACGCAGCCCACGTGGAGCGATTCCGGCGCGAGGCGCGCGCGGCGGCCAAGCTGAAGAGCCCAAACGTCGTGGCCATCTACGATTGTGGGGTCGATCGGGGCACGCCCTACATCGCGATGGAGTTCCTGGAGGGGGAAGATCTCGAGCTGCGTCTGGGCCGCCTCGGACGCCTCGAAGCAGAAGAGTCGCTCATGCTCTTGGATCAAGCCGCGCGCGGGCTCGCGGTGGCGCACGCTGCGGGCCTCGTGCACCGGGACGTAAAGCCAGCCAACCTGTTCATCGAGCGTCTGCCGGCGGGGGAACGGCTCAAGGTGGTCGACTTCGGGATCGCGCGCCCGCTGTCCGGCGATAGCACACTGACCACTGGCAACAGCGTCTGGGGCTCCCCGGCGTACATGAGCCCCGAACAAGCGCGCGGGCGGCTGGTCGACCAACGGACCGACGTTTGGGCGCTCGCCGCGGTATTTTTTCGCATGCTCACCGGTCAGCTGCCCTTTCCAGGGCGCACCGAGCACGACACCATCGTCGAAGTGTGCACGGGACGACCGCGCGCTCCGAGCGAGCTCGATCCGAGCTTGCCCAAAGCGCTCGATGAGCTCTTCGTGAGAGCCTTCGCCAAGGACCCCACCGAGCGCACGGCCTCGGTCGAGCTCTTGGCGCAAGAGGCCGCAGAGGCGCTGGGCATCGCACTGTCGCCCTTCGTCGTGCCGCCCAGCCGGCCTTCGCATCCCTCTTTCGCAGAGCTCAACCGCCCGTCCACGCCCGGTCCGCGCGGACCTGGGCGCATGACCGAAACCATGCCGCTTCCGGGCGACACCGGACCCACTGCGGTGACCACGCCGAGCGCCCTCGGCAAAGCGCCGAGCTCGCGTCGCCTCGGCCTCTTGGCAGGGGCTGCGCTCGCGATCAGCGGGGCCATGCTTTGGTCCGCGCGCCCGCGCGCGCCCGAAAAAGAAGCTCCGCCGAGCCCGCTCGAGCACGAACCGCCCACAGGGAGCCAGGTACCGGCCGGCCGGGGCACGGCGATCGCCACCAGCGTCACGCCCGCGCCCAGCGTCGAGCACGCACCGAGCGCCCCCACAGCGGGCGCACCTGCTCCCCCCGCCCGTGAGCGCCCGAGCACCAGCCGCCCCAAGGCCTCGCCGCAGCGGGCGCCGTCCGCTCCCGCAGAAGCGGAGGGCAAGGACGCTGCTCGAGCCCCCGCCGATCCGCTGTTCGGCCTACCCCTCGAGGGGGACGGCTCGAAGTGAAGCGGGCCCTCGCCCTTTTGATCTCGGTGTTCTTCTGGCCCTCGGCTGCCGCCGCACAGAGCGCCCAGGCAGCGCCGGAAGCAGCCGCCGCGGTGGCGCCGGAGCGCGCTCCCCCCGTGACTCCAGCGCCCGAGACGGACGACAAGGACGCTGCCGGACGCGCGCGCGATCTGGGACGCGAAGGCCTCAGTGCCTATGGCGAGTCCCGGTACCAGGAAGCACTGAACCTCTTCTTGGCGGCAGACGGCGCCTTCCACTCCCCCGTCTTTCAGCTGTTTGCTGCGCGGTGCCTGCTCGAGCTCGACCGCAGCGCCGAAGCCCAGGCCCTGCTCGAGCGCATCACCAAAGAGGAGTTGCCTCGAGGTGCTCCCGAGCCCTGGTCGCGCGCTCGGAGCGAAGCCGAGCGAGAGCTCGCTCGCCTGCGCGAACCCCCAGCGCCCAAGGAGGGAGCCCAACCGAGCGGGGAGCTGCCGCAGGACTTCGACGCCGACGGGGTCGTCGTCAAGCGGGTAACTGCCATGCCAGAGCCACCCCCCGAGCCAGACTTCAGCCGCGAGCGGTCGACCGTGTGGACGCGCAGCACGCCGAATCAGCGAGCAGCGCTGGTCGCCTTCGGCACCGGGGCGATCGGGCTCGTGTTCGCGATCGTGACCGGTGGCATGGCTCTCGAGCGGTCTGCCCACGTGCGCGAGAACTGCATGGGCACGAGCTGTCGCCCCGAGGATCTCCCGCTCGCGCAGGAAGCGACCCTGCTCGCCAACGTGGCCACCGTCGGCGCGGCCATCGCGATCGCAGGCGGCACCACCGGGACGGTCCTCTGGCTACTGCCTACGTCGCGAGCCGATGGATCGGTTGCCTTGGTGCTTTCGGGACCGTCCTTGCGGCTTACGGGACGGTTCTGAGCGGGATTTCAGCCGAAACTGGCGCTCTCGGGCATGAGAGCGCGGCGGCGGGACAGCAGGATGAACGCTGCACCGACGAGGAGCGCTGCTGCCTGGGGCGCCGCCTGCCCGCCCAGCTCCGGAACGTCGTGCGGCGGCTTCTGGACGTACGTTGCCTTGAGGCCTGCCTTGCCGGTGTTCTCGATGCGGAGATCGAGCCAGCCGGAGGTGAGCTCGTAGTCGCCGCTCGACACGCTCGAAAAGTCGAGGAACAGGTCCTGATGGTAGGAAACCGTGTGCCCGATCGAGATGCCGTTGATGAGCATGCTGCCCGAGATCGAGCCGCTGTAGGCGTCCCAGGTCAGGCCCGAGGCGTTGTATTGGACGTCGGACCAGGCGGCCGCCCAGCTCCCCGTGGAGGTGACGTTCACTTCAGCGATCGAGATGACGGCGTTGCCGTCCCCCGTCGCAGCGGAGTCCAGCAGAACCGAAAGGCTGAGCGAATCCCCGACCGAGAGGCCGTTGAAGACGCCGTACCCGTCGTAGAGGGACGTGATCTCCATGCTGAAGTCGTAGTTCAACGTCTCCGCCAGGGCCGTCTGGGGGAGCAGGGTCAGGGCTGCCACTACGAGGGCCGAATTCGCTAGCTTCTTCATGTTTGCTTTCGTCGTCGAGATTTCTGAGCCAAATCTACTTCGGAACACAGGACTAGCGGGCGGTGCTACTCAGTGTGACCCACACCTACCCCGCACCACTGGAATAGTCAAGAAGCGCTGGACCTGCCTGGCGGCCATTCACGTGGAATATTCAGCAATGTTTCCAGAGCGCTACGCCTCGACGAGCAGCAGCGATCCGTCGGACTTTCGGCCGACGAGGAGAGCCGTCCCAGCGGAATGCATTCACACCTGACCGGGCACCCGTTCAGGGCAAGATAGTTAAATGTAAAGAAAAACCGGGCGTCAAGCCTCAGCGTTGGGGTGCCGGCGGCTCGCCTTCGCGCAGGGCACGGGCATGGTCCACGCCGGGGAAGTCGTCCGCCTGGGCCAAGGCTTGGGCGAGGAGCACTTTGCCTTCGCTCTCGCTGCCGGTGGCGATGAGCACAGCCCCGAGGTGGTAGCGCGCAGTCGGGCTCCCGAGCACGCCGGCAGCGCCTTCGAGGAGCGTCTTCGCGCGCTCCAGGTCCCCGGGGCCGCTCCGCCTGTAGAGCGCCCAGCCCAAGGTATCTGCAATCGGCGGCTCCTGGGACAGCGCGTAGGCGCGCTCGGCCAAGGTGACGGCACGGCCAGGATCGCGGAGATCGTCGGCATAGAGCACGGCCAGGTTGTTGAGCAGCACCGGGTCGCCATCCGCACGCTGGATCAACCCACCATAGAGGGCCGCGGCGCGCTCGGCCTGGCCGACCTTCGCCAGCTTGGCTGCCAGCGCCGCGGTGAGCAGCCCTTCCTGGGGCAGCTTTTGGTGGGCTTCCTCGAGCGCGGCGAGCGCTGCGGCTCCTGCCTTGCTCTCTTCGAGCGCCACCGCCGCGGCGAGCCAGAGCCGAACATTTCCCGACAGCGCACGGGCGCTCTCCTCGAGCGAGCGAGCGGCCGCAGCCGAGCCCTCCGCCTTGCCGACGGCCTCGGCGAGCAGAAGCCTGAGGCCGGCGTCTGCGGGCGCGCGCCGGACGAGCTCTTGGGCGAGGCCAGCGGCGACCTTGGGCCTACCGGAGTCCACCTCCAGCGCGACGCGGAGCCGCGCGGCTCGGATCTGGGTGGGCTGCTTGAGCAAGAGCTCGTCGAGCAAGAGCCGAGCCTCGTCGCGCTGGCCGAGCGCCAGGTGAGCGCTTGCTGCCAGCTCACGGGTCGCGGCGCTCGCACGGGTCGCTGCGAGCAGCGGTGCCAGGCGCTTCAGCGCCTCCGTCGGTGCCTTCTGCCCAAGGTCGACACGGGCCAACACCAGAACCGCCGCGTCGGTCGGATGGTCCTCGAGCAGCCTTTCTGCCTCGGTTCGCGCTTCTTCCAGCTGTCCGCCCCGCAGGCACGCTTCGGTGAGGAGCAGGCGCAGTCTGGACTCTTCCGCCGGGTCTTTGGTGAGCTCGAGCGCTCGGCGCAAGCCGGCCGTCGCTTCGGGCCGCCCGGTGGCGAAATCGTGCTCGGCGCGCAGTGTGACGAGCTCCACGTCATCGCCCGGAAGCGTGTCCAGGATGTCGCCCGCCAGCCGATGATCGCCGAGTCCGTGGGCGAGCTTGGCCACCTGCCGTCTCAGATCGGCCGACGGTTGATCGCGTTCGATCTTGCGGAGCAGCTCGACGGCCAGGCCGGGACGCCCGGCCTTCACCGCGAGCTCGACCAGCGCGAGTGCGCCTCGCGACTTGGAAAGCCTGGCGCCTTTGGCCTGCTCCGTCGCTCCGTCGAATTCGGTGCGCATCCCGAGCTGCCGGTAGAGCAGAGCCTGCGATAGGTAGAGTTCGGCGGGGATCTCCAGGGGCTCCTTCCGCCCCAGCGCCTGCTTGCGCCACGCGCCCAGACGGGCGAGCGACGAGCGCGCGCGCGCGTCGTCATGGGCTAGAAACGCATCGAGCAGCACGGCCGCGAGCTCACTCGGATCCTGGGCCAGGGCCCTGTCGATCGCCTCTCGAGCGGCGTCCAGCTTGCCGAGCACGACCCGGACCCGTCCCAGGGCAAGCCAAGCACGGGGTTCGGCCGTCCCGGCACAAGCCTCCTGGAGGACCTTTTCCGCTTCCCCGTAGTCGCGCAGCTTCTCCAGGGCCAAGCCGCGAGCCAGGAGCGCCCTGGGATCGGCAGGATTCTGGACCTGCCTCAGCTCCGCAAGCGCCGCCTTCGGGTCGCTCGGCAGCAGCCGGTACGCCTCCTCTAGGTGCCGATCGGCCGCTGGCTTCCGCTTGCACCCGAGGGTGAGCGAGCTCGCCGCGAGGAGCAGCGCCAGAAGGAAGAGGCGAAGGGGCTGCACGCCGAGCACGGCGCGCCCTATACCCTGCTGCCTGCGAGTGCGAAAGCGGCTAGAGGCGCGCGTCGCGTGCCGCGCTAGCCCTCGTCGGGATCAGCGGCGGCTTCGTCGCCCGAGCCAGCTTCGCCGGAGCCAGCTTCGCCCGAACCAGCAAGGCCGTACTTCTCGAGCAGCCGCCGCAGGTAGCCACGCTGCAAGTCCGCGATGCGCGCGGCTTCCGAGCGATTGCCGCCGGTCCTTTCGATCAACTGCTTCAGGTACTCGCGCGTGAGTGCATCGACGACGAGCTCCTTCTGCTCCGCATAGGGTCGCGTTGGGTCGACTAGCTGGCGCAGCGCCCCGTCCAGCGCGGAATGGTCGGCCGCTTCCGCTTCTGGGAGCTCCCCGATGGCGGCCCAAGCATCGATGGCATGACGCAGCTCGCGCACGTTGCCAGGAAACGCTCTGGCGCGCAGGCGATCGATCAAAGCCTCGGGCAGGGGCGGGTAGCCGGCCTGCTCGGCCAACCGGCGCGCCAGGAGCGGAATGTCCTCGCTGCGCGCGCGCAGGGGAGGCAGCCCGAGCGTCACCACCTTCAGGCGATAGTAGAGGTCTTCGCGAAAGCGGCCGTCGGTGACGTCCTCCTTGAGGTTCTGGTGCGTCGCAGCGAGCAGGCGCACTTGGCACTTGCGCGTGCGCGTCTCGCCGACGCGGGAAAACTCGCGCGATTCGAGAGCGCGCAAGAGGACCGGTTGCACGTCGAGCTCGAGCTCACCGATCTCGTCCAAGAACAGCGTGCCGCCGTCGGCTGCTTCGAAGGCGCCGATGGCATCACTGACGGCACCGGTGAAAGCACCCTTCTTGTGCCCGAAGAGCTCACTCTTGACGAGCGAGCGATCCAGGGCGCCGCAGTTGATGGCAATGAAGGGCCCCTTCTGCACGCGGCTGTGGTCGTGGATGGCGCGCGCCACCAGCTCTTTTCCGGTGCCAGATTCACCTTCGATCAGCACCGTGGCGAGCGAGCCTTCCAGGCGACCGAGCAGCGTGAACAAGCGCTGCATGCTCGGGGCGCGCCCGTAGAGCGAACCGTAGCTGGTCCGGCTCTGCCCTTGGGTGCCTTCGAAATCGGCCACGTCGGCGACGATGCGCAGCTCGGAGCTACCGAGCGTGAGGCGACTGCCCAGGCTGAGCGTCAGCTGGCCCACGCGTTGGCCGAGGTAAAAGGTGCCATTCTTGCTGGCGAGGTCCTCGACCTGCACGCCCTCCGGCGCCAGGGTCAATCGCAAGTGCCGCCGCGAGACCGCACCATCCTCCACCACGAGTTGGCAGTCGGGCGCCGCCCCGACGATCAGCTCGCCCCCCGCCAGCCGCACGGACGCCCGGATCGCTCCTGCTTGCGCCAGCTCGATCAAGGCCACGAGCGGCGACTCGCCCCCCTTCGGCGTCAGGGCCGTCACGCCCGGACCTGCTTGTCCGCTTCCCTCACGCTCGGCCATCTTTTCGTCTAGCTGCCTCCCGGGTCGCCTGTCGAGGCGGTGCCGCCGGCCGGCCGCCGGAAGCACGGGCCGCAATCAATGGAGCTCGGCGACCCGTGTTAGGCTGGCCGCACGATGCAAGAAAAGCAGGCGATCGTCACTGGGGCCAATCGCGGCATCGGGCTCGAGGTCACGCGTCAGCTCCTGGCTCGGGGCTTTCACGTGCATCGATGCTGTCGGACCCAGCCCAGCGAGGACTTACCCCAAACGACGCTGTGGCAAGTGGATCTGCGCGATCTTTCCGCCCTGCGCGAGCTGAGGTCGGCCCTCCCCTGCCCCGATGTGCTGGTCAATAACGCCGGCTACATGAACCCCTTTGGCATCGGCGAGTACACCGAAGAGCGGCGCGAGCAGATCTTGCAGGTGAACTTGATCGCCGCGGTGGAGCTCAGCGCGTACTTCGGCGCGAAAATGGCGGAGCGCGGGAGCGGACGCGTGATCAGCCTGGGCTCGATCGCCGGCACCATCGGCCACCCGGACCTTTGGTACGGCGTCAGCAAGGCAGGCTTGGCAGCAGCGATGCGCTCCTTGGCGCGCACCTACGGCCCGCGCGGCGTCACCTTCAACACCATCGCGCCCGGACCGGTGGAGACCGACATGCAGAAGGACAACCAAGAAGCGCGCAAGGCGCGCCTGCGCTCACTCACCTTCCTCGATCGCTTCGGCGAAGCAGAAGAGGTCGCCCGCATCGTCACCTGGCTCGCCACCGACGCGCCCCTCTACTTGAACGGCGAAATCCTCGATTTGAATAACGGAGCGAATTTTCGCTGAACGGTCTGATGGTGCGGTTGACCACCTTTGGGGACCGAACGGCGGTCCGATCCACTCTCACAGCAAATCCAGCCAAATTTTGCTCCGAATCGCGGGCCTTCGTGACGGGCCCGCGGCCCGCGGATTGCGAAGGCGCCGCTCGGCCCCCATGCTGCGCGGGCACTCGGCGTGGTGCCGGTGCAGAGAAGGGAGATCTCATGAAACGATTTGCATTCGAAGGCGTGCTCGCGCTCGCTCTACTCAGCAGCAGTTCTCTGCTCATGGGCTGTGACAACGATCCGAGCAAGGGCAAGGAGAAGGCCGTCGTCAGCGCCCCGGTGGAGACCGCACCGCCTGCGGAAGAGGCACCAGCGCCTCCGCCTGCGCCCGCCGCCTCAGCTGCCGCGCCCGCAGCAGGGGTGTCCCTGGCGTTCGCTCCGGCCGATTCCTCGATCGAGTTCACCGGCGCCAAGGTGACCGGCAAGCACGACATCAAGGTCAAGGAGTTCACGGGCACGGTCTCGCTGGTCGAGGGCGACCCGACCAAGAGCACCGTCAAGGTGGAGATGACGATGGCCTCGCTCGACAGCACGCCGGCCAAGTTCCTGAAGCACCTGAAAAGCCCTGACCTGCTCGATGTGGAGAAGTTCCCCAAGGCCACCTTCGAGTCGACCTCAATCGTCGCCGGAGGAGCCAACGGCGCCACCCATACGGTGACGGGCAACCTCACGCTGCACGGCGAGAAGAAGTCGGTGTCCTTCCCAGCGACCATCGTGACCGCGGCCGATCGAGTCACGGTGAAGGCGGAGTTCGCCATCGACCGCAAGGACTTCGGGGTGACCTACCCCGGCATGCCGGACGACCTGATCAAGGATCAGGTGCTGGTGAAGCTGAACATCGACGCCAAGAAGAGCTGAGCGCGCCTCGAGCAGCCCGCGAACCTCAGGCCCCACTCACGTCGGGTGGCTTGCGGCTCGCGGGCGGAGGTTCGTGCAGGAAGTCTTCCGGCAGGAGCGCCAGCAGGGCCGGGAACCAGGCTACGGTGGCGAGCACCATGCCCAGCATGCCGAACGTGGCCAGAAAGCCGAGGCTCTTCAGGCCGTAGAAGCCTGCGAGCAGCATGGGCACGTAGCCCGAGGCGTTCACCAGCGAGGCCAAGAGCACCGCCAGCCCGGTGTTGGCGAAGATGACCGGCAACGCGCGCCGTCCCTCTTTGACGTAGCGATGGTAGACGTGGACCGTGTTGTCGATGGCGATGGTGAAGATGCTGGGGATGACGCACATGTTGATGAAGTTGAGCTTCACCCCAAAGGTGTACATGAGCGCGACCATGGTCAGCATGCCGAGCGCGAGCGGTGCGAAGACCACCAGTGTCTCCCGGACGCTGCGCAAGAGCAGGTAGAGCACACCGAGCGCGACCAACGTCGCCGACCAGCCGATGAACGGGGCGTCGGCGAACACCTGCCGGAAAATGTGCACGGCGATGCGGTTCTCGCTCATGACCCGCGTCTTGATGCCCTCCTTGGCCGCATGGTCCACCGCCAACTCCAGCTTGTCGACGAAATCGTCGAGCTCGCGCGCGTCGTCGACCGAGCGGGAGGGGATGAAGAGAACGAAGGTGCCCTCGCCATCGATCGGCATGAAGCGACGCCGGACCTGCTCGGGCAACGTGTCCAAGCGCAGCGGCTCGGCCTCGGCAGCAACCTCGAAGTCATCCAGCCGGGAACGATGCTTCTCGCGCAGGTCGTCGGGCAGGCGCCGGAGACTCTTACGAATCGCGCGCAGCTCTTCGCGCCGCTGATCCCAGTCGTTGCGAATCACCCGCGCCAAGGAAACGGTGGAGTCGATGATGGATCCCTTCGGGTTCGGATCCTTGGCCTTGAGCTCCGCGAAGATCTGCTCCACGCGGCGCGCCTCGTCCAGCCCCTTGACCCAAATGAACGCGGGCGTGAGCGTGGATTTCATCGCGCTCGCGGCACGACCGCCCACCGGGTCCGGAACGCTCTCGCCGTTGAGCGCGTTGAAGCTGCGCTCGAGCTCAACCCTGCGCAAAGACCAGGCCCCGAAGGCGGCACACAAGGGCAAGCCGACGACCAGCACCCAGAGCGTCCGCCGCGAGGGCAAGAAGCGGCTGGCCTTGTTGGAACGCTTGCGGATCACCGACTCGGGGAAGAAGCGTTCGGTGGCGACGATGAGCGCGGGCAAGAGCGCGTAGGTGAACAGCCACGACATGAGGACGCCGATGGCCGCAATGCCCCCGAACTGCCGATAGGCGGAGAAACTGGCGAACAAGAGCACGCCGAAGGCGGCAGCATTGGTGACGGCACCGGAGAATGCGCCGTCCATCGTCTCGGGCACGGCTTCGAGCAGTGCCTCGCGCAGGGGTAGCTCGGTGCGTGCTTCGCTCGTGCGCAAGATCAGATGAATGCCGAACTCGACGCCCAGACCGAGCAGGATGGCCACGAGCAGGCTGGAGATGATGTTCAGGTGGCCGATGGTGATGGCGGCCAGGCCGAGCGCGCAGGCGATGGCGCCGCCAATGGGCAGGAGGACGAAAAGCGCCGCCAGCGGCCGCCGTGTCGCCAGGATGAGCAGCGCGGCGCTTGCGATCAGGGCTACGGCCGAGATCAGGCCGAGGTCCCTCGTGATGCCGTCGTTCATCGCCTTGGTGAACACGGCTGGTCCGCCGTAGGTAGCGGTCACGGGGCGGCCGGAAGCTGCGATCGTCGCTTTCGCTGCCCTTTCGACGTTCGCCAGCATCCGGTTGACGTCGGTCAGGCTCATCGAGGCCAGGGCCGGCTTGGCGAACAGGTAGAGCCGGGTCTTCTCGGCATCCTCGACGTATTCAGCCGGGATCTTGGCCTCGATCTGCTCGATTTCGCGGTCGATGACCGCATGATCCACCTTGGACTTCGGTGCCTCGTCGTCCAGTCCTAGGTCGAAGCTCTTCTCGAGCCCCTTTTTGACTTCTTCGTCGAGCTCCTTGCGCAGACGAACCATGTCCTCCATCTCGATGAAGGAGCCGACGTTCTTGCGAAAGAAGGGGACGTCGTACTGGAACTCGGCGTAGCGAACCTCGGGCTGCGCCTCGATGGCCTTCGTCAGGTCGGGCGCAACGGCCAGGCGATCTTCCCGACTGCCGCCAGCGACCTCCACCACTAGGTAGCCCTCGGTGCCGGCCTTCTTCATCACCCACTTGAGGTCGACCACCTCTGGCGCGTCCGCGGGCAGGAGCTCCATGTAGTTGAGCCGGAGCTCGAGCCTACGCGCCGCGAAGGCGCCAAGAGCAAAAATCACCAGGAATACGCCCGTCACTAGGAATGGGCGATCCACCGACAAGCGCGTGAGCGCGCGAGCCAAGCGCTCGATCATGAGGCCGGCACCATTCCAGAGCTTCCGCCCAGCGGCAAGGCTCGGC
>Ga0315912_10000601_pt1 | contig 60764 bp, 46 predicted proteins | sample VfabasoilMG_FD_204469 | JGI IMG/M metagenome (GOLD analysis project Ga0315912, IMG submission 204469) | Garden soil microbial communities collected in Santa Monica, California, United States - V. faba soil | ecosystem: Environmental > Terrestrial > Soil > Garden | place: USA: California...
ACCCGGCCACCTTCCATGCGTCGTCGGTCGTCTTGGCGAGCGTGACGCTCTCCGTGGCGCCTTGCTTCTCCGCGAAGGCGCTGTCGTAGTAGATGACCACGTACTCACCCTCCGGTGCTCCCGGCAGGGAGTCTTTGTACTCGGCCGCTCGAAACTTGCGCGCGGCGAGCGGTCCCAGCGGACCGCGCGCTCCTTTGACGGCACCGTTCCATTGCTCCTTCGTCAGCGAGGCCTGAAAGATCGGGGCCGCGGTGTCCCAGCTCTCTGCGAACTGGCTCTGATCGATCAGCGCAAGCCAGGCGTCCGCGCTGACATGGGCGGCGTCTTTGTCTGCCTGGTGAGGCGCGGGAGCCGGCGGCGCAGCCTTCGCAGCCGCGGTGTCGGGGCTCGGCGCATTGCTCGCCGTGTCATCGGGGGTCTTGGGCAAGGGCTGGCAGCCCAGGGCGCCCAGCACGGCGGCAGCGATGCAGGAATGGAACGGGCTCGTGGGCGTCAGACGCGGGCTTCGCATGATAAACATCCTTTCGTTTTCCAATGAATCTGCGAGGTTGTCAGCTGTGGACGAGCTCGCGAACCCAGCAGCGCGGCGGCAATTCGGGGATGGGGCAGAGCGCGTCACTCCCAGCGCTCGTCCCCGCCTGAGCCGCTCGAAGCCAGTGGGCATACTAGTCGAGCGGGATCGGGGTCGCACCCAGCGCCGAGCGGAATAGAGGCACGAAGGGGCTGCGACACAGCCAGTCGGTGAGAGTATCGCGGAGCACTGCCCGAAAGTGCGACCTGGGTACGAACCACGCTGCGTTGCGCCGGCCGCTGCGCTGGCGCGCCTCCACGGCGGGACGCATGCGCCGCTCGTACTCTTGGATGGCATGGTCAACGTCATTGGGTGAGCGCTCGAGCTCTCGAGCGAGCACGTAGGCTCCCGCCATGGCCATCGAAGCGCCTTGCCCCGCGAGCAGCGAAACGGCGCCGCAAGCATCGCCCAGGAGCACCACCCGTCGCGCTCTCCAGGCGTCCATCACGACCTGACTCACGTCGTCGAAGTAGGCTTCTCCATCGGTGGGGAAGGCGTCGAGGAGTCGATCCGTGATCCAGCCAGAACCCCGAAAATGCTGCTGGAGCTCCCGATGGCAGGTCGCTGAGGAGTGGTCCTGCGCGTGCCAAGGAGCACGATAGACGAAGAACGCCGCCGTGCGTCCTCCAGCGATGGGGTACGCTGCCGCGCTTCGCCCGGCCTCGGACAGTGTTACAAAGGAATTCCGACGTAGGCCGGGAATCGCCCCCGGTAAGATGAACGCGGCCGTGCGGTAGCCCAGGTAGCGCTCTGCGTCCCCCTTGCCGGAAAATGCCAGTTGTCGCGTACGCGAGTGCAGTCCGTCGGCCCCGATGACCAGGTCAAATCGCTCGGCGCCCTCTCCCGCGCTCACACGGACCGACCGATTTTTGGCTTCGATACTCTCGACCGTTGTCCTGAAGCGCACCTCCACCGCGGTGGGTAGCCGCTCGAACAGAACGCGCTCGAGATCGCCGCGCAGAAAGTTGAAGTGCCGGTCTGCAAAGATGTGCTCGCGAATGCGCGGGTAGTCGACCTCGCCGCGCGGCGTCCCCGCTCGGTCGACAAACCAGAGCTTCGCAACGGGATAGTGTGCGGCGGCGAGATCGGGCAACAAGCCCATGCGTTCGGCGACATCGAAGCCGGGACCAAAGAAGTCGATCATGTATCCGTCGCGGCGAGCCTTGGCCGACCTCTCCAGTAGCACCACGTCAAAACCCGCGCCTGCGAGGCGGTTCGCCACCGTCAAACCGGCGATGCCAGCGCCGACCACCAAGATTCTCATGCCCATCTGCCTCCTTGCGTTGGTGTCATTGCCTCCAAACGGCGTTTGAATGGTGAGGTTTTCGGCCCGTTGCCGCGTCACGAGCAACGACCCTGTTGCGCAGTCTACGGCGAGTATCGTCGTAATCCGTCACAGGACGGGAGCGACCGGTCGAGGTGGGGGCCGTCGGGCTCGGAGCGTCATCGGAAGCAGAGACATAGATTACGTGCCGGCGAGTGATCAACAAAGTAGTTGGAACTGAAATCATTTGGTTGGAGGCCGGGAGAAAGCGCGCTATTCTGCGGCAAACGGCACCGAAAGTTACGGGCCGATGAGCTAGACCTGCGCCCACTTCGCGAGCTTTGCTCTGAAGAACTCACAAGCACTTTCGGGAGAGTGGAAGTTGGATTCACGGTGTTGGGGATTCACGGCGCCGTCCAGGGTGCCGGCCTAGTACGATGTGTGGGATTGCAGCTCTCTTTTCCGGCACGGCGGGGACGCCTCGAATAGGGTCGATGGCGTCGGTGCTCGGCGCGCTGAGTCACCGCGGCCCGGACGGCACTCTCGCCGCTGCGTCGGGGCGGACACTCCTGGGGCATACGCGCCTCGCCATCGTCGACGTGCTCGGAGGTGCTCAGCCGATGCGAGGCGAGGACCGGCGCTTCGCGTTGGTCTGCAATGGTGAGATCTACAATCATCTCCGCCTGCGCGAGCGCCTCGTCGGGTCGCACCGTTTCGAGTCACGCAGCGACTCGGAAGTCGTGCTGCATCTCTACGAAGACCTCGGCGCCAGTTGCGTTCATGATCTGGACGGCATGTTCGCCTTTTTCGTCACGGATGGGTTTCGGTTTGCCGCCGCGCGAGATCCGTTCGGTATCAAACCGTTGTACGTGGGATGGAACAGCACGACGCGCGACCTCTGGTTTGCCTCTGAGTTCAAGGCCCTTGCGGCTCATTGTGACGGTTTCATGGCGCTGCCACCCGGCAGCTACTTGACGCATTCAGGCAACGTGCAGCGATGGTTTGCTCCGCGCTGGGCGACAGAGGTCGGTACCGGCGCTCCGGAGTCTGCATCGGAGCTGAGGCACCGGTTGAAAACCGCGGTCGCGAAGCGATTGATGAGCGACGTCCCGGTGGGAGTCTTTTTGTCGGGCGGCCTCGACTCCAGCGCGGTTGTGGCCCTCGCGAGCGAAGACATTGGGGCTGTGGAGACCTTCTCCGTGGGGCTCGCGGGAGCCCCGGACTTGGAAGCAGCGCGCCAGGTCGCACATGCGCTGGGAACCAAGCATCGCGAATGCACGTACGCGGCCGAGGATGTAGCGGCAGCCCTCGAAACGGTCATCTACCACCTGGAATCGTACGATCCGGCCCTGATACGAAGCGCAGTGCCCTGCTACTTCCTCGCCAGGCTCGCCGCCCAGAGCGTCAAGGTGGTTCTCACGGGTGAAGGAGCCGACGAACTGTTCGGCGGCTACAGCTACTTTGACGGCGAACGGGATCCTGCTCGGTTCCACCTCGAGTGCGTCTCCCTGCTCCTGAACCTACACAGCATGAATTTGCAGCGCCTCGATCGCATGACGATGGCCCATGGGCTGGAGGGGCGCGTGCCTTTCCTCGATACGGAGTTCGTCGCGTGGAGCATGGGGCTCGCACCGGTACTCAAATTCTGGGAAGCGGGAACGCTCGAAAAGCGTTTGCTGCGCGAGGCATTCGCGGACCGCTTGCCGCCCGAGATTTTGGGGCGCAAGAAGCTCGAGTTTGCCACGGGAAGCGGCGTGGAAGCGGTGCTCGCCGAGTTCGCGGAGCAGAATGTGACGGATCGCGATCTGGCGGGCGCGGCGGGGCGATTCCCGATGGATCCACCCACGACGAAAGAGGAAGTCTTGTATCGCCGCCTATTCGACGGGCAATTTCCCGGCCGTTGGCCGCTCGCAAACGTGCAGAAGTGGCGCCATCTACAGGGCCACGCGGCGGCCCCGGAGGCTGGAGCCGTTTCGGCGCACGGGCACGAGGCACGGGATGGCCGATGGGGGACAAACAGTCAATGACAGTGAAAGACGACGAGAATATCCCGGATGAGCCGGATTCGAGCGGCGCATGGACCTACTCTGAGACGGTGGCGCGCGGGCTCTACGAGACGAGTCGGCGCGGGTTGTTCGGAAAGCACGACAACGTGCGAACGCACTGGGAAGACGAGATGACTCGCCATGCGCTGCGCCCGTTCGTGCGACAGCGCCTTGCTGTATGCTCAGAGGAGAGGCGCCGGCTTCGAGTGCTCGACCTCGGCTGCGGGGCAGGGCAAGGTTATGAGTTGCTGACCCAGATCCGCCAGAATGATCTGAGCCTCGAGGAGCTACCGCGTCATGTGCTCGAGCCGGCCGACTTGGAGCTGTACCTCGGGATCGACTTGAGTCCAGCGATGGTGCTGCAGGGCAGGGCCAACTATCGCGGTCTGGACCGCGTACGGTTTGCAGAAGCCGACCTGCGCGAAGACTTGGGTCCAGCGGGTCGGGAAAGACCGTTCGATCTTTACTTCTCTTCTTACGGAGCGCTCTCCCATCTCAGCGCCCGTGAGCTCGAAGGTAGGCTGGTACAGATCGCAAACCACGCAGCGCCCGGCGCCCTCGTAGTACTGGACCTGGTCGGTCGACTCTCTCCGGAGTGGCCCGCCTACTGGCACGCGAGCACGGAGGTGGAGAAGACACGCCCGTATTCGATGAGCTATCTTTTTGGAGAGGACGAGCGAGCGCGGGGAGAGGTCGAGACGTTTCCGCTGCGCTTCTGGACGGGGCAAGAGGTGCGGGCCCTGTGCGAGAGAGTCAGCGCGGAGGCAGGCCGGCGTGTTCGAGTTCTCGAGTTGTTCGATCGATCCATCTTTGTCGGCAGACACGTGGATACCGGTGAATATGGCGCTCGTCTTCCTCCGTTGCGCCGCCTTGTCAACCGGCTCTACGAGCACAATGTTCGTACGAATCTGGCGCAACTGGTCATCGACTATGAGCCAGTCCCGGGCGCCGGCTATCTGAACGAGGTATTCACCCGCCTCAGCCATTGCTGGAACACGGTCGTGGAGTTTGCTCATGCGCGGCTCGCGGGGGCGCGCATCGATCTGGTGGAAATGGAGGGCTGGAGACAGTTTCCCGCGGCTTTGCAGATGGCGTTGATGACGCTGGATCGCGTCATCGATAGCGTTGCTTGGATCGACGTCGGTGACGTCCGCGCCAACATCATCGAGCCCCAGCTGGCCTACGTCCTGCGACGCATGCAGTACCGCGAACAGGAGGGACTGGGGTGCGGGCACGGCTTGGTGGCCGTGCTCGGCGTCCAGGACAGGGCCGAATTCGGGAGCGGTGAAGCTACGCTGATATCATGATCGAGGCCCACGGCATCAGCAAGAGCTTTGGCCCGGTCCAAGCGGTGGATGGGGTCTCATTCCAGGTGGAGAAGGGCGAGTTGCTGGCGCTCGTTGGCGCGTCCGGCTCAGGGAAGTCCACCACGCTCAAGATGCTAAACCGTCTGATCGAGCCGAGCGCAGGCAGGGTCCTCGTCGCTGGTTTGGACGTTCGGACGACCCCCGGGCACGTCCTGCGCCGTGGCATCGGTTATGCATTTCAGGGCGTGGGTCTGTTTCCTCACCTCTCGGTGGCACAGAATATTGGCATCACGCCCAGCCTGCTCGGCTGGGAACAGGCGAAGATTGCGGAGCGAGTGAGTGAACTGCTGGATTTGGTGGAGCTAGACCCAGCGCTGGCGTTGCGCTTCCCGGCGTCCTTGTCGGGTGGGCAGGCTCAGCGCGTCGGTGTGGCTCGAGCGCTCGCGGCACGTCCCGACGTCCTACTGCTGGACGAGCCGTTCGGCGCGCTCGATCCGCTCACCCGTGACCGCTTGCAGCAGTCCTTCTACCGGTTGCAACGCCGCCTGCGCTTGAGCGTGGTGTTTGTCACGCACGATATGACGGAGGCACTGTTGCTGGCGGACCGGATTGCGGTTCTGCGGTCGGGTCGCCTGATCCAGCTAGGTACGCCTCAGGCTCTCTTGGCGTCGCCGGGCAGCGAATATGTCGAACTCTTGATGGAGACTCCGCGCCGGCAAGCACGGGTGTTCGAGCAGCTCGCGCGAGGCGCGGCGCGTGCATGAGCAACTCCTTCTTCTGCCTCGGCTACTCACCGCGCACCTCGCGTTAAGCCTATTTTCACTGTTGGTCGGGGTCTGCATCAGCATCCCGCTCGGGGTGTTGGCTTCGCGGCGGAGCTGGCTCGGTCACGTGTCATTGAGCGGAGCCGCTGTGGTGCAGACCATTCCCAGCCTGGCGCTCTTGGCCTTGATGGTTCCGATCCTGGGCAGCATCGGCGTCCAGAGTATCGGCTTTTTGCCCGCGTTCGTCGCACTCGTCCTGTATTCCGTCCTGCCCGTGCTCCGAAACACCGTCACCGGCCTGGCGAGCCTCCCGCCGGCGCTGATTGAGGCGGCCCGCGGGGTGGGCATGGACCCATGGCAGCAGCTCGTTCGCGTAGAGCTGCCGCTGGCGCTGCCCGTGATCGTGGCGGGGATCCGCACCGCGAGTGTATGGACCGTGGGCGCGGCTACGCTGGCGACTCCCGTGGGGGCCGACAGCCTCGGCAATTTCATCTTTGGTGGCCTGCAGACCCGCAACTACCATGCCGTGCTGGTCGGGTGCTTTGGAGCCGCCGCGTTGGCGCTGTGTCTCGATGGGCTCGGCAAGCTTTTGCTTTCGGGTGTCGAGCGCCGAAGCCGCGGTCTGATCGCATTGGCGCTGGTCACGTTTGCCGGGCTGTTGTCATACGCCGCCACCGCTATCGCCGGCGAATACAAGACACGGGATGTCGTTGTCGTGGGCACCAAGACGTTTACTGAGCAATACATTTTGGGTGAGTTGCTCTCTGACCGCATTCATCGGGCCGCGGGGCTGCCCGTGCGGCTCAAGTCGTCGTTGGGCTCGTCGGTGGTGTTTGACGCGCTCGTGGCCGGTTCCGTGGACGTATATGTGGACTATTCCGGCACCATTTGGGCCACGCTCATGAAGCGCAGCGACGTACCTCGAGATCGGGACCGCATGTTGAAGGCCATCGAGAGCTATCTAGCGACGGAGCATGGTGTGACCTTGGTCGGCCAGCTAGGCTTCGAGAATAGCTACGCCCTTGCGATGCGGCGGGATCGCGCGGAAGACCTGGGCGTCCGACGCATCGGTGACCTGGCGCGCGTCGCGTCGAGTCTAGCCGTGGGCGGTGACTATGAGTTCTTTGGTCGTCCCGAATGGCTGGCCCTTCGACACAGCTATGGGCTGCAGTTCGAACGCCAAAGATCGATGGATCCGTCGCTCATGTACCAAGCGGCAGCCGACGGATCGGTGGACGTCATCGGGGCGTTCTCCACCGATGGAAGGATTGTCGCTCACGATCTCGTCGTGCTGGAAGACGAGCGCGGAGCGATCCCTCGATATGATGCGATCGTGCTGGCGGGGCAGAGCCTGAGATTGCGCCACCCAGAGGTGCTGGAGGCGCTGCGGGCGTTGGATGGATCCATCACGGCAGCTCAGATGCGCAAGATGAATCTCGGGGTTGACGTTCACGGTAGAATGCCGGCGGACGTGGCCCGAGACTTCGCGCGTTCATCGGACGCGCCACCTGCCGAGGGTCACGCACCATGAGCGACGTGATCCAAGCAGCCGTACTGCTCCTGGTCATCCTGAACCCGTTCGCACTGTCGGTGTACCTGATCGATATCTTCAGGAGCAATTCGCTGCGAACCGTGATCGGCATCGTGACGCGCGCCGCGCTGATTAGCGGAGTCGTATTCAGCATTTTCGCCTGTACTGGGGAGGCGGCATTCACTCGGATACTCCAGGTGAGGTTTGCCGCATTTCAAATTTTCGGGGGTCTCCTGTTCCTGATCATCTCCCTCCGCTTCATGGTCTCTGGCAGCGGAACCTTGGTGACTCTGCGGGGTGAACCGGAGCAGCTGGCCGGCACCGTGGCGATGCCATTCATGATCGGTCCGGGCACCGTGAGTGCGGCTACGCTGGCCGGAATACGGCTCCCGCCAGTGCTGGCGGTCGCCGCCATTTCTGGTGCTTTGGGCTGCACCGCCGCGCTGCTCGTGGGCTTCAAGCTCCTGTTCGATTGGCTCGGGGCGCGCAATGCTCGGCTGACGGAACGCTACGTGCAACTCGCCAGCCGGGTCAGCGCCATGGCGATGGGTGCGATTGCCGTTGAGATGACCCTACATGGGGTGGAGGCTTGGGTCGGAAGCGGCTTCGAATTCGGACCGAGCTAGAGTAGGAAGCTGAGACCAGCAGCATGAATTTACCCGCCAAGCGCCCACCCCGCAAGCCATCACTCCCCAACGGGCAGCGCGCAGCTGACGCACTGACCGAGAATCTCGCTTTCATGCGACTACTCTGGGCAGTCGACCACGGCCTGCGATCCATTTCGAAGCAAATGCAAGCCACGATTGGCATGACCGGTCCTCAGCGCCTGGTGCTGCGCATACTGGGTCGCACGCCTCGAGTCATGCCCAGCGAGCTCGCGGAGCTCTTGCACCTGGATCGCGGCACTGTCAGCGGCGTGCTGGATCGTCTAGCGGATCAGCAGCTGATCATCCGCCGCCCACACCCGGAGGATGGCCGCAGCGTACTTTTGGAGCTGAGCGCCCGAGGCAAGCTGCTCGATCGAGAGACGGCTGGTACGGTGGAGGCTTGCGTGCGGCGGGCGCTAGCATCTCTGCCTCGCAGCAAAGTGAACGCCGCGATCCAGGTGCTGGAGGCGCTGGCCAGGGAACTGACTCGCGAGGAGCAGCGCGAGTCGCCCGGTGGTGACTGACCGAGCGGCCTCAGTCAGCCGCTGGTTCGATCCTCGGCGCGCTGCGGTCGTCTAGCGTTCGGGTACGGCGGGCGAGCCATCTCGGCGCTGGGACAGTCGAGATCGGGCTTCGACCAGGGCATTTCGCAGCGCCTTGGTGGCGAGCCGCGCCGCGCCCTCGCTCCAGGCGTGCAAATGGACGTGCAGGACACCGCGCGGGTGGTCCCAACGCACGTCAATCGGGGTGCCGAGGGCTCGGTACGGAGACACGAGTGCGAGGCGGCGCGCCGTCTCCAACAGGGAAGCGCCGTCGCTCTCGCTCATGGGGACCACCACCTCGATCGGCTCGGTGAGTCGCTCGCGGGCCACCGTCAGCGTGGACGCCAGGAGGTCCTGATTGGGCACATACACGCGACTGCCATCGGATCGACGTAGCAGGGTGCGACCCAGGCCGACCTCGCGCACGACTCCCGAATGACCTCTGACTTGGATCCGATCTCCCTGGCGAATGCGTCGGGTGAGCACGAGCAGCGCACCCGCCGAGAGATTGCGCACGTGGCCGGCGAAAACCCAGAGCGAGCCCAGCGTACCGAGAGGAAAAAAAACGACGAGCAGGTGAGGCGAGAGGCGCAACCAGCGGGCTATCAGCCAGACCAGAACGGCCACCACGCTCAGAACTTCGGCGATGGGCACGAGCAGCGTCAGGCGGCGTTCGCCATCGAAACCAAGACGCCACAGGCTGACGAGCAGCAATCGAATCCCGACGAGGGTGGCTGCGAACGTCGCCGCCGCGGCGACGTAGGCGATGAAGGCGGGCAACGACAGCTGAGCGGCAACCTCGCGGGCCAACAGCTCGCCCAGCGGTTCCGCGGCAACGGACTCGACGGGAGCGGGGTGGCAGGCCAGGAGAGAGGCTGCGCCCCAGGCGAGACGTATCCGCCCCCGCCGCATCAGGCGTTTCCTCCTGTGCCGGCGCCACGCTGGGCCAGCGCTTGCTCCACGATGGGGCGCAGCTCGGCCGGAATGGAAAGCAGCCGGCGCCGCGGACCCTCGGGCACCAGAAGTCCTGTCGCCTGCAGGAAGGCAAGTTGGATTTTCGCCTCGGAGGGCATCTCTGTAGCGCCTTCGAGCGAGCTCTCGTCCACTCCACCGAAGCGCAACGCCTGATTGAGTGCGGCCAGTTGCTGGGTGTCGAGCTCATCGAGAAACGACAGGCCGACGGACAACGGGTGTTCGGTGCGCGCCCGAACGTGCCCGTCCGCGAGCTCCAGCGAGGACAGAAAGACACCGAGCGCAAAGCTGAGGTTGCCGTTCGTCATACGCCGGAGAAGCTGGAAGAAAAGGGTCGCCTCGCGATCGGAGCCCAGGCGGCGCAACCAGCGCAAGCCGAGCTCCGAGTGGAACACGAGGGGCATGCCGCTCAGCCGGTGCCGCGCTTCGATCACGCGCCGCAGGTCCGCCGTGCGGAGCGGCGTAAGCTGGACGTGGCGCGGGAAGGCTGCCTGCAATGGGACCAGCTCCCGAAAAATCTGGAATGCACCGTTGGACACGACGACGATGAAGCAAACCGCCTCGCGCGTCGCGCTCACGAGCTGTACAAACTCGTCCAGGCGCGCGATCCCGACGAGATTGGGCTCGAACCAATGCTCGAGGTCATCGACGAGGATGGTGGTGGGAATCTGCAACAAGACCTTGCTCAGCGAGTGAGCGTCCGGCGGGCAGTCGAGTTCGTTGCCCAGCGCACGGAGAAGCTCACCGCGGCGCTGCGCCAGCCCGGGCTGAGGCCTCAGCACTCGAGGCGAGCGCAATTCGAGCTGGGCCAGGTTGAGGACTGAGGTGCGGCCCGACCCGTGAGCGCCGACGATCAGCACGGAGCTCGGCATCCCCCTCCAAGAGCCGCTTTCGGCTTCGAGCACGGCGCGCAGCTCTGGTTGGCGGGCGCTGAACAACCGCGGCTCGCGCACGGGTTGGATGGCAAATAGCTTGGCGTAGTCCGGCGGAAGCTGCGGCAACGCCCGAAAAGTCTCGACCGAGCGCGCCATCGTGGCACCGTCGAGCGCGCCGCGCGCCAGGCGTTCGCGGTAGCGCTGGGCCAGTTCGAAATCGCCGAATCGAGAGACCGTGCGCACGGCCCCTTCCATCGAGCGCGTCCACCGGACCCAGAACCCTGCCGTGAACTGGCCGACAACGTCCACCCAGCGCGATGGGAGAGGAGTCGCCGTCCGCGAGAGCGAGCTGTCCGCCTGGGGCGACAGGCGGGACGCCAGCGCCGAAAAGGCTTGCTGGACATCCCGCTGGACCTCCGGGGTGGATTGTTGCAGGGCGTTCAACCTGGCTCGCGCGCTGACGGCCTGTTGGGCCGCCCGCTCGAACACCGCGGTCTCTCCCTGCTCGAGGGCGTGGCCGGTCATCGCATCGATGCCGTGCAAGGTCTCGAGCGCCGCGTCCATGCCCGCTGCCACGGATTCGAGATGTTCCTCGAGACGGGGCAGCAAGCGGTCTACGAGCTGCTCACTGGCCATGGCCCGGGGAGCCAGCACACGAAAGCGCAGGCTGGCAGGGGCCGCGAGGTGCTGCGGCTCCAGCGGGGTCCGAAGGCATTCGACCCGCTCCGGGAGCCGCGCGATGATGCCTCTGAGTTCTGACCTCAGCTGTTGTAGCGCCGAGGCGGCGCGCAGCCCTGCCGCCTCCTCTTCGAGGCGGTCGAGGTGTTCTCTGTCCTTGTAATTGCGCCAATCCGCGATCCCAGCGGTGGCGCCGGCAGTCGGTCGAATCGCCAGCTGTTTCAGTTCTCGAGCTACTCCGGTGAGGACCTGGTCGAGCCGCGTCAACGCGCGCTCGGCGGGCTCCGAGGCGAGGTTGGAGACCGAATTGCAGAACGCCACGGACGCTGCAGCGAGTTGGAATTCGAGCAACAGCTCGCGCTCCCGAACCTCCAGCGCGCGCTGCCAGAGCGGCGGATCCCGCTCCAGCGCGGCGAGGTGATCGGTGATGCGGCGCACGTGTCGCGAGAGCCGAACGCGCCGCAGGTCCTGGCCGGGCAAGTCCGACTCTACACAGGTCGATACCAGCTCGGCGATCCCCGTCTGCACGGCACGAATCCACTCGCGCTCGACGTGCACGGGCCACCCGTCGAGCAGCTGGCTCACTTCGGCCATCGCTTCCGAGCTGCTGCTCTGATCGCGCAGATATCGCTCCAAAACGTCGCTCAACGACGCGCGGAGCCGCGCGTAGTCGACGAGCTGCTGGGCTGCCCATTCCGCTAGACGCTGTTCCAGCGCGGCACGAGCGAGCAGCTGCAGGGGGATGCGCCGCATGCGGGCGCGCTGCGAGAAGACCATGGCCGCTCGGCGTTGCCAGCGAGCGAGCTCCACCCACAACGAGTCTCCGCGCCGGGCTCGGAGCCATGCGCGATCGAGAGGGTCCAGTACCACGGCGGGCAGAGCCCGGACTCGATCGCACAAGTGACGAAACGCCGTCCGTGTGAGGTCCCCCAATTCGTGCATGGGCAGCCAATCGACCTCCGCGACCAGCCGCTCGGCGCTCTGCAATGCGCGTTCCGTGCGGCCGGCAGAGAGAGCTTGCGAGAGGGGGCCTGCCCATCCTTCCTTGGCTCGCTGGAGGGCCCTGCAGTGTGCCGCGCCGACGTCGAGGGTGTCGCGGCACAACGAATGGATGGCGCCACTCAACTCGGCGTTGCCGAGCTCTCGACGCCAGCCCGGGAGCTGAGTCTCGAGACTTTCGTGGACCAGCGGCGCGTATGCTTCGGGCGCCACCGGAGATTGCAGCGTGAGTCTCGCCTGCCCTGGCTCGGGGTCCGCTGGCGCGAGTTGGGCTCCCAACTTGGTCAAGGCGACGCGTAAGGTGAGCGGGCCGATGAGCAAGTTGACGGCAACGACGGCCATGCCCAAGCCGGCAATGGTCTCGGCGAGTGGGGGCAACTGCGCGGCGGTGACGCCCACCAAGCCGAGCGTCACGCCCGCCTGAGGAATGTAGCCGAGCCAGCTGTGGCGTCGAATGGCGTCGGCCTCTCTTCCCACCCGGGCTCCCAGCCCTGCAGCGCCCCAGAGCCCCAGGGCGCGGAGCGCGCACAGGGTGACCGCTATGGGCAGCAGGTGGAGCGTCCGTGCGATGTCGATGCTCGCCCCGGCGTTGGTGAAGAACACGACGAATACCGGCAGCGCAACGAGGGAGACCGGGCGCATCAACTCGTGTTCGTACTTGGAGAAATTCCTGACCACGAAGCCCGCGGCGATGAACACGAGCAAGAGCTCGAGGTGTAGGACCAGGCTCAGCTCGGACACCACCAGGATCATCGCCGCGACGAACAAGAGCATCTCCGCGTGCACGAACCGGATGTACGCGACGAGCAGGCCTCCGAGAATCAGCCCCGCGAGCAGCGAGCCACCGAGCTCGACTCCGACGGCAGCAAGCCCGCCGTGGCCTGTCGCGTGCTCGCCCAACAATGGCCGGGCGAGGGCGACGGCGACGGCAAGGGCAATGACCACGACGAGATCCTTGAGTACGGCGGCTCCGAGGAAGAGGTCGGCGGGGCGCCCCTTGGCGCGCAGCTCGCTCAGGAGAGCGAGCGTGATGGCGGGGGATGTGCCGATGGCGAGCGCGGCGAACACCAGCGCGAGGGCGTAGACGTGATCTCGAGAGGGGAGGTCCAGGCTGGGATAGAGCCGTTCGAACAGCACTAGACCACCGCCCACCAGGACGCTGAAGAAGGCGATCTTGAAAGCGATGGTCGCGACCAGCGTGCGCCAGACTTTGGCGACCTGACGCGCGTCGAGCTCCAGCCCGGCACTCGTGGCAATCAGGCCCAAAGCGAGTGTGTTGAACATCCGCATTTCGTCCACCACGCTCGCGTTCAATAGGTTCGAGGCGGAGGGGCCGAGCAGAGCGCCGCCCACGATATAGCCGGTCACCCGAGGCAGCCGGAGCGCGGCGCCGCTCTCGGCGAGGGTGAAGGCGGCGAGCAGGACGAAGCCGATCGTGGCCAGGGTCAAAGGATCCCGTGCTCCCGCGCTGGGCGCCGCTTGCAGGGATTGGACCCCGACCATCAACGCCAGCAAGGCCAATACGACGAGCAGTCGCCTCATCGCCGCGTGGCCCTCCGGGCGAGCTGCGAGCGTCGCCAGTGCCTCGCCGGTCGCCTTGCTTTGGGTGCGAGCGGACCTCGCGTCAGGTTGCTGCTCGCGCCCCCGGCGTTGGGCTCGAGCGAGCTCATGGGGTATCCCCAGCGCGCGCCGCAGGAGCGCCTTCCGGCATCGGGTCTGCCTCGATGTCGCTGCTCTGGGGGCTTGCCTCCAGGGCTTCTACCGACAGCTCGCCGGCGTCAGCCAACACGCTGCGCAGGAAGCGGAGCGAAAAGAGGTCGCTGAATATCATCCCGATGAGGACGGTCGACAGCACGATGTCCGCCTGCTCGCCCCCTCGCAGGGCCAGGTTCACGCCGATGGCCACGGCGAGTGCACCCTGCCCCAAGAGCGAGTTGCCCAGGCGCAGCGCAAATGTCGGCTCGGCCAGCACGACACGGTCGGCGAAGCGCAAGAAGGCTCGCAGCGCCAGCGCACGCGTGCCGACGTAAACGACAGGCATCCACCACAGCACCCCCTGGACCGGTGACCACAGCGTACCGGCAAAGATCATCAACAATACGAAGAGCGGATGATTCAAGCGCTGCAACTCGCGCCTCAGGCTCGAGCTGTGAGGCGAGATGATGCTCACGGTCATGCCTGCGAGCAGGTTGGTGAAGAGCGGCGAGACACCCAAAGCCGATCCAACCCCCGAGGCGAACGTCACGAGGCCGACGGTGGCCAGGAAAACGCGGGGCGAATCGCTTTCCCGTCCAATGAACAGGCCGAACAGGACCCCACATACGACGCCCAGCGCGACCGTGGATAGGCTCCACTCCACGATGGTGAGGGAAGCGTTGCCCGTCTCACTGGTGGCGCGCGTGGAGGCGAGCAATAGTCCCAACGCGACGACGCCAACCATCTCGCTCACGTTGGCACAGCTGGTGACGAGGTCAGTTACCTTCCCGGCGGTGTGCCGCTGGCGGCGTAGCGAGCGGATGACCGAGCTCGACGCCACCGTCGCCGAGGCGCCCAGGCCCACGGCAACCCACAGCTGATCGCTGGAAACCCAAATCTCGAGGACCTTGCTGCCCCACTGCAGCAGGGGTTGCTGGAGGTAGAACCCCGCGCCCTCCGAGTTGGGCATCCAACGCGAGAGCGCGAACAAGAAAACTCCGGTACAAACGCCGAACACGCCGAGGCAAGCCACGACCGCGCCGAGCGCGTGCTCGGTACCGGACGCTGCGGAGCGCGCACGAAGTCCGAGAGTGAAGCCGGTGAGACCGAGTAGCAGGTAGATAAATGGCTGCAGGCGTTCTATCGCCTCGGTGCTGAGCAGCGTCCACGGCATGTGGGGACCGAGCAACAAGCCAACGAGGATGTACTCTGCGCCACCGAGAACCACGATCCGAGACGCATAGCGCGCGAGCCCGTGACCGACCGCAAACGCGAAGGTGACCAGGGCCACCAGGAGCAGCGTCAGGCTCATGGCGCGCTCCACCGGCGCGAGCCGGCGTCTGCACTCGGTGAGTCGGTGCCCGCGGCGTCCGGTGAGCGGGTACCGGCATCCGCGCTGGGCTGCGCCGGAGCTGCCGCGCTCGACCCCAGCGCATCGCCCGTGCGACCATCGGCGGAGTCGCGCGAGGGCTCCCAGATGTGCAGGACGGAGAAGGCTTCGGGTGCCGTCCACACCGCCTGGCGTCGTCGAGTCACGAGGGCGAGCGCGAGCGGGCGGTGCCCGTCGAGGTGCTGGCGGGCCCAGTCGAGTGACGTGGTGGGATCCGCGCTGCTGGCCGCATGATGGGCGTGCAGCTTGCGCGCGAAGCCATTGCGCGCGAACCAGGGATCATTGCCCAAGACGATCACCGCCACGCCCCCTTCCACGTGCAGTGCGCCTCCGGGTAGTGCCACGGACCCCACGGCAAGTGGAAACGTGGGGGGCGCGCCCATTTCCGCGACTGCCCCCAGCTCACCCGCGGCGGATCGCACGATCATGGCGGCCACCACGTGCGGGACAGCGGGCTCGGGCGTCCCGTTACGGGAAGCGCCGGCGTCGGGAGGGGAGGCCGGCGCCGTTGCGTACGAGGCCAACGTCGAGTCCGAGTGAAGCACGCGCAAGGCCAAGAGCCCGGGATGGTGGCCTTCGGGCACGCCCGCAACGGCGCCAAAGTCCGCTGCCGAGTCCATGACGGCCGCCTCGAAAACGAGCCCTGCCGCACCGGCCCTGCCGGCCTCGAACAGGGGGGAGTTCTCCAGCCCGACAACGGCCCGGCCCATGAGATCGAACGGGGTACCCAAGAGACCCTTGTCGTTCAGCGTGGCTTCCCAGGCTTCTCGCGTGCGATCGGTCACGACGTCGTCGAAGCGGCTCGCCACCAGTACGGCCAGTCCGGGGCCGGGAGGTGCACGCAGCTCAGGGATCGTCGTCACGGGCGCGAGCAGGTCCAGCGGATGAGCAGCAATCTCTTCGAGCTGAACGACCGGCACATGATTGGTGGCCGCTAACGGCCCCTCTTGTCCGCTGTTGTCGCGAATCCGACACGCGATTCCCACGCTCGAGAGCATGCCGAGGGCGGTCACAGCGCTTAGCTGCGACCGCGTGCGTGACCCGAGAAGCATGATCCGCTCCAACCTCCATTCCATACCCGGACGGGAGGGGCGTCGACAACGACGCCCGCCTGTCGAGGTCAACCCTGGCCCCGTCGTGCTTGGGCTTTACGCTTCATTCCGTGGCGAAACTTCGCTTACGATCTCTCCAGTCGAGGTTCGGGTGGAGCTCGAGTCCACGAAGACCGGGCGATCGATCGGCAGGGCGGCTCAAAAATGACCATGCTCTCGTCGTTGGAGCGAACGGCTGCTGCGCCGATTCTTGTCCACCACTCCGATGATGATCAACACGAAGGCGAGCAGGCGCAGCAAGAACACCCCCTCATGCGCCTCGGAAAGGGCAGGCGCCCAGGCGAGCCCCAGCCAATTGAGCGCCAGTGTCGCGAAGGACAGGCAGAAGAAGAGGAACAACCGATCGCGCGTGACGCGCCAGAATCGGAAAAAGAACACGCTTGCCAGCCACGTGGCCATCGCCAGGGCACCTCCCAAGATCGGGTTCATTGCCGCTCCCAGACCAGTCCAAAGAGGAGAGTCATGATCGCGGCGAGCGCCACGAGACCCCGGAGGGTACTCAAATCCGTGGCCGGCACGATGACCAAGTCGACGACGAGGAGAACGTTGTTCAGCGCCAGGCCGGCAAAGCACAAGCTGCTCCAGAATAGCAGCCGGGTCCGCGTCTGGCGGTAACCTCGGTGCAGGAGGATGGCGCAGACAACGCTCGTCACGGCGCAAAGCAGGTAGACGACCTCAGCCATCTTTGGCTGCCTTTTTCCCGAGGATAAACGCGTTGGCGAAGGTGCGCAGCGCCCGCGCTCGCAAACGTTCGATGGCGTTGGCCGTCATCAGCCGAACGACCTCGATCCGCTGGTGGGAGTACCCCTCCGCCAGTCTCTCCACCAAAGCATCGAGCTCGGCACTTTCGGGTCGATAGCGAAACACCTGGCCGTCCGGCAGGGCTGCGCTCAGCAGCCCCTGCTGGCAGAGGGCCTCGAGGGCCTGCTGCGCAACGAGTTCCGGCATGTGCAATTCGGCCCCGACCGCACTGGGCGTCCAGGTGTCACTTCGTCGGGTCCGAAGCAAGAGAAGGACCTCGAGCTGCTCGTAGGACTCCAGGCGATCGTGGAGGAATGCCTGCACATCGCTGGGTAAGGTCGACTCTGCCATGGCCTTTCAATCCCTACAGTGCAGACGCCTGGCCCGGTGTCGAGCCTGCCGCCTCTCAATCGTGATCCGTTTCGTCCACCACCAACTCGAGCTCGTGACAGGCTCGCAGGTAGGAGGCTGCGGCCCAGGCCTGGAAACGCTTGCCCATGGGGCGCCCGGTCTCGGCGTGCGCCCACTCGTTGAATTCCCACTCGGAGCGGATGCCTTGCCGGTTCAGCTCGGCCAACTTGACCAGCTCGCGGCAGGCGAGCTCCCGCAGGCCCAGACGGTGAATGAAGCGCACCCACATGCCGCCGATGTGAGGCCAAATGCCACCGTTGTGATAGTGACCCGGCAAGTTGAGCAGATTCACGGTGAAATAGGGACGCCACTCGGGATCTCCGCTGAGCACGGGAGGATACAGATTGCGCACGGGGAACGGCTCGTTCACCCCGACTCCCCACATGAACTCGAAGGCGATCCGGGCTCGATGCACATCGATGATGTTGAATAGGAATGCGAGCACGTTGCCCCAGACGTCGCATCGCCAGGAGAAGCCGAACGGAGAGACCTGCGCGATCAGATAGCGCGCGTCGCCGAGCGAGAACTGGCGGTCGGCGAAGGTCCGTGCCGCGTGGGCCGGATCCACCTCGGTCTGCGGCCAGAACATAGCCAGGATCTCTCGTCGCGTTCGCTGTCCCGCCCGGAAATAGTCGGCAGCTCGCGCATGCTGTTTCTGGATCTCGAGCAGTTTGCCGTAGCAGAGGTTGGCTCGGTACCAGAGCGTTTCGTCGTACAGAACGTTGTAACTATGGCCGAATAGGTCGGTCCAATCGCCCGCTTCCGGAATCTCGAGCAGGCCATCATTGTTGCTGTCTTGCGCCGTCAGCCAGTCCATCGCCCGTTGCAGAACGCTCGCATATTGTGGCAGCAGCGTGGTGTCGCCGCTGGCTTGAATGTAGTTATAGACGGCAATGATCACCCACAGCCCGCTATCGATCGAAGCGATGCGGCCGACGCCGGAGTAGTCGGGCTGCCCAGAGTCGACGCGCACGTTCGAGGGGATCTGGCCGGCGGGACTCACGTGGTCGAGCAGCGTCGTGAGAGTAGTTCTCTGCGCCTCGCGCATCACCGGGTCGTCGAGAAATACGGACTGTACCAGCGTGACCGAGCCATCCCGCGCCCAGACCGAGCGGTAGTTGGCGTCCGTGCCCGTCGTGGAGTTGTCTTCCAGAGAGGCAGCGGAGAAGCCGAGCGGCGTGATATTTCGTCGCAGAGCTTCGATGGCACAACGATAGCCGTCCCGCACCAGTTCCACGTCGTCGCTGGTGAGCGCGCGCAGATCCGATCCGCGAAAGAGTGCGGGCACGGCGAGTTTGCGACCCAGCCGCGGAAATGGCCTCACCGGGACCGAGTCGATCACGCCATAGTGCTGCAGCCCGTCGAGCACGCCTTCGGCGAGGATGCCCCGCGCCGTGTAGACGTCCCGACCGACAGTGGCCTCCAGCAGATCGGGCTGGGCATTTTCGACCAGGATGCCCCGCACTCCGGGCAAGCGAAACATGGCGCTATCATTGCCGCTGTCGCCCGCAACCACGATCGCAGCGGCAGGGATCGCGAGCTGTTGAGCGAGCCAGCCGAGTGCCTTACCCTTGCTCGCGTGGCGCGGCAGCACGTCCAGGTACCGCTGTCCCGAGTAGACGACCACGATCTCGAGGCCGTTGTCGCGGAGCTGCGTTTCGATGTTCGCGATGGCTTCATCCGTGGCCCCGTGCAGGTACCAGCTCGACTTGTAAGGATGAAGGAAATTGGGGGGCTGCCGAAGGACCCCCGGCACATGCTCCAGAATGGCTTCGACCTGGCCCAGATCCCAACCCTTGGCAAAGCGCTCCTCGAACCCCGGCATGGGCCCGTCGCGCGAAGCGTCCCAGATCTGGGTGCCGACCCCCCCCAGAATGTAGTCCGGCTTGGGCAGTTGGGCAGAGTCGACCAGTTCCAGCGTGTCCGCGATGAGGCGACCGGTAGAAAAACACAGAACAGGCCGGCGAACCTCCGGGATGGACTGCCACACTGCTCGGAAGCGGGAGGTCGATTCCGGGTTGCCTATCAGTGTGCCGTCGAGATCAGAGCAGAACAGGCGAACGTTAGACACTCACTGATTCTCCGAAGGCTCGGACTCGCGCACCGTGCGCTCCAGCGGCCTCGGCCTGTCTCCCGCTGCGCGAGCTTCCGTTGCCTGGATGAGCTGCTGAGCAATGCCTGTCCAGGTGAATAGGCTGCGCGCCAGTTGAGCGCCACGCCTCGACAACCGCTCGGCCAGCGGAGGATACCGCAGAGGCTTCAGCATCGTGATGGCCAGATCCATCGGATCCAGCGGGTCCGCAAATAACCCGTTGATGCCGAAACGAAGGATACGAAAGAGACCCCCGTGGATGGTGACGACCGTCGGTGTGCCGCATGCCATGGCCTCCACGGCCGTCATGCCGAAGGGCTCGTAGCGGCTACTCATGACGAAGACGTCCGCCGCTCGGTAGAGGTCCGCGATTTCGGCATCCGGGACGAATCCGGCAAATGCCACGCGATTGCCCAGGCCTAGCTGCTCGACGAGACTCCTGCAATCCTCCAAAATCCGCTGCTCTGCCGGCTCGAGTTCCGTCCCTCCGATGGCCAAGTGCAGGCGCGCGTCTGCCTCCCGGCTGGCCACCTCAGCGAAAGCCCGAATCAGTAGATCGTAGCCTTTGTTGCGAGCCAGGCGCCCGAGCGAGAGAATGACCTTTCCCTCGAAACCGAACCTGCGCCGAAGCGCCGCCCGCGTGGCGGCGCCGACGGGGTAGAAGCGCGTGTCATCATATCCGGGCGGAATCATCGTCAGTCGCACATCGGCGACTTCATGGTGGTGCCGCAGCCAATCCAACTGTTCCGGTGTCGTCGCGACGACCAGGCTCGCTTGCGAACAGATCTGCTGCTCCAGGCGATTGCGCTCGCAGAAGTTGTAATTGCGCTCAAACGTCTCTGCCCCCTCGGCGAAATCCACCTGCATCTGCCGTTGCTTCCAGCGGCCGAGCGAATGGGGCGTGTGCACATGGGGAATTCGAAGAACGGCACAGACCTGCCGACCGGCGACCCCAGCGTCCCAGTAGTGGCTGTTTAGGAAGCCATAGGACAACCCTTCTTCGGCCATGCGCGCTAGCGCGTGGCGGCTCCACTCCATCAGCTCGCGATGCAGGTATTCTTTTGGGATGAAGGCAGGTCCGCCGCAGGGAACACGCAGGATGCGCACGCCGGGTGCGACCTGCTCCGTAGCCGGCTGGTCTTCGAACTGCCGTGTCCACAGATCCACTTGGTAGCCCAATTGCGCGAGCTTCTTGGAGAGCTCGAGCACGTACACGACCTGCCCGCCCGTATCCGCCGCACCAAGCGGTGGCTCCGCCGCCACGTACCCATGCGTCGACACCATGGCGATGCGCGGGCGCCGCGGCTCGCAGCGCGGCTGGTCCATTCCACAGCATTCTCGATTGTGTTTCATTCCGATTGACGAGCCCCTCGTCCCAGCTCGCCCGCGCCTCCTTTCCAGAGGACCAGACGTGGACACCACTCCTGGCGACCAGCGTGGCATGACGGCGCCGGCAAACCCACGCTCGACGCAGGATATCTCGAGACGCCTTGCGCACCAACCTCATTCCACCGGCTTCGCCTCGGAAACTGCTTGCAGTAGCAATGAGGACCGCGAAAATGGCTGTGCATTTGCGGCGGAAAATGTGCCGGAGCTACCGATTCCCAGCTCAACGAATGCCCACCCGCGCGTCAGTCACGACGAGGTAGCGTTGAACCAGGCGAAATGCGACCAGTACGGGCAGCGTCGCGAACACGGCGCAGGCCAGGATGGCGCCCCAGTCGATGGGCGGCTCAGTAAACAAATTGGCGAGGCCGAGCTGCACGGTGCGCGTGTCCTCGCGGGTCGAAATGAGCAGCGGCCAGAGAAAGTCGCTCCAGTGCACCAGGAGGTCGAGCAGCACGACCGTGGCCAGCGCGGGCCGCACCGATGGCAGCGCCAGGCTCCAAAACTGCCGCCAGACGCCCGCGCCGTCCAGCACCCCCGCTTCCTCGAGCTCCGCCGGGAGCGACAAGAAGTGCTGGCGCAAAAAGTAAATGTTGAAGGCCTTGGCAACGAACGGCAGAGACAAGCCGAGCAGGACCGGGCCACGACCACCGGTCAAGCCGAAGTCGCGGGCGGTGATGAACAGTGGCAGGGCGAGCACCTCCACTGGCAAAATGATCAACGCTACGACCGCGGAGAAGAGCAGCTCGCGCCCGGGGAAGTCGAGGCGCGCAAACGCAAACGCCGCCATCGCGTTGAGCACCAGACCCCCTCCAGCAATCACCACCACCTGCAGCATGGAATTGAGCAACGCCTGCGCAAGACCGGCACGGCGAAACGCCTCGGAGTAGTTGTGCAGAGTCCAGCCCTCGGTGGAGAACGCTCCACCCATGCCGGGCCGGAATAGGCTGCTGCTTTCGCGCAGAGATCCCGCGAGCATCCAGAGCAACGGCGCGAGGAACACCAGCGCGCAGGCCACGCTCACCAGCCAGCAAAGCCCCCTCCTCATGCTCGGTCCTCGCGCGTCAGGCTGCGCTGCAAGAGCGTGAGCCCCCCGACCGCCGCCAGGAACAGGAGCGCCCCAGCGCAGGCGCGCCCGAGATCCTGAGCCAGAAATGTGGTCTCGTAGAGCAGCTGGACCACCGACAGCGTGCTATTGCCGGGGCCGCCTCGGGTCATGAGGTAGGGCTGCACGAAGAGCCGAAAGGCGAGGATGGTGGTCACGCTGAGGACGAAGAGGATGGTGTTGCGCAAGGCCGGCACGGTCACATGCCAGGTGCGCTGCCAGCCGTTCGCGCCATCGAGGCGGGCCGCCTCGAGTGTCTCTCGCGAGAGCGCTTGCAGGCTCGATAGGAACACCATCATCTGCAGCCCGAGCCCCTGCCACACCGACATCAAGGCCAGCGCGGGCAGCGCCAGAGTCGGCTCGCGAAGCCAGGCCCTGGGCTCGAGGCCGAGCGCCACGAACCCGGCATTGAGCAGGCCCATTTCCTGGCCCTGGGCAGGTTGATAGATGAGCGTCCAGAGCACGGCGAGCGCGGGCATGGCGACGACCGTGGGCACGAAGAACACCACGCGCAGCCAGCGCCAGGCGGGCTCGGGGCGGTCGACCCACAACGCTAGCAAGAATGCCAGCAGGGCCTGCGCCGGTACCACCAGCAGCGCAAACAGCGCCGTGTTAGCAAAAGCCCGGCGAAAGCGTGGATCGAGCAGCAAGTCCGTGTACTGGGCGAGCCCCACCCAGCGCTGCCGTTCGAGAGCCAACAGGTCGCAGGCCTGCAGACTCCACCAGAGCGCGCGCAACAGGGGCCAGACCACGAACAGCCCGAGCAGCGAGAGAGCGGGCAGTAGCAGCCAGGGCGCCTGTCGCCCGTGAGCGCGCCGCCACGGAGTCAGGGGCCCAGCTCCCCGCGTGAGCCGAGTCTACGCCGGATGACTGTCCGCACTTCGTCTTCCGCCTGCGCGAGTCGCACCGCGACGTCGCTGCCGTGAGCGATGTCGCGCAGCGCCGAGGCCCAGCGCTGCGTCAAGGTCGCGTAGAACGGTGTCTGGGGTCTCGGCCGGGCGCGCTGCTCGAGCTGGCGCCGGAAGAGCGAATAGGGCAGGTGCTCGTACTCGGGGAACGCGGCAAACGCGGAACGCCGCGCTGGCACCGCCCCATTGGCGCTGACCAACGGCGCGATCCCGTGGCGAGCGTCGGTGACCCAGCGGAGCCAGCGCGCGGCGAGTTCGCAGAGCGCCGTAGTCGCCGAGATCGCCCAACAATAGCTGCCGCAGGGAGCGACGCTGCGCGGGCCGATCCGCGGCAGCGATAGAACACCGAGCGCAGAGCCTTTGCGGGCGAGGTGCGAGCGTGCCATCCAGTGGCCGCTCCAATCCATGGCGACGCTGCCGCTGCCGAAGGGGTCCGGGTCGACCGGATCTCGGGCGGCGAAGCCGCGGCGAAACAGCTCTTGCCAAGCGCTCAGGCTAGCCACATTCCGAGGGCTCGCGAGGATGCCGCGAATGCTCGCGCCGTCGGCACTGATCAGTCTACCGCCGCCCGACCAGATCACCGGACTGAAGGCGTAGGTAAACCATTCGTCGGCGCTCTCGTTCAGGTGCAGCGCGATGGCGCCGCGGCCGGAGGCCACCAGCTGGTCACAGGCGTCGAGCAGCTCGGGCCACGCAAACCCGAGGTCCGTGTCGGGGGGAACCACTCGCGCCCGTTCGAACTGCTCCCGATCGTAATACAGCACCGCGGCTGAATCGAACGCCCCGAGCGCGTACAAGCGGCCGTCGATGCTGCCTTGCGCCAGGATCGTCGGCAGAAAGTCCGAGCGGTCCTCCGGCGTGAAGAACGGCTCGAGCGGAGCCAGCAGCCCGGCATCGACGAAACGCGCGACGAGCGGACCATCGAGCTCGAAGACATCCGGCATGTCGCCGGCCGCCGCGGCGATGGACAGCTTCTCCGTATAGTGAAAGTCGGAGAAGAAGCTCAGCTCCAGCGCGCAGCCGTAGAGCGCGGCCTCCGCACGGAAGGCGGCTGCAATCGCTCGCATCGCGAGATTCTCCGCTTCCTGCCCGTGGTGTGCCCAGATCCGGAGTGTTTGCCTTCGTTCTTGCCGGGGGCGGCAGGTGGCGAGGGCGACGGAGGCGACTCCGGCTCCCGTACCATGAAGCCAGCCGCGACGGCTGACCGCGGGCGCCTTTCCACGGGACAGCGATCCGACAAGGCCTCTCGAAGCGTCGCGAGGCGCGAGACGCCCGGTGTTCATGCCCATAGGAGAGATGGGCGCCGGCGGTCCCCGTCATCGAGCGGCACAATCAGCAGGGAGCAGCGCGAGCGATCGATGACGCGCACGGGCACACAGCTGGGCTTGATCGGGTCGATCGAGCGTCGCCGCACACCGACCACGATCACGTCCGCGTTTCGCCCATGTGCTTCGCCAAGGATCGCGTCCACGGGATCCGCCTCGTCTGCGACCACGGGCGTAGCGTGACCGGGAAGCTGCCGTAGCACTCGCTCCAGGCGACGGCGCTTCAGATCGGTCAAAGCTTGGCCGAACCCTGTCGTTGAGGACAGGGCCAGATCGACCGCGCAGAAGACGGAAACCGGGTTGAGGTTGTGCAGAGCGAAGATCGGTGCACCTAATCGCAGCGCCAACTGTGTCGCGACCTGCAGGACAGGGTAGGCGTCGTCTTCGAGATCAGTCGCCGCCACGATCACCTCTTCTGACATCGCCTCGCGAGCGACCAGGACCGGCAAGCGCGCGGCGCTCGCCAGGGCGGTAGCGGCACGGCCGAGGCCTTTGTCGAGCGGGGCCATCATGATCAAGCGGGCATCCACCTCGGCGGCGAGGGCTGCACCCTGGGTGACGAAACTGCCGGTTCGGGTACAACGCCTCTCGGCCGCCTGCTCGCTGCCGAGCACCCCTTGCAGCCAATTTGCGGTGCTGAGGTCAACCTCAACCGCGGGCCTTGCAGCGCGTGGCGCCAGTAAGTTGATGTGGGGCGCGTCAGGATGGAATGGGTCGCCCGCCACGATGTGTGCCACACGCAGCTCGCACTCGAGCAGGTGCGCCAAAGCCAGGGCTCGCTTCAGGCTTCTGGTCGGCCGAGCCCCTTCGGGGAGCGCAAAGAGCACGCAGCCCCGGTTGCTCATCCGCTGGCGATCCGGGGTTGTCGGCAAGGCAGGGCAAGCAAGCGTCCTCCAGGGAGTACGATGATACCAGCGGCCCAAGTGATTGCAATACCAATCAAATGGCAGATATGCAGAGCGATCGAGCCACGAGGGGCGGTCGGCGTTGATCGGTTTGCAAGCACGCAGGCGGGGCATCGGCGCTGCGACTCCGAGCTGCACATGCGGCACGCCGCCCCCGGATGCAGCCCCTGGAGCACGTCTCATTTGCCGCGAGCCGGGTGTTTGGCTCCTTTGTAGCCAGTGTGACAAAACGAGCCACCACATCGAGGGGCCGCACATCGAGCTCCGGAGGGTGAACCAGGGGCGTCGCACACGCTTTCTGCATCCTGGGAACGCTCTGGCTCAGAGCGGCTCCGTCTGCTGTCGTGGGCACGCTGTTTGCTCTAGTCCCCTCGAGCTCGCCCACCAGAGCGCTTCGCCCGAACCCCGAAGCCGTCGTAGTCGCGCGATCTGCGATTTGCTCTCGTGGGCGAGCCCCCCATTGCTTCTACCAACACCTCTGACCATTCTGGAGCCAGCCGATCGTAGGGCGTCAGCCGCAGATCGCGGCTCGGTGCCGGTGTGCGAATCCGCGGAGCCGGTGGTACTTCGCCGTTTGATTTCGAGGGCGTACCGAGCGGAGGTGCTGTCAATGGCTCGTCACGTATCAGAAAGCTCATTCCACACGTGACTACCAATAGTGTCGGAGCCGCCGCTTTGATGTGTCTGCTCAGCTTCGTCTTCCTGGGCGCACTCATCGGAAATGTCTCCCTCGAGCCGGGAGCAGGCAAGGGCCATGCCCGGCTGGAGAGTCGTCCTCACCATGGCTAGTGGAATAGGAACACCGTGTGACCAGCGCACGCCGAGCACGCCGGCGGCGCGCATTGCCATGGTGTCCACGCACGGTTACGTCGGTTCCGCGCCGCCCCTCGGCGCGATCGACACCGGTGGCCAGGTCGTCTACGTGCTCGAGCTCTCGAAGACCCTCGCGCAGCTCGGCTACCAGGTGGACATCTGGACGCGACAATTCGAAGAGCAGGCGTGCACCGAATGGGTCGAGCCCGGGGTACGAGTGCTTCGGGTCCCTTGCGGTGGGCGCGAATTCATTCCCAAGGAGTATCTCTATCGCAGTCTGGACGACTGGACCGCAGAGGCGCTTCGCCGGATCGGCGCCGAAGGTCTTTCGTATACGTTTCTCAACAGTCACTATTGGGATGGGGGGATCGCTGGGGAACGGATCTGCGAAGCCCTGGGTATTGCGCACGTTCATACGCCGCACTCGCTCGGCATCTGGAAGCAGCGACAGATCCTCGTGGACTATCCCGGCGACCGATCCGCGCTCGAGAGCAAGTACAACTTCAGGGCACGCAACTTCCATGAACGTCGTATCGCTGCCTCGGCTGATCTGTTGATTGCCACGACGGCGGACCAGAAGGATTGCCTGGAGAACGACTACGACGTCGTGCCGAAGAAGCTGGCCATGATCCCGCCTGGTTATGACGACCGCCGTTTCTTTCCGGTGGGGAGCGATAGCCGGGCGCTGCTGCGCCGGAAGTTTGGCTTCGAGGGCAAGGTGATTCTTTCGCTCGGACGTATCGCTTGGAACAAGGGGTATGACCTGTTGCTTCGCGCCTTTGCCGAAATTGTCCCTCGGGAGCCCGCGGCCCGGCTTCACCTGGCTCTCGGAGGAGAGCGCCTGGAACCTGCCGAGGACGCCGTGCTGCGTGGCTGTCGGGAACTGGCAAGCGAACTCGGCGTGAGCTCTCGCGTGACGTTCTCGGGGTTCGTTCCCGACTCGGAGATGGCCGACCTCTATCGTGCCGCGGACGTCTTTGTGCTCTCCAGCCGATATGAACCCTTCGGAATGACCGCCGTGGAGGCGATGGCGTGCGGTACTCCCGTCGTCGTGACGACCCATGGCGGCCTATTTCGCGTGTTGCGCTTTGGGCTCGACGGTCTCTTCGCCGACACTCTCGATCCGACTGACCTTGCCGTCACGATCCTGAAGCCGCTCCAGTACTCCTGTATCGCAGCGCGCTTGTCGAGAGGTGGCGCGGAAACTGCGCGGAGGTCCTTCACGTGGGCCGGCGTCGCGCAGAGCGTGCTTCGGGCGACCGAGCGGCTCGCGCATGGGGGAACGGAGTCGCCGTCGAGGGTATGTTGGGCGGAGCTCGCACCGGTGTCTGCGCCCGCAAGCGGTGGGGACGGCGGGCGCATAGGAGCCCCCATCGCTCGCGGAGGAGGTCGCGTTCCAGGCCCCTCATGAGCTATCGTTCGCTGGCTTGCGTCGCAGACGCAGGCGCTGCCGTCCGGGTGGTTCATGAGACTCGTTCCCAAGCTCGCGCTCGCCCTCCTGGCCGGAGTATTCTTCGTGATTGCGATCTTTACCGCGTGGAGAGTGCGCGGTGAAATGCAGGCTTTTGATCATGACATCCGACGTGACCATCGCGTCATCGGCCTCACCGCGGCCGCGGCGGTCGCCAGGACCCGCACTCGCGAAGACGCGGTCCGGCTGGTGCAACGCATCGACGGATCGCGGGAGAACATTCGCATTCGTTTCGTTTCACTGGGGGCCAATCCAGCTGCTGCTCTCGCTCCCCTCGTCACCATCGATCCGGACGGCGCGCCCGCACCGGGAGCGTGGATTCAGACTGAACAACGCCTGGACGATCATGGAACGCCGAACGAGCACCTCGCCACCTACGTAGGTGCCCCCGTGGTCGACGACTTGCTGGGAGCGGTGGAGCTGACGGAGCCATTGACATCGAGAAGCGCATACATTTCCCGTGGCGTGAGCAACGTGTTGGCGTCCAGCGTCGCGATGCTGCTCGTCTGCGCGCTCATCGTTGCTTGGATTGGCGCGCGGCTCGTTGGGACTCCGGTGTCAGAGCTGATCGGCACCGTTCGCCGCATCGGTGCCGGAGACTTCACCGCGATCGGAGGCGTGCACCGCAAGGATGAGCTTGGCGAATTAGCACGCGCACTCCGATCGATGGTCAGCGAGCTGGAGGTTGCACGCCAGCGAATGACCGATGAGTCAGAGGCGCGGCTCCGCGCGCTGGACCAATTGCGGCATGCAGAGCGCCTAGCCACGCTCGGGCAACTCGCGTCCGTGCTGGCTCATGAGATCGGCACGCCCCTCAACGTGATTGCGGGTCATGCCAAGCTCATTGCCACTGGAAAGCTAGTGGGAGATGGCGCGCGGGAGAGCGGTAGCACCATTGGCTCGCAGTGCGAGCGCATGACGCAGATCGTTCGCCGCATTCTCGACTATGCGCGCCGTAAGGCTCCGCGCCGGTCCTGGATTCATGCCTCGGACGTGGTACAGCAGGTGTGCGACCTGCTGCGGGGCTTGGCACAACAACGTGCTGTCGAGCTCACCATCGAGCCCGGCCACGACGAGACCAAGCTTTTCGTCGATCCCGGGCAACTGCAGCAGGCCATCATCAATTTGGTGATGAACGCCATCCAGGCCAGTCACGAGGGTGGTCGCGTCGGTCTCGCTGTCACTGCTGCGATGCGCGACGGCGCGACGGCTCGGGAGGAGTACGTCGTTCTCACTGTTTCGGATCAGGGCCGAGGGATCAGCCCTGAGTCGCAGGACCACATCTTCGAGCCGTTCTTCACCACCAAGCCGAGTGGTGAGGGGACGGGCCTGGGCCTCAGCGTCGCGCGGGATATCGTCCGCGAGCACGGTGGCTTCGTGCAGGTGTTTTCTCGGCCGAACGAGGGGTCCATCTTTCAGCTCTTTTTGCCCAGTCGAGTGGACGATGCCAGTACGAATCCTTGTCGTTGACGATGACCCGGCCACTTGTCGAATGATCGAGCTCGGCCTTCGATCGGAAGGCTTTGAGGTGGCCGCTGCCAGTGGCGCGTCTTCGGCGCTAGAGATGGCTCGAGGTTTTGAGCCCCACGTGGTTCTCACCGACTTGAATCTGGGCGCGAGCTCCGGGATCGAGCTTTGTCATCAGATGAGCGATCGTTGGCCGGACATGCCCGTGGTCGTGATCACCGCCTTCGGCAGCATGGAAATGGCCATCCTGGCCATGCGCGCAGGCGCCTACGACTTTATCACAAAACCCTTCGATATCGAGGCACTCGCGCTGAGCCTCCAACGTGCCTTTGAGCATTACCAGCTCAAGAGCGAGGTCAAACGCCTCCGCGCAGCCGTGGGTGAAGCCGGCTGGGGAGACGACATGCTTGGCACGAGTGCTCCCATTCTGGAGCTTCGCGCGCTGCTCGAGCGCATCGCCCACTCGGATACGACCGTGCTCGTCACCGGCGAGACAGGCACCGGCAAGGAGGTCGTCGCGCGAGTGCTCCACCAGCATGGTAAGCGCCGCAGCGGGCCGTTTGTAGCCGTGAACTGTTCAGCGCTGCCGGAGCCACTACTCGAAAGCTCGCTCTTCGGTCACGTGCGAGGCGCTTTTACGGACGCTCGCAGCGCGAAACAGGGTCTATTTCTCGAGGCTCACGGCGGAACGCTCTTTCTGGATGAGATTGGCGACATGCCGCTGGGTCTACAGGCGAAGTTGCTGCGGGCGCTCGAAGCCCGTCTCGTCCGCCCACTCGGCGCCGACGCCGAGGTTTCCTTTGAGGCACGCATCATCGCAGCAACGAATCGTGATCTGGACCAAGCCGTGCAGGACGGCAGATTTCGTGAGGACCTGTACTACCGGTTGAACGTGCTTCACGTAGCGCTGCCGGCGCTGCGTTCTCGCGGAGGGGACGTCATTCAACTAGCTCAGCATTTTCTCGTTCACTTTGCCAAGCAAGCAGAGCGCCCAGTCAGGGGAATTTCAGAGGCTGCTGCACGCCGGCTCGTTGCCTATCCTTGGCCAGGCAACGTGCGCGAGCTTCGCAACTCGATCGAACGAGCAGTTGCGTTGACCCGCTTTGACCATATTGCGGCCGATGATCTGCCGGAGCGAATCAAGACCTTCGAACCGCGACATGTGGTGGTGGCGGGGGACGATCTCGAGGAGATGGTTCCGTTGGAAGTAGTCGAACGCCGATACATCCTGCGCGTGCTCCAGGCAGCAGGCGGAAACAAGTCAATGGCCGCTCAACGCCTGGGAGTCAGCCGCAGGACGTTGTATCGAAAGCTGGGTGAATACGGCGTAGAGTGATTCGACGACGTTTAGGCGCCCGCGCGGTTTCTCCCTGCGCTCAGCGTATGCCCAGCTTCTTCAGCCGACTGCGCAGCGTGTTGGGGTGCAAGCCGAGCAACTGGGCGGCGCCATTTGGCCCTTCCACGGTGCCGCGAGTGCGTTCGAGGACGGCAAGGATGTGGCGGCGCTGTACGTCCTCGAGCGCGTCCGAGCCAGCGCCTGGCCCCGCCGCGCCAGTGGGGGGCAGCGCCAGTGCTTCGTCCAGCCGAGCCCGGGCTGACCGCCGAATGGCTGCGCGCCCAGCTGGATCGGCGTGCAGCACTGGCCATCGAGGCGTCCCAGTGCCCACTGGATGTTCGGGGTGTCCGCGTCTCGGTCCAGTCGGGAGGGCCCGGATTCTGGGTCACGATCGCCAGCGACGACCATGAGAAGGCGGCAGAGGTGCTGCGCCGCGCGCAGCGAGTGGCGGGCTGATCCACGACGCGAGCCACGAGACCCATCCGATCCGCATTTCGAGGCCCACGCGCGCGCCGGGCGTGGCTGCGGTGAGAGTGCCTACGTCGGTGGCGGAGCGGCCGCTCGGAGAGCACGCGCGTCGAAGATGCGGCCGACGTTGGCCTCGGCAAAAAATTCGGGTGGCGACAGGATGCCCGCATTGACGCGGCAAAACTGGTCCATCGCCGCCTGATTGCCCTGCACCGCGCCGAGCAACTCGACCAGCTCGGGCGGTGGAGGCTCGAGGGCGGCGACCTGACATGTAAAGCCAAACATCGGCAACGATTGGCTGTCGCGCTTCGATTGGTACTCGGTCATCGACGCTTCGTATGAGCACACCCCGGAGCGCCAGGCGTCGACCGCCGCCGTCAGCAACTCGGCGTCACGGAACGCATCGACGATGCCTTGCGCGGTGATGGGATCCTTGATGTAGCCCGCGTCGCCTACCAAGGCCCAGCCTGGCCCGAACGGTTTGCGGAAGAAGTTCGGCGTCGTGGCTCCGAACACTTTTGACTCGCGGCGCGCACCCCGGAGGCGATCGCGAAACTCCGGCGCCTGGTCAAAGAGAGACAGGTAGTGACGCTCGTGATCCTGCTTGTTCGCCTGGAACGACGCAAAGGGCCAGCCACCGACGACCATCGTGAGGCCGTCGTTCGTGTCTGCCGCCGCGAAGCCACGACGATCGCCAATGTGGGTCTCGAAGCGCCCCGCCATGGGCAAACCGCTCCAGTAGGCATAGTAGGCCGCCTGCAGCACGGGGCGCTCATGGTAGGTCTGCGCGGACACGGCCTTGGCGACGAGCGAGTGCCGGCCGTCGGCACCGATGACGAGCGGAGCCGTCGCAGTCACGCTCGGCCCGTGCTTGGCATGCCCCTTGATGCCCGTGATCTGGCCGTGGGAGACGAGCACCTCGTCGACGGCAAACCCTTCGCGCAGCTCGGCGCCGGCCGCAATGGCGGCGTCCACGAGGATCTTGTCCAGCACGGTGCGTCTCGGGCAATAGGCGACCGGCGCGTCGGAGGTCCCCGGCGAGCCAGTGATCTCGAGCGGACCGAAGTTGAAAGCGTAGGTGTGAATCGGCGGGCAGCCTGATGCGACGAGGCGATCGAGCAGCCCCCAGCGCGCCAGGGTTGCCACAGCGTGCGGATGGATCACGTGCGTCGAGAGCGTGTCGCTCGGAAACGTCGCGCGATCGACCAGCAGCACGCGATAACCTTTGGTCGCCAGAAGTATCGCGGTCGGCGCGCCGGCACATCGGGCACCGACGACGATGACGTCGAAGTCTTGCTTGCTCATGATGTTTCCTCAGGCGGCGATCGCGGTGATGAGGTTGGCTCGAGATGGGGCTGCGATACCTCCGTCGGCGGCGAACGCTTTGCTTGCCTCGATGCTCTCGGCCTCGAGCGCCGACAGCCGGGCTTCGCGTTCCGCGGAGGAGAGGCCCTGGAGATCGAAATTGGCCGCCAGTGCGCTCAGGCGGTAAGGGAATTCTCGATAGTGGTCGATTCGCGTTACGACTTCGACGCGAACGTCTGCAAAACCGGCCTCCACGAGCGCGGCACGCAGCGCAGCGTCGTCGCCGAGCAAGAAGCGCTTCTCGTTGGCCGTCCCGAGGTGGCGCTCGGCGATCTGACCGAGCACTTCGTACAGCGGCTGCTCATGGCGCGCGCGCCAGGTGGCGGCGACGAAGCGGCCGCCCGGCACGAGCACGCGCCGGATCTCGCGTAGCGCTGCGGCCCGATCCGGCACAAACTGCAACATTTGTTGAGACAGGACCAACTCGAAGCTCGCATCGCCAAAAGGGAGCTTCATCGCATTGCCTTCGCGCCAGTCGAGCTCCGGTGCGACCGCGCGCGCCATGGCGAGCATCTCGGCGCTGGCGTCGACCCCCGTGATGGACGCGCCGCCGCCGAGCCGTTCGCGGAGCAGCCGCGCCACGACGCCCGTGCCGCAACCGACGTCGAGGATACGAGCGGCGGGTCCGATGGGCCGGGCTCGCTCGATCAGCTCTCCTGCCCACGGGGCGAAGATGCTCGGCACGAGGATGCGTTCATAGGTCTCGGCGATTCCGGGTGTTCGTAAGGCGGTATCCATGCGCTTCTCCTTCCGGCTACATGAAGCAGGCGTGACAAATCGCGGAACGCCGTTCCGAAGTCAGTCGCCAGGGCGATAACTGCAGTAATTTCCGGTGCGTATGGCGCGCCGCAGCCAGGCTCCGAGCGCGCCGTCTTGAGCGGAAATGCGGTCCAGCGCGTCCTTGATCCGGCGTTGCACCGAGCTGCGCGCACGATCGATGGCCGATTCGGCGCGTCGCGAGCGGCCGCCCTTTCGGGTCGTCCGGGCCAGCTCCGCGGCGAGCCTCTCCATCTCGCTGCGCGCACGCTCTGCGCGCTCGACGGCACCGAGGGCTTCAGCGGCTTCGAGCGTGTCGCGTAGGGCCTCGAGGCGACTGCGATAGGCTCGGAGCGCGGTCGGATCGAGCAGCTCGCCGGCATCCCCGCGATCGGGGTGGTCGGTGGCGCCAGCGAGCTCAAAGACGTGAATGTCGATGTTGGGGCGCTCGATCAGCAGCGCCAGATATCCCATGCCGCGACTGGCCTTGAAGCGCAACGTGCCGCGGGTGCCTCGTACCGTGTAGTATTCGCCTTCGAGCGCTAGCGCAAAGGCGGCAGGACGGGCGGCACTCCGAGCGTTTGGCGGCCGGATTGCCTCAGGTTCCCCGTGGGCCTGCGGATGGCGCCGATCGATCAGCGCGACCAGCTCGGAGAGACCTAGTGCATGTGCCTGGGTCCGAGCGGCGGCGAGCAACTCGCGTGCGCGCTCCGGTTCGCGCCCCTGGCGCAAGAGCAGGTCGCCGAGCTCGAAGCGCATGCGTGCTCCGAGCGAGCGTCGACCGATGGCTTCCACGTCGGAAAGTGCTCGCGCGAAGAGGCGATGGCATTCGTCCCAGTGACCGAGCAGCGCCGCAATGTAAGCCAGTGAGCGCGCATTGGGTCCGTCGGCGATCTCGCAGTCGAACCAGTACATGCGCCACCTATCGCCGTCATTCACCAGCAGTGGATGCAGACGCTTCGCCAGCTCGGCATCGCCGGTGGCCCACATCGCGTCGACCAGCGAAGTGCTATTGATCTCCTCGTCCATGGCGGCGTCCGGCATTTGCGCGAGGACGGCTCGGAGCGCGTCGTCGGCGCCAATACGTGCGAGCACGGACGCGACGCGCGCGTCCGCCAGCATCGTGCCGTACGGCATGCCCAGCCACAGCCCGCGCAGCTCTGGAATCGCGGCGCGTAGCTCGACGTGGCGCTCGGCATCGCGCAGAAAGCCGACGCGATGAAACGCCTCGGCCCGGCGTGCCCGTGGCTGGCCAGCGTCGAGCCGTCGTGCCTCCGCTTGCCAGCGTTCCGACTCTTCGAAGCGGTCGGTGGCCAGCGCGATCATCGAGCGCATGAGGGGGACGCGCCAGGGTGCCGCCGCCGGACCGATGCGGCTGGCGAGCTCTGCATGCGTCGTCGCGAGCTCTGCGTACGACGCGAAGTCTGCCTGCTCCAGGTGATCGATCGCGAGGCGTACTCGTGCGTCCAGAAGGCGCGGAGTATCGCAGAGTTCTTCCGCTAGGCGCTCTTGCTCGCGCGAGATCGGCATCCGCACGTTCGGGTGTGCCTTGCCGTACAGGACGCCGGAAGCCGCATGCAGAACCCCAAGCAGCTCGCGCCGATCAGCGACGCGGCGAGCCATCGCGATCGCGGCCAGACCCAGCTCGATATCGCGTGGTCGCTCGGCGGGCGGGGAAGGTTGGCGTGCGGCCGCGAGCCTTGCCATCACGCGAGCGCGCAGGGAACTGTCGGCCTGAGGCAACCCTGCCAGCGCTTCCCCGAGCATGGCGACGAGGACTGGGTCGACGCCGCCCATCAGGAACACGCTGCCGTAGGCGAGCCCCGCCTGGCCCAGCAGCACCGGGTCACCGAGCGCACGTGCGGTCTCGGCCGCCTCCATGCACACACCGCGCCCGGTCGCGTCGCCACTACGAATCTTCGTTTCACCGAGCGCGATCAGCACGCGGCAGCGGAGCCGCGTCTCGCTCGGACCGTGCGGAACGGCGGAGCGCCCACGCTCGAGAACGGCGAGCGCGTCCTCGAACGCGAACGTGTCGACGGCGTGTGCGGCTGCACGGATCGCATGTTCGATGGCGTCGACTGCGGCAGCCGGACCCGCCTCCAGCAGGTGGTGTGCCAGCTCGGCGAGCGGCGCGCCGGTGGTGGCGAGAGCCCGCGCAGCCTCGCGATGCAGGGTGTGACGGCGCACGAGTGGCAGATCGTAGTAGAGGGCCTCGCGGTACAGCGCGTGGTTGAAGCGCAGACGCTCCCCACGCCGTAGCAGCACGCCGCTGCTGATGGCATCGTCCAGCGCGGTCCCGGCATCGGGGATCAGTCGGACGATGTCGGCTCGCGTGAATTCGACGCCGAGAACGGCGCAGAGCTCGAGCGCGGCGCGCGCCTCGGGCGAGAGGGGCAGCAGGCGCTGGCGGATCACCTCGCGCACACCGAGCGGCAGTCCGCTGCGTTGACCGTGAGTGCGGATATCGCGAACGATCTCGTCGACGAACAAGGGATTCCCCTGCGTGGTCTCGAATACGGAGGCGACCAGGAGATCGTCGGCGCCATCGAGCCCGTCGCGAACGAGTCTGGCTACGTCATCCGCGGCCAGGCGCCGGAGCTGAAGCACACGTCCCGTGCGACCTATCCGCGCTAGCGAATCAGCCGAATCCGCACGCAGACCGGCCTCGGTGTCGCGATACGTCCCGATCACGATGGCGGGCAGATGGCGGACGTGACTGGCGATGAACTCGAGCAGGAGCAACGTGGAGGGATCGGCTGCGTGCAGATCTTCGAGCACGATCAAGAGCGGGTGGTCCGTGGCGGCACGACCGAGCAGGCTCACGACCTCGCGAAACAACGCGAACCGCCGCTCCGCCGGGTCGGCTGCGGCCGTCGCGCTCGTCTCCGGGAATCCGAGGCCCAGTGCCTCGCAGACCTCGCGCCAGGGCCAGAACGCCGGCGCACCGCCCGCCTCCCAGCAGCGCCCCCACGCCGTCGTCCGGCCGCAGGCGCGCGCGGCGCTTGCCGCTTCCGATGCCAGCCGGCTCTTGCCGATGCCGGGCTCGCCTGCGAGCAAGAACACCGAGCCGTTCTGGGTCGGTGCGCTGGCGAGCGCCGCCACGAGCTCCGCGAGCTCTCGATCGCGTCCGACCAGCATGAAGGTACTTACTCGCCCCTTTCGGAGTCTCGCAAGCTTGCGGCGGAGCGGGTGGTCAAATGGACAGTGTCAGCCGACGGGACTGCACGATTGCACGGGAAATGCAGGCTCGGCACCGGGCCTTCGAGTCGTCGAATCTACTTGCAGGGGGGTGGCGCAGGGGTCCTCGATGCGGCCCGGTCCGTGAACAGCGTCGAGTCCGTATCCGCATCTGCTCGTGCGCGGTGCCCGAGTTCGGGCAATTGGGAGTGGATACCTGCTCCTTCGGTCGAAGGCTCTCGAGCAAGGCCGGAGCGTGAGTCGGTCATTGGGCACCTGCTGGCGCGGCACGGCGCGCCGTGGGGGCGAGCCCACTCCTACCGCCCGGTGCGCGGCGCGTCGCGCGGTAGCGGATGATGGACTCGGCGACGACGAGGTTGGTCGTCCAGGACAGGGTCATCAGCACGTCTCGGGTGGGGCCGCCGCTTTCGCCCGAGATGAGCATCCACGGCAGTAAGACCAGGACCTGCGTGCCTGCACCCTGGCCGAGCGCGTAGGCGCGGATCATGAAGGCCTCGTGGCGGGGGACGTCGCGGCGCAGAATGCTGCGCCAGGCGATGAGCAGCGAAGCTACCATCGCAGAGGCCACCGCCAGGCGAACACCGTAGAGCAGGGGCCCCTGCAGGCTCGTCGGGATGGGAGAGAAGGCAGCCATCCAGAAGCCCGTGGCTCCTGCGAAGAGCCCGCACAGCGTGAGCCACCTGCCCATGCGGCGATGCAGGCCGGGCCAGCGCCGGCGAAAGCCCGACGAGAACTGAAAGGCGCCGAGCAGGCAGTACAGAGTGGCGCTGATCACGTGGACCAAGATCGGCAGCGGCGCCTGCAGGAATCTGGCGTCGTCGGGCGCGTCACCGGACAGGCTCGCGAGGCGCGCGATGCCCCCGAGGGTGGGGACGAGGCTCATGACGAGGAGGAGCGCCGGGATCCTGAAGTCATCTTTCGTCAGCTTTCGCATGTTCAGTTCTCCTCGAGTGGTCAGTTGCCCGCGCCCAGGAGCGGAGCGGTGGCGTGGGCGGCAAGGAAGAGGCCGATACCGAACACGGTGTGGGTGAGCATGCTCTTCAGAGCGTTCCGGACGGGGTTGCGCGTCTTCGAGACCTCGCGAGATACGTTCGAGAGCTGCTCAGAGGTCGATCGACATCATGGACCCGAACGACGGGAATCCGAAGTTTGAGCCGTGAAGCTGCTGCAGCGTGGCTTCCACGCCGATCGAGAAGCTGTCACTGAAGTGAAACACGGTGCCCGCCCGGGTCATCGTCGCCAGGCCGTCTTGCTCGGTCTCCGGCAGCCAGCCATAGCCGACGCCTGCTGCCAGGTACGGATCGACGGCTCCGAGGGGCAGCATGACCCGCAGCGTTGGCATCACCGTCACGCCGAACAGGTTCTTCGCGTAGTAGGCGCCGACGCGCCCGCCCGCGCTCCAGCGCACGCCGCCCAGGTCGCGGCTGTACTTCAGCTCCGGATCGGTGCCCCCGCCGACGTGGTAGTCGTCCTTGGGCAGCAGGAGCACGGGCGTGAAGTTGAGGCTCCAGCCGGGCTCTTCGGCGGCTCTGGCGAGCCCCGGCAGGAGCAGGGCGGCGAGGCCCAGGCCCGGAGCAATCAGGCTACGGAACGTACAGATTTTGAGGCTTTTCATGCTGGTTCTCCTGCTCGCGGGCCGCTTGCTCGCGGGCCGCTCCCGATGTCTTTGGAAACCATATGGGTTCTGAATACATGGCGGAAGACGCACCATTTGCACTTCATACGTGCGTTTGACGCTATGTTTCATCGAGCTCGTGGTATGAAAGGAGCGCATGTCGAGGCCCGACCTGAATCTGCTCGCCACTCTCGATGTCCTGCTCACGGAAGGCAGCGTCGCACGCGCGGCGAAGCGCCTCTCGCTCAGCCCCTCCGCGATGAGCCGAACGCTCGCGCGCTTGCGGGAGACGATGGGCGATCCACTGCTCGTCAGGGCTGGACGAGGCCTCGTTCCTTCGCCGCGCGCACTCGAGCTCCGCGGCCCGGTCGCTCAGCTCGTACAGGACGCGAGCGCCGTATTGTGCCCCAGCGCGGAAATCGATGTCGAACAACTCGTTCGAACATTCACGCTGCGAACGAGCGAGGGGTTCGTGGAGACTTTCGGGTCCGGTATCCTCGACCGCGTCGCCACGGAGGCGCCGCGCGTGCAGCTGCGCTTCATGCAGAAGCCACACAAGGACAGCGCTGCGCTTCGCGAGGGCAGCGTCGATCTGGAGACGGGCGTGGCAGACAAGACGACCGGGCCGGAGGTGCGTACGCAGGCGCTGTTCCGGGATCGTTGGGTCGGTGTCGTGCGAGCGGGGCATGCTCTGGCTAGGGGCCGGACTACGGCGGAGCGCTACGCCAGCGGCAAGCACATCAGCGTGTGGCGCGGCGCGCCGGGTACGGATCCGCTCGACGAGGCCTTGCGGCTGCTCGGGCTCGAGCGCGAGATCGTGGCCTTTCTCGAAGGTGGCTTTGCAGCGGCGATCGCCCTCGCGCGCTCCTCCGACCTGATCGTCGCCGTTCCCGAGCATCACACGGGGAAGTTGAGGTCGGGCATGCACAGCTTCCCGCTGCCCGTCGCCATTCCGGAGTTCACGGTTTCACTGCTCTGGCACCCGCGCCTCGACGCCGACGGCGCGCATCGTTGGCTACGCGCGTGCATTCGGGAGGTCTGCGCGAAGCAACTCGAGCACTCGGCTCACGTCCACGGAAGCAAGCGTGAGCCGGCGGGCGCGCGGCGGCGATCGCGCGAGGCCACGGGTCGCTAGCCCTGCTGGCAAGCGATGCTGCCGTGTGGCATGGCGTCGCACGCACGAATGAAGTGCAACCGCTGCGCGTTCCCGAGTCGCGTCCAGGCCCTACCTTCCTCGGTAGGCGCTCGAACAACGAGCCAAGCCAGGGAACGCCATGGACAGCGACACTCTCCACACCTTCATCGACAAGACCCGCACTGCCTTCGGGCCGCTCACGACTGAGATGGTTGCAGCGGTTCGCGCGGAGCTCCAGCGGTTGGCCCGAGCTCCCAGCACCGAGCCGTGGCTCCGTGCTCTGCACCAAGGAGCCCCAGCGTCGAAGGAGCTGTATCGGGACAGCACGCACGGCTTTCTGCTGCTGGCGCACAGCGAGCCGGCGGACTTGTATCGGCCGCCCCATGATCACGGGCGGGGCTGGGTGATCTACGCCTTGCAGCGCGGTGCGATGGAGATCGGGACCTACGCCCGCGTGGAGCAAGCGGACGGCCGCGTGCGCCTCGTCCAGCGGGACACAGTGGCGCTGCGCGCGGGTGAAGCGCGAGTATACTTGCCCGGCGACATTCATGACACGCGCTGCACGAGCGGCCCGTGCCTGCTGCTTCGTTTCACGGAACGCGACCTGAAGGCCGAGCCTGAAGCGCCGTGGGTGACGCGCTACGTCGCCGGCGACGGGTTCTGGACGTTGGGGACATGACCACGCTCTCCCCTGAGGCGGACGGCAGCGACGGCCTGCTCGGGGCGCGGCGCACCAGCGCGATCGCTTGCGTGCTCTCGGCGGTGGTGCTCGTCGTGCTCGATTCCGCGATCGCCAACGTCGCCTTGCCCGCGATCGCCCGCTCGTTCCAGGCCACGCCCGCCGAAGCGGTGCGTGTGGTCAGCGCCTACCAGATGGCCATCGTGATGACGCTGCTGCCGTGCGCCGCCCTGGGCGAGAGCCGCGGCCATCGCCGGGTGTACACGGCGGGCGTTGCGCTGTTCGTCGGTGCCTCGCTGCTTTGCACGCTCGCGCCGTCGCTCTCATTCCTCGTCGCAGCCCGTTTCCTCCAGGGGCTCGGGGCTGCAGCCGTAATGTCCCTCGGGGTCGCGCTCTTGCGCTTCAGCGTGCCGCAGCCGCAGCTAGGGACCGCGATCGGCTGGAACACGCTCGCCGTCGCGCTCTCGTCGGCAGCGGGGCCGACACTCGGCGGGCTCGTGCTTTCGATTGCCAGCTGGCCCTGGCTCTTCGCGGTGAATCTCCCACTCGGCGCGCTCGTGCTGTTCGCGACGCGCGCGCTCCCAGACGTGCCCGGCACCGCGCGCGGGCTCGACGCCGTCAGCATGGCCTGGAACGCGGCGGCGTTCGCGGGGTTGGTCGCGGGCGCAGAGCTGATGACGGAACGCCCCGCGCTCGGGAGCTGCGTGCTCGTTGCCGCGCTCGTCATCACGTTCGCGCTCGTTCGACGCGAGATGCCGCGAAAGACTCCGATGATCCCCCTCGACCTCCTGCGACAAGGCTCCTTTCGTATCTCGGTGATCGCATCGGTGTGTTGCTTTGTCGGGCAGAGCGCGGCCACGATCTCGCTCCCATTCTACTTGCAGGGCGGGCTGGCACGAGACGTACTCGAGACCGGTCTGTTGATGACCCCTTGGCCGTTGGCCGTCGCGCTCGTGGCGCCGCTCGCCGGGCCACTCGCAAACCGCATCTCGGGCGCCTGGTTGTGCGCGCTGGGTGGTGTCGCATTGGCGATGGGGCTCGCCTGCCTCGCGCTATGTCCGCTGCATGGCAGGCCCTGGGCGCTCGTTGGGCTCGTCGCGCTGTGTGGTGCTGGCTTCGGGCTGTTTCAGGTGTCTAACAACCGCAACATGTTCATGTCTGCACCGCGCGCACGCAGTAGCGCCGCGGGCGGTATGCAGGGCACCGCTCGGCTCACGGGGCAGACCATCGGCGCATTGACCATGACACTCGTCTTCACGCTGACCTCGATGGATTTCGCACCGCGGATCGGCTTCGGAATCGCCGCCGCGCTGACCTTGATCGCTGGGGTCGTGAGTACCTTGCGAGCGCCCGTGGCCGCGTGAGGCGTTTCGCGCGAGTGCTCCATCCGGCTCAATGAAGAGCCGCGGTTGGGAGCCACGTCCGAGTGGTGAGCCGAAACAAAGCCGCCCTCGGTGGGGCGGTAACGCACGGGGGATGCGGCGGTTGAGATGGCCTGGCTGCACTTTTCTGTGCTCTGCTGCAACGTTTGGTATCGTTTTGGGGAGACGCTGGGGAGATGCTCCCCAAGTGTTTGAAATTGTTAGGCGTTGACGGGTGTGCTAGTGTTCGCTACACCCTTCGGTGCCTTTGGAGAGAACTCGGATGAGCTTTCGGGATTCGCTTGTGCTGCGCCGGGGTGCCCCCTGGCAGGTTTGTGCCGGCCTCGCGGCGGCGACGTTGTTCGGCGCGTGCAGCGGCGAGGGAACCACCCCCCGCGACGGTGGGCGTGTCCCCGGCCCAGGCGGCAGCGCCCCGCCCACGAGCGTCGTGGGTGGCGATTGGCAGCCCCCCGAGGAAGCTCCGCCACAGTCCCCGGTGGCACAGTTTGGGCAACTTCGAGTAGAAGGCAGCTCGCTGCTCGACCAGGCCGGCAACCCCATCCAGCTCAAGGGGGTGAGCACGATGTGGCTGAACTGGGAGCAGAGCTACGCGGGCAGCAAGGCTGGGTTGCAGTGGATGCGGGACAACTGGGGACTGCGCGTGGTGCGTGCTGCGATGGGCATCGAGCCCGCAGGCGCGTTCCTGAGCAACCCGAATCCGATGATTTCGCAGGTGCGTGCGGTGGTGCACAACGCCGTCGATCTCGGCGTGTACGTGATCATCGACTGGCACGATCACACCGGTGAGCTGCACCAACAGCAGGCCGTCGAGTTCTTCTCGCAAATGGCCGGGGAGCTGGGCGAGTTCCCGAACGTATTTTACGAGATCTACAACGAGCCCAAGCAGGTGAGTTGGAAGGACGTGCTCAAGCCCTATCACGAAGCGGTGAGTGCAGCGATCCGTGAAAAGGACCCGGACAACATCATCATCATGGGCACCCCCACCTGGTCGCAGGCGGTCAATCAGGCTGCTGACGATCCCGTCCTGGGCACGAACCTGATGTACACCGTGCATTTCTATTCCTGCACGCACCGCGGCACCCAGCGGGCACAGGCGCAGTACGCACTCGACAAGGGCATGCCCATTTTCGTCACCGAGTGGGGCGCGACCACAGCGGACGGTGGGACCAATGCGCAGGGTCAGCTGTGTCTCGATGAGGCGCAGCTCTGGCACGATTTCATGGATGGCGCGGGGATCAGCTGGACGGCGTGGAAGCTCGACGACTGTGCCGACCTGAGCTGCTTGTTCCGACCCAACGCTCCGCGCGACGGCGGCTGGACAGACCAGTACTTGAACGGGCATGGCCCGTTCGTGCGCGACCGCATGCTGCAATGACCCGCTGGCGGGTCCCCGATGAACCGCCTGTGGGCCACACCGGGCGGTAGGGACCTCAGGCTGCCGTGGGACGCGCCGCGGTGGCCCGCGCGAGCGTGGCTTCCATGCAGGGTACGATGATGTCGCGCAGCACCCGCTGTTCGATCGCAGCGCGCTGCGGGGAGCTGAGCAGGCCGTGGCGCAGCAGCTGCCGCTCGTGAGCTCCCGGTGACACCGGCTTGGGCTGGGTGCGCAGCGCCGTGAGGATCGTCACGCGCACCTGGTCGGCCAGATCGTGATGGGCACTGCGCAGTGCCCAGGCCAGAAAGCGCCAGGCGAGCTGAGCCTCACGAGCCCGGGTGCAGCCGAGCTGCGTCAGAACCTCACGGCTTTTCGCGTCTCGGCAGTGCTCGAGCGCTTCGCGCGCGCACACACAATCCACAGTGGCGGCGATGCAGCCGCGCCGCAGTGCGGTCAGCACGACCGCACCGACGTCCACCTCCTCCGCGTCCCGCCGGGGCGTGCCACGCGCCGGCGCTTCAGGCGCGGGCGTGAGCAGTACGTCGGACTCCGTATCGGGGTCCGCCAGGGCGAGACAGCGCTGCGCGAGAGCGCCCTCTTCGAGCATCGCCCGGGCTGCGCCGTGCAACAGCGACAGCGGCGCCGACAGGCGCAGCAGTTGAGCTGCGAACTCGGCGTGCGCCGAGACGGAGAGGTGGGCAGCCAGCCCGATTTCCGTCCAGGCGTGCGCGACGGCCGGATCGAGCGGCTCCGCTGCGCCCGAGGCACCCCCGCGCCCGGTCGGATCGGCCGTGAGCTTCGGTACTGTCGCTGCAGGAGGTGTCACGATTCAGGTCCGTCTCGGGCAAGGGACGCTGCCAACGGCTCCCTAAAGCAAGAGGCGTGCCCGCCCCGCCCCGCCGCCCGCTTCAGAGCAAGTACGAGCAAATCAGGCGCGGAGCGGCAACGTGCAGATCCGGCCGGCACGGATTGGCACACCCGATCTGTGCAGCAGATCGCCTCGGCCGTGACTCGGAGATCACGGCTGCACACCGCGGCGACCGGCCGGGAGCCGGCCTAGGACATCCAGGTGGCGTCGAGCTGGCTCGCCCACTTGGTGGTGATCTTCTTCAGGTCGGTCCAGAAATCCACGGCGGCCGGCCCGGTGATGTCGCCGTGACCAAACTTGGAGCGTTTGGTCCCGCCAAAGGAAAACGGCTCTCGGGGCACGGGAACCCCGACGTTGACACCGATCATGCCGCTCGAGGCGCGTTCCGCGATGTGGCGCGCGACCGCGCCGCTGGAGGTGAAAATGCTGGTCGCGTTGCCGTACGGGTTGGCCCGTTCGAGCGCCAGTGCCGCGTCGAGCGTCGGCACGCGCAGTACCGATAGGACCGGCCCAAACAGCTCGATCTGCGCGCACTCCATCTCGGGAGTGACGCGATCGAGAATGGTGGGACCGAGCCAGTTGCCCGCGGCGTAGGCGGAGGGGACGGGTGCGTTCCGGCCGTCCAACGCGATCACGGCGCCCTCGTCCTTCGCCCGCTCGATGGCCTGGACCAAACGGTTCTGCGCCGCACGATCGATCAATGCGCCCATGCTGCTGCCGAGCTCGATGCTCTGCGCCAGGCCCTGGATCTTGGGAAGCAGGCGCTCCGCGCTGTCCACCACCACCAGCACGCTGCCCGCCATGCAGCGTTGCCCAGCGCAGCCGGTGAAGGAATCGACGACCGCCTTGGCGGTCAGGTCGGGGTCCGCGTCCGGGACCACGATCATCTGATTTTTGGCGCCACCAAGACAGAGCGCGCGTTTGCCGGCAGCGGCTGCGCGTGCGTACACGCTGCGCGCGACGTCGGAGGAGCCGACGAAGGCGACCGCTTGAACCAGTGGGTGTGCCACCAACGCCTCCGCCGTGTTGCGGTCACCGTGCACCACGGAAAAGATACCCGGCGGATAGCCCGCCCGCTGCGCCAGCTGGCCCAGCAGCTGAGCCGAGAGTGGCACCTTCTCCGAGGGCTTGAGAATGAAAGCGTTGCCGACGCTGAGTGCGATCGGGATCATCCACAGCGGTACCATCACCGGGAAGTTGAAGGGGGTGATCCCGACCACGACCCCGAGGCCGTCCCGGCGATACTCGCACGACACGCCGCGCGAGACATCGAGCGCCGCGCCCGAATCGGAGTTCTGCAGACTGAGCGCGAAGTCCATTACCTCGATGCCTCGCAGCACACCGGCGCGCGCCTCGGCGGGCGTCTTGCCGCTTTCGGCAGCGATCGTGAGTGACAGTTCGTCGAGTCCCTCGAGCAGACCGACGCGCAGGTTCGCCAGCGGTTCGAGCCGTTCGCGGAGCGGGAGGCGCCGCCATGCGGGCCAGGCCGCCTGGGCTGCCTGGACGGCGTCGTCCACATCGGCGGCGTTCGACGCGCGTAGCCGCGAGAGCGTGGCTCCCGTGTACGGGCTGGTGACCTCCAGCGCGGGCCCGGAGCCCGGGCGGAACTCGCCGCCGATCAGATTCTGGCAATCGGGTGAAGGGCTCGGGATCCAAAGCTCGGGCATTTTCCGGTTCCTCTCTCAGGCTCGCGACTGGTAGCGCTCGGCCAGTTGCCGGCTCGCATTGCGGAGCAACACCACATCCATCCCGACCGCCACGCAGGTCATCCCCATCTCGAGATAGCGCTGAATGTCCTCGTCCACACTGGACAGGATGCCGACCGGTTTGTCGTGTAGGCGTGCGACGTCGACCACGCGCTGCATGGCGCGCTGTACGTCCGGATGCTTCGGGTTGCCAAAATGGCCCAGCGACGCCGACAGGTCAGAGGGGCCGATGAACAGACCATCGACCCCGTCCACGCGTGCGATGGCATCGACCGCTTCCACGCCGGGCCGACTCTCGATCTGGACCAGCACGCAGATGTTGTCGTTGATGCGTTCGAAGTAGTCGGGGCAGTAGCCGTACCGATTGCTGCGTTGGGCCACGGCGATGCCGCGGATCCCCTGCGGCGGGTAGCGCGTGGCCGCAACGGCGGCGCTCGCCTGTTCTGCCGATTCGATGAAGGGCATCAGGAAATTGTATACGCCGAGATCGAGCAAGCGCTTGAGCAGGACGGGCTCGGCCCACTGGGGGCGGACCACCGCTGCGCTCGGGCTGTCCTTGAGCGCCAGGAGCTGGGTGAGAAACGTCTCGAGGTCGTTGGGCGCGTGCTCGCCGTCGAGCAGCAGCCAGTCAAAGCCGGCGTAGCCGAGCACTTCCGTGGAGATAGGGCTAGCGAGAGATGCCCAGCAGCCGATCAAGCGCTGCTTGTCGCGCACGCTCTGGCGGAAGCGGTTGGGCAGTGGATCTTGGAGCAAAGTCATGTGGGTTTGACGCTTCTTGGAGGGGAGAGCTAGTAGATGGCGGGTTCCTCGATGGGCTCGCCCGCGAGCAGGAAATCGAAGTCGCAGCCGTCATTGGCTTGTTGGATGTGCTCGAGAAACAGCCGCCCGTAGCCGCGCGGGTAGCGCGCCCGCGGCGTTGGCCGGAGCGCGCGACGCCGCTCCAGCTCGTTCGGCTCGACGTTGACGTCGAGCCGCCGGGTGTGCACGTCGAGTTCTATGATGTCGCCGTTCTGGATCAGGCCGAGCGGGCCGCCGACGAAGGCTTCGGGGGCGACGTGGAGCACGCACGCGCCGTAGCTGGTGCCGCTCATGCGCGCGTCCGAGATGCGGAGCATATCGCGCACGCCCAGGGCGAGCAGCTTCTTCGGGATCGGTAGCTGCCCCCACTCCGGCATGCCGGGGCCACCCTTGGGGCCGGCGTTGCGCAGCACCAGAACCGACCGCGCGTCGACCGGCAGCGCCGGGTCGTCGATCTGGGCGAGCAGCTGCCCGACGTCGTCGAACACGAGCGCGGGCCCGGCGTGCGACAGCAATTCGGGCGCGGCCGCGTGCGGCTTCATCACCGCGCCGTCCGGGGCCAGGTTGCCGCGTAGAATGACCAGTCCACCCGACGGCGCAACGGGGTTATCGGGACTGCGGATGACGTCGGGATGGTGTACGCGCGCACCCGCGATATTTTCTCCCAGGCTCTGCCCGCTCACGCTGCGGCAATCGAGATGCAACCGGTCACCGAGCGCGTGCAACAGCGCCGGTAGGCCGCCCGCGTAGAAGAAATCTTCCATCAGGAAGGTGCCGGTGGGCCTGAGGTTGGCGAGCACCGGCACCTGGCGCGAGAGCTGATCGAAGCGTTCGAGCTGGAGCGGGATGCCGGCCCTGCGGGCCAGCGCGACGAGGTGGATGACGGCGTTGGTCGAGCCGCCCAGAGCGAGCACCGTCACGATCGCATTGTCGAACGCTTGCGGCGAAAGCAGGTCCGAGGGCTTGAGATCTTCCCAGACCAGCTCGACGATGCGGCGTCCGGCGAGGCTGGCCATGCGCGCGTGCCGTGAGTCCACGGCGGGGATCGCGGAGGCGCCCGGTAGCGTGAAGCCGAGCACCTCGGCCGCGCTCATCATGGTCGCCGCGGTGCCCATCGTCATGCAGGTCCCCGCGGAGCGTGCGATGCCGCTCTCGATCTCGCCCCAAGCGGCTTCGTCCAGCTTGCCGGCGCGCAGTTCGGCCCAGTATTTCCAGGCGTCGCTGCCGCTGCCGAGCGTTTGGCCGCGCCAGTCGCCGCGCAACATGGGACCGGCGGGCACGAAGATGGCCGGTAGATTCATGCTGATCGCCCCGAGCAGCAGCCCGGGGGTGGTCTTGTCGCAGCCGCCCATCAGCACGGCGCCATCGGCCGGATAGGAGCGCAAGAGCTCCTCCACCTCCATCGCCAGGAGGTTGCGGTAGAGCATGGTGGTCGGCTTCTGAAAGTTCTCCGACAGCGACAGGGCGGGCAGCTCCACCGGGAAGCCGCCGGCTTGCCAGATGCCGCGCTTGATCTCCTCGGCGCGCGCGCGGAAGTGCGAGTGGCAGGGGCTGATGTCGCTCCAGGTGTTGAGGATGGCAATGACCGGCTTACCCTGGTAGTCCGCGGGGCTATAGCCGAGTTGCGCCGTTCGAGAACGGTGGCCAAAGGCACGCAGGCCGCTGGCTCCGTACCAGCGGTGGCTGCGCAGCTCATGGGGCGCCTTGATTCTACCCGTGCTCACCGCCAGCAGCGTACACGGTGCGGCCCGTCCTGACACCCGAGAGCCCGCCCAAAACGCTCCGCTGGGGCGTCCGCGGGCCTCCGGCGAGCCTTCCTGCCCATCAGAGTGCTCCGGCCTGGTGGTTTGGCTTGGGTCTGCCCCCATGCGTGCCGTTCATAGCTAAAGGTGTTCCCAAGCGAGCCAGGCTCGAGCCGTCGTTCGCGTCACGGTCGTGTCGTGCGTCCCGTGTGTGCGCTCGTGTGCGTACTCGGGCTGACGACTCGGGTGCTGGCGGAGCCATCCGGAGCCGTTGCGCTGCTCGGCACGGGCTCGCAGGCGACGCCGGGCTATTCCCACGTACCGGTCGTCGCCGCCGCTTCGCCCGGGGTCACCTTGGCCGGCGGTGTCGGCTACGGCTTCACGGAAGGCCAGAGCGCCGCGCCGGGCAGCCATCATCGCGTCCAAGGCCGCGTTGCGGCTAGCCTCGCCCCGCTGCCCTGGCTCGATCTGGCCATGGGCACGAACCTGCGCCATGACCAGCATGCCGACGATGGGCTCGGCAGCGACCAGGGGACCGTGCTCGACAGCGATCTGCACGCGCAGGCGGGCACTCGGCTCCCCGGCGATCTGCACCTCGGCGGCGCGCTCGGGGCGGCCTTCATGCGCGGCGACAGCTTGGGCCGATCGCTGGAGAGTCCCCGCATCGACCTGCTCTTCCTGGCCGCGTACCTGCCGCCCACGTTGCCCTTTAGCGTGGGTCTGCTCGCCGGTTATCGCTACGACCGGACGTCGGGCGTAGCGCGCGATCCCTCCCGCTACCGCTCCGGCGATCGCCTTTCGCTCGAGGTGAGCGAATTTGATGCGATACCCGTCGGTATTGGCGGTTCGTATCGCCTGGGGCTGACCGAATTTCTGGCGGAGCTGAGCGGCGACATTCTGGTCGGTGAGGGCGCCCCCGCGTTCTCGGAGTCACCACTTCGCTTCAGCGCGGGGGCTCGCCAGCAGTTGGGTGACAAGTTGAGCCTGCGCGTGATGGCCGATACCTCGCTCAGCGCGCGCCCGTCCGTCGGGGTCGCCGACCCGCTGATGCCGGTGGAGCCACGCTTTGCGGTGCTGGTCGGCATGGCCTATCACTGGATCGACTGGCAGCGTGAGGCGGCGCCGTCTCAGCCGGACCAGGTGCACTTGCCTGCGCCATCTCGGCCCGAGCCACCGCCGCCAGCGCTGGCGAGCCTGGAGGTGCGCGTCACGACGCTGGAGGGCTACCCGCTCAGCGATGCCAGCGTGGAGATTGTCGACGGCGATCAGGTGCTCGACGTTCCGCATCAAGAGTTCGAGAACTATCGTCTGGACAAGATCCCGGCGCGAGCGACCCAGCTGCGCGTGCGCGCGGCGCGCCTGCTGCCGCAGACGTTGCCGATTGCGCTGGTGCCGGGCGCACCGCTCGTGGTCGACGTCCAACTCGCCCCCGCACCGCCCACCGGCCAGGTGCGAGGCCTGGTGCGTTCGTTCAGCGGCGCGGGACTCAAAGCAAAGATCCGCATCGAGCCGCTGGGCAAGGAGATCCAGACCGACGCTGCCGGCATCTTCCAGCTCGATGTGCCGCCGGGCGCGTACGAGGTCGTGGTCGAAGCCGCGGGACATGAGGCGCAACGGCGGCGCGTGGAAGTGCCGGAGGACGGCGTGGTGATCCTGAACGCCGATCTGCTGCGAGGCAGTCCGTGAAACCGAACCACCGAGTCCGGAGACTCGGCGCGAGAGAGCCTCTGGTCCGAGTCTCGATCTGGTGGGTTCGATCGCGCTGTTGGCTGTTTGGTTGGGCTGTGTTGGCCTGCTCTTCGCCGGCGCCGCTCGCGACCTTGCAGGAGAAGTCCGGCCCAGTGGAGCGCGACTGGGCCGCGGAAGTTCGCAGCTGGAAGGTCGCCGAGGTGGGCACGACGTTTCGGCTCGGTGATGGCTTGCAGACCCTGACGGACGCGAGCGCACGGCTGACTCTGGATGATGGCAGCCAGCTGTCTCTGGATGCGGCAACCATGGTTCGGTTTTCCGATGCGCCTCCCGAGCAGCATGGCGTCGGCTTTGACGTGGAGACGGGGGCCGCGTCCCTGCACGCCGCGGCAGAGCCGCTCTCGATCCGTACGCGCGTAGGGCTGGCCCGCATCGAGCCGGGGGCCACCGTGGTCTTCTCCCACTCCAGCGACGGTCTGCGCATCGTGGTAGAGGTGGGGCGGGCGGTGTTTGGCAGCTCGGAGCCGCTCGCGGCGGGGGCTGGGGTGCAGGTGCAGCCGGATGGCAGTCTCGCCGCGCTGCCGTCTCGGAGCGCCGCCGCGACGGAGGTGGCGGCGCTGGCGTTGCCGTTGCCGCCCCGGCAGCCCACGCCGCCGGAGGCGGTCGAGACGGCTGCCGATGTGACGGCGCGCGTCAGCGGGCGTGGCGCCACGGTGCGCACGGAGCGGGGCTGGTCGCCGCTCGCGGAAGGCGCCGCACGGCTCACGCCCGGCACCGAGCTCAAGCTGTCCCGCAAGACCTCGGTCGAGCTCGAGCGCGGCCAGGAGCATGCACGGCTGTCCCAGAATGGTGTCTATGTCGTGGCCCCGCGCGCCGGCGTGTTGGTCGCGGCCACGCGCGGCTCGCTCTCGGCAGGTAGCAGCGTGGAGGTGCGCATTGCGGTGCCCGGCGGGGTGATCGTGGTGGCGCCGACCGGGGTCGTGAACGTGACGCTCGACGGTGGCGCTACCGCGCTCGCCGTGCAGTCGCGCGAGGCCGTGATCGAGGCCGCCGGTGAACCACAGAAGATTCGCGCGGGGCAGCGCGCGACGCTCGCGGCCGACGGCCAGCTCAGCATCCAGGGGCGCGGGCTGGAGCACGCGGACGTGGAGATTTTGGCCGGGGAGTCCGTGGTGATCCACGACCCCGCGCCGCCGACCGCGGTCCGGTTTCGGTTCCCCGACGTGTGTCCGGACGTCGGCGTGCTGCAGCTCTTGCGCGCCGGCAAGGCCGGCCAATTTGCGGTGGGGGAGGGCGCGGTTTCGCTCGCCGTGAGCCGCGGTGCCCAGCGCTATGAGCTGCGTTGCGGCAGTGAGCGCTCCCCGGTCGTGAAGCAGGGCAAGCTGAACGTGCTCTCGGACGACGGCACGCGTCGGGTCGCCGCGCGGGCGCCCGTCACCACGCTGGTCGCCGACGGTCACCGCTACACCGTCCTGTACCAGAATCGATTGCCGGCGCTCACCCTCACCTGGCCAGATGCACCGACGGCTCCAGAGCTACGTTTGACGCACGAATTCGCCGGCGAGAAGACCGAGCTGACGCTGACGCAGCCCCGCCACACCTTCGAATCGGGCAGCGTCCGTGAGGGGCGGCACGATTTCTACTTCACGGGCGGGGGCAAGGTCTCCCGCCATACGCGCGTCGACATTCAGTTCGACAATGCGGCGCCCACGGCCACGCTCGATCCGAGCGGAGTGCGGGATCCCAAACCCGGGGATGCTCTGACCATTTCCGGCATTGCTCTGCCAGGCTGGAAGGTCCAGGTCGCCGAGCAACATGCGGTGCAGGACGCCCAGGGGCGGTTTTCCCTGCCTGCGACCTGGCCGAGCGACACGCGCTCTCTGGCGGTGCGCCTGAGCCACCCGGAGCGAGGCACGCAAGTGTACGTGCGCAGGAGCAAGTCGCCATGAGCCAGGACGGCGATCTCGCGCAATCGGGCCACCAAGTGTTGGGCCGCTACCGCGTGGTACAGCGCCTCGCCAAGGGTGGCATGGGCGTCGTGTACCTGGGGCGTCTGGAGGGAGCGGCCGGCTTTGCCAAGCCGGTGGTGATCAAGCGCATCATTCAGGACAACGAGGACCCGACGGAAAGCAAGGCGCGCTTCATCCGGGAAGCGCAGATCCTGTCCAACCTCCAGCATCCCGGCATCGTGGGTGTGCTCGACTTCGGCGAGGAAGCCGAGGGTCACGCCATGATCCTGGAATACGTGCATGGCTACGACCTGGGTCGGTGGCTCAAGTACCTGCAGCTCAGCAACGTGCGGATGCACTGGGAAGAGGCCATCTTCATCATGCTGCGCGTGCTCGACGCGCTCAACTATGCGCATAGCTTTCGGCGCAGCGATGGCACGGCCGCGCAGGTCCTGCACCGCGACATTTCGCCGGGCAACGTCCTCATCGATCTCGAGGGGCGCGTGCGCTTGCTCGACTTTGGCATCGCACGTATGGCGGAGAGCGATGTGTATCGCACGCAGACCGGCGTGCTCAAAGGCAAGGTGCCCTTCTTGGCGCCCGAGCTGTTCACCTCGGATCCTCCCTCCGCAGCCAGCGACATCTACGCTTGCGGCGTAGTGCTCTACCAGATGCTGGCCGGCACTCATCCGTTCACGGGCGAGAACGACAGCAAGATGATGTGGCGCATCATCACTGAAGGCCCCAAGCCGCTCAGCCACTGGCGCGATGACTTGCCGGTCGGGCTCGAGGCGCCACTGTTCGTGGCGCTGAACAAGGATCCCGGCAACCGACAGGCGACGGCAGAACGCTTTGCCGCCGAGTTGCGTCAAACGCTCTGCCGCAGGGAGACCGAGATCGGCGTCTCGCTTCGCGACCGCGTGCGGCGCGATTTCACCGGTGAGATGCCGGGCATGCTGCGGCTCGAGCCTCTGGCGGAACGTGAGCGCGCCTGGCGTAGCGTCAGGAGTTCTCTCCCTCCCGACGCTCCCACCGTCGTGGTCGAGCGGGCCGCTGCCGGAGCTTCGACGCCGGGCCGCGATGCGCCGACCCGGGCGAGTCAACCCACGCTGACGGCCACCCCGAAGTCCCGCGTCACCGAGACGACCCTGGATGCCGACGCGCTGGCAGGGGCGTCCAAGGCGAGTCCTGCCGCCGAGGCACCAGCACGGCGCCTGGATTGGCAGCCGCTGCTGTTTCTCGCGATGGGCGTGGGCGTCGTGGTGGCGCTCGTGCTGGTCGGCGCCCTGCATTTTCTCGGCCCACGGCCAGCAGCGCCCAGCGCTGCGCGTTTCATCGTCGTGGAGAGCCCCGACAAAGTCGCCGCGGCCGCGCAGGTGGCGCCGGAGACCACCCCGGTCTCCGTGGCCGCGCCCGCTGCGACGCCCTCGGAGGCCGTGGCGCCGCCGGCGGTGGTGGTTGCGCCGCGCCGCGCCGACGCCGGGGGAGCCCTGGCGTTGACCCGACACTTTGCGCGTCGCGAGAACGCCCTGCAGAGCTGCTTCGAACGTCACGCCTCGGCCCTGACGGGTCAACCTCAGATCGCCGTGAACTTCGACGTCGGGGCCTCCGGCAAGGTGCAAAACGCGACGCTCGAGCCGGCCTCTCTCTCCAGCACTCCCCTCGGGCAATGTCTGCTCGGAGTGGCGCGGGACACGTCTTTTGGTGCAGTGGGCAAACCGCTCAAATTCACCATCCCGATCCGCGCGCGCAGCGTGAACCGGTAGCCAGGGCTCACCTCACAGCGCGCGCACCAGCGGGGCTGCCGCCGGCGTGCGCTCGAGCGGGTTGCGCAGCGGCTCCCCGAACTCCGGGCACTCCACCTCGAACACATCGCCCGGCTCGCTACGAATGCCGGCAGCGAAGCTGAGCGTTGCGGTGCCGAAGAAATGCAGGTGCACGCTGCCGGGCCGGCGGAACATCGGGTACTTGAAGTGGTGATGTTCGAGGCCAACGATGCGATGGGACATGTGCCCTTCACCGCTCGCGAATTCCCCCTGCCACAGCAGCTCTCCCCGGCGCACGATCCGCGACTGCCCTGTCAGTCGCTCCGGCAGCTCGCCCAGCAAGAGCTCTGGACCGACCGAACACGGACGCAGCTTCGAATGCGCGAGGTAGAGATAGTTCTGTCGCTCGGTCACGTGATCGGACAGTTCGTTGCCGAGAGCAAAGCCCACACGGCACGGCGCCCCGGCAGGGCTCACCACGTACAGGCCGACGATCTCCGGCTCTTCTCCGGCATCGAGCGAGAAGTCGGGCACGGCAAAGGCGTGACCCGGGCGAGTCAGACAGCTGCCGTCCCCCTTGTAGAACCACTCCGGTTGTACGCCGATGCTGCCGTCAGCGGGCTTGCCGCGATCGACGCCGAGCTGGAACAGCTTCATCGAATCGGTCTGCGCGGCCGGGCGTGCCTCGGCGTCGTGCATCGTGGCGCGCGTGCGCGCGCTGCCGAGATGTGTGAGACCGGTGCCGGACACCAGCACGTGGGCGGGATCCGGATGATCGAGCGGCGTGAGCAAGCGCTGCTCCGCGATCACGCGGTCGTAGTCCTCGAGCTGGTCGGACAACTCGCGTTCCACGCTGCGGGCGAGCGGTACGCCGGTCTCCAGCGTCCATAGAGCGAGCTCGTAGACACTCCTGGGCGTGGTCAAGAGCCGCAGGCGCCGCCCCTCGACGCGGGCGACGCGTCGCGTTCCGTCCGACATTTCCAGCTGCACTAGTCTCACGGTCAGGATCCTCGGCGATCGGTCGGGGAGCGCTCAGAATGAGTCCGGCTCCAGATACCGGCGCAGCAGCACCTGCGTGCCTTTGGCGCCTGCCCCTCGGCTCAGCAGGTCGTCGTACATGCGTTTGGCGAGCATCAGCCCGGGCAGCTCGAGCTGCAGGCGCTCCGCGCAGCGCAGCGCGATCCCCAGGTCCTTGACGAAGTGCGCCACCGCGAAGCCGGGCTCATCGTCGCCGCGCAGCGCGCGCGGCATCAGGGTCGTGAGCGCCCAGCTGCCGGCCGCGCCGGTGGTGATGCTCTCGAGGACCCGCGTCGGATCCAGCCCGGAGGCTTTGGCCAGCGCCATCGATTCGCACACCGAGAGCATGGTGGACGCGATCGCCACTTGATTGCAGAGTTTGGCGTACTGACCCGAACCGGCTGGGCCTTGGTGCACGATGGTCTTGCCGAGCCGCTGAAACAGCGGCAGAGCCTGTTCAAAGCCCTGCTTCGTCCCGCCGACCATGATCGAGAGCGTGGCGTTCCGGGCGCCGATGTCGCCTCCGGAGACGGGCGCATCCAGCACCGCGAGGGAGCGCGCCGCGCCGGCGCTGGCGAGCTCTGCGGCGAGCTCCGGATCCGAGGTGGTCATGTCGATCAGGGTGGCGCCGGTCGCGGCCTGCGCGATCAGCCCCTGCGCCCCCAGATAGACGGACTTCACGTCGTCCGGAGTCCCCACCATACTGATGACGAACGACGCCTGCTGCGCCACGCGGGCGGGCGCATCGCACCAGACGGCACCGCGGGAGAGCAGCGCCTCCGCCTTCGCCCGGCTGCGGTTGTACACATACACGGGGTGCCCCGCGCCGAGCAGATGCCCGGCCATGGAGGAACCCATGACTCCCGTACCAATGAAACCCACCGCAGGCTGATTCATGCGCCCCAAGGTAGAACAGCCCGACGCCCGCGCCCAGTGTCTCGTTTCGGTTAAAGGCCGGTTCAGCGCTTCCGTTCTGGATCTGTAGGCCACCAGAACCCCGGCTGTGGGCCACCTGGCCGCCGCTGCGTCGCCGCCACATCCGCGCTGTCTTCCTCATTGCCATGATACCGTCGCCTTCGCTCCGCGTGCTGCTCGTCGCTTCGGCGCTGACGGCGGCCTGCCTCGATCGCCCGATCGGGCTGACCAAGCCTCGCACGACCAACATCTTCGTCGACACGATCTCGCAGGAGAGCATCGACCGCATCGACCTCCTGTTCATGATCGACAACTCGTCGTCGATGAACGACAAGCAGGAGATCCTGCGCACGGCGGTGCCGGACCTGGTGGGTCGCCTGGTGAACCCGAACTGCGTGGACGCCTCGGGCAATCAGTTTCTCCCGCCGGCGCCGGGCGAGGATTGCGAACTCGGTAAGGCCCGCGAGTTCAAACCGGTCCGAGACATCAACATCGCCGTGGTCTCGTCCAGCCTGGGCGATGCCGGCGCGGGCAGCATCTGTTTTGCCGGCGATACGGTGGATCTCGGTCACACCATGGGGAGTCTGCCGCGCGGCAGCAATCTGGGCGCGAATGCCTACGGCTTTCTGGAGTGGCGGCCAAACGGCGAGGTGAGCGATCTCGTCACCCGCTTTCAAGACATGGTCGGTGCCGTCGGCGAGCGCGGCTGCGGCTGGGAAGCTTCACTCGAGTCCTGGTATCGCTTCTTGGTCGATCCGATGCCCTATCGCGAGCTGGTGCGAACCCAGTGTGCCGGTGGTCCCGCGGGGGGATGCGTGGCTCCCGCGACCGACGCGGATGGCAAGGTGCTGTTGGACGACGAACTGCTGGCTCAACGCAGGGCGTTTCTACGCGACGACTCGCTCCTGGCCGTGATCATGCTGAGCGACGAAAACGACTGTTCGATTCAAGCGCGAGGCCAATACTGGGTCGTCGCCGAACCGAACCCCGATCAGCCGATGTATCGTGGCTCGAGCGCCTGCGAGGCGGACGCGAACGACGCCTGCTGCTACTCGTGTCCGCTCGGGCCGCCCCCGGGCTGCGCTGCCGATCCCGTCTGCGAGGCCTCCGATGGCCAGATGGCGAATCGATTGCCCAGCGACGCCGACGGCGAGAACCTGCGCTGCTTCGATCAGAAGCGTCGCTTCGGCTTCGACTTTCTGTACCCGACCCAGCGCTACGTGAACGCGCTGATCCGTCCGAATCTGTGCCTGGCGCGTCCGGATCTCGATAGCGATGGCTGCGATCCAGCGGCGCTGGTACCGAACCCCCTGTTTGCTTCCGGGCAGCGCACGCCGGGTACGGTGTATCTCGGGGGTATCGTCGGTGTGCCGTGGCAGTCGATCGCCTCCGACATGCGGGCCAATCGCCAGCCCCTCGGTGCGGACGAGTTGCGCTTCAAGACCTTCGAGGAGCTGACGGACCAGGATTGGTCCAACATCCTGGGCTCGGCCGATGGCCGTCCGCCGAATGACCCCTGGATGGTCGAATCCACGCGCCCCCGCAGCGGAGTCGAGATGTCCAATGCCATCAACGGCCGCGAGTACGCGACCGACCAGGGCACCGGCATCGACGACGATCTGGAATATGCCTGCATTTTCCCGCTCCCGCAGGCACGCGACTGCTCGGATCCGGCACGGCAAGACGCTTGTGATTGCTCCGACGGCAGCTTCGACAAGCCGCTGTGCGAGCGACAGCCGGGAGTGGACGCGCCGGGGCCCACCCAGTACTGGGCCAAGGCGTACCCGGGGCTACGTCAGCTCGAGGTGCTGCGCGACTACGGCGAGGCGAGCAGCAACGCCATCGTCGCCTCGATCTGCGCTCGCAACGTCAGTGACGAGCAGCGGCCGGACTTTGGCTATCGTCCCGCCATGTCGGCGATCATCGAGCGGCTCAAGGAGCAGCTGGCCAATCGCTGCCTGCCGCGTCGGCTCGAGCCGGCTCGCGACGGTACCGTGCCCTGCGCGTTGATCGAGGTGCGCTTCGGCGTGCAGGATTGCGCGTGCGATGCCGGCATCGCGCGCGTCCAGCCGGATGCGAAGATCACCCGCCAGATCGGGGATCGATTGCGCAGCACGTTTTCCGAACGTTGTGGCGCAGACGACCCGACCTGCGCGCGCGCGTGTCAATGCGAAGTGGAGCAGATCCGCGACGCGTCCGATCGCCTGTCGTGCCAAAACAGTGATGAAGCGATCGGTGTCGAGGGTTGGTGCTACGTCGCTGACACCGCGGACCAACACGTCGGCAACCCGTCGCTGGTGCGCGACTGTCCCGCGACCGAGCGGCGCTTGCTGCGCTTCGTGGGGGAGGGGCTGGCGGACGATTCCCTGACCTTCGTGGCCTGCCAGGGCGCAACGATCCCGCAGTAGCCGGGGGTCTGGGAGAGACCACCCGCGCTGCGCGGGCATCGGATTCACCACCCGCGCTGCGCGGGCATCGGATTCAGAGAGCGCCGGGCGGCGTGCCCCAGCGCAGGCCCCAGAGCAGGCTGCTCTCGCTGCCGAGACAGGCGGCGGCGTCGGTCGTTTCGGCGCCGCTGGCGCCCGCGTCCGCCGCTGCGGCGTCGGTCCCCGCGTCCGCGCCCGTGCAGGTGTTTGCGCCGAGCCCATAGGCTCGCAGGGAGCCCCAGCCTTGGCCATCCGCGAGGCCACTCTCGAATTCTACCGAGCTCGCGCGGTACCCAGCGAGCGGGACGGGCTGCAGAATCCCGAACGCTGCCGGAAGTTGCTGCAGCGTGGTCGGGTCTTCGGAGAGCGCGCCGGCGCTGGCAGTGAGCGGACCGTGCTTCGGCTGCGCCACCACGTCGACAGCGAAGGTTCCCTGCACGCTGCCGTCGTCGGCGCCCAGCTCGAGCTGGGCCGGGAAGAGCAATGCCGACTCGAGCGGTGCCTGCCGGCAGGCGCTATCGTCGCTGTTGACGTAGTGCAGCTCGAGCAACGTGCCCGGTCCGCCCTGATCACTCGCGACGGGGGTCGGGCTGGCGGCGTTGAGGCGAGCCAGCGCATCGGCCAGGGCAGTTCGACGCACGAGCTGGGGCCCGTCGCTGTCGCCATACTCGGGTCCACAGCCCGAGCCGCTCGGGAAGTGCGCGATCGGGCCCGGCCCGGTGCGCAGAGAGCGCGTCAGCCCATCCAGGCTCTCGAGCTCGCCGGCCTCCAGCCGCAGCTCTCCGGCGATGGCAGCCTCCGTCACGCCGAACTTCAGCAGCAAGACCGTGTCTCGAGGTGGCTTGACGTTGTCTGGCAGCGCGAGCTCGGCAGTGAAGCTGCCGGCGATCGCCGATAGCGGCAGACCCACCCAGCCGAGAGCCGTGCCGGAGGGCCCCACTTCGAACAGGGCATCGGCGAGCTCGTTGAGCGCGCCGCCCGAGGTGGAGACCTCCGCGTCGGCGTGCCATCGGATCACGTCCAGGCAACCAAACGATTCGTCGGTGACGTCGCTCGGGATCGCCCAGCCCTCGCGCGCCTCGAGCCGCCGGTCGACAAACTCCAGGCCGCCCTTGGGCGTGAGGGCGATCGACAGTTGCGAACTCTCGTGCTCGGGTCCGTAGGTGTCCGAGGTTTCCTGCCAGGTCAAGCTGGCGCTGTGCTCTCCGAGCACGGGATCGCGCACGCTCTCCGCGCTGAAGCCGAATGAGGTTTCCTCGCCCGGCGTGAGCTCACGCACCGATTCGGCGCAGGAGTAGGGGTCTCCGCGCGAGGTATCGAGCCGATGGTCCTCGGGCGGCAAGCCGCCCTCCTTCTCGCCGCTGCACGCCGCGAGCAGCGCGCAGCCGGCCCAGCCGAGGACTCGGCGGAAACGACGGGAGCTCGGGCGAACCCTGGATGAAGCGCAGGTCACTCACGAGTTTGCCATGGGCGAGGCCGGAGTTCCGCTCGGGACCAGCAATCCTGGAGGTGGGCCGCGGTGTGGCTGCGACGCCGCCCGCGAGCAGCGCAGCAGGTGGGTGGGGCTCGCTGGAGACGGGGCCCCGCTCGGGAGAAGCGGGGCAGGCTGCGACCCGAGGCTCGCCCCGCTCTGGAAGTTTGGCGAGGGGGTGGACTCCGCCTTCGGCAATCGACTCTGCCGGGGCTTTCATGCTTGAATCCGGCGCCGCGGCAAACCGCGGAGGGGCTGAGGGCCGGCGCAGGCCCCGGCGACGAGAGGAGAGGGCACGTGACGGAGCAACGAATGGCTGGATCGGCGGGGGACGCTACTGCGGCGGCGCCTCGGGCGCCGTCGGGCCCCAGCCTGGTGGACCTGTGTTTTCAGAATGCGTACCGGGTGGCATACCGTCTGATGCGGGCGTATTGGGCCGTGCGCCGGCCGTCGACGCATGGTGCGCTGGTGAGCCTGTGGCACGAGGGGGAGCTGCTCCTGGTGCAAAACTCCTACGTTCCCTACCGTTCCCTACCGGGCGGTTACGTGGGCCGATCGGAGACGAGCCGCGAGGCGGCCATCCGCGAGCTGCGTGAAGAGATCGGTATTTCGGCGCGCGCCGAGGAGCTCGAGAAGGTGTTCGACGAGGTCAAGGAATGGGAGGGCAAGCGCGACCACGTGGAGATCTTTGCGCTCGAGCTCAGCCGGCGGCCGGAGATCCGCATCGACCAGCGGGAGGTGGTGGCGGCGGGCTGGTTCTCCCCCGAGCAGGCGCTGACGCTGAATCTGTTTCCGCCGATCCGCAAAATCATCGAGCAGCGCCAGCAGGCTTCCGCGCCGCCCGTGCCCTGAGCGGCGGCTACCGCGAGCGCTGGCTGCCCCGATCGGGGGCTCAGCCAAAGCGCACGGAGCGCATCGAGATCGAGCCCATATCGAAACCACAGATGGGATAGCTGACGGGGTCCTGCTCGGAGCTCGCGCCGAAGGCATACAAGAGAGGCAGATAATGGTCCGGCGACGGATGCGCGTTTCGCCCGACTGCATCGTCGAGCGCTGACCCGAGATGCTGGGCGTCGCGCTGCTCGAGCGCGCTGGCGGTCGCGCTGTCGAACGTGGCGGCCCAGCTCGGAGTGGCCGTGCGCCCCTGTTGCATGTTGCCGAAGGCGTCGCGCAGGTTGTGCACGATGTTGCCGCTACCCAGAATCAGCACGCCCTCGTCGCGCAGCGGCGCCAGCGCCTTGCCGATCTCGATGTGGCGGGCCGGGGGCAAGCGCCCGTCGATGCTGAGCTGCAACACGGGGTGATCCGCGTTGGGGAGCAGGTGCACCAGCACGCTCCACGTGCCGTGGTCGAGCCCCCAGTCCGAGCGGGTGCTCGCCGCATGGGCGCCGAGCAAGCGACTCACGCGGCGAGCCAGCTCGGGCTCCCCCGGCGCCGGGTATTGCACCTCGTGCAGTGCCCGCGGAAAACCGCCAAAGTCGTGGATCGTTTCCGGCTGGCGGTTGTCCGTGACGAAGGTTCCCGGCACGAACCAATGGGCAGAGACACACAACACGGCGCGCGGCACGGGGAGCTGCTGGCCCAGCTCGCGAAAGGCGCGCGACCAGGGGTTGTCTTCGATCGCGTTCATGGGCGAGCCGTGTCCCACGAACAGGACCGGCATGCGTGCGGACGGGGTTTCGGCGCTGGCCATGGTTTTTCCTCGAGGTTCGTTCGGGGGAGAGGGGACTGCGCGGGACCCACGGCAGCCGAGCTCCAGTAGCGCGCAGATCGAGCCCTGCAAAAACTCGCGCCGAGGCGCGCCTTCCCGAGGCGTTTGAGTCATGAGCGGGGCGTCGATGTGCGGCCGAGCCGCAGCCTCTGCCATACCATGAGGCTGCTGGTTCCGCTGGGCAAGCCGGCTCCGAGCGGCTAATCAGGGCCCATGTCCACTCAGACGTTGGATCGCGAGCCCCGGGAGGCCCTGGCCATCAATCCCGAGGAGCTGCCCAAGCATTTCGACTCCGCCGAAGCAGAGCGGCGCTGGGACGGCGCCTGGCAGAAGGCCGGCATCTACCAGTACGACGCGACGCGCCCGCGCGAGGAGACC
>Ga0315912_10000602_pt1 | contig 60572 bp, 47 predicted proteins | sample VfabasoilMG_FD_204469 | JGI IMG/M metagenome (GOLD analysis project Ga0315912, IMG submission 204469) | Garden soil microbial communities collected in Santa Monica, California, United States - V. faba soil | ecosystem: Environmental > Terrestrial > Soil > Garden | place: USA: California...
GCGTGCGCATGAGGAATGACCAGCCGTCGAGGCCGTCGGCCTTCGCGTCCGCGATGCTGCGCGGCTCCAGGTCCTGCGAAGCCAGCGTGAGCTCCTGGTAACGCGCGCCCTCCGAGAGCACGAAGGTACGCAGATGCTGCATCTGTGCGCCGGACTCGTATTTCAGGGCGGTCCAGATATGCGGGCGCCAGCCCGCCGGTTCGCCCGTGCTGGTCACGTCGTAGGCGGCCGTGCCGTGCACGTGGCCCGCGAGCGCGCCCGACAGCACGGAGCCGTACATCATGGCGCGCGCGAAATAGTTGTCGCGCTCCGAGTTCTCCGCCGGCGTCTCGCCACCGGGGCGATTGATGTTGTGATTCCAGCCCGTGTAATACGGCTCGAGATTCGCCGCCGGGTACGCGGGGTCGAGCCGGAACAACTCCTCGATCGACGCGTAGATGGCGTGATTGCGCGGGTTGTTGCCCACAGTGTGCATGTTGAGCCAGGGCGCCTGCGCGCCATGGCCGAACACCTTGTACGTCGAGCGGTCGATGAGCGTGGTGTAAGGCTGGCCAAAGGGCAGCGGTCCGTATTTCTTGTGGTGGTACGTGAGCGCCTCGTTGAACTCGTCGGCCGTGAGGCTGAAGTCCTTCGGAATCCAGTCGAGGTGGATGCCACTGAACACCAGGTTGTACGCGCCGTAGCGGGCAACCAGGTATTGCACGAAGCGCGCATACGAGGCGTTGAAATCGAAGTAGCGCTTCCAGGAGGGCGCGTTGTCGCGCCGGATGGTTTCGAAGAAGGGCACGAAGCCTTCTTCGGAGAGATGCCGCATCTTGCGATCCAGGCTCGCGAAATAGGCGGGGTTGATGCGATCGAAGTTCGCCAGGCCCTCGCGATCCGTGAACACCTCGAAGGGCCGATTGCCCTGCTCGTCGTGCATGTCCTTGCCCGTGGTGGTCGCGCCGTCGGCCGTCGAGATCTTCGCGTTGGGCGCCCAGGTGCCGAACTTCTCCCAGGCATTGCGCAGGTACACGCCATCCTGGTTGGCGAAGGTGGCGCCGCGTTCGTCGGCGGCCCAGTTCGGGAAGGCCGCGATGAACGACACCGAGTTGTAGCCCTGGCGTTTGCGCCAGGCCACGGCCTCTTCGAAGCTGATGCCCTCGGCCGGCACGTAGTTTTCGGCGGCGCGCACGCCCTTCCAGGGCAGCCGCCAGGTGGACGCCGCCAGCCAGGTGTCGCCGGTCAGGAAATACGGCGTGCCATCCGCGTAGCGCAGCGCATGGCCATTTTCGCTGGCACGCACGAAGCCGCGACGATTCGGATTCGCGGCGATCTCCGCTTCGCTCCAGGCCACCGCGCGAAAGCTTCCCGCACCCTGCAGACCGGCATCACCGGCCTGGTTGCTGCCCACGCGCCAGGTCCACTGCCCGGGCTGCGTGGCCACGATGCGCACGCGGAAGCGCCGGCCACCGTCCCAGAAGCCGTAGACGCGCCGCTTGAACTCCGGGCCTTCGAGATCCACCCAGCACTCGACCTCGACGTACGGATTCGCGTAGTCGCGCGCGCTGGCCAGCACGATTTCCTGCGTCTCCCAGACGTGCACCTCGCCCGACTGCAGGCGCGCCTGTGCCTCGCCGTCAACGGCAAACAGGAAACAGAAAAGGATTGAAATGAGGCTGCGCATGGTTCTCGCCGGTGTCTGGGATTTTCCTCTAATATGCCGCATCTCATGGACGCCATAGCAATTCTCAGCGATCCGCAAGTCTGGATCGCATTCTTCACGTTGACCGCGCTCGAGCTGGTGCTCGGCATCGACAACATCATTTTCATTTCGATCCTGGTCGATAAGCTCCCCCCGAAGGAGCGTGAGACCGCGCGGCGCATCGGCTTGTTCCTCGCCATGTTCATGCGCGTCGGCCTGCTGCTGGCGCTGTCGTGGATCGTGGGCATGACCGCGCCGCTGTTCACCATCACCGGCACCGAAATCTCCGGGCGCGATCTCATCCTCCTGCTCGGCGGCCTGTTCCTGATCTGGAAGTCCACCAAGGAAGTCCACCAGCTCACCGAGGGCGACGAAGGTCATGCCTCCGGCAAGGTGAAGGCCTCGTTCACGGCCATCATCGTGCAGATCATCATCATCGACATGGTGTTCTCGCTGGATTCCATCATCACCGCCGTCGGCATGGTTGACGAAGTGTCGGTGATGATCGCCGCGGTCATTGCGTCGGTGGGTCTCATGATGCTGTTCGCGCGCCCGATCGGCGAATTCGTCTCGGCACATCCGTCGATCAAGATGCTGGCGCTGTCGTTCCTGCTGGTGGTGGGCGTCATGCTCGTGGCCGAAGGCTTCGACCACCACGTGCCGAAGGGCTACATCTACTTCGCGATGGCCTTCTCGGTGGCCGTCGAGATGCTCAACATCCGCATGCGCAAGAAGAAAAAGGCCAATCCAGTCGAATTGCACGAGCCCTACACCAAGAGTTGAAGAAGAGGCTCATCGACCACATATTGGGCAGGCGCGCGTGGCGCGCGGGAGATATGTAAATGGTCTTGGTACTGCTGCGATTCATCGGAGTGGTCTGGATCTTCGGATTCCTGGTTCTCGCCGCCATGGCCACCTCCAGCTACCTGTATTCCACCGAACATCAGCCGGAACGCGGCCAACGCTGGCAGTCCCGCCTGCGCACGTCGCTCATCTGGCCCATCGCATTGCTTTCGTCCGCCGGACGCTCGCGCCTGAGGCGCGGTTGAGAAAAGGCGCCTGAGGCGCGGTTAACAGGGAGTCATAAACATGGCAACGATTTCACCCATCTTCCGCGGCAACGGCGGAGGCGACGGCGGCGCGCGAGTGCCCTTCGGCCGGATACTCACCTGGGTGGGTATCGCGGCTCTCGCCATCATCGTGGTGAGCTTCACGGGCTGCGGCATCAAGATCGTCGACACCGGCCATCGCGGCATCGAGACGCGCTTCGGCAAGGTGATCTCCGAGTCGCTGCCCGAGGGGTTCTACTGGTTCAACCCGTTCACCAGCAACATCGTCGAGATCGACACGCGCATCCAGCGCCAGGACGGTGAAACCGACACCTACACGCGCGACGTGCAGCAGGCAGCCATCAAGTACACGCTCAACTACCGCCTGCAGCAGGACGCCGCGCATCTCATGTATCGCGACATCGGCCGCGACTGGGAAGTGAAGCTCATTCCGCAGGTGGTGCTCGGCACGCTCAAGGAAGTGGTGGGCAAGTGGGATGCGGTCGATCTCATCTCGAATCGTGACAAGGCGGCCACCACGGCCTACGACCAGATCCGCACCAATCTTGCCGAGCGCAATGTCGAGTTGTTGCGCTTCGAGATCACCGACATCGCCTACACGCGGGAATTCGAAAACTCGGTGGAGCAGAAGGTGATCGCGCAGCAGAAGGCCATCGAAGAGCAGAACCGCACCAAGCAGATCGAAGAGCAGGCGCGGCAGAAAGTCCTGTCGGCGGAAGCGGAGGCCAAGTCGATGCAGATCCGCGCCGAGGCACTGGAACAGAACGCCAAGCTGGTGGAGTGGGAGGCGGTGCAGAAATGGAACGGCGTGCTGCCGCAGTACATGCTGGGCAGTGGCACGACACCGTTCATCAACCTGAGCCCTCGCAAGGATTGAACCGCTTGGGTTCCGCGCGGCTGCCGGCGATCATTTTCGACTGCGATGGCGTGCTCATCGACAGCGAGGGACTGGCCAGCCGCGTGGAGGCCGAGCTGCTGCAAGAGCTCGGCCTCGATCTCAGCGTCGAGGAAACGCAGGGCCTGTTCCTCGGCAAGACCGTGGATGGCGTGCTCGACGTCATCGCGGCGCGCACCGGCAGGCGGCCGGGCAGCAGCTTCACCTACAACTGGGCCTTCGCCACCGCGCATGCCTTCATGCACGAGCTGAAGCCGGTGGCGGGCGTGCGCGAGCTGGCCGATGAACTGCGGCGACGCGGCCACCCGCTGGCGGTCGCGTCGCAATCGCCGCTGGCCCGCGTTCGCCTCTCGCTCGAGGTCGCCGGGCTCGCCGACCTGTTCGGCGACCACGTCTACGTCACCTCCATGGTGGCGCGGCCCAAGCCCGCGCCCGATATCTATCTACTGGCGGCCGCCAGGCTTGGCGCGTCGCCCGCCGATTGTGTGGTGATCGAAGATTCGCCGGCCGGGGCCGCGGCCGCGCGTGGCGCCGGAATGCGCGCGCTCGGGTACGCCCCCGGTGACACCGCCCCCGCCATGCAGGCCAGCGGCGCCACGGTGATCCGCTCGATGTCCGAGGCCTTGCCGAACATCGTGTAGATAGAAAGAGACTTCAGCCGATGGAGGCGACGATCTGCCGGAGCTGCTTCGCATCCGGCAACGGCCCGACACCGGCCGCGAGATTGTCCTGCAGGTTGCGCAGTTTGCCGGTGGCGGGAATCACGCAAGTCACCGCCGGGTGCGCGAGCACGAACTTCAGGAAGATCTGCGCCCAGCTCCGGGCGCCGAATTCCGCGGCAAACGCCGGTACCGGCTTGTCCTTCACCTGGCTGAAGAGATTGCCGTCTTCGAAGGCACGATTCACCAGCACCGCCACGCCACGCTCGGCGCACAGCGGCAGCAGGCGCTTCTCGGCCTCGCGCGTGGCCGCGGAATAGTTGAACTGCACGAAGTCGAGCTTCTCGCGCTGGATGATCGCAATGAGATCGGGGTACGAGCTCGTGGTGTAGTGCGTGACGCCGATGTACTTGATGCGACCTTCGGTTTTCCAGCGGCGCAGGGTCTTGAGGTGCTCGTCGAGGTTGACCAGGTTGTGCACCTGCATGAGCTCCACGCGCGGGTGTTTGAGCAGGGTCATCGAGCGCTGCATCTGCTCCAGGCCCTTCTGCTCCGCGGCGCCACCCGAGCCTGGCGTCCACACTTTCGTGGCCATGAAGGCCTTGGCCTGCTGCTCCTGCGTGAGCAGCGTGCCGAGCACGGCTTCGGCCGTGGAGTACATGGGCGAAGTGTCGATGAGCGTCGCACCGGCGTCGAAGAAGCCCTTGAGCACTTCGCGCAGGGGCGCGCGGGCGGATGGCTCCGCGCCCACTTCGAAGGGACCGGAAGTGCCGAGGCCGATGGCGGGAATGCTTTCACCGCTCGAGGGAATTTTTCGCAGCAGCAACGAGCTCGAAGAGTTGGTCGGGGCTGCGCCCGCTGCATTGCCGGCAGCTGCGGCTCCCTGGCCTGCGGAAACCGCCGCCATGCCTCCAAGCGCGAGAAAATGCCTTCGATTCATGCCGCCTCCGATCAGATCAAGGCGAGGTCCGTGCCCGAGACGGCCTCGCTGCCGTGCTTCACGATGGCTTCCAGCGCCAGTGCCTGCGGCAACACCTGCGTCGCGTAGAACTCCGCGGTGGCGAGCTTGCCGAGCAGGTATTCGCGGTCCGCGGCGCCATCCGCGAGGCGGCGCGCGGCGATGCCGGCGGCACGCGCCATGAGCCATCCACCCATGACGACGCCGCAAAGCTTGAGAAAGGGCACCGACACCGCCATTGCGCGATCCGGAGCCGTGGCCAGGTGTTGCAACAGGACTTCGGAAGCCGACCGCAGCCGGGCCACGGCATCGGTCGTCGCATCCCGCACGCGCGCCGCCTGGGGCTGGTCCGCGGCCAGGTTCCTGAGTGACTGGTCCATCTCGGTGATGAACGCCAGCAACGAGGCACCGCGATCGCGCCCCACCTTGCGGCCGATGAGATCGTTGGACTGGATGCCGGTGGTGCCTTCGTAGATCGTGGTGATGCGCACGTCGCGCAGGGTCTGGGCGGCGCCGGTTTCCTCGATGTACCCCATGCCGCCATGCACCTGGATGCCGGTGGACGCGATGTCCACGCCGTTCTCGGTGCAGAAGCCCTTGACGATGGGGATGAGCAGGTCGCCACGCGACTGCGCGGCGGCACGTTCCGCCGCATCCGGATGATGCCCACCCACGTCGAGCTGGTACGCGGCATACAGCGCCAGTGCGCGGCAGGCCTCCACCGTCGACTTCATGCCTAACAACATGCGCTTGACGTCGGGGTGGCCAATGATGGGCGCGGGCGAGGAACTCGTGCCCATGGACGCCGAGGCGGCGACCTTCGACAGCGGCACGGGCGGCTTGCCCTGGACGCGCGAGTGCGCCCAGGCATTCGCCTGCTGGAAGGCACGTTCGCCCTGCGCGTAGCCCTCGAGGCCCACCGAGAGCCGCGCCGCGTTCATCATCACGAACATGTACTCGAGTCCGCGGTTGGCCTCGCCCACCAGCAGACCCAGCGCGCCCTCGTTGTCGCCGAACGTCATCACGCAGGTGGGACTGGCATGGATGCCGAGCTTGTGTTCGATCGACGCGCAGTACACGTCGTTGCGCGCGCCGGGGCGGCCGTCGGCGTTGACCCAGAACTTGGGCACCATGAACAGCGAGATGCCGCGCACCCCCGGCGGTGCGCCGTCGATGCGCGCTAGCACCATGTGCACGATGTTGTCGGTGAGATCGTGCTCGCCGTAGGTGATGAAAATCTTCTGGCCGTGGATGCGGTAGTTGGGACCGTTTGGCACGGCGCGCGTGCGGATCTGCGCGAGATCGCTGCCGGCCTGGGGCTCGGTCAGGTTCATGGTGCCGGTCCACTCGCCACGTACCATCTTCGGCAGGTAGAGCTGCTTGAGCGCGGGCGACGCAAAACGCTGGATGGCTTCGATGGCGCCCTGCGTGAGCATGGGGCAGAGCTTGAAGGCGAGATTCGAGCCGGCCCACAGCTCTTCCACCGCCGTGCCCAACACGGTGGGCATGTTCTGACCGCCGTATTCGGCCTCGGAACGCAGGGCCGGCCAGCCGCTCTCGCAGAAATGCTGGTAGGCCTCGCGAAAGCCCGCGGGCATGGTGACGCCGGTGGCGGACCACAGCGCCCCTTCGCGGTCGCCCGACTTGCATAGCGGATCGAGCACGGTTTCCGCGAAACGCGCGGCCTCGCCGAGCACGGCATCCACGGTCTCACTCGAGTATTCCGCGAACTCCGGGCAGGCACGCAAAGTCTCCGTGCCAATGAGTTCATCCAACACAAACCGGAGGTCCTTGACCGGTGCGTGGTACATGTCTGTCAGCCTCTAGTGCGCGAGCGCGGGGACTATATTAGCGGCGGCGAATTCCACGAAGCTCTTCACGCGCGGGTCGTTCTCGCGGCCCGCGGGGAATACCGCGTACAGCGGCGCCGCGCTCGGCGCCTGCCAGTCGCCCAGCACCTTGCGCAATTTCGCCGTGGCCACGCCCTGGCGGCAGAGGAATTCCGGCAGCAGGCCGATGCCGAGGCCGGCCACGGTGGCGCTGTGCAGCACCGCCGGATCGTCGACCGCGAGCTTGGGCCGCACACGCACCTCGGCGCGGGCCGAGGCCTTGGTCATCTGGAACTTGTATTCGGATCCCTCGCCAGCCGGCGTCAGCAGCGCGTGATCGCGCAGCCCTTCGGGCCGGTCCGGCGCCGGGTGCTTTTGTAGATAGGCCGGCGTGGCGCACAGCACCGCGGGCGGAGCGCCCAGGAGCCTGGCGCCCAGTCGCGGATCGTCGTTCCGACCGGCACGGATGGCGACATCCCATTCGGCTCCTTCACCCGCATCCAGCACCACGTCGAGCGCGATGTCCGGGAAGCTGTCGAGGAAGCGCGGCACCAGCGGCGCCAGCAGCACGCGGCCGTAGGTGGGATCGGCGATCACGCGCAACGGTCCTTCGTGCGAGGTAGAGAATGTTTGCGCCAGCTGTCGTACCTTTTCGACCTCGACGCCAATGGCGCGTGCATGAGGGAGCACAGCTTCACCCGCGGCGGTCAGGAAGATCCTTCGGGTGGTACGGCGCATGAGCTGCACCCCGATGGATTTTTCGAGGTCGGCGATGGCGCGGCTGATAGCCACTTTCGGCACACCGTACGCACGCGCGGCGGCGGAGAAACCGTTCAGTTCGACCACTCTCGCGAAGACGGCGAGCTGGGCGGGAGTCCACAATTCACTCATAGGCGCACCAAACAGAGCGGCGGTGCGCGGATTGTTCCACCAAAGGACCTAAAAAGGAAAGCCCCATGAAGATTTCGATGTACGCCATGAGCCATGACGTGTTCAAAAAATCACTGACCCAGCTCCTGCATGTCATGGACAAGGGCGTCGCGAATGCCAAGGCCCGCAACTTCGACACCAGCGTGCTGGTGGCCTCGCGGCTGGCTCCCGACATGCTGCCGTTCTCGAAGCAGATCCAGCTCACCAGCGACTTCGCGAAGAACTCCCTGGCGCGGCTCGCGGGCATCGAACCGCCCAAGTTCGAAGACAGCGAGACCACCATGGACGAGCTGGTCGCGCGCGTGAAGAAGACGCTGGAGTTCATCGCCACCCTGCCGGCCTCGTCCTTCGAGGGCAGCGAGACCCGCGACATCAAGATCCCGCTGCGCGACCGCACACTGGAGATGAAGGGCCTCGAGTACCTGCAGCACTGGGTCATCCCGAACTTCTATTTCCACTTCGTCACGGCCTATAACCTGCTGCGCCACAACGGCGTGGACGTCGGCAAACGCGACTTCCTCGGCGGATAAATGGGGACATTCCTATTTTTTCCGCTTGATTGAATTGGTTGCCCGATAAATAGGGATGTCCCCATTTATCGGGCAAAAAAAAGGGCCAGCTTGCGCTGGCCCTTCTTCGTTCAGCGAACCTGAACTTATCGACGGCAGGAACCCAGTTCCGATCCCAGCAGGATCAGCAACGGTGCCGCGCTCTTCGGTGCCTCGAGCTTGATGGCATCGAGCAGGCAGAGGTTGACGCGATTCGGGATGGTCACCTGCACCGCCTGGACGGCGCTGGTGTTGGTCCCGTCACTCACCCGGCTGCCCAGGCTGTACGAGCTCTTGCGCCAGTCGATCAGCAGCGGACGGTTCACCTGCAAGGTGCCGTTCGAGCTGTAGCGGAACACGCTGTTGGTGTTGCCACTGGTGATCGCCCAGTTGGAGAACGTCGTGAAGCCGGCCTGGTTCGTGTCGTCCGCGTCGCTGGCGCCCACCTTGGCGACGTTGTTGTTCGAACCACCGTCGATGCGATAGCTCTGACCCGCGGTGACCACCGGAGCGTTGTCGTTCAGGTTGGTCACGTTGATGGTCACGTTTTCCACACTGCTGCGACGGTAGCCGTCGTACGCGGAGACGCCGACCACGTAGCTCGTGCCGAACTCGAAATCGAGCGAGGCGCCGGCCGCGAGGCTGATCGTGCCGTTGCCGGCGTCGATCACGAACTTGCCGCTGGAATCCGTCAGCTGCCAATCCGTCAGCGGATCGGAATCGCCGTCGGTCGCGGCCACCGCACCCACCACCGAGCCCGGCGCGAGGTTTTCAGCCACGCTGAACGCCTGCCCCGGGGTGATGGTCGCCGGCTTGTTCTCCATGTAGCGCACCAGCCAGCTCAGGGCCGGACGCTCCGCGCCGTTCGGGTACATGAGCCAGGCGCCCTGCGCGGTACGCCAGTGCGAGCCGCGCATGTAGCCCCAGACGGTCACGCCCTTGATCGCCTCGTGCTCCCAGAACACCGGGAACATGGTGCGGAAGCGCTGCAGCTGGACGGCATCGTCGGGCAGACCCCAGGTCGGGTCGACGCCGTCGATGTCGAACTCGGTGACGTACACCGGCAGGCCCGTCGCCTGCAGGCGGGTCAGGTTGGCCGTGTGCGTGGCGACCGAGCCCGGCAGGTTGTTGTAGTTGAACTCGAACGCGTGGGCCTGCACACCGACCAGGTCGATGAGGTTGCGGGCCTGCAGCAGCGAGATGATCTCGAGGTAACGCGTGGTCGCGTTGCCGTCGTTGGTGATGCTGTAGTCGTTCAACATCAGCTTGGCGTTCGGGAAGTATTCGCGCGCCAGCGTGAAGGCATTGATGATCCAATCCCATCCCGTGACGCCGGCACCGCCCAGCGCGTTGTAGTAGTTACCGTTGGTCGGGCCATTCGGCGGATCGTGCAGCGGCTCGTTGACCACCTCGATCTGCTCGAGATCCGGGAAATTCGCGGCGATGTTCGCCAGCCAGATGCGGATCGCTTCCTGCTGCTTCTCGATCGGCAGGTTCTCGATCCAGCCCGGCTGCTGGTTACCCCAGAACAACACGTGCCACTTGAACACCTGGCCGTTGTTGCGGGCCTGGTTGTAGGCCTGGCGGGCGGCGTCGAAGTTGAACACCGGGGCCGGGTTGGTCACGTAGTCCGGAGCCGGCCCGAAGGGCGACGCCGGCTGCGCACTACCCCATTTGCCGCCGTTTTCCGGCGTCACCTGGTTCCAGTAGGCACCGAAGTTCAGCGAGGCATTACCCGGGCTATGCGCGCTGCCCAGGAATTTGGCCTGGCCAGTTGCGAGCGGTGCGCCCGTGCGCGTGTAGGCCGGCGGATCGGCGGGCGCGACCGGCGGGCAGCTGATGCTGGCCGGACGGACCGCATCGAGATCGCCCACGGTGTAGCACTGGTCGACCGGACCAAACGCGAACTTGTCGAACAGCAGGCCGTCTTCGCGGGAGCCCCACGAGAAGTTCTGCGAGAGGGCGCCATCCGGGACCACCCAGTTGGCCGGACCCACGCTGCCGGCAGCGCCGGGCAGGGCGGTCATGCGAACCCACTTCCAGACGTTCTGTCCGGCGGTGCCGCCGGTGGGAACGCCCTGGGCGGGGTTGGTCGCGCCGCCCGCGCTGGTGTTGTAAAGGCCGGGCCAATTGGTGGAATTGTTGAAGCCCGAAGGAATGTAGAAGCTGTCGTCATTGCCGCCGATGGGGCCGGTCAGGATACGCACGTAGAGCGCGTAATTGCCCGGAGCCGGGAACGTCACGCTCCAGGTCGCCACGCGATCGGGAGTCGGTACGACGGCGGAATTGGCCGCGGGCAGTACGGTGATGTAATTGACGCCGCCAGCGTCCGTGCCAGTAGTTAGATTGGCGCCCAGTGTGCCGGTCTCGGCTTCGACGACCGTTGGCGCTTGCGCCAGGGTCGTGATCGGGACGGACACGAGCAGAACTGCGCGCAGCAGCGCGCCTCTGGAAAGTCTCATCTTGGTATCCCCTCTGTTTTGTTTCGAGAATTGGTCAGGCCACTCTCGCGGCCCGAATCTAGCCCAAGAATTGACATATCGGTAGCGGCCACATCCGCTACTCATTTGGACGATTTTTTCGTGAGCGCTTTTGCGCGGCCTTGAGCGGTGTGAACGGGTGCGCGAAACCGGTCGCAATTGAACATAACCGCGCCAACCCCGCGTAACACCATGTCGGGGAACGGGAGCTATGTCACGGCGAGCTTTTCAGGGTTTTGCGACTCTGCATGCTCAGTCCGGGGAAATTTTCAAGAATGCAGGCGAGCGCGAGTGTTCCAACAACTGGCGATTCGAAGGCCGCTATTGGCGAGGCGCTGAAACAGGCCATCGTCGGCACCCGCCTGCAATCGATCTCCCTTCACGATGAGCGCGGCGACGTGCTCTGGCTCGACGAAGGCGCGCTCGGCCCCGACGAACACAATCTCGTGCTCGAGGCCGCGTCCGCTCTGACCGAAGTTCCGGACAAGCTCGTCCATTTCCAGGTGATCGGCGACGGCCGCTCGGCGGCTTTCCTGCCGGCGCGCGCGCCGAACAATGAATTGCTGGGCCTCGCGATGATCATCGCGGACTCGAAATTCCTCGATGCCCGCGGCGCGAACAAGTTCATCAGCCCGACCACCACGAATCTCATGCGCCGCCTGGCGTTCCTGCGTCGGCCGCCGGCTCCTGCGCCAGCCCCGGCGCCCGCCGCGCCGGCCGCGCCGGCGAACCGAGTAGCTAGCCCGCCCCAGGCACCCAAGGCTCCGCCCCCGGCCGCCAGGCCCCCTGCGCCGCCGGCCGCACGGCCCGGTGCCGCCGCCCCTCCCGCGGGTGCGCGTCCCGGCGCCCCGGTGCCGCCGCGTCCCCCGGTTCCGGGCGCCAAGCCCGCAGCGCCCGCGGCTCCTGCCGCCGGTGCGCGTCCTGGTGTTCCGCCCCGTCCGCAGGCTCCCGCCGCCGGTGCCCGGCCCGCGGCTCCGCCCGCCAAGCCTGGAGCGCCTGCCGCACGTCCCGGTGCCCCGGCGAATCCGAACATGGTGCAGCGCCCGGCGGGCACTGCCGAATCCGATTCCATTGCGTTCGAAATTTCGGATATCGATCCGAAGGCCTTGCTCAAGGGAGCGCAGCGCGGTGGTGCGCCGGCCGAGGCCAAGCGCCCGGACCTGCGCGTGGTGCAGACCGATCGCCTGCCCAAGCTCGAACTGCCGCTGCAGGCTGATCCGATTCCGCAGCTGATTTCCGACGACGCGGCGCCAGAGTATCTGCCGCAGATCGACACCGGCGAGGAAGTGAATTCGGAAGAAGTGACTACCGAAGTCGAAGCGCTCGCAGACGCCGACAGCAACATGAACGTCGAGCCGGAGTTCATCGACGAGGCAGCGACGCTCGCCGCCGGCCCCGGTCAGTTCGAGTACTACGGCCAGATCTTCGAGCTGCACGTGCAGCAGCTCGTGAAGCTCAAGGGCAGCGGCGGCACCAAGCGCTTCGAAGTGCTGGTGCGCGACGCGCATGCCGACAATGAATTTGGCACAGCGCCCGATCGCGTGGTGCAGGACGCGCACGATCCCAGCGCCAACTCCGATCTCGATCGCATCGTGGTCGAGCAGCTCGTCGGCTGGATGGCCGCGAATCGCGGCGTGTGGGACAGCGATCCGGCCAGCTTCTCGGTGAACGTCGGCATGGGCACGATCGCGGATCCCAAGTTCGCGAGCTATGTCGCCGGCGTGCTCAAGAATCACAAGGTGCCCGCCAAGGCCATCGGCTTCGAAGTCTCGGACAAGTCCTGCGCGGAGCAGGTGCGCGAAGTCGACATGTTCATGCAGGCCTGCGAAAAGCTGGGCTGCCACGTGGTGCTCGACGACTTCACCTTCCACCACAACACCATGCGGTGGTTAGGCTCGCCGGCGCTCAAGTTCCTCAAGATGGATGCCAAGATCACCGGCGTCGCCATGAAGGACAAGGTGGCCCAGGCCGTGGTCGTGGCCGTCACCCAGGCCTCGAAGGTGCTGGGACTTTCCTGCGTCGCCAAGCGCGTGGATACGCCGGCGCAACGCGACTGGCTGTCGGCCGTAGGCCTCGACTACGCGCAGGGATTCCTGCTCGACCAGCCGAAAGCCCTGCTGAAACTGGGCAAGTAACCCCCTCTCGATCAGACGAGCCGACACCTTCCGGCGCCAAGGCGTTTGTGAGGGGCCGGCCGGCGTCGTACCTTTGCAAAGATGGCTGGCCGCATAGATTCCTGGCTGAAAAACCGCACCGTGCTGTTCTGGACGCTGCACGTGAGCGGCTGGCTGGGATATGCGCTTTCGCAGTACCTCGGCACCCTGCTCTACGAGAACAAGTACGAGCAGATGGTGGGCTACACCACCGTGATACTCGTGGCCGCGGTCAGCGGCTTCCTGCTAAGCCTCGAGCTGCGTTACGTCAACCGGCGCCTGTGGGGCCGGTCGCCCAAGGTGATCATCGTCGGCGCGCTCTTGAGCTGCTGGCTGTTCGCGCTGGTGTGGCGCGTGATCATCAATTCGGCGTACCTGATGTTCACCAGCGACTCCATGGAATGGCACATGAAGTCGCCGCTGGAGTTCTTCGCCAATGCCATGTCGTCCACCTACCTGCTGCTGTGCTGGACCGGCATCTACTTCGGCATCAAGTATTACGAGACCCTGCAGGACCAGCGCGAGGCCACGCTGCGCGCGGTTACACTGGCACAGGAGGCGCAGCTCAAGATGCTGCGCTACCAGCTCAATCCGCATTTTCTGTTCAACACGCTGAATGCGATCTCGACGCTGATCCTGGACAGCGAGAACCGCACTGCGAACCAGGCTGTCATGCGGCTGTCAGAGTTCCTGCGCTACACGCTGGACCAGGATCCGATGAAGAAAGTGACGCTGCGGCAGGAAATCGAGGCGATGAACCTGTACCTGACTACCGAGAAGCTGCGGTTTGGGGATCGGCTGAGGCTCGAGTACGCGGTGGAAGAACGCGCGCTCGAGGCGCTGGTGCCGAGCCTGTTGCTGCAGCCGCTCATCGAGAATGCGGTGAAGTACGCGGTGTCGCCGTCCGAGAAGGGCGGCACGGTTCGCGTGGAAGGCCGGGCGCGCGGCAGCATGCTGGAGCTCGCGGTGGCCGATGACGGGCCGGGTCTCAACACCGGCGCTGCGCCGGGGGCGGGGCGCGGCGTGGGATTGCGCAATACGCGCGAGCGGCTGGCCGTGCTTTATGAAGACCGGCATCGCTTTGCAACCCTAGACAACAAACCAGGACTGCGCATCGAGCTGGGCTTGCCGCTCGAAATGGCGTCGGTTTAACGCATGAACAATCCGCGCAAGATGCGTACCTTGCTCGTGGACGATGAAAGCCTGTCGCGGCGTGGGCTCGAGCTGCGGCTGCGGGTGGCTAATGACATCGAGATCATCGGGCAGTGCACCAATGGGCGCGAGGCGTTGAATGCCATTCGCGATCTCAAGCCAGATCTGGTGTTTCTGGATATTCAGATGCCGGGGCTTTCGGGGTTTGATGTGCTGGCGGAATTGCAGCCGCATGAGCTGCCGATGATTGTGTTTGTGACGGCGTATGACCGGTTCGCGGTGCAGGCCTTCGAAGCGCGGGCGATCGATTACGTTCTGAAGCCGGTGGATGACGCGCGCCTGGCGGCGACGCTGGCGCATGTGCGGGAGTTGGTGGAGCAGCGCACCGCGGTGGCCGAGCGCAATCAGCTGGTGAACTTGTTGGCCGAGTTGCGCGGCAGTGGTGAGATCGAGGGCAGCTCGAGCTCAATGAGCGCTCCACCGCAGGCGCCGGATTGGTTGCCGATTCGCAATGGGCGCGAGACGGTGCGCGTGCCGGTGGAGGCGATTGAGTGGGTGGATGCGGCGGGGGATTACCTGTGCATTCATGCGAGCGGGCATACGCATATTCTGCGGGCGACGATGCGGGAAATGGAGAACCTGCTAGACCCACGTCTGTTCCAGCGCGTGCATCGTTCGACGATCGTGAACCTGACGCGCGTGAAGTCACTGCGCGCGCATATGAACGGGGAATACTTCCTGAGATTGGAAGGTGGGCAGGAATTAAAGCTGTCGCGCACCTATCGGGACAAGGTTGAGTACTTCCTCAAGAGACCGAGGGCTCACTAAAGAGTACTCATTGCCATATTTGCGTTTGGTAAACGGGACTTGTGGCTCTCAGCGTTTCGACATGAATCAAGAAGCGACTCGCCCACCTAGCTTGGCCTAACAAGGTTCTTAAGTTCCCGGAATGAGTCTTCGACGGCCCTTGAGCGCAGACTCTTGCGAATGTTTGAGAAAACATTGACGACTTGTTTGCGCTCCTTCTTCGGAAGGCGCGCTCTCGCTGCCACGATGGTTCGAGCTGCAATGATGACTTCATACTGATTGTTCGTCTTGATCGCACTATTGAGAATTTCCGACAGTGCATTCGCATGTCCCCTCGCGAGAAGCGCGCCCTGCAAGACAATTCGCTGGCTTGACCGAGATTTCGCCAGATGCAAAAGGATGCCCTTCTCATCCGACCGGCCGATCACAGCTATGAGTGCAAAACCTGCATGTAGTCTGACAAGAGCGCTCCTATCCGAAAGCGAAGAAAGCAAGAGTGCGTGCAACCTATCGATCTTGAATCTCTCGATTTCATTTATCGCAGCCACTCTCACCAGCTCTTCTGGATCTCCCATCCCCTGGATGAGGGCGTGAATCCTCTTCGACGCTGAGCTTGCCTTCACGCCAGTCAAGGCATAGAGCCGAGTTTCCCAATCGGCTTGAGGTTCTCTAGTGCGCTTGGCGACACTTCTTTTCCGATAAGTTTTGGCTGGCATCGAATGAGTTTGCCATTGCGGAACCGGAAGGGACTAGATACGCCGACCATTTTGCAGCAAGTCGTGCACTTTCTGGGCCTAGCAGAATCTTGCGTGAGACTCGGCTGCATGGATCAATCGCTTGTTGCGAAGCGCGCGCCGGACCAACCGCTACCAGGCGATCCCTCGTAGACGAACTTTCGCCTGAAGTCATCAGTGGATGCGCGACGGGCACGCATGACCACTCTCCGACGGGTCTTTCATGCCCGCAACTGGTGCATCTCTTCGCGCACGACTAAGCAAGCATACGAGAGCCGTGATCGAGACCATCTAAATTCACCATTCTTCGCGCACTCCGCCGCCGGACTTTCTGCCTTCAGTTCTGACTATGTAGTCTACGTCCACTCATACGTCGTTTGTCGAGCGGACTGCTATCTACTTCTTCTGGCCGCTATGGCGCAAGCCACGGGCTTTTGCTTCTTTCTGAAATCGTTTGCGCTCTTTACCTGTCAAGCCTCTATTGCCCGCTTGTTTGATAATTTCAGCATCAGGAACATTGATGAGTCCGGAGTCACGAATGTTCTGCTTACCGCCCTTTGCTTCCTGAACAATATCCTCTCGGGCGCCTTCTAATGCCTCATCCGACCAGTTGTCATCAGTTGATGACTGTGCCTCTCGCCATTTTTCAGCAAATTCTTCCGCCCTCTTGCAAGAGGTTTCCATTTGGCAAGCTGCATCTGCTGACCCGACCCAGCCATTTCTTGGCGTAATGAAGAGTATCGGCATACTGAGAAGCGCTAGCGCTTCTGTCATCGCCACCGTGCTGGCGGCCTGCCTGGTGCCGGTTACGACAATTTCGCCAATTACCTCTGCAACCTTCCCTGTGGGGTCTCGTTGACCGATCGGGTCATTCTTCACATATGCGTATACGTTCATATCGTCTTCGTAGAAGACGGGATCCGACTGCATAAACCGGCCTAGTCTCGGCGAATAGATGCGTGCCTTGTAATAGTTGAGGCCTAACTCTTTCAACCACACTTGACCTGTGTATCCGAATCGCCCGTCATTAGTACTTGCCGGGATGCCATAAGGGTCATAGGAATTCTTCTGAGTGACTGCACCGTTGGTGTCGCTGTGGGCGATAATGCTGCCCTGATGATCCGCGTGGAGATAGCGGCGCACGGAAAGATCAGTGCCACTGTATTGTATTAGTGGATCATCTACCTGATCGCTGTGCACGTATCGGCGGGTCAGGGTTCCGTTGAAGTACTCGGATACCAAGGCGTCGCCGTCATACAGAAAGTGGGTGGCATTGGCGCCGGAAGTGAATCGGAATAAGCGGCCGAGCGTATCGTAGGCGAGGGTTGCGGACGTCTGGCCGTCCACACGGACGAGATGATTTTCCATGTCGTAGGTGTAGGTAGTCAGCGTGCCGTCAGAGGCACGATCTTGAGTCAGATTTCCTGCAAAGTCGTAGTCCAGTGCGCGGCCGTCCACGAAGTCATACTGGTTGAGGCCGTTCGGTGCGTAGCTTCCGACGCGGTTATTCGCCTCGATGTAGTTGTAGATCGTATTGGTCTGAGTAAGCGAAGTTGCCTGGCTCGCGGGGTTGTAGGCAAAGCTGTTGGTGAGATCGTTCGCTGTCCCCGCAAAGTTCTGAGTGATGCTTTGCAGCCGAAGCGCATTGTCTAGCACCACATTTGTCACGGCAGCGCCGGTTCCCGCGCGAGAGATGTCCTGGCGATTTCCCCTAGCGTTGTAGTCGATATCTAGGCCCGAACCGGTTGACGAAGTAGGTGTCGCGGCGAGCGACACGCGCAACGTGTCCAGTCGGTTCAGGCCGTCGTATGCGTACTGGAAGAAGTATCCATCGGGGTGCGTCACCCGCCTCCGGTTGTTGTCTAGGTCATACTGATAGCTCAGCTCGCGTGCGTAGCCGTCCTGGCGTGAAGTGCGAGATTTCACGTTTCCGAAGCCATCGAATACGTTGGTTTCGCCCTCTCCGCTCGTCGAACATGAATCGCTGCTGCCGAAGCACGACGACAACATCAGACCGCGCAGGTCGTAGGCAAGCGTAACGTCGGCCGAGTACGTGTTGTCCGAAAGGTCTTTGAAGATGAGGCGATTGTTCTTGTCAAATGTATTCGTGAGAGTTTGCGAATTGCGCTTACGCTCCCACTTGACGTTGCCGTTGGCGTCATAGTCATACTCGTTGTAGTCGTTTTCATTGACGCTGCCGGGAATTGACTCCGAGGGATAGACACGCCTTCTCAGCCGCCCGTTGACGTCATAGCGCAACTCGGTCTTGTTTCCGCGGACGTCGGTCTGGTAGCGCAGTTGCCGGCTGTCTGTCTCATACTGATTCGCCACGTAGGTTTGAGCCTCGACTGTCCCCAAAGCCCGCTCTTCGGTGAGTACCTGGTCAAATTTGTTGTAAGAATAGCGAGAGATGCGGTCAGGACCTTCGGTGCCCTCGGTTCCCAGGGCGCATGCAGCTGCCGGCGGCGTCGCAAACACATCCTTGTTCATGCGCACCGCTTTGCAAAGCACGCGATCCCACTCGTCGTAACTGAACTGTGTCAGAGCTTCTGTGGCGCCATTGGTCCCGGTGAGGCGTTCGGCCGATTTGCGTCCCTTTTCGTCGTACGAGATGGTCTTTGCCTTGTAGACAGTGAAGTTGGACCACGCTGCCGGCGCAGTGTCCTGGCTAACCCATCCTGACAATTGACCGGTTTCAGACTTGACCAGCATTCCAGCAGTGGCCGTTCCTGCCGCGCCGTACGTATTGCGTGTGGCTCGATAGCGAATGGGCCCACCGCCGTCTGGGTCCGCTGCCAGAGTGCCCGTAACTTGGCCGCTCGCGTTGTAGCGAGAGGCATTGGTAAACGCAGCGGCCACTTGCGGAGCGGGTTGGGCCAGGCCAGCGGGACAGCTAGAAAGATTGGCGTTTGGCGTGGTTACACCAATTTGGTTGCCATAAATGTCGTACTGGTAGCACGTTCTTTTCGTAATTCCGTCAGCAGTGACGGTCATACCGGTCATCAGCAGATTGGGATGGTTGTATTCGTACCGAGTAACAACCTCATCACCCGACGAACAAGCGTCATCCACGGTGGTGCTGTTGATACAGTATTTCTCAGCTGTCTTCATCCAGATGGGCGACCCGGAAACCCAGTTTCCGTCGCTACCGTAGAACTGAGCGGACTTCTGCTCGTATGTGAAACGCGTTTCCTTCCGAATATTGCTCTTGTTAGGCGGGTAAGTAATCCGCTCCACCTGTCCAGACTGCGCGTGGTACGAGTAATCGGTCCAGTTGCCATTGGCATCGCGCATACGCGTGGCCTGGTTGCAGGTCTTGCGTGTCGTCGGCGAGCAGCTTGCCGGATACTCGGCTTCTATGTAGTACCCCTGTGGCAAGTGCTCGTTGTAGGTGATCTTCTTTAGATTGCCGCGAGCGTCGTACGTCATGACCTGCCGTGGCCCCACGTTGGGCGCGTACACGTACGGGAAATTTCTCGCCGACATCTCGAAGGTCCACCTCCCTTCCCACGTTTCCGCATAGTTGATGGCTCCGACGGCTCCAGCAACGTTGCCTCGCACGTGCACTTCGGGCAGGCCGTTGATACTGCCGCCGGCGTTTCGGACGTCGGAACCTTGTCCGTTAGGCTCGTTTATCGAATACGTCGTATTCAGTGGGCTACCGCGCGAAGCGCTCTTGGTTACACCGGCACTCTGCAATCGAAAGTCAAACGAACCGAATTCAAAATTCACGCTCGCGTACAGGTTCTTGTAGTCGTAGGTGACCTGAGACACGCTGGCATTGTTTGGCGCGCTGACCGAGGTAAGGCGCGGCGAGAAGTTCTGGCCACCGGTCTGTCCGGGCATTAGTACGCCGAACTCGTTGTACGCCAGATCCTGCGCGGTGAAGCCGTACGTTGTCTTCACTCCCTGGGCATTGATCACACTTGCACTGGTGGTTCCATAGCGCATCGTGTGCGGCATCGACGGCGCCCAGTCGAACTCGGCGCGCGGCCAGGTCTTCGTGAACGTGCACGTCGTCGCCGTCCAGCTGCACCACTCGACGGCCGCGTTCACACCGTAAACATACTTAGGATTGCGAGAAGACCAGCCGCTGGCAGCCGATGTGGGCAGCCCCGGGGCGCCCGGCTTGCCTGTAGGCCGGTAGTCTTGCTCGTAGACGTTCTTCAGCTGGAATCCAGTGTTTGTGTTGACGGTGTTTCCCGCCAGCGTAACCGTGACGAAAAGTCCGCTTGGATATTCAATCGACGTGAGATATCCATCGTCATTGGCGGGCATCGGATTGGTCGCACCACGATCAAATGTGACGACTGTCCCGTCCGGCTTTGTCCATTTGAACAGGTTGCCAACCGCCTCGAGCGTGTGGCGCGTGTCACCCACCGCAACGTAGCTATAGTTGGCCGTCGCGGTGCCATTCTGCTGCATCACTCCGTTGACGTAGTACGCGAAGTCTGCAGATCCCTGGCCATCGTGCACACGCATGACGTTTTCCGGATTGCACTGCCCCGGCTGGGTGCAGAACGTCACGTTCCTGGCCCACGCGTAGTACTTGTAGTTGAAGCCGCGATTGGCCGGGAAGTTGAACTCGTTGGCGTAAACGGAAATGCTGTCCGAGAGCCCCATCGAGCCGCCGATGCTCACCGTGTTGAAGCTGTGAGTGACCTGGCCGTTCGCCATGTTCACGCCGAACTTGTCGATGAGATTGACCTTCGGAGGCTCGATATCCGCTGCCAGCGTCGACGTGCTCGCAAACACGCCGATTGACAGACTCAGTATCGTGGCGAGAAGAGTGTTGTTAGGGCGTTCCATTTCTTTCATCTCCGTGATCACGGCACATCCGTCGACAGGCTGCAGCCATTCGCATTGCAGGCCTTGAGCGTCTTCGGGCGATAGTCATTCGGGTTCCCGGAGTAGTTGCTTACTCCGCAGAAGCTATAGGTGTAGGAGGTCGTTGGACCCGAAGTGTCTAGGTCGTTGAAGCCTTGCAAGGGCCTTATGCGGTAGTAGGTTGCACCGTCGACGAGTTGCCAGTTCACGGTCCAAGAGCAGTAACCCTCTTGTTTCGAGATGTACTGTTGAAGCGGCTGCGGAGGAATCGGGCTCGTAATCACGATCGAATTGACCGCGTTTACGAAGTTGCTGCAATTGCCTTCGTTACACGCACGCACGCGGTAGTAGTACGTGCCGTTTGGCCTGCCAGAGATGTTGGTCCCGAGGATGTTGTCGTTATCCACCCTGGTCTCTCCCGTATAACTTGGATTGTTCGCCTCGTAGAGCTCGTAGTTAGTCACGACACTGCTGGGAGACGCGGTCCAATTGACGAAGTAGTTTCCGATCGTGAGCGTGGCAGGAAGGGTGGGCGCGCCCGGCAATGAGGGCGTGCGCGCAACGCGAACGCTTGACGTGCCGGTCCAGGGGCTGCACGACTGGGAGTAGCAAGCGCGCACGCGGTAATAGAACGTGCCGTTGCCCCTGGCGGACGAAGCCGTCGAGAAGCTCGTGCTCAGGTTGCCCTGGACCACAGTCGCACCGGAGAACGACGAGTTCGTCGCCTCTTCCAACCGGAACTCCGTCGCCGACCCTGTACCCGCGGTCCACGAAATCGTGTAGATGCCGTCGTAGTCAGGAGAAGCCGGAACGCTGATCGAACTTGGAATTCCAGGGGGCAACGCCACTTCCACCGGTCCTGCGCCAGGAGAGGCCGAACTGCAGCCGGGTCCGTTGCAAGCCACAACGCGGTAGTAGTAAGAGCCATTTCCCTTGCCGGAAATGCTTCGGCTCAGCGTGGCATCCGTTGGGCCGACCTGTACTTCACCCGAGAAACTCGCATTGGTCGCTTCGTACAGCCGGTATGAAGTTACGGTTCCACTCGGCGCGCTCCATGAAACTGGGTAGCTCCCCGTGTTGGAAGATGCAGGCACAGATGGCGCAGCCGGGGTGCTCGGTGGCAGCGTGACGACGGCGGCATTCGATCCGGGCGTTTGGGCACTGCATGCGTTGCCGTTACAGGCCGCAACGCGGTAGTAGTAAGTGCCGTTGCCCTTGCCAGAGATGTTCCGGCCCAGGCTGGCATCCGTCGGGCTGACCAGTACTTCACCCGAGAAGCTCGCATTGGTCGCTTCGTACAGCCGGTATGAAGTCACCGTGCCGCTCGCCGCGGTCCAGGAAACTGTGTAGTTCCCCGTGACGGAGGATGCAGGCACGGAAGGCGCGGGCGGCGCGCCCGGTGGCAGCGTGACGACGGCGGCATTCGCCCCGGCCGTATAGGTGCTGCAAGCGGGGCCGTTGCAAGCCGCAACGCGGTAGTAGTAAGAGCCGTTGCCCTTGCCGGAAATGTTTCGGATCCGGGTGGCATCGGCCGGGTTGACCAGCACTTCACCCGAGAAGCTCGCGTTGTTCGCTTCGTACAGCCTGTATGAAGTCACCGTACCGCTCGCCGCGCCCCATGACACTGCGTAGCTACCGGTGGTGGAGGACGCAGGCACCGAAGGCGGTGGCGGGACTCCCGGGGTCAACGTGACGGTCGTGGAATTCGGCCCGGTCGTGTAGGTGGTGCAGGCGCTGCCGTTACACCCGCGCACTCGGTAGTAATAGATCCCATCAGTGTGGCCGGCGAGCGAGTGAGACGTGCCGCCACCGACATAGACTCGCGTCGAGGTCGCGAAGGTGGAGCTGGTTGACTCCCACAACTCATAGGAAGAGACGGTGCCACCCGCAGTCCAGCTGACGGAGTAGTTGCCGGTGTAACTGCTCGACGGCACGGTGAGCGATGACGGCGCCGCCGTCGACAACGATTCTTCCACCAGCATTCGATTGCCGGCCGCATCCAGCGTGTACTTCGTGACGGTGCCGTTGTCGTGGTTGACCTGGCGCAACCGACCGAGCGCGTCGTATTTGTATCCTGTCGTGGCCGCCGAACATATGACAGCGAAGAACGCGCCTCCGACTAAGAGGGCTCGCTTCCAGTTGGAATGTGTCTTCATTGAACGTTCCGTTTTCTCGACGAGCCGCTCGGCCCACGTGCATTGACTACCTAGTGTCACGAACACGTGAGTTGCGACAGATCGCTCTAAAAATGTTTTTCTTGTGTACGCGTAGCGTGAGTGCAACAGTGGCGCGATAAACCGGAATGCAATCGATGAAATCGAGCTCGAGAAAATTCTCATCGTTTCCACTACGGACGTTCCGCAGAACGGCGGTGGCGAGCGTCATCGTGATTGCGCACGTCGCAATCACGGCGTTGCTGCTGCGTGATTCGAAAATTCGCCTGGAGCAGGAAGAAGAAGTCGAACCGATGGTGATGCGCATCATCGAGGCCGAGCCGGCGTCGATGATGGCGTTGAACATGGAACTGCCGCCGGTCGAAAGGACCGTGGACATTCCAATGCCTCTCATTCCTGCGGAGGCGCAGCAGTTAGAGCCGGAAATGCAGCCGCCGCGCATCGACTCGGAAGCGCGGATGGATATGTCGGGCTACAACGCGCAAGCCATGCTGTCGCATGGCGAACGAGCAATCGTCATGTTGATGCTGGAAATCGGTGAAGACGGCTTCGTGATTTCCGCGGAAGTGGTCCGCACCGAAGCCAGTGAGCGAGCTACCGCGGCTGCGCTGGACTATGCATTGGCGACGCGCTGGTCACCCGGCAAGCTCGATGGCGAACCCAGCGCGATGAAGGCCAGCCTCACCGTGATCCTGGGCGAGCAGAGTTAGCCGCTACTTCTTCGGATAGAACCTGTCCGCAAGATCCGCGTACGCGGCGTCATGGCACGCCGGGCAACGGCAGACTCCCGCACCGACATGCGCCGGCGGCGAGTCGATGATCTCGACGCACACCAGCTTGTCGTCGACCCAGATGGCCGTGGGAACGCGCGTCACCGGCGCGTCTTGTGTGGTCGCCGGAGGTTCGGCGGCTGGCAACTTCCTTTTGGCCATTCTGAGCATGTCAGAGCAGATGGACTTTCACGGCCTGGCCAGGTTCCAACCGTTCCGCACCGCGCACGATAATTCGATCACCGGCACGCAACGTTCCGTCGATCTGCACCTGGTTGTCCCGACCTGGGCCCAGGTTCACGGCCACTCGTTCCGCAGTGTTGTCGGCGCGCACGCGCATCACGTAGCTCGAACCCTGGCGCTGGATGACGGCATCACGTGGCACGGTGACCACGGCCTTGAGTGCGCTGGGCAGAATCTCCACTCGCACCGGCGCGCCCACGCGCAGCGCGCGATCGGCGAGTGCGATCCGCAGCTCGACCATGCGGGAGCGTTCGTCACCCACGGGGATCACCGCGCGCACCTTGCCAGTGGCCTTGCGCTCGCCGTCGACCAGCCGCGCTTCCGCACCGGCGAACACGGAGTCCGCGCTGACCAGCGGAGCACGTGCCACGACTTCGAGCTCCTGGTCATTGACGAGTCGCAGCAGCGGCACGCCGCTGGCCACGAACTCGCCCACCTGCTGCGCGCGCTCGGCCACGATGCCGGGGAACGGCGCTCGCACCGTGGCACGCGCGAGATCCAGCCGCGCGCGGTCACGCGCGACGCGTGCCTGCTCCACGTCCTGTTCGGCCATGCGTTCACGGGACACTGCTTCGTCGAGAGCACTTTGCGACACCGCGTTGCCTATGGTCTCCAGGCGTTCGCGCTGGGTACTCAACAACTGCAATTGCGCCTCGAGGCGTTTGACGGCGGCTTCGTTGTCGCGCAGCGCGAGCGACAGCCGCTCGGCGTCGAGGCGCGCAATGGTCTCGCCGCGCTTCACCACGGTCCCGGGCTCGGCAATCCACGCCAGTGTTCCCCCGACCTCGCTCGAAATGCGCGCGTCGTTGCGGCTAACCACCGTCCCGGTGGCCGACAGCGTGGCCGCAAGGTTCTCTGCGCGCGCCGTGGTCACCACGACCGGGACCGGGGGCGGCGCATCGGCGGCCGCGGCGATTTGAGTCAACGCGCCCAGCGCGAGCATGCATATCCGTGCAGTGTTCATAGGGCTTCCAGGGGTTGTTTGTGTGGCAGCGCGGCCGGTTCCGTCGACCGCTCGGTGAGTCGGATGAGCGTGGGCAGCAGCACCAGCGTGAACACCGAGTTCACGGCCATGCCGCCGACGAGCACGGTGCCGAGCCCGCGGTACAACACGCTGCCGGGGCCGGGGATCAGCACCAGCGGCAACATGCCGAACAAGGTCGTCAGCGTGGTCAAAACTATCGGACGCGTACGCGTCGCCAGGGCTGTCTCGAGTGCGGGACGCAGCGAAGCGCCTTCGCGCATCTCCTGCCGCGTCTGGTCGACCAGCAGGATCGCGTTGTTGACCACCAGGCCCATGAGCACCACGAAGCCGATCATGGTCAGCAGATCCAGCGTCTGGTTGCTGAACAGGCGCAGCAGCACCAGCGCCAGCACGCCGCCAAAGCTCGCCAGTGGGATGGTGAGGATGACGTAGAGGCTGTCCTTGGCCGAGCGGAACAGCGCGGCCAGCAGCAGGAACAGCGCCATCAGCGCGATGCCGAGGTTCTGCGCCATGTTCGACAGGGCTTCCCGCAGCGATCCGGCATTGCCCTCGTACTGCACCGCGCCATCCGAAGGCAGCTCGGCGCGGATCTGTGGCTCCACGTCGCGCTTCAACAGCTCCACGGCCTGGCCCAGCGAGAGCTCCTTGGGCGGGCTCACGTTGAGGCCGATGGTGCGGTGGCCATCGACGCGGCGGAGGCCGCCGGTGCCCACGGTGGACTCCACGTGCACCAGCTCGCCCAGGGGCAGCACGCTGCCGCCGGGCGTCGCGATGGGCGTCTCGGACAGCGCCTCGGGGGAATCCCATTTGCTGGCGCGCAGGATCATGTCGAGCCGGCGTTCGCCGTCGAAGTACTCGCCCACGAACATGCCGTCGCCCAGCGCGCGCACCACATTGCCGATATCTCCGCGAGTCCAGCCCACTTCGTTAAGACGCCGGTCGTCGGGAGAAAGTCGCAGCTCCGGCTCATCCATTTCGAGGCCCTGGAAGGCCTGCACCTGGGCGCCGGGCATCTTCTCCTGGATGAGCTTCTCGGCCTTGCGGGCCGCGGCCAGCAGGGCCGGGAAATCGGCCGATTGCAGCTGGAAGTCGATGTTTCGGCCATCGCCGAAGCCGCCGAAAAGATTGCCCTGGGTGGCAAAAGACTGCGTATCGGGGAAACCGACCAGCATCTCCTCGTTGATGAGCTTGCCGAGCTCGTCGATCTGGTCCGGATCCAGCGGGCGCACGCCGATGCTGGCGCCAAAGGGGCTGACCAGCACGTAGTAGTTCTTGAGCTTCGGCTCCTTCTCGCCCGCCATGTACGGCGCCAGGCGCTGCGCGAAGGGCTGCACGAACTCGCGCTCGATGGTGTCGATGTTGGTGCCGGGCGGCGGCTGGATGAAGCCGTCGATGGCATCGCGCTTCACGGGCGGTAGATAGTCGAGCGGCGGCAGCAGCGCCCAGGTGAGCACCACGGGCGCGAAGAACAGCACGCCCACGGTGATGTAGCGGCGACGCGCGTCGTCGGTCCAGCGCATCACCCAGTTCGCGATGGCGGCGTATTTCTCGTTCGAGCCCTTGTGCACGTTCTCGGTGTTCAGCCAGCGCGAGGCCGCCAGTGGCAGCGCGGTCACGGCCACTAACAGCGAGGCGATCACCGCGATGGAGATGGTCAGCGCGAGGTCGGCGAACAGCTGCGAGACGGCATCGCGCATGAACACGATGGGCAGGAACACGATGACAGCCGTGACCGTGCTGGCCAGCAGCGCCGGCCACACCTGCTTCGCACCCGCGAGCGTGGCTTCGAGACGGCTCAGCCCCTTGTCGCGCTGCTGCGCGATGGCCTCGAGCATGACGATGGCGGTGTCGAGTGACTGGCCCACACCGAAGGCGAGTCCGGCCAGCGAGATCACGTTCAGCGTGCGGCCGAACGCATAGAGCATGACCAGCGTGACGGTGAGGCAGATCGGAATCGACAGACCCACCAGCAACGTCGCGCGCCGGTCGCGCACGAAGTACCAGAGCACGGCTACCGCCAGCAGAATGCCGGCGAAGAGATTGCCCGTGACCATGTCGATGGCCTGGTCGATGAACACCGAGGGATCGAACGACTGCGCAATCGACAGGCCCAGCGCCTTGAGTTCGTTGTCACGCAGCAGGTCGATCTGCGTCTTCACCGCCGTGAGCGTGTCGAGAACGTTGGCATCGTTCTCCTTCATGATCTGGATGCCGATGGCGGGATTGCCGTTCTGCAGCGCGAGTTCGCTGCGATCGCCGCGTTTCACCTGGATGGTGGCCACGTCGCCGAGGCGCACCGGGCGTCCGTCGCGCCACTCGAGCACCAGGTCGGAGAACTGGTCCACCGAGTAGCGGCCCGCGAAGCGCATGGTGTATTGCCGGCGGCCGATGTCGACGAAGCCGCCAGACACGTCGCCCGCCGATCCCGCCACCTGCGCCATGCGCGGAATCTGGATGCCGAGCTCGGCCGCGCGTGCCGGGTCGAACACGATCTGCAGCTCTTCGTCCGAGCCGAAGTTGATGCGCACGTTGGCGACGCCGGGGATGGATTCGATGCGGCTGCGGAACAGCTCTTCGATCTGGCGGCGGTAGTTGTCGATGGGTCCCTGCGTCCCCGGCAGCAGCTGCACGAAGAACCAGGACAGCGTGTTGTTCGGACCGTTGCCGCCATCCTCACCCAGCGAAATCTGCGGCGCCTGCGCATCCCGTGGCAACGGCGGCAGCTGGTTCATGCGGCTGATGACTTCCAGCATCGTGGCCTGCATGTCCGTGCCCACGGCGAACTGCAGGTTGAGGAAGGAGCTGCCGGCGTTGGCGAACGCGTTGAGGTTGCGCAGGCCGCGCAGGCCCTGCAGCGCACGCTCCTGCGGCTCGATGATCTCGGATTCGATCTCCGACGGTGCCGCGGCGCGCCAGCTGGTGAAGATCGAGATGACCGGCTCTTCGATGTTCGGGAACAGCTGGATGGGTAGTTTGATCAGCGCGAATATGCCCAGCAGGGCCACCATGAGGATGGCCACCAGCACGCCTGCGGGATTACGCAGCGAGACTTCCGTTAGATTCATGACCCGTGCTGCTCCCCTGCCTATCGTTGGGCGCCAAAACTGACGCCACGATAAGGGCTTGGATGCAATTGCGGCCGCGGGGTTTACACGCTTCGGCGCGGGGCTATCTCGTGTGGGCGATCAGGGGTTTATGGTTGAAATAGGCGCTGCGCCGAAGGGAAGTAATCGCGCGCCGAAACACATCCGCAACCGAGGGGGACATCCCTGTTTTTGCCTCGCGACAAAACAGGAATGTCCCCATTTTTCTACCAGGTGTAGCGCACCCGGTACCGGACGACGGTCTCGCCGTCCTTCGGGACGGTGACCGGGAAATGGATGGTGCGGGAGTCTTCCTTGTCGGATTTGTGGGACTGCTTGATCAGCTTCCAGTTGGTCCAGCGGTAGAGGTTTTCCTTGACGATCACGTTCACGGACTGCTGCTTGTGATTGCGCAGCTTCACTTCGATTTCCTCTTCCAGCCAGCGCGCCTTGGTATCGACCGCGAAGTCGACCTGCTTGCGCTCGCCCACCACGTCGAAGGCCGAGCCCAGCTTCACCTGCACCTTCTCGTCCTTGGGCGTGTGGTCGATGGTGTCTTCGCCAATGAACTCGAGGCTGCCGTCTGCCTTGTCGAGCTGCGAGACGCGCAGGCGCCCGGCCGGTAGCGGGACGCCGAGCCCGAACTGCTTGTCGTTCTTGAACTCGAGGTACACGTCCACCTTCTTGTTGGACTCGATGCCGAGGTTGCGGTCCGTGTAGGGCGAGTCGTAGAGATAGACGTTGTTGAGGCCATAGTAGACCAGCGTCTTCTTCGCCGGGATCTGCTTCGCCTGGTCGAACAGCTCGATCTGCTTGGTGGAATTGTTGGGCAGCGTGGTCGCCCGGCCCAGCGTGTAGAGGTGGAACTCGAAGAACGCTTTCTCGACGAAGCCGGCGTTGGCCTCTTCCATGCGTGCCGCCTTGGCCAGCACGTCACGTCGCATGTCGGCCCCCAAGGCCTGGGGCGCGCGATGTACGTCGCCGGCGATCAGCTTGAGCCTGGCGTCTTCGTAGGTGGCGCCGGACTGGTTGATGATGCTCACCCACGCGGACAGATCGAGCACGCCGCTGTTGGCATCCGCGCCTTCGTTGAAGATGAGGTTGTAGTCGGCCCACCAGGTGACACCGCCCGTCTGGTAGCTCACGCGGGTTTTCTGCTTGCCCGCCGACGGAGACTGCACATCCCAAACCAGCGTGGGCCGGGTGTTCAGCCCGCCGGGCAGATCGGGAAAGCGCACCGAGGAATACGCGGGCAGCGAATAAAGCGAGCCATCCTTCGACTTGAGCACGATGCCGTCCGTGGCCGAGAGCAGGCGCCCGGTGATGGGCACCACGTCGTTGCCGACCGTCTTGTCCACGGTAATCTCGCGGTCGATGAACTTCTGCAACAGCTTCTGCGTGCTCACCAGGTCGAACTGGAAATTCTGCTCGAGCACGCGCGTGGCGGGCTCTGACAGCGACGTGAACGTCACCGTGGTCGGATCGATGAGCGCTGCGACATCCGTGAACGCCAGTTGCGAGCGGCCTCTATCTATCTGCATCTCGCGCTCATCGCGCACCAGCGCGTAGCCCGGCACCGAGCTCGCGTCGGGCACACCACGCCCGGGAAGCGGGCGGTAGTAGTCCGGCGAAATCGCGCCGGGCTGCGCCGAGCTGTAGATGGTGATGGCGGTGCTGGTGGATTTTTCGGCGCCCAGGGCAGCGGTGCTTCCCGCGCAGGCGGCGAACACGGCCAGGGCCAGCGGATGGATCTTCGAGCGGAAGGAATGCGATTTCATGGAACAGGTTTCCTATTAGGAGTCGATTCGAACTGCAAACTGCGAACCACGTCGCAGGATTGCCGGGAACCACTTCGTGGAATGTGAAGCGGCGCAGCGGCGTGCGGACATAAGAATCGCAGCATAGGCGCGTGCGATCCTGTAGGACCAACGGCAGATGCCAGCCCGAGTGGCGTCTAGCATTTTTGCGCCGCGTGAGGTCCGGGGCGAATCGCCGTGATAGTGAGACCCGATGGAAGCTGCGACTCGTATCGATACCTCTGGTGTGAACAAGGCCCCTGGTGCGCCGTCCTCGGCGCCCGTTGCCCCTGCGCCGGCAATGGATCGTGACTTCATCATCAAGAACCAGATCGTCGAGAAGTACCTCGGGGGCCGACTGCCGCCCAAGGGCGTCACCGATTTTGAACGACTGATCCGCCAGCGACCGCAACTCATCGAAGAGCTGGGCCTGGCGGACCGCGTGAATGCGGGTCTGCGTCTGTTGGACGCGGCGGGCATCGCGGAACCTTGGGCCGAAAAGCAGAAAAAGATCTGGGAGAAGCCGGCGTTCACCTTCGCCGCCGCCGGATTGGCCATTGCGGCCCTGGTCGGCTGCCTGGTGCTGGCCCTCCAGGTGTCGACCAAGGACAAGCTGGTCGCCAAGCTCAAGCAGGAAAACATTGAGCGCGCCATCGAGCCCTCGACCCGCAAGCGCACCGTAGTCGTCACCCCGGTTCGAAATGGTCCTGCGGCGACGTCCGCGTTGACCATCGCCCGTGGCGACCTCGCCGAGCTCAAGGCCGATCTCACCTGGACCCGCTACGCGAGCTTCAAGGTGTCGATCGATCGCGTGGACCAGGGACGCGTCATTGTGATCGACGGTCTCACCAAGGACTCCAACGGCCATGTGCGCCTGTCGCTCAATGCCGGAGCCTTTGGCCCCGGCGACTACATGGTGGAACTCGCGGGCCTGAACATGCGCCGCGAAGCCATGCCGGTGGGCTGGTTCCGCTTCAGCGTCTCGCCCTGAAGCTGGCGGCCCCAGGCCGCTCATTCACTTCTTCACTTGCACCCGGTCGATGAGCCGTGGCGCCGTCGCGCGCGCGTCGTGCGCGGCCACGGTGGGCTCGCCATTGCGCTGCGATTCGCGCCAGCGCCGCGGCACCCGATCGATTCCGATGGCGTAGATGGTGAGTGTGCCGACCGCATCGATACGCAGCCGCAGCCATTGCTTGAAATCCTGGATGCGCAGCGACGAGAACGCCTCGTTCGAATGACGCCCGAAGATGCGGATGGAAACGAATAGATAGACGCCGAGAATGAACGAGCCGGCCACCGCGCCGAGCAGCACCGTGATCAACCCGGACGCGAGCAGCTGCACCACGCCGCCGTAGTACAGGTCGAAGACCTGCACCGTCAGCAGCAGCGCCACCCACCCCACCAGGAAGGCCGCGGCCATGTGCAGCAGCGCGTGGAACGCGCCGCCCAGGATGCGCCACCACCGCACGTGCGTGTCGGTGAAGAAGATGAACCCCGCGAATATGGTGATGAGCCACATGCCATTGAGCGGATCACGAACCGCCGCGTTGATGGCCGCGGAAAGCGCCGTGGGCAGGGTGATCACGTCCGCGGCCTCGAGGCTCGCCGAGGCCAGCCACGCGGACATGGCATATAGAAAGGCGTAGAGCCATCCCGCCTTGGGATTCAGCAGCGGGAACAGGAAATTGCGCCAGGCGAGTCGCGCGGATGTTTTTTCATCCGGATACGCCGCGCGCTGCTGGAATCCGTTGCGCAACTCGCGCGAAGCCGGCGCATGCGTGGGATGCAGAAAGGCGCCGCCACCGCCCGAGGTGATCTTCTGGTTGCCCGCGGCGTCTTCGTGCCGCTTGTAGAAGTGCAGGTCGCCGGTGAGGAACACACGCGCCTTGCGCTTGAAGACCTGTTCTTCGAGAAAGCGGGTGCTCGATTCTTCTTCGTAGTTCTCGTGCCGCGGATAGGCCTCTTCGAGGATCCACCGCGGCTCGGGCACGCAGAAGATCAATTGCGCATCGGCGTCCATGCGTGCGGCGACTTTCTGGAAGTACTGCACCTGGGGTTCGTCGAGGTCCGCGCCCAGCTGCAGGTCGATGGCCAGCAGCCACCAGTTCTGCGGTAGTTCGAGCGCGAAGTAGCTGCGGGTCTGGCGCGTGGCGCAGCCGGCGAAGCCACGCTCGGGACGGCAGAACGTGCGCGAGAACGCGACCAGGCTGTCGTACCAGTCATGATTCCCGGGGATCGCATAGACGTCGGGATGGGCGCGGCCCGCGAACGCGCGCGCATAGGGCGTCTCGGTGCGGACTTCGTACTCCGAGCGTGATGGATAGGGATAGACCTCGTCCCCGCCGAACACCAGTACGCGGCCCGCCCGCGTGCTCTCACTCGCGCCCTGGTGCAGGACTTTCAGCTCGGGCTGCGCGATGGCATCGGCGATCGCATAGGTGGAATTCCAGCCATCGCCGACGTCGGAGACGTAGTCGAACCAGAAGTCACCCTCCTGCGCCGAGTATTTGAACTCGGCCTGCGGCTGGCTGGCGAGTGCTTCGATGAGGCGGGTATCCGAATGCCGGCCGAAAATGTTCGCGATGGCGATCTGATACGCGGAGTGCATGAGCACCCGCGGGTCGTACCAGCCGACCATCGAGCGCTTGCGCACGGGCCGGTGGGTCGACATCAGGCACCCCGCAGCGTGAGCACGGGTGGCTGGTTCACCACCGAACGCGTCACCAGCCAACCCGCGAAGCACACCAGCAAGCCGCCGCCGACCAGGCCATACACCCAGACCCACGGGTCGAGTTCGTACGGAATCTGCAGTACACGTTTGGCCACGTAGACCCCCGCGATGGATGCGCCGGTGGCCGCCAGCAGGCCGGAAAGCACCCCCAGCATCGCGAACTCCGCCAGCAGACCCTTGAGCACGGTGCTGCGATTGGCACCGAGCGTACGCAGCATGGCGCTCTCGTAGCGACGTTCCTCGCGACTGGCCTGCACCGCCGCCACCAGCACCACGAGACCTGCGAACAGCGTGAACAGGAAGACGCTTTGCACCGCGGCCAGCGCCTTGTCGCTGATGGAGCGCACCTGGGCGAGCAGGTCATCGACGTTGAACACCGAAACACTGGGGAAGCGACGCACCAGGTCGGCGATGGTTTTCGGATTGCGGCCGTCCATGTGCACGGCGGTCATGTAGGTGCCCTGCGTGCCGTCGAGCAGTCCCGGCGCGAACACCAGGAAGAAGTTGGGCTGGAAACTGTCCCACTTCACCTTGCGCACGCTGGACACCTGCGCCGTGACCGATTCGCCGGCGACGTCGAACTGCAGGGAGTCGCCGATCTTCAGCTTCAGCTCCTCGGCGTATTCCGTCGAGACGGAGACCAGCGGCTTGCCGGCATCCTCGGGCTTGAACCACTGCCCCGCGGTGATCTCGTTGTCGCGGTTGAGCTCCAGCGTCCAGGTGATGTTCTGGTCGCGGTCCGCGAAATTGCGGCCGCGCGGCGTGGCGAACTGGATGTCTTCGGTGGCCTTGCCGTTGATGTGCGTCATGCGCGCACGAACCATCGGCCGCACGCGCACGTGTTCGGCGCCACGTTCCTCGAGAAACTTCGCGAAGTTCTCGTTTTCTTCTGACGGGATATTGATGAAGAAGAAGTTGGGCGTGTCGGCCGGCAGGCTGCGACGCCAGTCGCTCATGAGATCGTTGCGCACCACCGTGAGCACCAGCAGCATCATGATGCCGAGCGCGAAGGCGGTGAGTTGCACCACGCTCTCGGTCCGGCGGCGCCCGAGGTTCGCGATGCCATATCGCCACGAGATGCCAACGCCATGGCGCAGCCGGGTAGTCAGCTTGACCAGCAGCCAGCCGGCGCCGGCCACCACCAGCACGAAACCCGCGAGACCAGCCGAGAAGACCGCGAAGATCGTGAGATCGCGCGTCACCCAGTAGATGAGGAAGACGATGGCGAACGCGGCGGGACCGAAAGCGAGGATGACCATGGGCGCGGGCGGACCCACGTCGCGGCGAAGCACGCGCAGCGCCGGCGTGCGCGACAGCTGCAGCAGCGGCGGCAGCGCGAAGCCACCGAGCACCGCGATCGCCGTGAGGAATCCCATGCCGAGCGGCACCAGGCTGGGCGGCGGCAGGTTGCCGCGCAGCCAGCCCGAGAGCAGCTTCACCAGCCAGGCCTGGGCGCCGTAGCCGATCAGCGATCCGATGATGGCCGCGATGAGCCCGATGAGCACCAGCTGCGACAGGCTCACCATGAGCGTGAAATTGCGCGTGGCGCCCAGCGTCTTCAGCAAGGCCACCGAATCCAGGTGCCGCTGCACATAGCGTCGCGCGGCCATGGCCACCGCGATGGCGCAGAGCAACACCGCCACCAGGCTCGAGATACTGAGAAAACGCGCCGACCGGTCGATGGCGGATTTGATCTGCGGCGCCGAATCCTGCACGTCTTCAATTTCTTCGTTGGGCTTCTTGTTCTCCTCCAGCCATTCCTTGAACGCGACCACGTCCGAGCGTTCGCCGGCGAACAGCTGGGCGCGCCGCATCCGGCTGCCGGGCTGCACCAGCTGCGTGGCCTCGAGGTCTTCATCGTTCATGATGAGACTGGGCGCGAGCTCGAGGAAGGTGGCGCCCTGGTCCGGCCGGCTGATCAGGATTTTCGACACGCGGAACTTGCCGGATCCGATGGCAAGCTCGGTGCCGATGCTGGCGCCGATGGCAGCGGCGAGCCGCGACTCCGGCCACACCTCGCCTCGCCCCGGAATGCTGGTGGCGACGGTCGAAGGTCCGAAGGGCTCATCCGAGAGCAGCACCTTGCCACGCAGCGGATAACCCGCGGATACCGCGCGCAGCGAGCTCAGCTGGCTCTGGTCGCCGTTGAACACCACGCTGAACATGCCGGTCTTGCGCGCCGTCTGCAGGCCGCGGCGCTGGGCTTCCTGGATGGCGAGATCGTCCATGGTCTGGCCGGACTCGAGCACCACGTCGGCCGCGAGCACTTCGCCGGCCTGGTTGTCGATGGCCACACCGATGCGGTCGACCAGGAACCCGACTCCCGTGAGGGCCGAGACCGCCACCGTGATGGCGAGAATGAGCACGCCGAGCTCGCCCGACTTCCATTCGCGCAGCAGCGTGCGGAAGGCGATGGACAACGCATTCATGCGTGGCCGCTCACGTGAAGGACCCCGAGTCCATCTGCAGGACCCGACCGCATCGGGCGGCCACCGTGCGATCGTGGGTCACCAGCACCAGCGTGGTGTGCGAGTTCGCGTTGAGCTCGAACAGCAGCGAGACGATGCGCTCGCCGGTGTGGGTGTCGAGGTTGCCGGTTGGCTCGTCCGCGAACAGCACCGCCGGACGCGTGACGAAGGCACGGGCGATGGCGACGCGCTGTTGCTCGCCGCCCGAGAGCTGCCGCGGGTAGTGACCGGTGCGGTGTTCCAGGCCCACGCGCGTGAGAGTTTCCCTGGCGGCGTCGCGGGCATCGCGCCGCCCAGCCAGTTCCAGTGGCAGCATGACGTTCTCGATGGCCGTGAGCGAAGGCACCAGGTGAAAGGACTGGAACACGAAGCCCACGCGCTCGGCACGCAGCCGCGCCCGGCCGTCTTCATCCAGCGCCGTCAAGTCGGCGCCCGCGAGGGTAATGCGTCCGGAAGTCGGCGTGTCGAGGCCTGCCAGGAGCGCCAGCAGGGTCGATTTGCCCGCGCCGGAGGCGCCGACAATGGCAACTGACTCCGCCGCGGCAATGTCCAACGAGACGTCATTCACGATGGTCAGCATCCCTTCGGGACTGGTAACCTTTTTTGTGAGGTTTTCAGCTTTGAGTACGCTCATCCGGTTCATTCAATTAGTAGTGCTGTCGTTGATGTTCGTGGCCGTTTCGGTTGCGAGCGCCGCCAGCCCCGCCCCACGCACCATCATCGTGCTGGGAGACAGCCTGAGCGCCGGGTACGGCATCAAGATTCAGGAGGGCTGGGTCAGCCTGCTAGGTCAGCGACTCGCCTCCGAAGGGTACGGATACCGCGTGGTCAACGCCAGCGTGAGCGGCGAGACCACGCAGGGCGGACTCGCGCGCCTGGCGCGGGCCCTGGAAACCCACAAGCCCGCGATCGTGGTGGTGGAACTGGGCGGCAACGACGGCCTTCGAGGCCTGCCGCTGGCCGCCAGCCGTACCAATCTTTCGAAGATCATCGAGCAGTCGCGTGGTGCCAAGGCTCAGGTCCTGTTGCTGGGCATGATGATTCCGCCTAACTACGGCCAGCGTTATGGAGAAGAGTTCCGCGAGATGTTTGCGGGGCTGGCGAAGAAGTACTCCGTTGCCTTCGTGCCGTTCTTCCTCGACCAGGTGGCGCTGAAGCCCGAGCGGATGCAGGCCGATGGCATCCATCCCAATGCCACCGGGCAACCGCAGATGGTTGAAAACGTGTGGCCGGCGCTCAAGCCGCTGCTAGTTGCCCCCGGCAAACCCGCAGGCTAGCCTGCGACACCGCAAGCCGAGGGGTGAACGTGGAAAAACATTGGCTCAAGTCGTATCCGCCGGGGGTTCGCCCCGAGATCGATCTGAATGAGTATTCATCCCTCAAAGAGCTGATCGAGCGCGCCCTGGCCATTCATTCGGTGCGCGACGCCTACGTCCAGATGGGCAAGGCCATGACCTTTGGCGAGCTGGACATCCTCTCGGCCCAGTTCGGCGCCTTCCTGCAGACCACCTGCGGCCTGAAGAAGGGGGACCGCGTCGCGGTGATGATGCCCAACGTACTGCAGTACCCCGTGGCGGTGCACGGCGCGCTGCGGGCGGGACTCACCGTCGTCAACACCAACCCGCTCTATACCGCGCGCGAGCTGGAGCATCAGCTCACGGACTCGGGCGCCACGGTCATCGTCATCCTCGAGAATTTCGCGCATGTGCTGCAGGAAGTGATCGCGCACACGCCGATCAAGCACATCGTGGTCACCAGCGTCGGTGAGATGCTGGGCTTGCTGAAAGGCAGCATCGTCAACTTCGTCGTGCGCCACAAACGCAAGCAGGTGAAGCCGTACAACCTGCCCGGGGCCATGAGTTTCAAGCAGGCGCTCAAGCTGGGGTCGCGCGTGCGCATGCAGCCCGTGAGCGTGAACCACGGCGATATCGCGTTCCTGCAGTACACGGGTGGCACCACCGGCGTCGCCAAGGGCGCCATGCTCACCCACGGCAACATGGTGGCGAACGTGTTGCAGGCGCAGGAATGGATCAAGCCCGCGTTTCCGCGCGATCCCGCCACGCTGATTACGGCGTTGCCGCTGTATCACATCTTCGCGCTGACGGCGAACTGCCTGCTGTTCGTCGTGCTCGGCTGGCGGAACATACTCATCACGAACCCGCGCGATTTCCCGGCGTTCGTGGCGGAACTCAAGAAGTACAAGTTCACTTTCATCAGCGGCGTGAACACGCTGTTCAATGCGCTGCTGAATACGCCCGGGTTCGACAAGGTGGATTTCAGTGCGCTCAGCATCACGCTCGGTGGCGGCATGGCCGTGCAAGAAGCCGTGGCCAAGCGCTGGAAGGAAGTGACCGGGAAGATCCTTACCCAGGCCTGGGGACTCACCGAGACTTCACCCGCCGCGTGCATCAACCTGCCTGGCGAGGATTTCAACGGCTCGATCGGCCTGCCCATCTCGTCGACCGAAATCAGTATTCGCGACGACGACGGCAAGGAACTCGGCATCAACCAGGTGGGCGAGATCTGCGTTCGCGGTCCCCAGGTGATGGCCGGTTACTGGAATCGGCCGGATGAGACCGCGAAGGTGATGATCGGCACCGACTGGCTGCGTACCGGCGACGTCGGGCGCATTGATGAGCGCGGGCTCGTGTTCATCGAGGATCGGAAGAAGGACATGATCCTCGTGTCCGGATTCAACGTGTATCCGAATGAAGTGGAGAGCGTCGCTGTGACGCATCCCGGCGTACTCGAGGCGGCCGCGATCGCGCAGCCGGACGAGAGATCGGGTGAGGTGGTTGCGCTGTTCGTGGTGAAGAAGGATGCGACGCTGACGGAGCAGGATCTGATTGATCACTGCAAGAAAGCGCTGACCGGGTACAAGGTGCCGAAGCACGTGTATTTCCGGAAGGATCTTCCGAAGACTAATGTGGGGAAGATACTAAGGAGAGCGTTGAGGGATGAGTTGCCGCGCACTTAGGTCGGCTAGCGAAAACTAGGTTCATGAAAAGCAAACGCGATTATTCCCGCCTCTCTGCTTCGAATCTTGTTTCTTCGCACCTTCCTCAGATTTCTTGATTCGAGCCAGTCGTCGACTGTTTTGGCGAAGATGAGTCCCTGTGCTTTGGTAAATTTCTTGAATACCGGAAGGTCGCGGGCCGGAAGACGCGGGACCTGCGACGTCACTTCAAAGAGCACATCCCCGCGATACCTAATCGCTGTGTTGTGGGCAATTGTTCGAAGGAGTCGCCCGATCATTGTCGATGCACGCAAGATCTGTGAATGATCGAGACCCGAGGGAGCGATTACCTTCGACTTCGGAACCCAAGTACCTTTTGAGTGTCTCTTCAGGAGCTTGCGAGCTATTAGTTCCTTGATGATTTCTCTCGCGGACTCTCGGCCCACGACCAGAACTGTTAGACCTAGCAGACTCCCTTTCTTACCATCCCAACTCAATGGACGCGGGGCCCCGTTTCTATCAACGAATTTCCTTTCGAGATGCCAGCGAGTACAGACGTCGGCACACCTTGAGATTGCAGGTGCTTGACGCGTAGATTTGGCGGCGTGCCGCGCGTAGGTTTGTTCAAGAGCTTGTTGAAATTCTTGTCTCGCAATGCTTTCGGGGATTCCGGAAGAACGCATTAGCTCGCACACGGCGGATACTGTTCCACCAAAGTATTTTGCTCGTTGGCTTTTCGTCAGCACGAATTAGCTCCCTCGACGCTTGGCTACTTGGGTATGTGATCGAACAACAAGTGTGAATGCACTCAGGATGTGCCGACTCGGTTTGCCCCTGCTGGCAAAGAGATTTGGCATTTGATCGAGCAATTCCGAGATCCGGTTAGCAACTGCGCCTTCGACGTACTTATCGGGAAGATCGCGCGTTGAAACGATTCTTTGTCTTCTTCTAAGAACTACGGCATCGAGCCTCAGTGCTTCAGAAAGCATAGCTGCGGCAAACATTAGTGCGGCCTGTTCGCGCGAAGAGCGATTCTCGCTCTTCGCTCTTGGCGAAACCGACACTCTCTTCTTGCTACGACTAAAGACAATTCGTTCTTGTCTTTCTAGTTCGTCCAAGATCACTCTTCGCGGAATATCACCGCTGAACTCCTTGCAAAGCGAGTCGAAGCTAGGCGCACTTCCAATGATAGGTAGAGTTCGAGGTTTCCCGCGAACTGAGTAGTCTGCAGAGGTCATCCAGCCGTGAAGTACTCTCAGCGCACGTGGCGAATCATCCGCGGTATTGCTTCGTCTGAAGTCCGCCGAAACAATCTTCTTTACTTCGGCCCGGGTAAGTCCGGTTAGAGCTGCAATTCTTGCCAGATGAGGCCGGCCTGAGCTGCGCATACGTGCCTGTCGCGCGCTAACTTTCACGAATGAAATTCGTGCAGCTTGAGTGAGTTGCGCCGGCGTTACGTCCAGGGGAATTAGGATAGCCGCCAAGGCATCCAGAATATGAGACAGGGCGCTCTCAACAGGATCCTTTTTCGGCGAACTCATGCTCGTTCCGCTAGGCGAACTATCCCATGGGAAGGGCACAAACTATGGTTAGTATCCGCCGCAAATGACTAGAAACAGGCCTAGCTTTTGAGATGCGAGCCTAGTTGGGTTGAAACGAATTTGCAGCTAGGCGGATTGCGAGCGCCTTTCGGAACTCGTCGAGCGGCACTGGCGTCTCGTTTGCTACTCGATCGAGGAAATACCAGATCCGGCCGAACTTAGCTTGCCAGAGCCCGCTGAACTTAAGGTGCCGCTGCCAGCTGAGCTAAGCACACCTGAGCCGGCGGAACTATTCGTACCACTGACCACAGAAGTCAGCTTGCCGGATCCGGCCGAACTCAGTTTTCCTGAACCCGCGGAACTGAAGGTGCCGCTACCAGCTGAACTCAGCTTGCCCGATCCCGCAGAACTACGCTTGCCGGAGCCGGCGGAACTCAACTTTCCAGAACCGGCGGAACTGAAGGTGCCGCTACCCGCCGAACTCAATTTTCCCGAGCCTGCGGAGCTTCGCTTTCCTGAGCCTGCTGAGCTTAGCTTTCCAGAACCAGCGGAACTGAGGGCGCCGCTCCCAGCTGAACTCAGCTTGCCCGATCCCGCAGAACTACGCTTGCCGGAGCCGGCGGAACTAAATATTCCGCTACCAGCAGAACTAAGTGTTCCCGAGCCCGCGAAACTCAATTGCCCAGAACCCGCGGAGCTATCGACTTCCTTTCGAGAAATTGAGATTGGCAACAGCACTCCGCCTGGAAGCGGCTGCGAGCCGAGAATCTCAACTAGCGTGCCAACGCTTGGGGGCACACTGCCCGTGACTACGACTGCTCCGTGGATTGACATCCTTCCGAGCAAGGGATCCGACTGCGTAACAGCCCCGCGCAAGTAGATTTCCGATGCTCCGGGGACGTATTGGTCGGTGGGGATTGCTTTGAAGCCCGTCAGAACGACTGACCCCGACTTGTCGACGACTCCTTTTGCAGCAACAACAGACGTGTCATTGGCCGACGCGAATGAACAAATTGCCTGGCTATTGACTGCATCCCGAGCATGAAACCGAATACCAAGGATGGTTGCCGACTTGCTAAGGCAGCTCGCGACATCAACCGGCCCGAGCACGGCGATTTCGGCATCTTGACCAAGTGCTTGACTCGCAAAAGCACTAAGCGACGCGGCAACCAATGTGCACGTGCACCATCTGGCGAGTTTTACTCTGGGTAACATAATCCCCGGCTTCTTCTGTTATCGCACCGCAAACACCCAAATTTGCGGATCAGTTCACGGACTAGGAGGTTACTCTTGTGCCGCTTTGCACATAAGTTAACAAGCCGAGTTCAGGCACGTCAAAGGAAATTGCTGCAAAAGATGTTGCGACAGAGCGTCAATTGCGAATCGCTCTTCATTACCGGCCGTTCTTATTGCCCGGAAATGACCTGGGCCCCTAAATTGATCTTTTCGTCGACGGGCGCCACGTATTGATAGACGCTGACGCCAAGTTTCGTGCGCGCAGCCGGATTGGCGATAGGCCGACGTTCAGCCGCCGCAAGCCAGTCATCGACATCTGAAATCAACTGCTGAGCTCGCTCGCGGACAAACGCGTCGTACTCCTCCAGTAGCTCGTTCGGCAATCCATCGTCCGGCCAAACACTTCGCTCAATGCGCTTCCTCGTCTGCGAGGGAGTCATGTTGAAATTCAGAGTCGAGGCAAGGTTGCGCATCGCGGTGCCAAAGTGTTCAAGCATCTCTGCAGACATTGGCTCAGGGGACACGTAGGTGCGTGACAGTACCTTTACATGCGTCTCGCCAGACTTAACTATCATTCTTGCCGATAGCAACTGCTCGTAGGCACTGCGAGGATCAATGCGTACCGGGCACCCGTGAACTAGATCAGTGAAGTTTCTACCGGCTTGACCAGAAAATGGCAGCTCAAGCGGAACACCGTAGGGGCCAAGGAAAGTTGAATCCGTGTGCCAGCGATGCAGCACAGCAGCAAGTGCTGCTACGTCTGTCGGCTTCGGTACCTGCAACCAATCGTCTGATGAGACAAGGCGTTCAACATCGCGTCGGGCTACGCCGCTAAGAATAGAAATCCGGCCTGCCGTAATTCGTTTGCCTTCCTCCATCGCATCTCGAATTGTTATCTCTACGTAGATCCCGCGAAGCACCTCTAGAAACTCGTCAAATCTAACGCCAGCACGAAACAGAATTCGCACCAATGGTCGGAGCACGGTGCGAAACGTGTGAATCAGCTGTGCTCGATAGCTTTCCGCCATTCCAGTATTCCGTGCGATGTTCGATAGGTGTTAGCTACAATCGCTAACTACCTTCGTGTCTCAAGTTTCGAACTCTTAGCCGCTCCACAAACGCAAACCTATCCGTCATCCCCGCCACATAGTCCGCGACCACGCGCGCGCTTGCCGACTTCCCACCTTCAACATCCGCGCGCGCGACCAGCGCCTGGTGTTCCGGTGGCAGCAAGGAGGGACTTCGCAGGTATGCCTCAAACAACTCCCTGAGCGTCTCACGCGCCTCGTCCATGACGTTCAAGACCTTCGGATGATTGTAGAGTTTCGCGCGCAGAAACTTCTTCAATTCCTGGTGCTCTTCTAACACCCCTTCGCTGAGCGCCACCAGCGGACGGGGCCGTTGGCGCACTGCGTCGATGCTGTCCACCCGGGATTCGGCGATGTTCCTGCCTGCCTGCGTGATCAGGTCGCTCACAAGGTAGTCCACCATGCGCCGGATGGTTTCGTAGAGCTGCCGCCGCGCGGGGGCATCGGGATAGCGTTCCTGGACCTGGGCCTGGAACCGGGCAAACAGCCGCACATCGCGCAGTTCTTCCACGTTGATGAGCCCGGCCCGCACGCCGTCGTCGACGTCGTGGTTGTTGTACGCGATGGCATCCGCGAGGTTCGCCAGCTGGGCCTCGAGGCCGGGCTGGGTGCGGTCCAGGAATCGTTGTCCAAGGTCGCCGAGCTTGCGGGCGTTTTGAGCCGAGCAATGTTTGAGGATGCCCTCCCGGCACTCGAACGTCAGGTTCAGCCCGGAGAATTCGGCGTAGCGCTCTTCCAGTTCGTCGACCACGCGCAGTGACTGCAGGTTGTGCTCAAACCCGCCGTACTCACGCATGCATTCGTTGAGAGCGTCCTGTCCGGCATGGCCAAACGGGGTGTGGCCCAGGTCGTGTGCCAGGCAGATGGCCTCGGTCAGCGTCTCATTGATGCCCAGGGCCCGCGCCACGGTCCGTCCGATCTGTGCCACCTCCAGCGAATGCGTGATGCGCGTCCGATAGAGGTCGCCCTCGTGGTTCACGAAAACCTGGGTCTTGTAGACCAGTCGTCGGAAAGCATTGCAATGGATGATCCGGTCGCGGTCGCGCTGGAATTCGCTTCGGAAGCGCGGCGGCGGCTCGGGAAAACGTCTGCCGCGACTTTTTTCGTCGATCGCGGCGTACGGCGCGAGCGGCATCATCGTCAACCGCAGCGCGCCCGCAGGGTTTCGCGCAACGCGGTATCGGCGTAGTCGCCGGTCACCACGGACTTTCCGATGGCCTTGAGCAGCACGAGACGTATGCGCCCCGCCGCCACCTTCTTGTCGATCTTCATCTTCTCGGCCAGCGTATCCGCGGACAGTGAACCCACGTCGACCGGCAAACCGAATAACTTCAGCACTCGCTCCACGCGCTCGACGTCGCGCGCATTCACCCAGCCCAGCCGCTCGGACATGTCCGCGGCCAGCAGCATGCCGGCGCCAACGGCTTCGCCGTGCAGCCAGGTGGAATAATTGGTGGCGCTCTCGATGGCATGCCCGAACGTGTGCCCCAGGTTGAGCAGTGCGCGTTCTCCCTGTTCGCGTTCGTCGCGGCCGACGATCTCGGCCTTGATCTCGCAGGAGCGCTTGATGGCGTGCGTGAGCGCGGCGGGATCCCGCGCCAGCAGCTTTTGCGCATTCGCTTCCAGCCAGTCGAAGAACTGTGAATCGACGATCAGGCCGTACTTGATGACCTCCGCCAGGCCGGCGCGCAGCTCGCGATCCGGCAGCGTATTGAGCGTGTTGGTGTCGGCGAAGACGGCCGCGGGCTGATGGAAAGCCCCTATGAGATTCTTGCCGCCGGGATGATTCACCCCGGTCTTGCCGCCCACGGACGAATCGACCTGCGATAGCAGCGTGGTCGGCACCTGAACGAACGATATTCCGCGCTGGTAGCAGGCCGCCGCGAACCCGGCCATGTCGCCCACGACGCCGCCGCCCAGGGCCACCACGCAGGCATCCCGCGCGAAGCGATTGGTGATGAGCACATCGAGCATGCGCGAAACATTGGCGAGGGTCTTGTGGACTTCGCCGTCGGGGAGCACCACCTCGACGCAGCGTCGCGGCGCCAGCGCGGCCGTGAGCCTGGCCGCATACAGCGGACCCACGGTGGTGTTGGTCACCAGCAGAACGTCTTTTGCGGGGATCGCCCGGGCCAGGTCGTCGGCACGTTCCATGGCGCCGGCCCCGATGAAGATCGGATAACTGCGCGCCCCCAGGTTTACATCGATACGCTGCACTGGAATCTCGTCAAAAGGCCGCGCGGGCGGCCGCTGGCCCCGAAGTATGCGGCATCAAGACGGGTTCTGCGCCGCCTTGAAAGCCGCGTAGATGGCGTCCGCGACGACGTGGACCTTGCGAGCGTCCGTGGCCACGGTGAAATCGGCGAGCGATTCGTACAGCGGCGCGCGTATGGCCATGAGCTCGGTGAGCTTCACCGCCGGATCCACGTTGTGCAGCAGCGGACGATTGCGTCCCTGGCGCACGCGGTCCACCTGCTGTTCGATGGAGGTACGCAGATACACGACGAATCCGCGCTCGTGCAGGATCTTGCGATTGGCTTCGAGCAGGATGGCGCCGCCCCCGGTGGCCAGCACGATGGGCGATTCGCGAGTGACTTCTTCGAGAATCTCGCGCTCGCGAACCCGGAAGCCGTCCTCGCCTTCCCGGGAGAAGATGTAGGAGATATCCACGCCGGTGCGGCTCTCGATCTCCGCGTCGCTGTCACGGAAGGGAGCGCGCATCAGGCGCGCCAGGTGCTTGCCGACGGCGGTTTTGCCAGAGCCCATCGGCCCGATGAGAAAGACGTTGGTCGTTCGGGACATTGCGGCGCGGAGCATAGCGGAAATGAAGCGGCCGCCCGCGTCATGGACGGGGGCGGCCGCTGGATCGGCTTGGGAAGGGGTTATGCGTCAGTAGACGTTCACGCCTTCGCGCAGGATCTTCGGCGTCACGAAGATCAGCAGTTCGTCCTTGTTGTTGGTACGACCGGTGGTCTTGAAGAGGCGGCCCAGCACCGGCACGTCGCCGAGGTACGGAACCTTCTTCTCGGTCTCGCGACGCTCGGTCTCGAGGATACCGCCGAGCACCACGGTTTGGCCGTCGTTCACCAGCACCTGGGTGGTGATGGTGCGCGTGTCGATCGAGGGGATCTGCGCGCCGGCACCGCCGACGATGACCTGGCCCACGCTGTCCTTCGTGACGTTGAGGTCGAGGATGATGCGGTTGTCAGGCGTCACCTGCGGGGTGACCTTGAGCGACAGCACGGCCTTCTTGAAGGAGACCGTGGTGGCGCCGGAGGAGGAAGATTCCTGGTAGGGAATTTCCGTACCCTGCTCGATGATGGCTTCGCGCTGGTTCGCCGTGACCACGCGCGGCGTCGAGATCACTTCGCCGCGGCCTTCAGCCTGGGCGGCCGAGAGCTCGAGGTCGATGAGGTAGTCGGGGCCCAGCAACATGTAGGCAATGCTGCCCGCGGGGCTGGTGACCGGCAGGTTCACGTTGTAACGCGGCGAAGCCACGCCATCCGAATCGGACACGATGAACGGCGGGAAGTTGTTGTTCGGGTCGGTGTCGTTGACGTTCTCGGCGAAGCCTTCGAGGGCCTCGTCGTTCGCCAGCGCCGAGCCGCTGGTGTAGCCGAGGTTGTTGCCGAAGAAGTCGAAGGCCGAGAAGCCGGCGCGCACGCCGAGTTCACGCGAGAAGTCGTCGCTCACGATGACGATGCGGGCTTCGATCTGCACCTGGCGGATCGGAATGTCCAGCGTGCCGACCAGGCGGCGGATGTCGTCGAGACGGTCGGAGGTGTCGCTGAGCAGCAGCGTATTGGTGCGCTCGTCAACCGAGACCGAACCACGCTTCGAGAGCAGGCCACCATCACCCTGCGACTTGATCAGCGCGGCGAGATCGGACGCCTTCGCGTAGTTCACCTGCAGGTATTCCGAACGAACCGGCGCGAGCTGCTGCACGTCCTGGCGGGCGGCGAGCTCGGCCTTTTCACGCGAGGCCAGTTCTTCCGTCGGGGCCACGATGATGACGTTGTCGTTCTTGCGCTTGTCGAGACCCTTGGTGCGCAGGACGATGTCCAGCGCCTGGTCCCACGGCACGTTCTGCAGGCGCAGCGTTACGCTGCCCTGGACGGAATCGGAGACGACGATGTTCTGGCCGCTGGCGTCCGCCAGCAGCTGCAGGACGGCACGCGTCTCGATGTCCTGGAAGTTCAGCGTCAGGCGCTCACCGGTGTAGACGCGCTTGTCGTCGAGCTTCTGCGCGGCCTTGCGGGCCGGCTGCACTTCGACGACGTATTGGTCATCGGACTGGTAGGCCAGCTGCTCGAATTCGCCGTTGGCGGTAATCGCGATGCGCACGCCATCGCCGACGCGCACGACGTCGAATCCGCTGACCGGCGTGGAGAAGTCGGCCGCGTCATAACGACGGGCGAGGTTGCTGGCGATTTCCGCGCCGGCGAAATCGACGACGATCTGGTTGCCGAGCTGGCGCAGGCTGGCCGGGGTGTGCGGATCGGACAGGCGAACGATCACGCGACCGGTGCCACCGGCACCGCGGCGGAAGTCGATGCCACGAATGGCGCGCGGGCCCGACGGGGCGGCGGACGCGGAACGCTGCGCCGACGGCGAACCCGCGGCGCCGCTGGAGGCGGCAGCGGCAACGCTCGGCGAGCTCGAAGCACCGCCGATCAGGAGGATGACGTCGTTACCCGAGACGCGCACCTGGTAGGGCAGCAGTCGATCGAGGTTCAGGACCAGGCGGGTACGTCCGGCGGCTTCGGCCGCGAGGATTGAATCCACGCCGCCCGAGCGCACGTCGACGCGGCGCGACGGCAGTGCCAGCGCGGTGTTCGCGAGGTCCAGCGAAATGCGCGCGGGGTTGTCGATGGTGAATGCCACCGGTTCGGCGGGAGGAGCCGAATGGCGCAGGGTCAGCTGCAGCTGCTGGCCGGAAAGGTTTTGCACGTCGATGGCTTCCAGCTTGTTAGGCGTGCCCTGCGCGTGCGCGGCTGACGCTGCCAGCCCCACGACGATGCATGCGGCGAGCCACAACAAGGTGGACGCAGCCAACTGACGGACGGTTATCTTGTTCATTCGCAGCTACTCCCTGGCGTGGAACTATTAATTGTTCAGAGCAAGCGCGGCGGTCCGCTCGATGTAGCCGCCAAGCCCGTCCGGAACGATTTCCACGACATTTATCTTCGAAGGCGTGATTTCAGTGACGCGGCCATCGGCCTGCCCCATGTAATTGCCGGGCAGCACGCGATGGACCAGGCCATCTTTGGTCTTGACCAGCCCGTACGTGCGATCGGCCAGGCGAAGCGTGCCGACCATGCGCAACGTATCGAGCGAGAACTGTTCGAGGAACTCGCGATTGCGGCGCGAGTCCGGACGCACCGAGGCGCTGGATCCGCCGGAGCCGCCGGGCATGAATGGCGAGCGGGCGCCCGCCGATTCGTAGGTGTACGACTCGTACGGCTTGAGCTCCGGCAGCGGCTCGACGCGGCCACCCGGCTCTTTCTTCGTGTCGGCGATGAACTGGTCGAGTTCATCGTCCTTGCTCGTGCAACCCGAAAGCGCGGTCGCGGCGAAGCACACGGCACCGATCACAAGCCAACTGTTTTTCGATTTCGAAAACATATGCATAACCCGTGTCTGGCGCGCGCTAATTCGCGGCCTTCGCGCTCTTGTCCTTCTTGCTCCGCTTGCCCTTCTTGCCCTTGGCCTCTTCGGCCTCCACGGCGCCGGCGACTTCGGTGTCGTCGAGGTAGCGGTAGGTCTTGGCGGTGAGTTCGAAGTTGAGGACGTCGTAGTAGTCACGGTCCTCGGGCCGGATCGTGATGCCATCCAGCGTCACGATGCGGGGCAGCGCGGCAATACCGCTCACGAACTCACCCATCTGGTGATACGAACCCGTGAGGCGGATCTTGATCGGCAGCTCGGCGTAGAAGTCTTTCTTGATCTCGTTGGCCGGCTGGAAAAGCTTTTCTTCGAGGCCGGCGCCGACGCCCACCTGCGAAATGTCGACGAGCAGGTTCGGCACCTCGGTGCGGCCCGGCAGCTGGCGCAGCAGCGCGCCGAAGGAGCGCTCGATGTCCGCGAGCTGCTGCTGGTAGACAGCCAGGTTCACGGCCTTGGAATGCTTTTTCTTGAACGTGTCGCGCAGCTCGATTTCCTTCGCCGTGGCTTCGTCGAGGCGCGGCTTCTGGTCGCTCCACACGAAGTACCAGAACAGCAACGCGGCGAGCAGGACGAAGGTCAGCGCCACGGCGCCGACGCGCACCGGCAGCGGCCAGCGCCCCGGGTCGTTCGGATCGAGTGATTTGATGTCGTCGAGAATGCTCATGGCTCAGCCCCCCGCCGACGCAACGCGTTTCTTCGGCTTCTTCGCGGCGCCCTTCGCATCCTGCTCGGGGGCGGCGGTCTGGTCGGCGTACAGCACGAACGACGCGCCCGTGGTGGACTTGTCGCGGCCGGTCTGCACGATTTCCAGCTCAGGATTCTTGAGGTAGTCCGAACCGTCGATGTTGCGCATGAAGGCGGAAACGCGCGTCGAGGACTGCGCCACGCCTTCGAACTTGATGCGCTGGCCGTTCTGCGAAATGCCGGTCAGGTACACACCGTCGGGAATCTGCTTCGCGATCTCGTCGAAGATGTGCACGATCTCGGGACGCGAACGCTGCAGCTTCTCGATGACTTCCATGCGCGCGATGAAACGCGCCTTGTCGGCCTCGAGGCTGTTGATCTTTTCGATCTGGCGATCGAGCACGGCGATCTCTTCGTTGAGACGCTCGTTGCGCGCTTCCTGCGCGCTCACCATGGAGTCCATCATCATGAAGCCGATGCCGGCGACTGCGAGCGCCCCGATGGCTGCGCCACCGAGCGCGACGAGGAACTTGAGTTTCCGCTCTTTGCGCTCTTCGTCGCGCCAGGGAAGTAGGTTTATGCGAGGCATTAGTCGAAGCTCCGCAGTGCGAGACCGCAGGCCGTGAGCAGCGCGGTCGCGTCACGCGCAACCGCCTGCGCCTTGGCGCGGGAAGAGAGTTTCATCTGGCCGAGCGGATCGCCCTTCTCGGCCGAGACACCAACGCGGCTCTGGATGACATCGGCAACACCGGAGATGTTGGCGCAACCGCCACAGATGAGGATCTTCTCCGGCTGGTCGCGTCCCGAGCCGGACGCGAGATAGAACTGCAGTGAACGGCTGACCTGCTGGGTCATGTCGTCGATGAACGGGTCGAGCACTTCCGCCTGGAAATTGCCCGGCAGGCCGCCTTCTTTCTTCGCGCGGCCGGCTTCTTCCATCGAGAGGCCGTAGGTGCGCATGATTTCCTCGGTGAGCTGCTGCCCGCCGAAAGCGAAGTCACGCGTGTAGATGACCTTGAGATTGCGCAGCACGCTGAACGTGGTGCTGCTCGCGCCGAAGTCGACCACGGCGATGGTGCGATCGATGCCGCCATCGGGCATCTGGTGCGTCATGAGCTTGCAGGCGTTCTCGAGCGCGAAGGCTTCGACGTCGACGATCTTGGCGGTGAGGCCGGCGGCATTGACCGCGGCCTGGCGCTGTTCGACGTTTTCCGTACGCGTCGCGACTAACAACACGTCGTTGGTCTCGGGATCTTTCTCGGAGGGTCCGAGCACTTCGAAGTCGTAGGAGACTTCGTCCATCGGAAAGGGGATGTACTGGTCAGCCTGCATCTCGACCTGGGCTTCGAGGTCGCGCTCGCGCAGCGAGCGAGGCATCTGGATGACCTTGGTGATCGCGGCGTCACCGGAGATCGCGATCGCGACTTCCTTGGCGCCGGCACCGGAGCGCTTCACGGCGCGCCGGATCGCCTCGCCGACCGCTTCCGCGTCGACGATGGCTTTTTCGTTCATGGCGTTTTGCGGGGTGGGCTCGGCCGCGTACGACTCGACCCGATAGGACCCACCGCTCATCACCAGCTCGATCAACTTGACCGACGATGTAGTTATGTCAAGCCCGAGCAACGGGCGATACTTGCGCGTTAAGAACAGCACTTTCGCAGTCCTTTCATAGGTTTAGAGCGTGAATCGCGCGACCAGTCTGAATTCCGAGACACTATATATCAGCGTGAAGTTAAATTGAACGAGACGCCCCTCACGAAACTGGTGGATTCCTCGGGATACCCCGCTGGACCCATCAAGAGCGGGACTCAAGGCACACCCGGAAGGGATTTGCATCGGAACCAGACAGGGGTGATGCGTATCAACTCAGGTCAGGAGCCCGAGCCGGCAACCCCGCTGTCGTAGGCCAATGCAGGCCCTTAGACCGGAAGCTTTGCGTCCCCACCTTTCGGTGAGTATGCGTATCGACGGCGGTTACTATGCATAGGGCATAACGTGCACGCAACCGACGGAACCCGGATTCTGTGAAGCCAAACTACTTTCGCCTGTTCGCCATGCTGATGATGGGTGTGACGTCCATCACACTTGCGGTCGCCTACGCGTTCATTTGCGCCTACGTGTACCTGGAACCGACGCTTCCGTCGGTCGAGGCGATGAAGAACAACGAGCTGTCGGTGCCGCTGCGCGTCTATACGCGCTCCGGCGACCTGATTTCGCAGATCGGTGAGCAGCGCCGCAACCCGGTGAAATACGAGCAGATTCCGCTCATCGTGCGCCAGGCCTTCGTGGCGGCCGAGGACGACCGCTTCTTCGAGCATCATGGCTTCGACTGGCAGGGCATCCTGCGCAGCCTGTTCGTGAACGTCACCTCGCGCGAGACGCAGGGCGGCAGCACCATCACCATGCAGACGGCGCGCAGCGCGTTCATCACGCAGGACCAGACGGTGCGCCGCAAGCTGCAGGAAGCGTTCATCACCTACCGGCTCGAGCGCGATTTCTCCAAGCAGGAGATCCTCGCGCTCTATCTCAACGTGATCTTCTTCGGGCAGCGCGCCTACGGCGTCGCCGCGGCCTCGGAGACCTACTTCGGCAAACAGCTCGACGACCTCACGCTCGGCGAAGCCGCCACGCTCGCGCGCGTGCCGCAGTCGCCGTCGCGTTACAACCCCATCTCCAATCCGCAGGGCTCCGCCGATCGCCGCAAGTACGTGCTGCGCCGCATGCGCGAGCTCGGCTTCGTCGACGAAGCCGCCGCGGACGCGGCCTCGAAGGAAGTAGTTAGTGCGCGCGCGCACCGCGCGCTCGCCGACGTCGAGGCGCCATACGTCGCCGAGATGGTGCGCGCCGAAGTCGACCGGCGCTTCGGCAAGAAGGCGCTGGAAGCGGGCTACAAGGTGTACACCACCATCGACGGGCGATTGCAGATCGCCGCCGACCAGGCGCTGCGCATGGGTCTCATCGACTACTCGCGCCGGCATGGCTGGCGCGGTGGGATCGGCAAGGTGGAGCTCGCCGGCAGCGAGAACGTCGAAGCCCTGGATGCGCTGCTCGACGAATACGGCACCGTCGGCAACCTGCTGCCCGCCATCGTCATCACCGTGAAGGAGAAGCAGGCCGAAGTCTTCGTGAAGAGCGACGGCATGGCGAACATGGAATGGGCTGGCATGTCGTGGGCGAAACGCCCCCTCAACGAGCTGGCCCTGGGTCCGGAACCCAAGAGCGCGGCGGAGATATTCCAGCGCGGCGACGTGGTCTACGTGGTGCGCGAGAAGGCGGAAGGTCCCGTGGAGCTCGCGCAGCTGCCGGAAGCCGAAAGCGCGCTGGTCGCGCTCGACCCGAATAACGGCGCGATCCTCTCGCTGGTTGGCGGATTCGACTACTTCGAAGGACAGGGCAAGTTCAACCGAGTCACCCAGGCGAAGCGGCAGCCAGGATCGGGCTTCAAGCCGTTCATGTATGCCGCCGCGCTGGCGGGCGATTTCACGCCCGCGTCGGTGATCCTCGATGCGCCGGTGATCATGGATGATCCGACGCAGGAAGAAGTGTGGCGCCCCAAGAACTCCGGCGGCGAGTTTGGCGGACCAACGCGTCTGCGCGATGCGCTGGTGAATTCGCGCAACCTGGTGTCGATCCGCCTGCTGCAGCAGATGGGCGTTCGCCCGGTCATCGAGTACATCCGGAATTTCGGTTTTACGCCGGAAAAGGACCACATACCGAGCAACCTCACGCTGGCGCTCGGCAGCATGCAGTCGACGCCGCTGGATGTGGCCACTGGGTTCGCAGTATTTGCCAATGGCGGCTACAAGATCGAGCCCTACTACATCGAGCGCATCGAGGGACCGGGTGGAGAGGTTGTCTTCACGGCTGAACCGAAGGTGGTCTGTGCGGAATGCCAGCAGCCGATTTTCGCGGTATCGGAAAGTGAGCGCGCCAAGCAGACCGAGGTGAGCGCGACCTTCCTGCCGCCGAGCGCGGTCCCGGTCGCCGCCCGCGCGGTGATTCCGGCTGAGCAGGTCATCACGCCGCAGGTCTCGTTCCTGATGAACGACATCATGAAAGACGTGATCACGCGCGGCACGGGCCGCCGGGCGCTGGCGCTCGGGCGCACCGACCTGCGCGGCAAGACCGGGACCACGGATTTTTCAGTGGACACCTGGTTCAACGGGTTCAACGACAACCTGGTGGCCAGCGTGTGGGTCGGCAAGAACGACAACACGCCGCTCGGCGCGGGCGAAGAAGGCGCGCGCACCGCGGTACCGATCTGGGTGGACTTCATGCGCGAGGCGCTGCGCGGTGTTCCGGAAAAGACACGCACGGTGCCCGATGGCATTATCGAGATGAAGGTAAATGCGGCCACGGGCGGCAAGAAGGATGCGGACCTGGATCCGGTCTTCGAATACTTCCGTGTGGACATGCTGCCAACAGACGAGGGCTACGTGGGCAACACGGGAATAGGACCGCAGAGCATCGATCCCGCTTCACCCGATGCGCCGCAGGGTGGCGCCGATCCGATTTTCTAGGCGGCGCGCATGAAGAAGCTGGCTCCTCGTGCCGAGAATCTGCGCCGCGCGCTGGCGCAGGAAGCGGCACGCATCATGTCGGAGCACGGCATCCGCGACTTCCTCACCGCCAAGCGCAAGGCGGCCGAGAGATTCAGCGTGACCGACGGCTCCGTGCTGCCAAAGAACACCGAGATCGAGGACGCGCTCGCGGAATACCAGCGCCTGTTCGGCGGCACGCGACACGGCGAGACCCTGGCGGCGCAGCGCAATGCTGCGCTGTCCGCGATGCAGATGCTGTCGGACTTCGAGCCGCGCCTGGTGGGTTCGGTGCTCAGCGGCACCGCCACTGAGCACAACGACATCCAGCTGCACCTCTTCGCTGAGCGCGCCGAGTCCATCACCTTCCGGCTCATGGACTTTGGCATCGAGCATGAGGTCGTGGAACGCAAGGTGCGCTACGGCAATGATCGGGTAGTCGCCTACCCCGGCGTGCATTTCGAGTTCGACGACCACACCGTGGATGCGACCGTGTTCCCGATCGACGGCATCCGCCAGGCGCCGGTCAGCCCGGTCGACGGCAAGCCGATGCGACGCGTCGACGCCGAAGAACTCGAAGTATTGATGGACGACGAGCAGGCGCCCGCGGCGCCCTGAGACGCGTCAGCGCTTGTCTATCGCAAGATAGTCGCGCTTGGTCGGGCCCGTGTAGAGCTGGCGCGGACGGCCGATGCGCATCGCGGGATCCGCGATCATCTCCTGCCAGTGCGCCACCCAGCCGACGGTGCGCGCGATCGCGAACATCACCGTGAACATCGAACGCGGGATTCCCAGCGCCGAGTAGATGATGCCGGAGTAGAAGTCCACGTTCGGGTAGAGCTTGCGCGCCACGAAGTATTCGTCCTTGAGCGCGATTTCTTCCAGGCGCTGCGCGAGTTCGAGCAGTGGACTGTCCGCATGGCCGAGCTTCTTGAGCACCTTGTGGCACATCTCGCGGATGATCTTGGCGCGAGGATCGAAGTTCTTGTACACGCGGTGGCCAAAGCCCATGAGCCGGAAGTGGCTGGACTTGTCCTTGGCCATGGCGAGGTATTTCGGGATCTGATCGGCGGTGCCGATCTCCTCGAGCATCTCGAGGACCGCCTCGTTGGCGCCACCATGGGCCGGACCCCAGAGCGCCGATACGCCCGCGGAGATCGCGGCGTAGGGATTCGCGCCGGTCGAACCGGCCAGGCGCACGGTCGAGGTGCTGGCGTTCTGCTCGTGGTCGGCGTGCAGGATGAACAATAGGTCCAGCGCCTCGGCGGCCACCGGATCCACGTTGTATTCCTCGCAGGGCACGGCGAAGAACATGTGCAGCATGTTCGCGCAGTAGTTGAGGTCGTTGCGCGGGTAGACGAAAGGCTGGCCCAGCGAATGCTTGTAGGCCGCGGCCGCGATGGTCGGCAGCTTCGCGACGATGCGGTGCGCGAAGATCTCGCGATGCCGCGGGTTATGGATGTCCATCGAGTCGTGATAGAACGCCGACATCGACGCCACCACCGCCGAGACCATCGCCATCGGGTGCGCGTTGTGGTGGAAACCACCGAAGAAGCGCAGCAGCGACTCGTTGATCATCGTGTGGTTGCGGATGCTCTTCTCGAAGGACTCGAGTTCCTTCTTGCCGGGCAGGTTGCCGTTCAGCAGTAGATAGGCAACCTCGATGAACGAGCTCTTCTCGGCCAGCTGCTCGATCGGGTAACCGCGGTGTGTCAGGACACCGGCGTCACCGTCGATATAGGTGATCTTGCTTTCGACCGCGGCCGTTGCACCATAACCGGGATCGTAGGTGAAGGCGCCAAACTCCTTGGCGAGCGGCGCGATGTCGACTACCGAAGGGCCCATCGTGCCGGGCCGGACGGCCAGGGCCGCCTTTTTTCCGGTCTCGGGGTCGAGAAGTTCCAGTTTCTTATCGGACATGAAATGAAGAGCCCTGCGATCCGCGCGGCGAATTGATCAAGATGGATTTGCGCGAGGGTTACATGGCCGCGCACGGGAATCAAGGCAACGGCGGCGCAATTTCCCGCGCCGCCGTATCGATTCACTCGACGATCTTGAAGAGCTGGCCCGGTTTCAGCGGTTTGTTCGGGTAGGCGGCATTGATCAGCTCGAGCGTTTCCTTCTTGAACTCACGCTCGGGCATGTCCGCGGCGTAGTCGGCGAGTCGCGACTTGTCCGTGGCCTTGACCACCTTGATGCGATAGGGCTCGGCCAGCGGAAACTCCGACGGCTTCAGGCTGCGCAGCGTGGAGGCCACCGACATGACGAGACCGTCCACCTCGGGAATGCCGTTCATCGCGGAGCGGCTCGCACCCGCAAAGATGTAGACGCTCTGGCCGCGATAAACCGCCGCCCAGCGGACCGGTCCCAGGCCGTTGTCGATGGGCGAACCGGCGCGCGCGACGATGGCGTAGCCCTCGTTACCCTCGCTGGTGGTGATGGCCTCGCCCTTGAACACCGACTGGCCCTGCAGCTTGGTCAGCAGGAATTCGCGCGGCGCCTGCTTGTCGGGCTTCTTGTCGATCATGATCTGCATGATCGCGTCTTTCTTGGGCGTGAAGGCGATCAGCCGGTCGCGTTGATTCTCGATGGTCCACGCGCGCGGAAACGCGACCGTGATTCCCATGTCCGCGTGGTAGAAGCGGTTGTCGCGCACGATGCCCTGGGCCTTGCTCGAGCCATACGCGATTCCATTGATGGTGGTCAGGTACTCGTCGTGGCGCTCGATCCACCCGCCGGGAGGCTTGTCGGTGATGTTCCCGGCGCCCTTCGCGGCCTGGACCGCGCGCTGGTCGGGGCTCGGATGGCTCGAAAAGACGCCGTGGTACAGGCGTGGCTCGCGCCCCTCCGCGGCCGCTCGCTGGCGCTCGAATTTCTCGCCGGCCTGGAACATCTCGAATACATGCCCGATGTGCTCGGGGTTGTATCCGGCCTTCACCATGTACTTCATGCCGAGCCGATCGGCTTCCATCTCGTTCTCGCGGCCATAACCCTGCATCCAGGCCTGCGCGCCGATGTTGGCGAGCTGACCGATGGCATTCGAGCCTGTGAGGATGGCGGCCGCCATCGCGCCCAGCGACGCGGCCACGCCGCGGGTCTGGCGGCGCGCCGGGTGGCGCGCGGTGATGTGGCCGATTTCGTGGCCCAACACACCCGCGAGCTCGGCCTCCGAGTTCACGTTGATGAGCAGTCCGCGATTGATATAGACGTTGCAGCAGCCCGTCGTGAAGGCGTTGATGGCCTCGTCATCGATCACGAAGAATTTGAATTCCTCGTTGGGCATGTCGCTGGCCTGCGCGAGGCGCTGACCGACCACGTTCACGTATTCCTGGGTCGCCTGGTCGTCGTACAGGCCCAGTGCCTTGACGATTTCCTGGTGATGCTTCTGGACGGTCTTCTTTTCGCCGTCCATGGAGCCGAGCACCACGTTCTTGCCGCCCGTGGCGGGATTGCTGGCGCAGCCGGCAACGAAGACGGTAGTTGCCGCAACGCAAAGGGCGATCAGGCTGGTGCGCTTCATTAGATTCAGGTCTCCGCGAGCGGGCCGAGCGCGTATTTAACTACGATACGGCGCCGCGACAACAAGTTCCGGCCGGACCCCGCAAGGGTCGATCTCGGGACAACAAAAAAGGCGCCCTGGAGAGGGCGCCTTTGTGTGTAGCGGCAGACTGCCGGGAGGTTCTTAACGTCCCGCGGCGGCGGCGTACTTCTTGCGGAACTTGTCGACGCGGCCGGCCGTGTCGAGGATCTTCTGCTTGCCCGTGTAGAACGGGTGGCAGTTGGCGCAGACTTCGACCTGGAGGTCGTGTCCCAAAGTCGACCGCGTCTTGAACGAGTTGCCGCAGGTGCAGCTCACGCTGATTTCTTTGTAGTCAGGATGCGTATCGGCTTTCATGGGTTCTCTCTATCCGGGCGGTCTTTGCCGGCCGGTCACAAGAAAAAGGGCGCGCAGTCTAGCGGGCCATTTCTTGGTTCTCAAGCGCAAAAACCAAGGCCCCGTTATCCACAGAAATTGTGGATAACTCTGTGAGTTGCAGCCCTTGCGCCGCCAAAAAGCGCTGCAAAAAACGCAAATCCGTTATCTTGGTCAAATAATGACCATGGCGTTAAATCGTTATCTATCAGATAGATACGATGCATTTATCCTGCAACAGAACTGAAACCTGCCGTAATCCCTTTGATCGATGGTCGCGGATGGGGCGTCTGTGCATAAAACCGCCCGAAACGCGAGCGTCACATTCAGGCCGGCCGTGGCAATTCCGCATCCGGGAGCAGTTCGACCAGGATTTCGTTGAGAAACCGGAAGCCCTTTGCGGTGGCGCACCAGTGTCCCGGCACCCGCTGGACCAGGCCGCGCGCCACCAGGCCCGCCAGTGCGCGCTCGAAAACCGCCACCCCGAGGCCGGTCCGCGATTCGAATAGCTCGTCACTGAAGCCGTCCCGCAGCCGGAACCCGTTCATGGCGAATTCGAAGGGCAGGTCCCGCATGGCGAGCGGTTTGCGAACCAGCGCCGCGGGATCCGCGGCGAGATAGCGGCGCGGCTCCCGGGTCTGCTGGGTCCTGACGATCAACTCTCGCGCCGGATCGGAAATCTTGCCGTGCGCCCCGGCGCCGATGCCAAGGTAGTCACCAAAGTTCCAGTAGTTGAGATTGTGAACGCAGCGCCGGCCGGCACGCGCATATCCGGAAACCTCGTACTGCTCGAAACCGGCGGAATTCAGCACCTGGAGCGAACGCTCGAGCATCTGGTCGACGACTTCATCCGCGGGTTGCACGGGTGGCGCGGCGGCGAACACCGTGCCCGGCTCGATGGTCAGGTGGTATTGCGACAAGTGCGCGGGTTGCAGCGCCAGGGCGGCCTGCAGATCGGCAATGGCCTCGTCAGCGGACTGGTCCGGCAAGGCGTACATGAGATCGAGATTGAAGTTGCCCAGCCCCGCCGCATGCAGCTCTTCCGCGGCGCGACGCGTTTCATCCGCGGAATGAATGCGGCCCAGCCGCTGCAGCTGGCGCGGATCGAAGCTTTGCGCGCCGAGCGAGACGCGCGTGATCCCCGCGGCGCGGTATTCGCTGAATCGCCCGCGTTCGATGGTGCCCGGGTTCGCCTCCAGCGTGATTTCGGCCTCGGTCTCGAACCCGAGGGTGGCGCGGACATGGTCGAGCAGGCGGCCGATCGCGGCCGGAGAGAACAGGCTTGGCGTCCCTCCGCCCAGGAACACGCTGGTGAGCGGGCGCGAGCCGACGCCGGCGGCCTGCGCGTCGAAATCGCGAATCAGCGTGTCGACGTAGCGCTGTTCCGGCAACTCATCACGCAGCGTGTACGAGTTGAAGTCGCAGTAGGGGCACTTCTGCACGCACCACGGAAAGTGCGCATACAGGGCCAGCGGCGGCGTTTTCACGCGCGCGTCCGCGTGGCGAGCTGCGCGAGGAAGGCGCGCAACGCCTGGCCACGATGGCTTTGCGAATGTTTTTCGCTGGCGGTCATTTCGGCCACGGTGCGGGTTTCGCCGCGGGGCACAAACGAGGGGTCATAACCAAAACCTCCAGTGCCACGCCGCTCGCCGATGATGTGTCCCTCCCAAGTGCCGTCCCCCACCAGCGGCCGGGGATCGTCAGCCGATTCCACGAAGACCACGATGCAGCGGTACCGGGCCGTGCGCCGGGACTCCGGAATGGGCTCGAGCGCGCGCAGCAGCTTGTCGAGGTTCGCCTGGTCGCTGGCTCCCTCGCCCGCGAAGCGCGCGGAGTAGACGCCCGGCGCGCCACCGAGCGCGTCCACCTCGATGCCGGAGTCATCGGCGATCGCGGGCAATCCCGTGAGCCGCGCCGCGTTGCGCGCCTTGATCAGCGCGTTCTCGAGAAAGGTCTGGCCGGTCTCGGGCGGCGGATCGATGCCGAAATCGGACTGGCGCGCGAGCTTCATGCCGCTGGTGCCTAACAACTCGGAGAACTCGCGCAGCTTGCCGGTGTTGGAGCTGGCGAGCACCACCTGGATCGGCGACATGATCACGCGGCGGCCACTCAGGTGGCCGTGCGCACCTCGGTCTGCAACTGGAACAGCTGTGCGATGCCGCTGGCGGCGAGATTCAGCAGCGCATCGAGTTCATGGCGCCGGAAGGCGTGGCCCTCGGCCGTGCCCTGCACCTCGATGAAACCACCGCCATTGTTCATGACCACGTTCATGTCGGTTTCGGCGCCGGAATCCTCGGCGTAATCGAGATCTATGACGGGGATGCCCTTGCAGATGCCCACGGACACCGCCGCCACCTGGCCGTGCAGCGGCGAGGCGGAAATGAGTCGCTTGGCGACCAGCATGTCGCAGGCATCGGCCAGCGCCACGTAGCTCCCGGTGATCGCCGCGGTGCGCGTGCCACCGTCGGCCTGCAGCACGTCGCAATCCAGCGTGATGGTGCGCTCGCCGAGTGCGCCGAGGTCCGTGATGGCGCGCAGCGAGCGGCCGATGAGCCGCTGGATCTCCTGCGTGCGGCCGCTCTGCTTGCCCTTGGCCGCTTCGCGCGGCGAACGCGTGTGCGTCGCGCGCGGCAACATGCCGTACTCGGCGGTGACCCAGCCCTGATTCTTGCCGCGCAGGAATCCCGGGACGACTTCTTCGACGCTGGCCGTGCACAACACGCGCGTGTTGCCGAACTCCACCAGCACCGCGCCTTCGGCGTGCTTCGTGAAATGACGGGTGAAGCGTACGGCGCGCAGCTCATCGGGCGCGCGACCGCTGGGCCGGGCAGTCATCAGGCGTTTCCGATCCAGCGAACGACGGCTGCGGAAGTGTTGTCGCTGCCCGCGCCGACCACGCTCACTGAACGCTCCGCGAGTCGCTGCAATTCTTCACGCAGCGGCGCGCGCGCCGGCGGGAAGGCGCCGCCGATGTCGCCATCCTCGAGACCGCCCCACAGTCCGTCCGAGCACACCAGGAGCACGTCGTTGGGCTCGAGAGGCTCGCGCAGGCCGAGGGTCATTTCCGGCAGGAAGGGCTCGCCGCCCAGGCAGCACTCGACGAAGTTGCGCATCGGATGCGTGAGCGCCTGGTCGGGCGTGATCACGCCTTCGCGCAGCAGGAACTCCACGTGGCTGTGGTCGCGCGTGCGCTTGAACACCTTGCCCCGACGCAGCAGATAGACGCGACTGTCGCCGATGTGGGCCCAGTAGGCGCTTCCGCCCTGCACCAGGCACACCGCGCAGGTGGCGCGCGGCCGCAACTCGAGCGGCAGGTTGGCACCGAGCTTGGCCACTTCCTCGTGCGCACGACCCAGCGCGAGATGCAGGAATCCCAGCGGATCCAGCACCGGCAGCGGGGTGTGCCAGAACGATTCCATCAGCGTCTTGATCGCGGTCTCCGCGGCTTTCGCGCCGTCGGAATGACCACCCATGCCGTCGATGACGACCAGCAGCGCCGAATGCTCCGAGACCGCGACGGAGACGCGGTCCTGATTGTCGGTGCGATTGCCCAGCAGGCTGACTTCGGCGTATTCGATGCGCAAGGCGGGGTGGGGAGGTCTGATAAACTGCCGCGCACTTTACCGCACCCTGCGCCGACCAGAAGAACTTAAGAGCGACCCATGATCGCAAGCATGACCGGATTCGCACGGCACGAGCTTGCCGGCAGCTGGGGCACCCTCACCTGCGAGCTGCGCAGCGTGAACCACCGCTACCTGGAACCGGGATTCCGCCTCCCCGAAGAGCTCCGGCCGCTCGAAGCTGACTTAAGACAGCTGCTGGCCAAGTCCCTCAAGCGCGGCAAGGTCGACTGTACCGTGCATCTGCGCGGGTCTTCAGGCGCCGAGCGCGAGCTGCGGGTGGACGACGACGCCCTGCAGCGCCTGTCCGGCGCGCTCCGGAAAGTGCTCAACGAGCTGCCCAAGGCCACCGT